>VFQT010000557.1_pt1 | contig 53351 bp, 51 predicted proteins | sample 3512381 | NCBI WGS metagenome assembly VFQT01 (sample SAMN10412376, study PRJNA504923) | tailings metagenome | isolation source: Relicate 2 Philex TSF3 active mining site | place: Philippines: Tuba, Benguet | collected 2017-08-29
TCGGATCGGATAAGACCGAAACAAGATCGCGACTGGAAAGCAGTATTCTGACTGGTTAAATCGCAAAAGGTGCATGGCACCTGTGCACTTGAAGCAACAGAAAATCGGGAATCGGGATGGTCCGAAGCCGGGGAACTGCGTTTGGGGGCGAACTGTGGCAAATTCCGGGTGGCGGGAGGTGTCCTGTTGCCTGGCATGAACATGCAACCGGCGTTAGACTTACGGCAGTTCCGACGTGGTTTTTTCTGTGCAAGGGTCGACAACGATGAATCAGGAAGTTCCTCCCGTGTCCACACCTCCGGTTCCTCCCGTTCCGGAAGCAGGTGTGCCGGAACAGCCAGACCGTGTTTATCTGGTTTCGTATCCCAAAATCGTGTTCATGTACCCAACGGTACTGACGTCTCTTTTTTGTTCTATCTTCATGTGGATGAAGGGTGGGATCCCGGAAGATGAGATCTCGGTGCCTCCAAAGGCAGCGGCGTACACTTCGACCGATGGCAATTTGCTGGCAGCATCCTTGAGTCTCCAGGCGGACGAGAAAAAACCAGCGGAATCGTCAAGCGCGGCGACGAAAGAGGAAAAGAAAACAGCAACTCCTGCAGCCGAAACTGCAAAGTCGCCGGACTCGAAGCCTGTTGCTTCGCACACCTTCCATCATTGGTGTGCCAGAATTTTCCTGCTTGTATTTGCAGTGAATCTCGTTGTGATCTCGTTCGACTTTCCCCGGACGACGTCACTGACTTGGTTCTTTGCAATTTGTGCGGCGGTCATCGGTCTCTGGTTCCTGTTCACGATGTACGAAAGTCTGGCACCGGCGATCCTCAAGAGCATTCTGGCGATTAAGCCGGCCGCCAATGCTTCGTTCTACATGATTTTCACTCTGGTCATGCTGGGCATGTTTGTTTGCGTCCTGGTGACTCGAAGCTTCGACTACTGGGAAGTGAAGGGCAACGAGCTACTGCACCACCATGGATTTCTGAGCAACCTGGAACGATTTTCCGCACCAAACCTGCGCATCGACAAGGAGATCAACGACCTGTTTGAGTACATGCTACTCAGATCAGGCCGGCTGATTATCCACGCAAGTGATGAGCGACGTGCGATCGTGCTGGAGAACGTTCTGAACATCAACGCAAAAGAAGACCAGATCACTCGCATGCTTGGTGCACTCCAGGTTCGAGTTCGAACTGACAAGGAATAGTCGAGCAGTCGACAGAACAGCTCGCTGCGATCACAGTAATTCGTGACTGGCGAGCCTTAAGAAAGATCATCAGCCCGACGATTGGATCGGGCTGATGTCATTTTATGAACTCGGTGACGGGCGTGACTGACATCTACTTCGACAACAACGCAACAACTCCGCTTGACGAACGAGTCATCGAGCGGATGAATGAATGCTGGAAGGATGCGTTCGCCAATCCCGGCAGTCAGCACAGCTTTGGACGATCCGCGCGGAAGGTGCTTGAAGACAGCCGTGAGACTGTGGCGGACATTCTGGACGCGGACGCTTCGGAAGTCATCTTCACCAGCGGCGGCACCGAAGCGCTGAATATGGCAGTGCATGGGTTCACGTTCGGGCGCAGAGGTTTGATCGCATTGACGGCGGGCGAACATCCCGCAGTCCAACAATCCGCAGCTCAGGCACAATTATCGGGCATGAGGGCTCATACGATCCCGGTCAACAGCGACGGACTGCTTAATCATTCTGCATTGGAACAACTGCCGTGGGAAGATCTTCGGCTGGTTTGCCTGTTGCTGGCCCACAATGAAACGGGAGTCATTCAACAGACACAGAAGCTCTCACAGCGGTGTCTCGAAACAAACACTCCGCTGCTTCTTGATGCCGTCCAGGCTGTGGGCAAGATCCCCGTCAGCTTCCGAAAGCTTCAGGCAACAGCCCTGGCAGCCGCGTCGCACAAGTTTCACGGACCACGTGGCGTGGGCATTCTTCTGTTGCGCCGAGGTGTCAAGCTGGCTCCATTCCTGGTTGGCGGGCATCAGGAATCCGGACGCAGGGCAGGGACGGAATCCGTTCCCTTAATTGCCGGAATGACAAAAGCCCTGGAATTGTGGCACAAAGAACAGACCATACGTGCTCTCCATGTCCAGGATTTGCGAGATCGACTCGAACGGGAGCTCGAAGCGGCCTGCGCCCCGGTTGTTATCCATGGACGAGGCACACTGCGGCTCCCGAACACACTCAGCATCGCCTTTCCTGGTGTTTCAGGCGAAGCGCTGCTGGTCAATCTCCATCTGGCCGGCATTGCGTGTTCGCTTGGCAGTACGTGTGCCAGCGGATCAGCCGAACCAGCACCTGCTCTGCTGGCAATGGGACTTGACCCGGAGATCAGCAAGTCCTCTGTTCGTTTTTCGCTGGGATGCCAGAATACGTCAGATGAAGTTCAGCGAGTCGTTCCGATAATCTCTGAAATCGTGGGGCGGCTCCGGCAGGAGGTCGGCCTGAGAAGTTCACAACGTCGCTGAATCGTTAGATGGTTGAATGGTAGCCGCTGGAACTGTCAGCCTTTGCAGGAACTTTGAATGGACCTGAACCTGGCCAATCTCCTCACCACAACAAAGGCGCGGATGTTCCAGGCTGGCAGCATCGCGTCACGAAGACTGATGCTGATCTCTGTTGTGGCAGTCTGCACCGCAACGTTCAGCCATCCCACGATCGCACAACAGCGAGTCTGGGACGACCTTACTCTTCGCGACGCTGTGAAGCGAGCGATGGAGAACGGGTGTGCCTATCTCCGTTCAACACAAAATGATGATGGATCGTGGCAGGGCAGCGGGAACCTGCTCAGCTTTCGCGTCGGTGTCACTTCCCTGGCCGTGATGGCACAGATCAACTGTGACATCCCGGTTGATTCACCGGAAGTCCAGCGAGGACTCGACTATCTCCGCTCCCTTCCAGTTGAGGGGATACAGGGACACGCGGGGATCTACGAAACATCGCTTGCCGTGATGGCACTCTGTGCTGCCGATCAGCTCGACCGGGACCTTCCACGAATCCAGCTGTATGCACGGCTGATTGAACAGTCTCAGGAGCAAAAGGGACCGGCGGCGGGTTACTGGGGTTACCAGATTAGCCAGGGCGGTACAGGATTCGGAGGAGATGCGAGCAATGGCCAGTATGCGGTTCTGGCACTGCGTGATGCCGCAATGGCAGGGGCAAAGGTCTCGCGCGAGACGTGGCAGATGACGCAGGACCGCTGGCTGGCCGATCAGCTTCCGAATGGCGGGTGGGCTTACAATAGTTCCGATCGGAAAACGCGGGGCAGTATGACGGTTGCCGGGCTGTCCACGATCGCGATCACATCCCGGATGCTGCAGGACGATCGGGATGTGGACGCGGAAGGGCGTCCGGACTGTTGCCTTATTCCGCCTCCCAATCTGGCAATGGAAAATGGTCGGCGATGGATGGCTGACAACTTTTCTGTCGTCACAAACCCGGGCCACGGTGATTACTACTTTTATTATCTGTACGGTCTCGAGCGAGCGGGACGTATGAGCGGCATGCGATTCTTTGGACGGTATGACTGGTATCGACTTGGAGCTCAGACACTTGTGGAAGCTCAATTGCCCGGCGGCGACTGGCTGTCACCGGCGTCCAGCGACCGTGATCCAGTCCTGAACACGTCGATGGCCCTGATGTTTCTTTCTAAAGGCCTGTCCCGAGTTGTCATCAACAAGCTGGACTACAACTCTCCGAACGGTGAATCGCGAGAAGCCGGGGAATGGAATCGTCATCCATACGACATCATGAATCTGGTCGACCTGATTGACACACTTCCCCGCTGGCCACCTCGACTAACCAGCCAGGTCGTCACCATGTCACGTCTGAAGCCGGAGAACGCCATCGAAGAACTGAACCAGGCGCCCGTCCTTTTTATTTCCGGCCGGGATGCCCCCGTGCTGACAGACCAGCAGATCGCGTGGCTGCGAGGATACGTCGATGCAGGCGGATTCATCTTTGCGATGGCGAACTGTGACGGACAGGGATTTGATCAGGGATTTCGCGACATTGTGAAACGCATGTTCCCGCAGGGCGATGCATCTCTTCAGAAGCTTCAGGCAGATCATCCCGTCTTTCGAAGCGAGTACCTTCTGAATTCCGAGGGTATCAACCTGCATGGTGTCGACTTTGGCTGTCGAACTTCCATCATCTATTCGCCGGACGACATCGGTTGTCTGTGGCAGAAGTGGATGAAGCACGAGCCGCCGGAACGCAATCCGGACTTAAGCCAGCGAATTCTTCGCGCGACTCGCATTGGTGTGAACGTCATCGCCTACGCGACAGGACGTGAGCCACCGGAGAAGCTGAGCGATGCGACTGCGAAGAAGCAAAACGCCGAAGAACACATCGAGCGGGGACTGCTTCAGATTGCCAAGATTCGCCATACAGGAGGCTGGGACACGGCTCCTCGCGCTCTTCGAAATCTGCTGACCTCCCTGAATGAAACGGTCGGAGTTGCGGCGTCCACGCGAGTCGAAGCGATTCCTCCGACTGAGGAAGAGCTGAGCCGTTTCCCAATTGTTTACATGCATGGTCGCTATCGATTCCAACTGCCCGCGCAACAGCAGGAAGCACTGCGCGAGTATCTGAAACGAGGTGGTGTTCTTTTTGCTGATTCCTGCTGTGGCTCCACACAGTTCGACCGTAGTTTCAGAGACCTGATTCGCCAGATCTACCCCGATCAGCAACTGAAGGAGATTCCGGCAGACCACGAAATGTTCAGTGCGACGGTTGGCCACGAGATTAAGGAAGTGACTCGTCGGCGTCTTGTCCCAGGAGAAAAGAATGCTGCGATGTCTGTACGCATGGAAAAGGGGCCACCGCTGTTTGAGGGCATCGAAGTCGATGGAAGATATGCGGTGATCTACAGCAAGTACGATCTCAGTTGCGCGCTGGAACATCAGGCGTCACTTTCCTGTGACGGATATGTGGAAGAGGATGCCGCTAAGCTGGCCGTCAATGTGGTTCTTTATGCCATGCTTCAGGATATTTCCTGGTCCAGATTTCTTCCTCCGAGCAATCCTGCTCACTCCGACTCCCAGCGTGCGAAACAGGTGCCGCAGTGAGTCGACGATTGATCATCGGAACAGACGAAGCGGGATACGGTCCAAACCTCGGTCCGCTGATTGTCACGGCAACAGCATGGGAATGTGATGCAGCGACTGAGCCGGCAGAACTTTGGGAGAAGCTGTCAGACGTGGTCTCGAACCAGCCCGTTCGAGATGGCAAACGGCTCTACATTGCAGACTCGAAAGCCGTCTATTCCTCAGGTGACAGCCTCGAAGATCTTGAAGTTCCCGTCCTCGCATTCCTGCGACTGCTGAATCTTAGCCCTGAGTCGCTTGATGGACTTGGCACACAACTCGCCGGCTCGTCTTTCCTGTCGCACTATCTTGGGGAACCATGGAATGAACAGCCAGGTCTGGCAATTCCGCTGGCCTCCAGCTCAGATCACATTACTGAATGGACCGACCAGCTCAGACAGGCGACTGAAGAGCAGGGAGTTCAGTTGCGCGGGATTCGAAGCGGAATCATTTTTCCGGCGGAGTTCAATCGCCGAGTCGCACTGACGGATTCGAAGGGCAGCGTCCTTTCCAGTCAGACGTTGACGCTGGTTCGTTCTTTTCGAGACTCCTATGCAGACGGTCCCTGTTTTGTTGTCTGCGACAAACATGGAGGACGAAATCGATACGACGAACTCATCGGTGATCACTTCGACGACCAGTTTGTTTTTCGACTTGAGGAGTCGCGTGAGCGTTCGCGTTATCGAATGGGCGACATGGAATTCTGTTTCCGGACGCGGGCAGAAGAACTGATGCCCGTTGCCCTCGCATCAATGGTCGCGAAGTACCTGCGTGAGACGTTCATGATGCAGTTCAACAGGTGGTGGGAACAGCACATTCCGGGACTCCGGCACACTCAGGGCTACCCGGTTGACGCGAAGCGATTCCGAGAAGACATCTCCGCCAAAGTCACTGAGCTCGGCCTCGCGGAGGCCAGCTACTGGCGATCTCGATAAGGCACTCGGGGATCTCTGGCGAGATCCACTACAGTTGACTTCAGAGCATCTTCCGCCACCACAACTTCAGCGTGAACGTTCTTGAAGATACCGTCGGTCTTCTGCGGTCATGACTGGTGACGGAAGATTCATGGCGTGCACCTGAGCGGGAAGTGTTCTTTGTCCCAGCGGCTCCGCGACAAACCAGACCCGGCCGTAGCGAGATTCCAGCGAAGACGCTCGCAGCGATTCTCGCTGATCACCAAAGACAATGACCGATGTATTGCGTGTTCTGACATCGGCGCGAAGATTGGCCAGAGTCGAATCAGCCGTCCAGGTTGTCGTGACCAGATCCAGAACGAACAAGTCACAGTTCAACTGAGACGCAGCAGCATCGAATCCTTCCGGGCTGGTCGCTGCAACCTTTACGGAAAATCCGGCGTCCTGGAGAAGATGTGAAATCAGCAGTTGACGTTCATTATTCGGACTGACAACGACTGCCTCTGGCTTCACCGAGGCGTTTGCTGCTGCGGCGAGAGTTCGCTCAACAGCCGTTTTGCGTGACACTGGCCAGCCACGGCGAACGAGAATCGCAGCGAGACCTCGAACTCTGGCATCGGCGTTTTCGAGAGCCTGTCGAAGAATCTGACCGGCCGCCGTCTGCTGAGTCCCCGACCCATCCAGCAACAGCATCGCTCGCAGACATTCGACGGATGCAACAGGCACTTCAAGTCGAAGAGACAGTTTCAACTGCTCAAGAAGGTTCTCCTGCGACAGTGCTGCGGCCACTGTTGGATCTGCCGCCAGTCGCGGACTCGTCGAAGCCAGTTGCAGCAGAGTCTGCAGTCGAAGAACGCGAGCATCGGTTGCTGAGATCGCGAGGGCGTCTTCAATCAGCGCTTCGGCCCTTTGCAGAAGCTCGGGCTTCACCGGAACATCGGAAACTTCCGCAGGCGGAATTTCAATCGCCTGCGCACCGTTTCGCCGAAGGAGAGACTCAATCGATTCCAGCAGAATTACGAGCGCCTGTTCTTTGTTGTCAGCGGCAATTCGACCGCGGGAGAGTGTCTGGATCGCAGAGGCAGCAGCACTCTGGACCGACGGGGCGTCGCTGGCTGCCTGATATCGAAGAAGTCGAACCGCAAGCTCCGGATCACTCGTTCCTTGAAGCAGATTCAGGATCCGGACCTGAGTGGAAGGATCCGATGTGGGCAACAGACGAAGAAGTTCGAAACGCAGGTCTCGTGCGTAGGTTTCAAGAATCCCCTGAGCAACCTTCCCTGAGGGCGTCGCGGGGTCGCCAGTGAGCAGAACGGGAACGGATGCTTCACCGGCCGTGATCAATTCCAGTTCCGCCCGCTTTGCCGCCGAATCGTTCTTTCCCAGCTGCTGCAGAAACGACGCAAGTTCTTCCTGCGAGCGTTGCGGAAGCGCAGTTTGCATGATCTTCAGAAGCTCGCGGGCTTCCGGCTGTAGTCTCACGTCGGAATTGAAGTCAATGAAGATGGCGAGTCCGCGGTTCAGGCGAAGTTCAGAAAGCTCCGGTGATCCGGATTTCTGAATCAGCTCTGCCAGGAACTTCCGAGCGTCCCCGGGGCGATCCAGTTTCCGAGTGATCTGAACAGCATCGACGATTCCGTCCGCAGTCGTTGGTGGGAACTGAAACACGGAGGATGCGGCGGATTCGGTGTCAGATGTCGCCGGATCCTGAGCCTGTGCCGGGGAACTCCAGACGACTGCTGACAGGCCGCAGGAAACGGAACCGACAACAAATGTTTTTGCGAATCGGGAGATCACTCGAAGTTGCCCCTTTGGAATTCTGTTCCAGATCAGGAGACGGCGTTGAAACAGATTCGAATTCGAACCAGTGACAATCAGAACCAACGACATGATTTCCAGGGGACGGAGGGGGACGCCACAACGACTTTCCCACAGTGCCCTGAAAACAGCAAATGGTCATTCGCGAGCCGTGTTTTCCCGTCACTCGTTCACTGGCTTTTCACTCAAAATCGGCGGGTTGCCTCGAATTGAATCAGCCTGCCTGAAGACCGCCGGCACATTCTGGAGTCCCCGCATGGACTCATCATCACAACTGGAATGACTGGCGAAACCCAACGAGGATTGCTGTCTGAATCAGACTGGGGACCATCATCACGTCGCTCAAGAGAAGGCTTCTCCAACAACCCCAGCCCACCAATTGCGCTGTCTCTCAACACGAGTGCCTCAGCAACAGGCACCGACCGTGAAACCTCCCATTTTCGTGTTCAAATCCACCCTGTGAACAAAATCGTAAATGGCTGTATTTAAACAACTTACAAACCAAATCTTCACAAGTGACTCAGAATCGGGCACGTTGTTTGCATTTCCGAGCAATCGTCGAATTCGTTGGCACGACAGGCTGAGACCTGGTGGAGGATTGGATCGTTTTCGAAGATTTGACAGCGACACGGATGCCGCTTCGAACACCGAACAAACGATCTCACCTGAAGTCAGCCGGACTGCCCGATAATTCCACACCGAACCTCATTAGCCGCCTCAGGGCAGGGCGTTCGGTCCAAAAAGAGCATTCAAATCGGCAATAACTGCGAGGAGATCAGGGCGATGTTGGGAAGATTAGGGTTGAGCCTTCGAGCATTTTCGCTCGTGCTCGTGATGGGAACAATGAGCCTTGGGATGCCTGCCCTCAGTGCGGCGGTCCAGGAAGCGACACCTCCAGCTGAGGCTGCTGCACCAGCTGCGGAAACACCGGCACCGGAAGCAGCGGCAGCACCCGCTCCTGCGCCGGCAACGGCGGATGAGGTGATGACAAAGCTGTCCGTTGGTATCGACACCATCTGGATCATGATTTGCGGCATGCTTGTGTTCTTCATGAACCTTGGATTCGGGGCGGTTGAATCCGGTTTCTGCCGAGCCAAAAACTGTGTGAACATTCTGTCGAAGAACTTCGTCGTGTTTGCTGTCTGTTCGATCGGTTTCTGGCTGATTGGCTGGGACCTGATGTTCGGTGCAGGGGACGGCGAGTTCATCGGCAAGTCCGGAACGTTCATGGTTCAGGGTGCTGACAACAGCCCGGCACAGGCGACAAAGGGTTACGAAGGTGTTTATGGCTCAATCGCATGGACGACAGTTCCTCTTTGGTGCAAGTTCTTCTTCCAGCTCGTTTTTGCTGGTACTGCTGCGACGATCGTTTCCGGTGCGGTTGCAGAACGAATCAAGTATGTGGCCTTCATTATCTTCTCCTTCGTAATGGCAGTGGCGATTTATCCGGTGACGGGTCACTGGATCTGGGGATTCGGATACCTTGCGGCGAAGTGGAACTTCTGGGACTTCGCCGGCTCAACAGTGGTGCATTCTGTTGGTGGCTGGGCAGCGTTGACGGGAGCCATCATTCTTGGCCCTCGTATCGGCAAGTTCACGAAGGACGGAAAGATCAACGGGATCCCTGGGCACAACATGACAGCAGCATTCATTGGCTGTCTGGTGCTGTGGTTTGGATGGTTTGGATTTAACCCAGGCAGCACGATGGCGATTGCCGCTGATGGTGGTGCCGGGGCGGCTCTCTCTGCGGTTAATACGAATCTTGCAGCTGCCTTTGCAACGATGACAGCAACAGCCGCATCCTGGATTATCCTGGGCAAGCCAGACATCGGAATGACTTTGAACGGCTGCCTTGCGGGACTGGTAGCCATCACTGCTCCAGCGTACTTCACGAACCCACTGTGCTCAGCCATCATCGGCTCAATCTCCGGTGTGACTGTGGTACTTGCGGTTCTGTTCTTCGATCGTATGCGAGTGGACGACCCGGTCGGTGCGATTTCCGTCCACCTGGTTCACGGTGTGTTCGGTACGATCTGCGTCGGACTGTTCTCAGTCACCGACCTGTCCGCAACGCCAATCACTGGCGGTCCAAAAGCGGGCCTGTTCTTCGGAGGCGGCACAGAACAGCTGATTGCTCAGCTTGTTGGTGTCGGAATGGTTGGTGCCTACACACTGATCATCTCCGCTGCGACCTGGCTGATTCTGAAGTACACGATTGGTATTCGAGTGTCAGAGGCTGAAGAAATTGAAGGCCTCGACAAGGGCGAACACGGCAATGAAGCTTACCACGGCTTCGTGATGCAGACTGGTGCATGATCCATCGGTTCTAAAATTGAATAACCCTTCGACGCTCCGATCAGTCATGGTCGAGAGCGTCGATGGCGTTTGAATTCGTTCGAATCGATTCAACTGATCCGATTCGAAAGTGTTATCTGAGAGTTGTTTTCCGCTGTTTCATTCCTTCACGCGCGGAATGAGACAGCATTCCATGGTCCTCCTTCTTCTCGGCGAAGTCCGAGCCAACGGCAGAAGAAAACCTTCCCTTTTTGATCCGGAGTACAGGCGATGTTGATGTCATTGTGCGGCCGCGCATTGCGCGGTCTGCTTGTTGCTGCGTTTGTGTTTGCTGGAACATCCAGTGTTCCTCTTTTCGCTCAGGAAGTGACACCGGCCGAGACGGCTGCGGCGGCTGCCGAAACAGCTGCTCCGGTTGTACCTCATCTTGCGGGCACGATCGATACCGGTTCGACGACATGGCTGCTGGTGAGTGCTGCTCTTGTCTGTTTCATGATGCCGGGACTAGCGCTGTTCTATGGCGGCATGGTGCGCGCAAAGAATGTTCTGAACATGTTCATGTGTGTGATGGTCTGCGTACCGATCGTCACCGTGCAATGGATCGCCTGTGGCTACAGCTTCTGTTTCGCAGTACCGTCGGCCATTTCTGTCGACGGCGGCAAAAATGAAGATGGAACAGACAAACCCGCACTCAGCTACCTCGGCTGGGATTCCAGCCTGGTGATGTTCAAGGGCTTCAGTGATACAAACGCTGACAGTCCGAACTACTACGGAAAGATCCTGACAAGCGGTGATACTACGGGTGCAGCTCCAACAGGAGTTCCGGAGTTGCTGTTCGCGATGTTCCAGATGATGTTTGCGATCATCACACCGGCCTTGATCGTTGGTGCGATCGCTGAACGAGTCAAGTTCAGTGCGTGGTGCCTGTTCGTCATTCTGTGGGCCACGCTGGTGTATGATCCCGTTGCTCACTGGGTTTGGAACGTCAATGGATGGCTGTTCCAGAAGGGCGTTCTGGACTTTGCAGGCGGAACCGTTGTCCACATTCTGGCCGGAGCGTCCGCACTGGCATTGATTCTGATTCTCCCAAAGCGACATGGTTTTCCAAAGGGCCCGTTCCTTCCTCACAGCATCGGCTGGACATTGATGGGAGCAGGGTTCCTGATGGTTGGCTGGTTTGGCTTTAACGCCGGATCTGCAATCGCAGTCGGCAAGGACTATCTGCCGGTGTCAGGAGCTGTCGCGGTCATGGCCTTTGCAACCACCGCCATCGCGGGCGGGGCGGCAACGGGATCGTGGATGATTGCCGAATGGCTGCATGCCGGAAAGCCAACAGCGATCGGTGTTGCCTCAGGCATGGTCGCGGGCCTGGTTGTGATCACTCCCTGCGCGGGCCATGTCAGTCCGGGCAGTGCGTTGATCATTGGGCTGATCGGCGGAATCGTCTGCTTCCTGGGAGTCCAGATGAAGCAGCTGTTCAAGTATGACGACTCCCTGGATGTCGTTGGAGTTCACGGCGTTGGTGGTGCACTGGGAGCGGTGCTGGTCGGCTATTTTGCCATTCGACCGGTTGTCGGAGGTATGGACCAGATCATGCTGCAGATTACTGGCGTTGTTGTCGCGGCAGTTTATGGCTTCGTTCTGACGGCGATCCTTGGCATCGTGATTCACAAGACGATTGGCTTCACGGTGTCGGAGCACGCTGAAGAAGAAGGCCTTGATGTTTCAGAGCACGGTGAAACTGCATACCGTCTGAACTAAGTCTCAGGCGTCGGCCGGCATCATGCTGCTGGCGGATTTTGCAGGCACACACGACAAGAGCCCGCGAGTTTTCTCGCGGGCTCATTTTATGTATTCAATCGAGGAGCGAATCCGTCCGCTGTTTGCGTCGGCCTTCAGAGTGAGCCGACGGTGTCACCAAAAGTTCGCCATTCGAGAGTCGAAGGATCCGCCACCTTGCGGTATCCGAGGCTCATGATGACTTCCAGCACTTCGCTCCATGTCGGGAAAGGGCGTCCGCTCTTTCGCTTGTAATCATCCATGGCTCGCATGAATTCAATTTCGGAATCCGAGTAGTCGCGTTCGCAGGTCGTCGGATCAATCTGGCGGCGACGATCAAGACGGCGGCGATCAATGATCTGACGACGCTCTTCAACCGACTGTTCTGTCGCAGCTGGCGCCGGGGGTATGGAACTGCGACGCTCCACCACTGGCTCGGTCACTGGTTTCGATTCTGAAAGTCGACGGCGAGATGAGCGACGACGTTCTGTCACAATAACATCGGATGTCATTTCCGACATGAGCATTACCTTCGCGTTCCGGGGAAAAACGGATCACCTGCAGGCGGTTTGACATCCCTGTCGTGCAGGAGATGAACTCAGTTGTAAGGGTCTCCATGACCACACTGGTTCCTGACGATGGTTGAGTATTGCCCCAAAAAAGGGGGTGTGGGGAAATTCTGCCGGTTTGGTGGACCTGTTCGATCAAGGAAACATTAGCACTCATTCAGGAATGCAGGTCGTAGCGGTTGTAACGCCCGTTTGTCGGCTCGTCCGGCGATGTTTCGACCGGCCTGAAAAACTCAGCACTGGGACTGAAGTTCTGGCAATTTGGCAGTTTCCCCCACCAACCCGAATTGCGCCGCCCGCAAACGCTCATCCGTAAACAATTACTGCAAAACACTTTACATCAATTTCTGAGCACAAAAAATCGTTGTGATTTATGGAACAAACTGTGCAGCCTGTGCGCACCGCTCGTTGTTTTGTCAGTTGGCAGAGAGTTTGAACCGACACGGCCTGCGTTGTGGGCTCCTTTTCTTTCCCGCTTCCGTAGAACTTGCGGAACTGGAGATTCAGATGGCAGTGTTTCGATGGGGACAATCGTGGGACCCGTTCCAGGATTTGGAGCGGGAGGTTGACCGCCTGCTGCAGGGTGTGAACCTAAGCCTGCATGGAGTGCGTTTTAGCCGTCGGTTTCCACAGGTGAATCTCCTGGAACAGGATGATGCCTACGTCCTGACCGCGGAGATTCCGGGGGTGGATCCCAAGGCACTGGAAGTCACCACGGCTTCCGGTTACCTCACGATCAAAGGCACTCGAGTACCACCTGAAGAAGCGAGGGAAGATTCCTTTCGCCGACAGGAAAGATTCCACGGTCCATGGCAGCGGAAGATTCAGCTGCCGGACAGAATCAATGAAGACGGAATGCGGGCTGATTACACCGCCGGAGTACTTCGAGTCACTCTTCCGAAAGCTCCATCAGCCACTCCACGACAGATTCGCGTCAACGAATAAGCGGACTCAAGTCACACTCAAATTGAATCAACCTGGATGATGAGCCCATGAGCCAGCCACAGGATCCAACGTCGCCTGAATCTCAGATGCTGATTCCGGCCACGACAACACCAGTCCCGGCCGCACCGCCGGAGGCACCGGCTGAACCACGACTGTTGTTCAATCCGCCCATTGATATCTACGAAACCCCGGAGGGTCTGGTTCTTTATGCGGACCTTCCGGGTGTTACCGCTGAAGGTCTTGACCTGCAGGTGCAGGACAGCCGTCTTACACTGTTTGGAAGAGTTCAGCAGCGGGACCCTGTTGCTCGACAGATTCTTCACCAGGAATATCAGGTCGGCGATTTCCTGCGTTCTTTCATTCTGAGCGATGAAGTGGATCATGATCGAATTCAGGCGAAGCTGACGAATGGTGTGCTTCGAGTCGAGCTTCCAAGAGCTCCGCGGGCCAAGCCTCGCCGAATTGAAGTCTCTCCGGGTTAACAGTCTCATTTGAGTTCGCGATCGTAGGATTGCCGCGAGCAGCCTGACCACGATGCAAATCGCATCAACAAAGACAGGGTTCAGTGAATGCCAAGTCGAAGAGAGAAACTGGAAGCAATGCTGCAGGGGTCGCCAGCCGATCAGATGCTTCGGTACATGCTGGCGATGGAACTTGACAAAGAAGGTCTTGCTGAACAATCCCTTCAGAATTTCGGCATACTGATGCAGGATTCCAAACCTTACGTCCCCGCTTTCCTGATGGCTGGTCAGCTGCTCACTCGCCTGGGAAGGACTAACGAGGCGAAAGACATTTACCAGCGCGGCATTACTCAGGCTCAGCTTCAGGAGAATGGGCATGCTGCGGGAGAAATGGCGGGATTTCTCGCATCACTCGATGCCTGATTCAAATGCCGTGGTTACCATCCGTTCCCGCGTGGCATCACCATAGTAAGCTAAGAGTTCACCGGCACTGCCGGTCATCAATATCATAGAGCCTGAGTTGTTGTTGGAGAAAAGTTGTGGCGAAATCCAGTTCGCAGTCTGAGTTCAGTCAGCCGAAGAAACGCCGTCCGTTCACAGTCTTCCTTATCGTGGACGATCGCGCAATGAGGGAGTCTCTGGCGGAGATTCTGCGAAATCAGAAGATCGACGTGCAGGACTATATGACGGCGATGGAGTTTTATCGGGACTATCGCGAACGCAAGCCAGGCGTTGTTATCGCCGACCTGAATCTTCGCGGTATGAGCGGCCGTGAACTCTTCGACAAGGTCAATGAAGAGTTTCCTGAGCTGCCGGTGATGTTTCTTGCCGGCCATGCAGATGCTCCTACGGCCATTCAGGGAATGCGAGCCGGAGCATGTGACTTTCTCGTAAAACCAGTATCCGCCGAATCTCTGCTGGCCGCGGCGGCTCGAGGCTACGCATGGTTTTACGATACGGACTGGGACTTCGTCGGCGAAGATCTTGACCAGATTGAAGACAGCCTGGCGCGAGTGACGGATCGTGAACGCGAAGTTCTGGATTTGATTGTGGACGGTTTGTCGAGCCGGGAAATCGGCACGCGGCTGGATGTGAGCACAAAAACGGTGGAAGCTCACCGTGCCCGAATCAATGACAAGATGCGAGCAATCGACCTGCCACATCTGGTACGCATGATGCTGGCTCACGCTGACAGCCAGTCTGCCTGATGCTCAACTGTTCGGGCAAACGTGAATAAGCAGGAAACGCCAGAGAGATCCTGCCAGGTCTCTGTTGGCGTTTTTCTTTGCGCGTGAAGTTTGACTGCTGAAAGTAGTCAGTCGTAGCGGACCACAGCGTTCCCGGGAAGTCGACGAATCATCCGCTTCATCTCAAGTACCGTCAGAGTGGCCAGGACCTGTGACGCTTCTTCCGTCCGGGAACTCAGCAACTCATCAATCGCAACGGGATGAGACCCGATCAGATTCAGAATGCGCGACTCCACCGCGTTCAATGAGAGTTCGCGGGGACTGTGGACAGTGATCCCCGGACCTGGACGAGCAGGAACTGGAAGCGGTCCAAGGGCTTCCAGAATATCATCGACATGACGGATCAGCGTGACGCCGTCCCGAATCAGATCGTTACAGCCTGCACTTGCAAGGCTGTCCACAGGTCCCGGCAATGCAAACACTTCTCGTCCCTGTTCCTGTGCGTGTCGAGCCGTGTAGAGGGCTCCGCTGTTCCGTGTCGCTTCGACCACGACGACTCCCAGACACAGCCCGCTGATAATTCGATTGCGCTGTGGGAATAAGCCTGGCAGGATCCGCTGATCCAGAGGCATTTCACTCAGCAACGCGCCCTGCTGAGTAATCTCCGCCGCGAGCTGGTCGTGTTCCGGCGGATAGATATCGCGGACGCCCCCGGCAAGAACGGCGATCGTTCGACCAGCTGCGTTCATCGCTCCCTGATGAGCCGCCAGGTCGATTCCTCGCGCGAGACCACTGACCACGGTGAATCCTGCCTGCGCCAATTGTCCGGCAAGGCGTTCTGCATGTCGCCGACCGTATGTTGAGCATCGTCGTGAGCCGACGATCGCTATCGCAAGATCATCCTGAGGCAAAAGAACGCCTCGTCGGTAGAGAATTGCCGGAGGATCACAGATCTCGCGCAGTCTCTCTGGATAATCCTCTGAGTCCCGCAGCATGACATCGACATCGAGCCGACCACATTCTTCCAGCAACTCGGTGGCTCGCGATTTCAGATCACAATCAACCAGCGCTGCAGCTGTTTTCGGACCAACGCCGTTCACCTGCATCAATGCGTCTGCTGATTGCCGCAGTACAGTGCTCGCCGAACCAAATGCGGCCATCAGGTCCGTTTGAATTCGGGGCCCGACGCCGTAGGCCAGCGTGATTGCGACAGAACACACGAGTTCTTCTGGAAAGTCTCTCACGAGATTCCTCCGGCGAACTTGATGAAGATCAGGGGTGCAAACTCAAACGTCGCCCCGGAATCCCGGGCAACACTCAACCAATTTCAACACAACCGTTTCGGAGAAGGCGAACCAATGTTGCGGTTTCGCGACTGATTTCGCTCCAGTCTGCAACATCAAACTGAAACTCAGCCAGAGTCGCCGGCGGGACGCTGATCAAGTCTTTGGCGAAGTAGCACATCAGCTGCCCGATGCCGGGATTATGACCGACGATCAGGATCGACTGTTCATCTTCAAAACCATACTGGCGGGGCACCTGAGCAAAGCGTTCTGCCGGAGCGGCATAGAGCTCTTTCAGAAGGATCACAGGACAGTCCGAAGCCACCGCTGATGCAAACAGTTTTGCCGTCTCAGTTGTTCGCACAGCAGAAGAGGCAACGACGCGATCCAGTCCGGAGCCGACATTTTTCCATGCCTCGCCTGTCAGTGTTGCCATTCGAATCCCGTCCTCGGTCAGAGGACGATCGTAGTCCGTTTGCAGTGCAGATTCCGGAGCGGCTTCTGCATGACGCATGAGCAACACAGTTTTCACATCAGCATTCCGGCTGCGAAAACAAACAAGTGGAAGTCAATTCCGTATCACAGAGATTCAACAGTTGGATCAGCCTGGAACATCCACTTCATGAACTTCAATCATTCGATTGAGTTTTGTGATTTGCAGAACTTCCCGGACATCATCACTGGGGTTGAAGATCTGGACCTTAAGTGGATAGCCTTCAAGCCGAGTCAGTGATACCAGAAGTCCCAGCATGCCGCTTGGGACCAGTCTGACTCCGGTCAGGTCAAATGCCACCGTATTCGAGTTGTTGCTCTTCAGCAGATCCGTGATCGCTGCTCGGTAATGTGCCGCATTGAATTCCGATGGCACATCGCTTCCTCCAAATCCAAGCACGGTCACAACGCCCGCAGTGTAGACTTTCAACAGGCCATCTTCTGTGAGGGCATACTGCTGAGTCATGTCTTCGGCAGCCGAGAGGTTTACTTCATCATTTGACATTGGAAGCCCCAATTTCCCGAGAGTTAGCAAGTGTCCCTTCTGCCCCCGATGCTTTTGCCGCAGATCAAATGGCAAATGGCTTTCAACCAAAGCAGCGGAATCCCGTCCGTACGCACAGGATAGCGGGTAACATTGGCTGTCACCACAAGCGCAGGCCGTTCCGACAAAAATGTGCCCGTTTTATGCTCAAATTCAATCGCAACTGTTAAGATTGCGCACAGTTCTCTGACCTGTCTTTTGCCATGCCCAACCTAGCCGGTGGCGTTTGTCTTATGTCCGCACGCCGTTACAAAACCCCGGGATTTCCCGGGATACCCGCGATCTGGGGACTTTTTGCCATCGCTGCCATCGTGGTCTTTCTGAGATTCAACAGTGGGTGCACACAGTTTGTCAGCCATGCATCGGCAGATGAATTGCCGCAGGAATCAATCGACCGGTTAGAGTTCAGCACAGGCATTTTGCCGATCCTGACTAAAGCCGGATGCAACAGCGGTGCCTGCCATGGTGCGGCAACGGGACGCGGTGAGTTCCGTTTGTCGTTGTTTGGAAGCAACCCGCTGGCGGATCACTTCGCGATCGTCCGCCACCTGAATTCGCGCCGAGTGAACCTGGCCTTTCCCGAGAAGAGTCTGGTTGTGCTCAAGCCCTCTGGCGAAGTTGATCATGCTGGTGGCATTCGCTTCTCAACATCTTCGTCCGAAGCCACATGGCTGCGTCAATGGATCGGGCAGGGGGCAAGTCCAGGAGACAACCGGAAAGCTGTTTCCCTGCGTTCAGTACCGCCATCCGTCGTTATCGAACAGGGTCAGAAGGCCACCATTCAATTCGTCGCCGTCCTTTCAGATGGCTCAACAATCGACGTTTCGCACCTCGTCGCTGTGGCAAATGCTGATCCGGAATCACTTCAGGTCGATGTGCCAGATCTCGAGTCGCAGTCAGGCGAAGACACAAAGGCCGCCAGTGTTTGCGTGACCGCCCGCCGAGAAGGCCGACATCTGATCACCGCGCGATTCCCTGGCGTCGTTGTTGCCTCGGAAATTCTTGTGCCTGCGCAGAAACGCTCACTACACAACACAATCAGCTCTGTGCACGAAATTGATCGTCTGCAACAACGACGATTCGAAACGCTGCGGATTGAACCAACATCGCCCGTCGACGATGTCCAGTTCATTCTCCGAGCATCTCTGCTGCTGACGGGCCGCAGACCAGTTTGGGATGACGTTGACTCTTTCACCAAAAATCAGGACACCAACAAACGGGAGCGACTGATCGAGGAACTACTAAAGTCTCCGGACTTTGTGGACTACTGGTCATGGCAGTTGAGTCGACAGTGGCGCGTCACACAAGCACCCGCATCGGAAGCCGCGGCCGCGTGGCACAACTGGATCCGAAAATCCCTTCAGGACGATGTTGGTCTGTTTCTGATGCTGGAGACAATGATTGCGGCCAATGGCAGTCCCGCCGACAATCCGCCAGCAGCGTTCTCAACCATTTCACGAGATGCCAGGCAGCAGGCCGAGTACTTCAGCGAAGCGTTCCTTGGACTGCGTCTCCGATGCGCCAATTGCCACGACCATCCCCTCGACCGCTGGACTCAGGAAGACTACCACGGACTTGCGGCGGTCTTTGCCAAAGTAACACGAGATCCCGTTGTGGCCGACCGTCCTCAGGGAATTAACATCAACCCGGCGACCGGACAGCCCGCGATTCCCGGACTGCTTCTCGGTAAGGCACTCGCAGCCCCGGCGCGAAGCAGGCAGGAATTGGTTTCATGGGTCGGCAGTGATGGCTCTCGCCTGGTGGCATCCCATTCAGTGAACTTCGTCTGGAAGCAACTGATGGGGCGAGGACTGGTAGAACCTGCCGACGATTTGCGATCGACCAATCCTCCCGTTCATCCGGAAGTCTTCGAACATCTCGTGAGCCAGTTCATCCAGTCCGGCGGCAAACTGCGGCCCCTCATACATGAGATCTGCATGACGCAGGCATTTGAACGGGGATCTGCCGAGTCAGACACGGCTGACCACGTTCAGTTCGGGAGTTCACGGAAGCCAGTTCCTTTGCCACCCGAAATCCTTCTGGACCAGCTCACACAGGTCACCCAATCCCCTGGTCGTGCGATAGATGCGACAGCACGGTCTATTCGTCCGGAATCAACCGCCGGCGACCTTGCAGAACTCAAAGTTCAAAGCGGCTGTCTGAATGGTTGCATCACGGAATCACCACAGGAAACGCTGTCACTCGCACTGGAGATGATCAACGGTCAAATTGTGAACGAGAGGGTTTCGCCCAACTCTCAAATCGTCGAGAGACTGCAGGAATTGAAAGAGGATGACGATCGAATGATCCAGCGTCTGTACGAATGGACGCTCAGTCGACAGCCCCTGGAATCGGAAATGAACTTCTGGCTTCGACAATGGAAAGTCAGTCAGACTCAAACGCACCATGACGCGCGAGAATTCCTGACGGACGCAGTCTGGACGCTGGTAACAAGTGACGAATTTCGATCCGCGCCGTAGTAGTGGATCTCGCCAGAGATCCCATGCCATTCGCAGATCCAGGGAATTCTGGCGAATTCCACTACAGCTCGGATTGATCCACCTACTTGCGACCTCGGATCTGATTCAGCCGCTCAAGCATGTCGGCCACTCGCTGCGGTTCGTCCTTTGCCAGATTCCTCGTTTCGCCCGGATCTTCTGAGAGCTTGTAGAGTTGTGGCGAAGGAGCGTTTCCCGTTTCGATGTTCACTTGCCTGGAAACCGCCGGCCCCTTTCCGGCTTCAATCAGTTTCCATGGTCCCTCGCGCAGTGCGAGAACGCCGGCCTGCAACACCAGGGTCTCGCGTCCCTGCGATGATTCACCGATCAGCGATGGAAGGTGATTCTCGCTGTCCAGCTGCACCTCATACGGCAGCGGCTCATTCACGATGGCAGCGAACGTGGCGAAGAAGTCCACCTGGCACATCAGTGCAGACGAAGTTGTCCCGGCTGCAATCCTGCGCGGCCACCGAACGATGAACGGAACTCGAGTGCCAGCTTCAAACGCACTGTACTTTCCGCCTCGATAAGGGCCGGCAGGTGTATGGTCACCATTCAGTTCGACAGCCTGGTCCTTGTACCCATCATTCAGCACAGGACCATTGTCACTGGTGAAAATCACAAGCGTGTTCTCACGGAGTCCGTGCTGATCCAGCGTTCGCAGAATCTCTCCGACACTCCAGTCAAGCTCGCTGATTACATCGCCTCGCGGACCAAGTTCCGTAGACCCGACGAATCGCGAATGTGGAGCACGTGGCACATGAATGTCATGCGTGTTGAAATACAGGAAGAACGGCTGGCTGGCATGAGTCGCCACATGGCGATCAATGAATCGAATGGCCTGCTGAGTCAGAACATCTGCCATATCTTCATCGACCCAGCGAGCTGCTTTTCCTCCGGACATGTAGCCAATCCGGCTGATACCATTCACGATCGTCGCATTATGTCCGTGGTCCCACTGCATCTTGAGCAACTCAGGATTTTGCAGCCCGGTCGGTTCGTCGCCGACGGGATCACCAAAGCTGACCGAGATCGGGTCGGACTCATCAAGCCCCACGACTTCGTGATTCGCAACGTAGACGGTTGGAACGCGGTCGCCGGTCGCCGGGATCAGAAAGCACTCGTCGAAACCGATTTCCAGCGGCCCGGGCGAGATTGGTTTGTTCCAGTCGATCGCGTCGGTTCCCAGCCCGAGGTGCCATTTTCCGATCGCAGCAGAACGATATCCGGCTTTTTGAAGGAGGCTGGCAACAGTAGGAGTACCAGGCGTGATGATCGAGGTCGCATCTCCCGGGGCAATCCCGGTACCACGTTTTCGCCACGCGTAGTTTCCCGTCAGCAGCGAATAGCGTGAAGGCGTGCAGGTTGCCGCGGAGCTGTGACCATCAAGAAAGCGACAGCCCTCCGCGGCCAGCCGGTCGATGTTCGGCGTATTGACTCGACGAGCCCCGTAGCATCCAACGTCCCCGTAACCCAGGTCGTCGACATAGATGACAACGATGTTTGGATTCTGAGCAAGCGAAGAGGACGGGGCGAAAAGAATGAAAAGAGCCCAGAGAACGCCGTGCAGGCAAAGTCGCATAGTCAATCCGGATCGAACAGGAATCTCACAGGTACGGAAGCCACCCGCAGAGATTATTGTTTCGCTCACGAATTTGTTCAATCAGCTGGTTCAGCTGCTGAATTTCACGCAACGATTCCGGCCGGCTCGGGACTCCGCCTTTTGGCAATGGAGCGGCTGGCTGCTCAGTGGGCTGTGCGAGCTTCTCTGCCAGCGAACCACCGACCGACTGCTGCGGTAAGACTTGGGCCGGCTCAGAGCCGAGTTCCTGCTGGCTTGTCATATCGGATCGCGATTCGCCAGAGGGATTCCAGCGAAACGTCCAGACAACGCAAATCAGAAGACACGCGGCCAGGAGCGAACCGACGATCTTTACCTGATCCATCCGCCGTCCATTTCGAATCTGGACGCGGCAGTCCGTCAGCACACGTTCCCGGATTCCGGCCGACAATGCTGGCAGGCGTCCCGCACTCTGGAGCAGTTCATGCTCCGGAAGCGACGGTTCGGGTAATCGATTCTGTGAATTACTCATGGGTTCAAAAATCCTGAATAACAAAATTAAGAATCGGAAGTCCGATCTATCGAATCAATGGTTCCAAACTGCGCTGAAGCTTTTCCATGGCATAACGATATCGACTGGCCACAGTGTTCTGGGAAAGTCCGAGTGTCTCTGCGATCTCTGCAAATGTCAGATCTTCCCAGTGCTTCAGAATCACAACTTCATATTGGTTTTGAGGCAACGTCTGCAGAATCCTTCGAACGCTGTCCGCTGTCTCTTCATGAACAATCAGCTCTTCTGCACTCTCTTCGGATGAGCCATGGTCTGAATCCCCCAGCAATCCGCTTCGTTTTCGCTGATGAATCCTGAGCGCTTCGTTCCGGACGGATCGCAAAAGGTACGGCCAGGGTGCTTCTGCCTTTGCAAGCAGACGAGGCCGGAAGGCAATACGGGAAAATGCTCCCTGAAGAGCATCTTCGGCATCAGGCTGATTTCCCGTGATTGTCATCGCGAACCGAACCAGTCGTTGTGCTGTCAGGTCGAACAATTCAGTCAGCGCACGCTGAGGATCCAGCGTCAATAAATCCACGCTGGCCCTAAACTGGACCTGAAATTCAGAGGCGTCTGACGTGCTCACGGTACTTCTCAAAGACGAGTGCTTGCTCCGTTTGTCTGCCGGATTTGGAAATTCTCAGGCGGAACGATATTTTCCCGACTCGAAATCGGCCAGTTCGAACCACAATCCGCCGCTCCCGATTGGCGGAGCAGTCACCTGCTCGTATGTTTAGCAGATGGTCGATTTTCCCAGTCCTTCCTCCGGACTGATTTCCACCCGTTTCATTGGCCAGTTTCAAGGAAATTCACGTGTTCAACACGGTTGGTGTCGTTGGTGCCACAGGTGCCGTTGGCCGAATCATTCTGCAGCTGCTGGAACAGCGCAAATTTCAGGCTCAGAACTTTCGCTTCTTTGCGTCCGCTCGCAGTGCAGGGCAAACGGTCACATTCAATGGTAAACAGGTCACCGTTGAGCTTCTGACACACGACTGTTTCAAGGGAATCGATCTGGTCATCGCCAGTACTCCTGATGAAACTGCGGCTGATTATCTGCCTTCTGCAGTCGCAGCGGGCTGCAAGGTCATCGACGAATCCGGCTACTGGCGCATGAAGCCGGAGGTGGCTCTTGTCGTTCCCGAAATCAATCCGCAGGATGCTCTGAACGCGAAGGGAATCATCGCCAGCCCAAACTGCTCGACCACGCAGATGGTTCTAGCTTTGAAGCCACTGCATGACGCGGCAAAAGTTCGGCGGGTCGTTGTCAGCACTTACCAGGCGACCAGCGGAGCAGGGCTCCAGGGCACGGCCGACCTGATCGAAGGCACGAAAGCCGCCTTGGCCGGAACTCCTTACCAGTACACGACCTTCAAGTATCCGATCGCCTTCAATGCGATTCCTCAAATCGGCAGCTTCAAGGAAGAAGGCTACACGAGCGAAGAGTTGAAGATGGTCTATGAGACTCGCAAGATCCTGGGCGACGAGAGCATTCAGGTCTGTGCGACCTGCATCCGGATTCCGGTGTCAAACTGCCACAGCGAGACCATTAACGTCGAAACCGAGCGCCCGGTTTCCGTTGACGAAGCGAAGCGATTGTTTGCCGCGACTCCCGGAATTACGGTGGTGGACGATCCACTGAACGGAAAGTACCCCATGCCGTCCACTTGCGACGGCAGCGACGCCGTCTTCGTGGGACGCATCCGCAAAGACATGTCGCATCCAAATTGCCTGACCTTCTGGTGCGTTTCAGACAACCTGCGAAAGGGCGCTGCCACGAACGCCGTTCAAATCGCCGAACTTCTGGCGAAGCACACCTGACGGTCACTGGCACTCCAGATCGCCATTGGAATGCATGCCAGGCGAAATGAAAAAAGGCCGCTGAAACAGATGTTTCAGCGGCCTTTTCTGTTGAAACGAGGTCGACGGGACTCGAACCCGCGGCCTCCAGCGTGACAGGCTGGCGCTCTAACCGACTGAGCTACGACCCCTTGTTCCACCTCGCCGAAGCGAGAGAGCGAAGGCTATCGGCTTCCGCCCGGGATTTCAAGAATCCTCGGCGAGTATTTCGGCAGACGAGACTGAGAGGTTGAGACGATGACAGGAAATTCGTGCCGCGGTTCGCGCGAAACACGCTCCTGTTCAGCCTTCTTTGTTTCTGGAAACTTCTGAGACTTCCTCGAGTCAGACCGATCAAACCCTGGATCGTGTCTATTCGGGAGGCTCCAGCACCTCCAAAACCGCCGTGTCACCCGGACACGGTCAGCCACGGCTCACGATGCATAGAGTCCTGAGGGAAATGTCTTGCCAGGCCATGGCAGACGGTTTCCAGATTTCACCTGCTTTAACCCTCAAAATCGGCAATTCTTCTGCAGGTCTGAGAATCCTTGGGACAATGAAACGTCGCTCTGGTCGCCGATATAGGGGAAAGGCAGAATGGCCCTCGGAGGGTTACCGTCATGAATACACCAGATCATTTGTCCGCTGCCAGCGAGCCAAATTCGCAGGAACCGCGCGAACGGGAATGGGGAACGAAGCTGTTTCTTGGCTTCCTGTTCGTCGTTGCCAGTTTCTATGCGGTCATCTTGATCTACCACTCAGCAAACCCTCCGGAAACTGTGTCAAACGAGGGTGTCCTGGAACAGTGCCGGCAGATTTGCCTGAAGTATGGCCTGATTTCCACCGGAAACGTCCGGAAGGATGCTGAGGCGTATCTGCAGTTTGCTCAAACGACCCGACTCACTTCCGCTTTGTCCGATATTCTGGCGGACACAACAGCGCCAACGGCCTCTCAGAAACACGCCCTGCTGGAGAAGTCGGCGCCGGATTTTTCCCTGCCGGATGACGCAAAACTCACTCAGACACTGTCAGAACTCGGCCATAACCGGCCGGTCGTTGTGGTGTTCTACCTTGGGTATGGCTGCAGTCACTGCGTCGCGCAGCTGCTGGCTCTGGATAAAGACCTGCACTACTTTCGTGAGCTCGATGCAGACATCGTTGCCATCAGTTCTGATTCAACAGAACACACAGCGGAACGCTTCGTCGAATATGGACGATTTGGATTCCCGGTTCTTTCCGACGCCGACCAAAAGATTGCGGAGACATGGGGCGTGTTCAAGCCCGCAACCGGAGACCAGGATGAAGTGATGGATCACGGCACATTTGTGATCGATCGAAATGGCAAAGTTGTCTGGGCGTTTCAGGGAAAAGAGCCGTTCCTGGACAACCGGACGCTGTTGCACGTGATCGCGAAATCTCAGGGCCTGCTCCCCGACACTATGGCCAGCAACGATTAGGCCGCTGTACGGCAACAGGATTTGCCATTTTCAATTGGCGTCCCATCGATCATGATTCGCACCATGGCATGGATGCGTATTCGACATGGTCTGGAATTCGCCGCTTTTCACCTGATCCTGTTTGTGGTGAAAAGCCTGCCAGTCCGCGCGTCGATCCAGATGGCCAACGGACTCGCGTGGCTGGTTGTTAACGTACTGCCCCGAAAGGCCAGCAGATATTCGGTTGCCGCCGAAAATATTCGAGCGGCATTCGGTCCGGAAACTTCTGACGAACAAGTGCATGAGCTGATCCTTGGAATGTGGCAGCACCTGTTCCGGATGGTCTGCGAAATGGTCCAGTTGCCACGCCACTTTCGGCTGCAATCGTGCGGCGACGTACTGCTGTTTGAAAAACGTGATGAGTGTGTTCAGGCGATGTGCTCCGGTCGCCCCGTGATCTTTCTGAGTGGCCACTTCGGCAACTGGGAGATCAGTGTCAACACATTTGGACACTTCGGGTTCCCAATGGGAGTCGTTGCACGCTTTATGGACAACCCATTGCTTCAGGAGTGGTTCCGCGAATACAGAGAATCCACAGGCAACTGGCTGATCTCAAAAACCGGTGCCGGCGCTGATCTGTCTGCCATCATGAATAGTAATGGAATGGCATCGCTTCTGTGTGATCAGGATGCCGGTCGAAACGGGCTGTTCGTTGACTTCTTCGGCAAGCCAGCTTCCACCGTCAAGTCCATCGCGTTGCTGGCTCTTCAATACAACGCACTCGTGGTTGTGGGCGGTGCATGGCGTTTGCCCCCGGAACAGCAAAAGAACCGTCGATGGGTTCAATTCTGTCTGACGACCCAGGACATTATTGACTCAGCCGAGTTTCAGGATGTGAACGGCATCGAGCGCCTGACCCAGCGATTCACCTCTTCACTGGAAGCACTGATCCGCAAAGCACCGGAACAGTACTTCTGGGTTCATCGTCGCTGGAAAACACCGCCTGAAGCCAGACGCAGACGCAAAGCCGCAGCGTGATCGCCATCACGAAGCAACTCAGACGGTCAGGAGTCTTCGTTCGGCCTCAGTGACTTAAACCAGCTCTTTCATCGGCTCGCGGATATCCACCAGAAACTGCGGGCGACCAGTCGGGTCTGACAACGTCGTGTTCATGACGTCGATTCCGAGATTGTGGTAGGCCGTACCGATAATCTCCTGAACGTGAACAGGACGTGCGGCGGCGTATTCGCCAAGTCGATTCGTTGCTCCGATCGCCTGGCCGGTTCGCATGCCTCCACCAGCCATCAATGCACAGCTGACCTGTGGCCAGTGATCTCGCCCGGCGCCATCGTTGATTCGCGGAGTTCGTCCGAACTCGCCCCAGACCAGAATCGTGACATCTTTCAGCATGCCGCGTTCTTCAAGATCCAGGACCAGTGCGCTGACAGCCTGATCCAGCTTTGAACCATGATCTCGCACCAGATCAAAGTTCGCTCCATGACTGTCCCAGCGGCCATAGGACAATGTGACGGAACGAACGCCCGCCTCTACAAGCCGTCGAGCCATCAGGATGTGCTCGTTGCACGTTGGAGCACCGTCGTACTGATATTTGTAGGGTTTGCCATCGCCATATCGAGCACGCACTTCGTCTGGTTCTTTGGAGATATCCAGAGCGTCGGCGAGCTTGCTGGATGTCAGAACGCCAAAAGCAGCATCCGTGAATGCATCCATTCCGGTCATCATGCCTTTTGCATCCGCTTCCCGCTTGATGTGGTCAAGACTCTTCAGCAGAGACTTTCGATCTTCCAGACGCTCCAGCGAAATGCCATTCAGCGTCAGGTCTTCCATCCCTTTGCCATTGGGGCGAAAAGGCTGGTACGCGGCTCCCAGAAATCCAGCCGGGCCAGGTTCAGACCATGGAACGTGCGATGTCTTGTCAGCCAGCGCAACAACAGGCGGAATCCCTGGGTCGCGAGGTCCGTACAGCCGTGCCAGCACGGAACCAATCGCCGGCCGACCACCGATGGATTCAATGCTTCTGCGGTCCCATCCGGTCAAACACTGAAACCCGTCATGCGCGCCCGAACATCCGACGACCGAACGAACAACAACCAGCCGATCCATGATGGCGGCGAGTTTCGGGAAACACTCACCAATCTGAATTCCAGGGACCGACGTTTCGATCGGACTGAATTCTCCTCGAATCTCGCGAGGTGCTTCCGTCTTGATGTCCCACATGTCCTGATGTGGCGGACCGCCTCCCAGGAAAATATTGATGATCGCTTTGCCGGATCTTGCATTCGAATTTGAACTGGCCGCTTCCGCTCGCATCAACGATGCCAGCGAAGCGTTCGCAGCGGCTCCCATCGCGAAGCCGCCAATCTTCAAAAAGCCTCGGCGAGCAATTCCGTCGCAGTACTTTGAGGCGCGGCCAAGTATCGTCAGCATGTCAAAACTCCGGTCAGTGAGGTGGGATCACCGGACTGCTTCGCAACGTCCATCGCGAATGCAACTTGAGGAGGGAAAGCACTCAACCGAAGTGAGATTGAATGCTCTTAGTTGGAAATCGTCATCGCCTGACAGTCACCTGCCGGAAATTTCAACGTCCACTCCGAAATCCTGACTCAATTCTGCGGACCTGTCCAGCCTTTAACCTACCGGATTAACCTTGCCACCCAGATGTTTCATTCCTGCAAATCCTCCAACCGGCACCGGCAGCCATCCAGTTTCCATGCCTGCTCCACCGCGAAACGGGTACCCTCACGATCGACTGCCACAAAAGCAAAAGAAGCCAAAACGACAGCCATCAGATTTCTGCAGCAGCAACCAGCGGCAGCCCTTTTGGCATATCTGCATTCTTGAAAAGCGGGCATCTCCGTCACTTGAATGCACCATATCTCTAACTCAAATAACAACTTACGAAAAACAAATAACTCCTGCCAAAACATTGGCACGCTCTCTGCAATGTCGAGAATCACTCTGCATGAGTTTGAGGGATTTGGCCATGCGGCATCTCCAGCAGAGCTTACACAACGTTTTGTGGGAGGTACTGAATTATGAACTGGAACACTCTTCTTCACCCGGCTGGCAGCCCATTCGTCGCACTTCGACGTGACTTTGAACGTCAACTGGGGCTGGACAGTCACCCAGCATACGCCGGCATGTCTGTGCTGGAGTTCGAAGACCGCTGGGAGATTCGAGTTGATGTCCCCGGACTGAAGGAATCCGACATCAGTATCACAATGGCTGATGGCAGCCTGGTCGTGGAAGGCGAACGCGTCGAACTGAAACCAGAAGGTGCGGCCGAACTCTTCAATGACCGAGCAAAAGGAAAATTCCGACGTGTTCTGAAGGTACGCGATCAGGTCGATGCATCCAATATCGATGCCGAATTGAACGACGGCGTCCTTCTGGTGACTCTGCGTCGAAACCCTGAAGCGGGTACTCGGAAGATCGCAATCCGAAGCAAGTCGAACGGCCAGTGTAACGGCTAATCCGGCACTGGTCGCACGGCGACACAATGCTCTGAACAACTCGGACAAGTCCGCAGTGCAGAGCATCTGACAAGGGCAACCGGATCTGTGCTGACCCGGGATCGTGGTCTGGAGCTTCCCCTCTCCGGACTGCGATTCCGGGTCTTTTGTTTCGAACCAATCGAATGATCCTGCCTGAGCCTGGTGCCCCTGCCCGGACTCGGCGATTGCCCCATTCGAACGGCAGGCTAGCCAAATCAACTCAGCAGAGAAGCGATCTCTTTCCCGCCATCGACAACTTTCAGCGGCCGCCCCTGAGGACTCATGTTTTCATGATCCGCATTCACTCCCAGCGCCTTGCAAACGGTTCGCATGAGGTCTGGAACTGTGACTGGATTCTCTGCGATCTCAGATCCATCCTCTGTGCTTGAGCCATAGACCTGGCCGCCACGAATGCCGCCACCAGCCATCATCATGCTGAAGACTTTCGGATAATGGTCGCGACCTTCCCGAGGGTTGATCTTCGGAGTCCGCCCAAACTCTCCCATCCAGACAACGACAGTATCTTTCAGCATGCCGCGATCTCGAAGATCTGTCAGCAGCGTCGCGGTGCCTGGATCAACTTCCGCCGCATTTTTGGCACACTCTTCGAAGTTGTTCTGGTGAGTGTCCCAGTTGCCGGACCGCACTTCCACAAAGGCAACTCCGCGTTCAACGAGTCGTCGAGCCAGCAGACAGCCGCGGCCGAAATTCGAGTCGCCATAGGAATCCTTGAGTGCTGCGGGTTCTGAGCTGATATCGAACGCTTCTGTCTCGGGTGTCAGCACAAGCCTTGATGCTTTCCCATAGAGTGAATCGTGCGTCTTCGCGAGCTGCTCCGAGCCACTGCGAGCAAACTCGGCAGTCATTCGCCCCAGCAGCTCCGTGCGGCGGTCAAACCGATCGCGACTGACGGGAAGGGCGATGTTCTCCGGCAGCTGGCCAGGGCGAGCGACAACGAACGGCTCATAATCCATTCCCAGAAAGCCGGCTCCCTGAGTCGATCCGATGGAAACAAACGATGGCAGCTGCCCATCGACATGCCCAATCTGCTGACACACACACGATCCAAACGATGGATGCTTGACGCTGCCAGCGGGCACATAGCCCGTATGCATCTGATACGTTGCTCGGGGATGGCTTCCTTCCTTGTTGGTCATCGAGCGGACAATGGCAATGTCCTGCATCTGTTTTGCAACCAAAGGAAAGTTCTCGGCAATCTGGATACCGGCAACACTCGTTTGAATCGCCTCGGTTGGACCACCATTCTCCCTGCCAGGCTTTGGGTCCAGCGTTTCAAACTGGCTTGGTCCGCCCTGCATCCACAGCAGGATCATCGACTTTCCCTGCCGGCGCAACTGTTCAGCCTGACTGGCCAGAACACTTCTGAGCCCCAACCCGGCCACTGCCGCCCCGGAGAACTGCTGGAGAAATCGGCGACGAATGATCGAATCTCGAACAATGCGGACTGAATCAAATATGCTCGTGATCATTTTTAGCTCACCTTTCCCGATGCGGACAGTTGCGTCCAAACGACAGAGTTACCAGAATTTCTGTCCACACCGTCAATCGCGCAAAGAAATGCGAAGAGGACGGGGCTGACCAAACTGTGCAACCGAAGCCTGCAAACACGGAAGCTCAGAAACAGTCAGCCCCTTCCTCTTCGCATTCTTTTTTTGGCACACCCGGTGAGTGTGCCAAACAGCGGAATTTACAGAGCCCGGAAAAGGGAGGCTGACCGACGAACACCGTTGCAGACAAATAGTGTCGCGGTTTTCAGAAAAAAAATGGGACCTGAGAACATCCCGAAACCAACGATGGTCACAGGATACGTACTGGATGTGGAAATTACTGAAATTCAACCGGCTAACGACGACTGATAAACTCGGGGGAATTCAGAAGGACCCAAAACAAATCCTCCAGTCCTTCCCGCAGCCTGTCACTGGACTTCAGGTAATCCAGTCCCGTCTTCAACTCACCATCAGTCGGCTCCCTCCCAACGGTGGTCAGATACATTTCCCGTACAATCTCATCCTCGCCGAGGACGGAAGTTGAGATGCGAGTAATCACGTTGTTTTCGCCCGGAGCCGCCAGAATCCGGGAGAGCATTTGTGAATTCATCATGAACAGTGCTTCCGGGATGCTGCCGGACAGTTCATCACGAGGTGTGGACGGATCAAACCCGAAGACTCGCGCAAACTCTTCCCGCCCAAGATCCTGCCCTCGCATTTCACCCGGCGATCGTCGTCCTTCGCTCGGCCGCAGTGGCAGACTGGTAACACCAAGAGACTGACACAACGCTGCATAGAACTGATCACTTCGCAGCCGCATCGGCTCACATCGAGCAAAGCCTTCTCCGTCCGCATTCGGTGCTCGCTGATAGGTTCGAGTCGCCGCGATTGTCCGAATCAGCCACTTGAGGTCGTAGCCGGAATCAACAAACCCGTCGCAAAGAATGTCCAGCGTCTCTTCATGAGTACACTCACGGTCCGGACCGATGTCATCAATCGGCGTGTAGAAGGCCGTGCCGGTCATCTCAAACCAGATTCGATTCACGATCGCCCGTGAGAACCACTGATTGTTGCGGGACGTAATAAACTCTGCCGCCAGGTTGCGACGCTCCAGGTCGGAAAGGCCGGAGTCAATTCGCTTCGAACTCAGAAAGAACGCCGGGTCGATTTTCTTGCCCTGAGCACCCGGATCAGAAAGATCGGGCATAAAATGTTCCGTCGCTCCCTGTCCTGGGCGTTCGGGCGGCTGTGCCGTCTTCAGCTCTTCAAACGTGAACTTGCCGTCACCATTCTTGTCAATAATTCCTTTTGCCTGGCCGGAGAACAATCGTGACAGCGGTGAACCTTCAGCTTCCTTTTCGGTGATCACACTGTCTCGATTCTTGTCCAGACGAGTCAGCAGAAACTGTGAAGCAGCAAACTGTCGACCTCGCTCTGCGTTCATCGATCCAATTTCGAAGTCGAACATGTTGTCTGAGTTTCGATCTCGCTGCACGGTGACTCGGGGGAAGAACGCGGTGAACTGATGAAACTGCTCTCTCTTCCAGCTGTCCCATGGGTGATCGTGACAATTCGCGCACTGAATCTGGATGCCAAGAAACAACCGTGAAGCTTCTGCCGCGATCTCTTCTGCAACCCCTTCATGAGCAAAGATCAGAGCGGTCGCGCCGTTGTTATTGACCGGCCCCGTTGCGGTAATCAACTGCTCAACAATTTTGTCCCAGTGCTTGCCGGCATTCAGTTCCGCTGCCATCCAGTCACCAAAGGCAGGACGAACGATTCCAGCACGCTGGTTGGTCGCACGTCGAAACAGGGCATCGCGCCAGTATCGAGCCCAGTTCTGACCATACTGCTCGGACTTTAGCAGAGTCTCCACGATTTCTGACCGACGGTTTTCAGACGGCGTCAGTCCAAACGTGGTAATCTCCCCCGGTGTCGCGGGGCGTCCAACAATGTCGAGCATCACTCGGCGCAGATACAACGCGTCGTCACAGGCCGGCACTGATGAATCAATGGCATCGTCCCAGAGACTTTTGTCAACCGCAGCAGCAACGGACTTCGGATCCGGCGGGGCAGCAATCGCGGAAACGGTGCAGCAAAAAACTGCGGCCGAAAAAAGACAGAACCGGTTCATGTGGGACCTCGTCTTTCTGCAACTACGTGCGCTTTCCGGATTGTTTTCCGACGGAATTGTGCCGCACGTCGACAGTTACAACGAGTTCAACCGCCCGGAACTTACACAGCGCCGGCGATTTTGTACGAAATTTCCGATTTGCCAGGATCATGACTGAGAAATCTGAAGACTCAGTTCGAAACACTGCGTTCTGCTGGCATCAATCTGCTCGGCTGCATCCTGAACACTTATGGCAGCGGCAATGAATTCGAGAAGAACGGCTATTACGGTCATTACTATTCCGACCGAAGTCGCAGCGGATCGCATGAAATGGTTCCGCCAAGCGATGCTGGATCTCGCCTGATGTCCATCGCGGAAGGTCGAGAATCCACGGAGGACAATCGGGACAGCGTCTGATCTGCGACCGGCCATCCCGCGTCACTCATTTCGCTTCGTCAGCACTACCACCGGCGTTGTCACCCAGCCGACGATACAGTGGCAGGTGGCGGTAATAAACTTCCAGCGTCATGATACTCAGAGACGTCTGGTAAATGCGTCCTCCAAGTCTTCCGTGCGCATCTGTCACGTCCCAGCTGCCCGCGGCCGGACCGGTCTTCACCTGAGTCGAAACCAGGTGATCTCGCATCTGCAGGTTCCACTGCTTCCACGCGTCTCCGCCATAGTGATGAAGCACCTGAGTCGCGTAGTAGTTGTAGTAAATGTTCTCGCGGCTCGGACCAATCTTTGCCAGGTATTCGACTCCGGCCTTCATTTCCCGACGATCCAGCTTCCATCCCATATACATCCGGCACAAGAGTCCCACAGCTGTCATCGATGGACTAGGGCCCCCGCCAGGCATGTATCCGTACTTCGCACCGTTTTCGATGGCGACACTGTCCAGAAATTCCCGAGCATCCCGCATCGTTGCGTTCTGAACCGTGATCCGGCCACTCTTCGCACTCTGAAGCGCCATGATCTGCCAGCCAGTAACCGATGTATCGCCCGGATCGCCAGGATCATAACGCCAGCCGCCACCGACTTTGTCCTGTGATCGTTCAATGAAATTGATCGCGTCAATCGCCGCCCGCTTCAGAGTCCGATCCTTCGGCTCCAGTGCCGACGCTTCACACAGGCAGATCGTGGCGATCCCCTGAACGTACATTGAGGAATTGCCACGCAGGCCTCCTCGAAGATCCAGCCCGGAGCTCGTCCTCTCCGCTTTGCTCAGCAGGCTGCTGAGCCCCTTCGTCACCGTCTCCTTGTAAATGCCTTCTTTGTCGTGTGTATGTCCACCGCCCAGAAACGTCAGCAGGGCCATCGACGTCGCACCGATCGTATCCTGGCCCAGGGCCCCGGGATCACCCGCACCTCCGACGTCCGCAAAATTCCATGAGCCATCCTTGCGCTGAATCTTCTGCAGCCATGTTAGCCCCTGGTTCACACTCTTTTCACTCTCGGCCGATCCACCGTATTTGCTGACGGCGGCTCGACGGCCTGCATCCGACCGACCTCCGAAGTCACCCTTCAGAACCGGCACATCGGAAACGTCCACCAGATCTTCAAGCGGCATCGACAGCTGCACGGACTCCGGACCGTTGAACTGCATCCGGTGCTTTCCGTTTTCCAATTCCCCAAGCATCTGCTGAATGGTGCTGTCGACGTTGAGATCCTTCAGCGAGTCTGGCTGAACAATCTCCGTCAGCTCGACGGCTTCCAGATTTTCGTCCTCTTCGTCAGGTAGTCCCGTTAGCTGCAGCGTGAGGTCCTCCGGAGGGGACGGCAGCAATATGGAGGCCAGCAAGGCGACAACGACAAGATGCGCCAGAAGACTCACGATCCCCGTGATCATTTCAGACCGTCGCTGGCGAAAAAGATCCGGCAGCGTTTCGCGGAACCAGAGTTTCAGACGTTGTCCCCGTGTCACCAGCTGAACGGCCCACTGCGGAGGCTGCTTCTTCCGAACGCGTCTCTGTGACTGGCTTCGAACCTGCTGAATGACCGACCGACCGGCAGTATCTGTTGAGTCCGGAACCAGCGCCCCTTTGAGTTCCTGCTCCGAAACAAGCTCATACCCGGAATCCGAATCTTCCTCCGCTGTCTGAGCAGGCGGTTGAGCCGACGTCTCAGGTGCCGGGGCAGGGGGATTCACGCTGCCGCGATTCGCTGCCGCCAATGAAGAACCGGACGAACTCCCGGATCGAGAGTCGCTGGCGGATTCTTCGGTTGGCGGAAAATCCTGTGACATTGAACGAGCAATCCCGTTGCGTGCGCTCCGGCCCCACTTTCGTGCACTCACTCAATCACATCATCGGCAGCACTGTAATCTGTCACCGCTGAAGTCAGACGTCAAAACGCAGAATTTGAAACACCCTCCGCCGTTTTTTCGAGCCAGACGGGCACGACAATCAGGCTGACCCGCCGAACGAACGTTTTAATCGATCGGCTGCTTCACTGCCCATTCCGCCAGTGCCTCCCGGTTGATTTTTACGTTATGCCGAGTATCCACGGGCAGGGATCTGTGAAAAAGAATCGTTTGGATCGATTGAGTCAGCGGATTCTTTGCCCCTAGGGCAAGCAGTTCTTTTGCCAGCGATGCCGAAGCCGATTCCGTTTCAGGAAATTCCCCTGGCTCCGGTTCGGCGACAAGAACGGGCCGCTGTTGCCCCATGGGCCCAACGCCAACCAGGGCCGACCTGTAGATGCGAGGATGGTTGTTGAAGATCGCCTCACAGCAGACAGAATACATCGGACCTGTCACCGAATGGACGATATGAGCCTTTCGACCGCAGAACCAAAGCCGGCCCTCGGAGTCCAGGTATCCCACATCTCCCATTCGATGCCAGAACCCGTTTCCGTCCGGGATCTTCGCCATCGCCGTCGCTTCTGGTCGCCGAAAATACTCGCGAGTCGCAACCGGCCCCCGAACGATGATCTCACCAATCTCACCGGGACTCAGCGCTTCAGCGTCAGCGATCGTTCGAATGACATCAAATGAGGTCTTGATGATTCGAACTTCCATTTGAGGAAACACGGTTCCAACGCACGTTCCTTTCCCGGTCCGTGTCATCTCCGCCGTGCGTCCAAGCACCTCTCGCCCGCCAATCGAAGCGACAGGAAGGCACTCCGTTGCACCGTAAGGAGTGAAAATATCGGCATTGTCCGGCAGGACCGACAACATCCGCTTCAAAACATGGACCGGTACCGGCGCTCCGGCTGAAAGAACTCGCCGCAGTTTGGGCAACTTTCCTCCACAGGCCTCACAGAATCGACCAATGCGATTCCACATGGCTGGTGAACCATACGCCTGAGTCACTCCCTGCCGGGAAATTGCACCAAGGATTTTCAAAGGATCCACGTTCGCCGGCTTCGTTGGGTCCATATCGGGGATTACCGACGTCACCTGCATCGCCAGATTGAACAGGGAAAACAGCGGGAATCCCGGCAGGTCTGTTTCCCCAGGGGAAATCCCGAAGCGGTCCCGAATCAAGTCCACCTGCGCGTCGAACATCCCGTGTTCGTACAACACGCCCTTCGGAGGCCCCGTGCTTCCGCTGGTGAAGATGATGGCGGCTGGGTCAGTGGCCATCGTTTGAGGATAATCGGCAGAACGACGATTCCCACGATGACGCAGACACTTATACGTCACACAGCCAAACTTCAGTAGCGACTTTCCAACGATCACATTAAACCGAGCATTGCGGTAACGCCACGGCATGAGCCTTCGAAGCAGATGCACCGGAGGAATCGCCAGGAATCCATCCGGGTCTACATGGTCCAGGCACTTCAGAACACTCTTTCGTCCCATCCCCGGATCAATGAGCGTACATACAGCACCGGATCGAAAAACGCCAAACGTCAATGCGATGAATTCCAGCGACGGCCGCACCATCAGTACCAGTCGATGCCCGGGACGAACTCCCAGATCAATCAGGCCCGACGCGATCTCATCGGCCTCGCGATCCAGTTCCGCAAACGTGAGATGAGTCCACGCAACTCGACCACACGCATCACTCGCTTCAGGGAACACGATGGCGCGCTGATGTGGAACCATCTGAGCAGAAGTTCGCAGCCGATCTGCGATGTTCAAAGGCCTTGTCATAATCTCCCTGATCTCAATATCCACCCTCAAGCAACATCACCACCGCCAAACCCCCGCTCTCCGCTCTCCGCTCTCCGCCCTGTCAATTCGTCCATCTGCAACGATCGATACGCTGCTAACGTCCGCGTAAAAGTGGCAAACCCTGCGTACTGTAGTGAATTCAGGAAACAACCACATCAAAGCCACGGAAAGAGTCGGGATTCGTCCGACACATCGACAAAATCTGCGCCAGGGAAAGACGATGCAAAAGGAGCAGCGTCTCGTCACCAGCGATTCTCGCGACGTCCTCCGGCATTTTTCGCCGTCTGTTGTTTCCGACACAGGGCCGCTTCGGCATTCTGTCCGCGCCGAAATCAATTGTCGGGAACTTCAGCACGGAGCCTCAGCACGAACCCGCCTTGAATACAAACTTCCGTTGGCGTCGAGCATTCAAACGCGACCGGACTGCTGCACTTTTCAGGTTCCCCCGGAAGGGATTCCGGCGAATCTGCCCGATCATGACGAAGGAGTTTCGATCGATCAGGCTGAATTCCATCGCACGGAACTCCCGTATCAGCAGGACTGATCAGGGCCGTGTTCACGAGAGGTTAGTTTCGTATGCCGCGTACCCGTCGCAGTCCGTCCGCCAAAAAATCGAATTTCGCTGCTCTTTCCGTCACCGCTGCCAGCCTTGCTGTCACTTTCTGTTGTTTTGATCCGGTTCCAGCCGGTGAAGACATCGTCACGGCTCAGTCCGCTCTCATTGCTCCTTCCGATGTCCCGCTTCCTCCCGACGCTATCCAGACGCTTTCAACGCCCTCTGAACAGACCAAGTCGATTCCTCAGGAAAACGTGCCTCTCAACGGGATCCTGCTCGACAATAATGAAGCCATTACGTTCTCTCTTTTGCTGCTGGAAGACGGGGCTCGCTTCCTGAAGAACATTGACAACTACACTGTCGTCTTCAATAAGCAGGAACGTATCGGCGGTGACCTTTCCAAGAACCAGATCATCGAACTGAAAGTCCGCCACGAACCCTCGTTCAGTGTCTATATGAAGTGGAAGAACGGCGATACCGGCCGACAGGTGCTGTACAACGAAGACTACGAAGACAAGAAGATGGTCGTGAAACTTGGCGGGCTCAAGGGCCGACTGCTGCCAGCCATCAAGCTGGACCCGATGGGCGCAGAAGCAATGGCGGAAGCTCGCTACCCGGTCACTCAGGCGGGTCTTCTGGGAATGGCAGAACAGATCATCGCCTATCGTCGAGATGATTTGAAGGCGGGCGAAGGCGTGACCTGCGTCCGACTGCCAAATCAGGTCGTCGACGAACGCAACTGCTACTGCTTCCAGTACGACTACGCTTCTCCGGAATTCAACAAACTCTACCGCAAGAGTCTGGTGATGATCGACATGCGTTACCACGTGCCAATGCAGGTCGTGAACTACACTTGGACCAACGACGTTCAGGGCATGTCAGCTCAGCAGATTGACGAAGCGACACTCATCGAGAACTACTCGTTCTCACGCATGGACTTTGGAAAGAATCTGGTCGCAGAAGAATTCAGCCGCGACAATCCATCGTACCGCATGTAATCCGTCGGCTTTCAGCGGTGATCGCCGAAGAGCATTCGAAACGCCACACCCTGCTGATCGTTGTCAGCAGGGTGTTTTTGTTGGCTGGTTGCAGAAGTCCGGGCTGACAGAGCGAGCCACATCAGTCTCCTGCTGCATTCTCCTGGCCTGACTCCACGGTTTTGAATTGCACACTGTGGTGACCAGGCAACAAAAAAAGGCCAGCCATTTTCATGGCCGGCCGTCTCAAGTTTCAACTGCAGGTGTACCGCCGCGATCAGTTTACGCCCTGAAACCCCATCGCGGTGAACCTTGGCATTTCGATTGCGTCCAGAATCTTCAGTGCATGGATCGAGTCGAACCCCAGTATGACTCGACGTGCACCCTGTGCGTCGGGTGTCTTCCGTTCCAGCAGAAGCAGATCGCCGGACAACATGTAGCTGACAAACGGAATGGACTCGCCAAAGGTTGTTACCACCATCCCGGTGCGAGGAACGCTGACGGGCCATTCAGCGAAAACCCGTCGCATATCTTTGGCAGTGTTTGCCCCCATAACTCTCTCCCGATTCAAACAAGGATTGCCATGCATGGACTCCTTTCGACAGGCACACAGAACCGACTGTAATGTCAGAAGTCACACGGGACAGAGTGTCGAAATTCCTGACAGCAAATCCTCGTTCGTCAGCACAACCCGCAAAAGTGGGATTTCCTTCCAGGACCTGTTCCGGCGATGAAAGTCCGGCCTGGCCGGGTGCAAGTTCGTGACCAACATTCCGATAAGCAGAGCGATCAAATGCAAAGCACTACGCTTTGCGAGCAGTGAACAGAAGGATCTCCGTGCCTGCGCCATCCAACAAATTTGACTGGAAAACACTCAGTGCCAGTTCGGTGGCCACGGTAACGGCGGATCGCCTACCGACGTCCATCGAACTGCCCGCACTGCCGCACGCCGTGACGGAGTTTGTCCAGAAGTCTTCCAACCCGAACTTTGACGCCGCCGACCTCGCGCGAACCGTGGAAAAAGACTCCGCGCTGACCATCGAGCTGCTGAAATTCGTGAACTCGGCGGCATTCTCCGTCAAGAACCAGATCCGTTCCGTGAAGGATGCCATCGTTCATATCGGCGTCAATTCAGCGCGAGCTCACCTGCTGGCCGTGGGGATGAAAGCCGCCACCCGCGCGCTGCGGACTAAGCTTCTGAATCAGCGTAACTTCTGGAATGAGTCCCTGCAGAAAGCTCTCTTTGCGAAGGAAGTCGCAAAGCGAATGGAATTGGATACTGGCCTGGCTTTCCTTGGTGGCCTGCTTCAGGACTTTCTGCTGCCCGTGCTGACCAATACGTTCGACCGGCAGTACATGGCGTTCCTTGAACGCTCCTCAACTGAGGGTCGGGATCTCGTTGAAATGGAACATGAGTGCTTCGGCTGGGACCATGCGTCTGCCGGCGCCTACTTCGCGGCTCAATGGCACTTCCCCGACGACCTGCGCTGTGCGATCTTCTACCACCATTCTCTGCCTATGACTCTGGCAGATCCCAACGGGGAACTGTTTCAGCTGTTCCCGGTCGCTCTCGCGTCGCTCCTGCCCGACCAGCTGCACCAGTCGCCCGAAGGTTTCCGAACGCTGATTCGAGTGGCTCGTCAAAGCCGCTCACTGGACCTCGAAGCCATCTGCCGCACGGTCGATGCAGACCAGATGAAGCTGGCGGAAGGTTATGAAATCCCCAACCATCTGACCGAACTGCTGATCCACACGGAACGCAGCATGTACGCCGCCCAAACCTGACAAACCAGCCCCAACCAAACGTAGTGGAAGTCGCCAGACTTCCTGCACGCCAAATGACCGCAACTTTTTCAACGACGCGGCGGGAATGGGAACTCCGGCGAGTTCCACGACAGTAACGACAGGAACTCTGGCGAGTTCCACTACGGTGACGGGAAATCTGAATCGCTTCCGCTACGAGGCGGTGTCGTTCGCCTCGGGTTGTTCAGGACCGGAAGCAGCGTCATTCGCTGTCTCACTGAGTCCCGCGGCCCTGGCTTCGAATTCCTTCAGCATCGTTTCCACGTCCGCAGAAAGGCTCTGCAGAAACGAAGTATCCGGAGCCACTTGAGGCGTCGCAGTCACGGTGGCATACGCTTCCAGTCGATCCACGGTGAACGCCAGCAGGGCCAGCAGGCGAGGAACATCTCGCTCAATCGCCTGAACCAGCTGAGCTGCTCGGCCGCGATACTCGTTGCCTTCATGCGCTGCTTCCGCATGCCAGCGCTTAACGCGCGGGACCTGCATCTGAGCAAACTCCATGTCGCGTTTGGCCTGTTCAAGTGCCTTCACTTCTTCGATACAGGACGGACGAAAATCCCCCATCCGCCTCATGCGACACTGATGCAGACGGACACGAGCTTCCGTCATCTCGCGACTGCAGTTTTCAATTTCACGTTTCCAGAATTGCGGTCGGTCCTGTTCCAGCCAGAAAAGAATATGGCGAAGCTGGCTGTCCAGAATGGTAAGACACATTCTGGCTTCTTCCTGAAACGTCAATACGGTCGCGGCAAACTGCCGGATAGCATCTGTTGACGTAACGTTCGCTGACCTGCCCATAGCTCCACCGCTCACGTGGCTTTGAAGGATTGCCCCGAAGAAAAGCCTACTGCTGCTGCAGGTACTCTTCCACCAGCTGAGCCTTGCGGAGCAGGTATGGAATGAACTGCTCATTCGAATCCACGAACCGTGACAAAGCCTTCATGTTGGCAACAAACTCTTCGGAAAACCGAAGATGCTCCTGATCCCGCCATGTCTGCCCGAGATGACTCAACTGGCTGGCAACCGCAGCAGACTTCTCGTTCAGTTCTTCGTTGAATCTCCGAAGCATCTGCGCGAACCGGCGCAGCTCACCAGGATCCACAATTGCCTGTGCCATGATCTTCCTCGGATCTTTCTTTGCCAGCGAAACTCCGGCCGTGAAGGGCAGGACGATTCTTAAATAACGGGCCTGAGTGTCGCGTCTCCGCCTGTTTGCAATCCCCGATTCCCTGAATCAAGGATTTCCGAGTTCAGCCAACCCCAGGCCTGACACTTCCATCGTCACCTGTGACAGTGACGCCCCACAAGGACATCAATACCTTGATTTTCGGAGATCGCCATGGTGTTCAGAATGAGTGTTGTGATTGTTTCCCTTTGTCTGGTCCAGTCTATCGCCAGTGCTTTTCAACAGGGACAGGATCCTTGCCCAAAAGACTTCGCGGCCGGAACAAAACCGCCGAACACGCATTGTACGACAATCAAACTCGCACAAATCCCGCAGGGTGGCGACACTCCAATCTGCCTTTGGGAGTTGTCGGATTGTACGAACAACGGTTCTTATGTGGGTACCGGTTACGCACCCTGTGCTTCGCCGTGCCAGTGTAACGGAGGAATCTGCTCCGGCTTGAATTACCCTGCCTACACGCCATCACCTACAGCCGGGATCTCGGTCGATGACGAAACGACCGGCGGCACTGCCAGCACGAAAAAGCTGTACGGCAATCGTCAACGTATCTCTCCCAACACTCTTCCAGATTCCGGCACGGTCATCCCCGCAACTGCGGGAGCCATCATGTCCGGCTGGACTACCACTGGCTGGTCGGTGAAATACATCAAGTGCGTGGACCTGCAGGTTTCAGGAACCAGCATCGCGAAAGTTGCGATCTACAAGCTGTTCCGGAGAACTAACACGAACCCGAACGGCCTTCTGGATGAGACAACAGATCGCTACATCGGAACGGCTGTTTTTACCCTGACGACAACGCCGCCAGGTGGCCTTGAAGTCGTCCCGGTGGCTGCCAATGGTGCAATTCTGTTTCCGATGGACAACCTGGGCCGGCACATGGAGGCTGCCGTTCCGGTGACCATTCCACTGAATAAGGCCACGGGCGAAACTGTGAACTGCCGCAAATGGTTCCATGTCCATGGCCTGTACTACAAGCCGTAGAGTTCTTCAGATCACGATGACTCTCATCCAACGAAGCCCCCGGTGAGAGTCATCTGTTTTCCGCCGGGCGGAAGTCGGGCGGAACTCCCCGGAAAATCGATTCCGACTGAAAATACGGACAAATCCTCCCAATCCGAACTGTTTTCGGAATCTGTCACATCGCCCCGATCCCGGCAAAGTGTCAACTGGCCTGTTGCGGACCGTGAATCCTGCTTCTTACGATGTCGATAAGTCCGATACGTCTGTCTATTTCTGCTCACCCGCATTCCGAGCGAGCCGATGACCAAGAAGCAATATGTTCTCGCCTCTTTTCTCGCTGCAGTCCCGGCCTATGGCCTGGTGGCCGCTATGCTCTGGTCACTTTTCGGTGCCGGAATGCTGCAGGACGGAGCGCGCGTGTCGGCCGTAATGTGGGTCATTTTCATTCTCACATTCCTCGCCGGACTCGTGATCGGGATCCTTCCCTTTGGCGTACTGATCTTCCCCGGATTGATGCCAATGGCAGCCATGGCGGGTGCTCCGTCCGGCACAGCGGCCCCCGCATCCAAAGCCGGTGGCAAGTCGAAGCCAGTCGCGGAAGAACAGGAAGACGAAGCTGAAGAGTCGGAAGAGTACTCCGAAGAGTTTTCTGACGATGCAGATTCCGGCGAACAGTTGTTTGATGATGACGCGATGGAAGACTTCGACGACTTCGAAGAAGAAGACGATTCCAACAAGAAGAAGAAAAAACGCTGAGTAACGGTCTGTGATCCAGCCCATGACCTGCCCGGTTTGCTCGAAACCGGTTGATCCGACAGAAACAAAATCGGCCCCGTTCTGCAGCGATCGCTGCCGCAAGGTGGATTTTGTCCGATGGTGGGATGGTCGCTATGCGATCGTCGAAGATCTTGCGAATAACCCTGCCGCCCTGGACAAACTCGCTTTGGAAATCGAAGATTTCCCCGATGATGTGGATGGCTAAGATCGCCCGGAGGATTGTGCCCTCCAGGTCGATTCCGCATGACGTTCCCCGGCAATGGCGAACAGCATGAAACTCCATTGGCTCGCTGCGTCGATTCTGCACGTTCTGCTTGCACTGCTCGCGCCGAATGCAAAATGTCAAGACCTGAGCGATGGACATGGCAACCAGGAGTTCCACATCGTTGGATATCTGCCGGATTACCGCATGTCCGACATCGACCTGGCTCCATGCCGACTTCTGACAGACCTAAATGTCTTCTCTGCAGAAGTCTCTCCAAATGGTGATCTGAAACTGAACCGCCTCCAGAATGCTCCCTGGGCGAAACTGCAAACCTTCAAAACGGCACATCGAATCCGCCTGATCCTGTGCATTGGCGGCTGGGATCGGTCAGCGGGATTCGGCCCGATGGCATCTTCCAGGAAATCGCGCCAACGCTTCATCGAATCTGTCAAAACCACATGTCTCGAAAAGAGGCTCGACGGGATCGATATCGACTGGGAGCATCCTCAAAACGAAGCAGAGCAGGAGACCTATGGGCAGCTGTTGATTGAGCTGGCGGAAGCACTCCATCCGCTGGGACTTCAGGTTTCAGTCACGATGGCCGCCTGGCAGACAATCCCTGCCAGCGGTCTCAAGGCGGTTGACGCGGTCAATATCATGTCCTACGACCACGACGGTCGGCATTCCACATTCGAAGCGGCTGAAGCGGACATCAAAAAGGTGCTCGCCCAGGGAGCCTTTGCTTCACAGATTCATCTCGGTGTGCCGTTCTACGGCCGAAGTTTGACAGATCGCAACAAAGCGGTGACATGGGCGGAGCTTGCTGAAAGAGCGACGCCGGGCTCGGATGAACACGATGGGATCTACTTCAACGGGCCGGAAACGATTCGCAAAAAGACGCGCATGGCACAGGAGAAGGGACTCGGTGGAATCATGATCTGGGAACTGGGTCAGGACGCACCGGGAAAACAGTCACTGCTCAATGCCGTCCATCGTGAAGCCCGTCGTCCATCCCCCAGCCCGGTCAACTCATCGAAGCCCTGACTGAGATTCATGTGGCTGATGGGCTGGCAGAGGATCCCAACTCCCAGATTGCCTGTTCCCACGATTCTTTGGCGACAAGTAGCGAAACACTGAGTTTCCCGAGGCTGGCAAGCGAATTATCAGGCCTTTTTCACTGTTCATTCGGTGCAAAATGCAGTTAACATTCGCCCCTAACTTTCGGACTGACCGCAGGGATCTACGTTTTGACTTTTTGTGAAGAGAGAGTTGCATGAGCACTGTGTCCTCGATGCCCTACAAGGTGGCCAATATCGAACTGGCGGAACTTGGGCGCAAGGAAATCGAGATTGCGGAAATTGAAATGCCGGGCCTGATGGCTCTTCGGGAAAAATACGGTGCCAGCCAGCCTCTGAAAGGTGCTCGCATCGCTGGCTGTCTGCACATGACCATTCAGACGGCCGTTCTGATCGAAACGCTGAAGGCGCTTGGTGCGGAAGTTCAGTGGTCCAGCTGTAACATCTTCTCGACTCAGGACCACGCTGCTGCTGCCATCGCTGCTGCTGGAATCCCTGTGTACGCATGGAAGGGCATGAATGCAGAAGAGTTCGACTGGTGCATCGAACAGACTCTGTACTTCCCCGACGGCCAGCCTCTGAACATGATTCTGGACGACGGTGGCGACCTGACGGTGATGGTCCACGAAAAGTATCCGGAACTTCTGCCAGGCATCAAAGGCCTGTCTGAAGAAACCACCACCGGTGTGCACCGCCTGCACCAGATGTTTGCCGCAGGCAAGCTGGCTGTTCCAGCAATCAACGTCAACGACTCCGTTACCAAGAGCAAGTTCGACAACCTGTACGGCTGCCGAGAATCTCTGGCAGACGGCATCAAGCGAGCCACCGACGTCATGGTCGCGGGCAAAGTTGTCGTGATCTGCGGTTACGGCGATGTGGGCAAGGGCTGTGCGGACGCAATGGACGGCCTGGGTGCTCGAGTCATCGTGACTGAGATCGACCCAATCTGTGCTCTGCAGGCCTGCATGGAAGGTTACCAGGTCACAACGATGGACGAAGCCGCTGCAATCGGCGACATCTTCGTCACAACCACTGGTAACATCGACGTGATCCGCGGCGAACACATGGACCGCATGAAGCATCAGGCGATCGTGTGCAACATCGGCCACTTCGACTCAGAGATTCAGATTGCGTACCTGAACAACAACAAGTCGATCCGCAAGATTCGCATCAAAGGCCCAGGTGATGAAGGTGGCCCGGTTGACAAGTACGTCTACGCCAACGGCAAGGCAATCATCGTTCTGGCTGAAGGCCGACTGGTAAATCTTGGCTGTGCTACCGGCCATCCTTCGTTCGTGATGAGCAACAGCTTTACGAACCAGGTCATGGCTCAGATCGCTCTGTGGACAGAAACTGACAAGTTCGAAATCGGCGTCCACATGCTGCCAAAGGAACTGGACGAAGAAGTCGCACGCCTGCACCTGTCCAAGCTGGGCGTGAAGCTGGAAACGCTGACTCCGGAACAGTCCGCCTACATCGGCGTGCCAGTCACCGGCCCATTCAAGCCAGCTCACTACCGCTACTAATCTGACCCACTGAACTCCAGTGAACCACCAACGCCCGGCTTTCGTCACAGAAAGCCGGGCGTTTTTCTTTGGTAGAACGGCTGTCCTCAGCCGTTTCCGGCGTTTACTGCTCACACGACTCAAAACCTCATCCAACCACAGGACGGGAAAAAGCGATTGAGGACAATCGCTCTACATTTCTGCCAGGCCGTCATAACCGGCCTAATTCCAACGGCTCAGGACTTCCGTGATTCCCAAATCCCGAACCTGGTTTTTTCCGAACCACTTGGTTGCCGATAGAGTCTCAGCTGAGTAGACTCCGGTTCACAAATTTGCCCGCGCAAGTGGCGAAATTGGCAGACGCGCTAGCTTCAGGAGCTAGTGGGAGTTAAATCCCATGCAGGTTCAAGTCCTGTCTTGCGCACTTTCACGAAACGTCGCAGTTTTCTGCGACGTTTTTTCATGCGCCTGCGTTGCGGCTCGGCAGCAGCCTCGCCCTCCGTCTATGGCTCAGGGCCCGCATCTGAAATCTTCGACGGCATCCCCGGAATCCCCCGCCGGTGAGTTCGATTCCCGCGTAATGATCGCCATGGTAGAGTTTTCTCTTGGCGGATTCGCCGGTACGGTTGCTGGCGGATCCCCGAAATTCCATCCAATCGCGGGTGCTTCGAATGAAAGTGCTGGTCGCTGAAGATGATCGCCTGACCCGGGAAGGACTTGTCGAGGTTCTTCAGTCGGAAGGATTTCGAGTGGTCGCGGCTCCGGATGGCAACGAAGCACTCCGGCTGTTCAAGGAAGAAGCTCCGGACTTCGTCTGCCTCGACGTCATGATGCCCGGACGCAGCGGCTATGAAACCTGCCGCGCCATTCGCTCGACCAAGCCGGAACTGCCCATCGTGTTTATCAGCGCGAAGGCGGAGGAATTTGATCGGCTGGTGGGCTTCGAACTGGGAGCAGATGACTTCATCGTCAAACCGTTCAGCGTTCGCGAAGTGATCGCCCGCATCCGCGCCGTCGCTCGCCGCTGCTATGCCCGCCAGCCTGACGCTCCCGCAGAATTTGACATGGGCGATCTCAAGGTCATCCCCGCCGAACTGCGTGCTCGTCGAGGCGATCAGATGATCGAGCTCAGTCCTCGCGATGTCCGAATCCTGCAGATCCTCCACGAGAATGCCGGCAAGGCACTCGACCGCAACACGATCTTCCGGTTCGGCTGGGGCGAAGACTACTTCCCCAACAGCCGCACACTCGACCAGCACATCTCACAGCTGCGCAAACGAGTCGAAGCGGATCCTCGCGAGCCGAAACTCATCCAAACCGTCCACGGCGTCGGCTACCGCTACGACCCAGTGTAGAACGGCTGTCCTCAGCCGTTCCAACCACCACAATCAAGTCGCCCATCCCAACAAACAACCAAACGCAAGCGATTGAGGACAATCGCTCTACACTGTAAAACGGCTGTCCTCAGCCGTTCCTTCCACCACAATCAAGTCACCCATCCCAACAAACAACCACCGCAAGCGATTGAGGACAATCGCTCTACACTTTACATCTGCTGTCCCGTCAGCCGAGCCACCTCATTCACGTCTTTGTCGCCTCGGCCGGACAAACACACAACGATCACGTCATCCTTGCTTCGCTCAGCCGCTGACTTCATCGCCCACGCGATCGCATGAGAAGTCTCGATGGCTGGCAGAATGCCTTCCGTGCGAGCCATCGTACTGAAGGCGGCCAGTGCTTCGTCATCCAGAATATTCACGTAGTTGACTCGCCCGCAGTCTTTCCAGTAGCTGTGCTCTGGTCCAACGCCTGGATAGTCCAGCCCCGCGGAAATCGAATGCACGTCACTCGTCTGACCATCTTCATTCTGCAGCACGTAGCTGTAACTGCCGTGCAGTATTCCGGGCTTGCCGTGGCTCAGCGTGCTGGCGTGATCCCCTGGCTTTGAACCTCGACCACCCGCTTCCACTCCGGTCAGAGCAACCCCGGCATCGTCCACGAACGGATAGAACATGCCGGCAGAATTTGATCCGCCGCCGACACACGCGATCACTTCATCCGGCAGACGCCCCACCTGCTCCAGACACTGCTCCCTCGCTTCCCGCCCAATGATCGACTGGAAGTCCCGCACCATCATCGGAAACGGATGAGGCCCCACGACGCTGCCGATGATGTAATGAGTATCCCGGACGGACGCCATCCAGTCTCGCATCGCTTCGTTGATGGCATCTCGCAGAGTACGCGAGCCCGTCGTCACAGGACGAACTTCCGCCCCCATCGTTCGCATAATGAAAACATTCAGCTTCTGCCGGCGAACATCTTCTTCTCCCATGTAAACAACGCAGGGCAGACCGAATCGAGCACACGCGGTGGCGGTCGCGACGCCATGCTGGCCAGCACCAGTCTCGGCGATCACGCGAGTCTTGCCCATCCGCTGAGTCAGCAGGACCTGGCCCATCGTGTTGTTGATCTTGTGAGCACCCGTGTGGTTCAGGTCTTCTCGCTTGAAATAGATGCGAGCACCGCCGCACTTCTGAGTCAGCCGCTCGGCAAAGTAGAGCGGATTCGGACGCCCGACGAAATACTTCAGCAGGTCACGCAGCTGGCGATCAAACTCCGGATCTTTCTTCGCCGCTTCGTACGCCTCTGTCAGCTGGTCCAGAGCATACATCAGAGTTTCAGGAACGTATCGACGGCCAAATTCGCCAAATCGACCTCGCTCATCCGGCACTGCACTGACTGGAGCTGACGAACTGACCACAGACATGACTCACCCGTTTTCCTGCAATTTCACTCAACGGCCGCACTGACTGTCGCTTACACGCCATTCAGACAACGACCACACTGTTCAAGCCCCCACATGATAGCAGTGAGCCCCCAGGATTCCCGGAATTGACGTGTCTCTTTTGTAATTCCCGAACCCTCAAAAGTGATTTGGCCGTTTTGCAGGAACTACCGGCGGCCGGTAACGCTGTGAAGGATTTTTCGGGGCAGAAACCTTGTCCTTGTAGCGGCAGGGCGCGAGCCCTCCGGTGAGTCTGCGTCGTGAATTCACCGGACGGCTTGCGCCGTTCCGCTACAAAATCCTTCGCACAGAGCATCGGCCAAACCGGAAACTCATCAAAAAGTCAACAGGTTCCGCTGCAACTGGCTCAGAACAGCCTTGCTCGCAGGACCGCTGGCGGAAACTTCCATCAGCCGCTCAGTCTCGCCGGTGTGGGAAATCCGGATCGTCAGCCGATCTTCGGGAAGTATGTCCACGACGCGGTCGGCCCATTCCACCAGGCACAGCCATTCACCGCGGTTGAGATATTCATCCGCACCGATCGCAAGGAACTCTTCCGGATCACCCAGACGGTACGTGTCAAAGTGCGCAACGGGAATTCGTCCGTCCGTGTACAGCTGCATCAACACAAATGTCGGACTGTTGACTCGATCTTCTGAAACGCCCAGGGCTACGCAGAGTCCCCGAACAAGGCGAGTCTTCCCGGCTCCCAGCTGGCCGTTCAAGGCAATGGTCAGACCACAATCGACCGAAGATGCAAGTGCCAGAGAGAAGCGGTCGGTTTCAGTTTCACACCGACTTCGAAACTGCAGAACATCAGTCATGATTCATCGGACGCTTGTCAACCTTTGTGTTCTCGATCGACTCCACAAAGTTCGCATCCAGCCGATCAGGAACCGAAAACAGAGCATTCTGGCTTGGAGCATCCGCATAGTTCCAGCGCCACAGTCGGTGAGGACGCAGTTCATGAAGCAATGACTTGCAGCCACTGATGGAACAGCACCCAACAACAACCAACAGTGTCCGAATCACTGTTGCTGTGCGAAAGAACTCTCTGAACTTCATACGGCACCGACGTTGCGAATGAATCCGACACAGGCACACACTCGAATAGCATACCCGCCCGCTCACTCCGCCAGACATCCCCAGCAGTCCGTCGCGAGTGGATTTCCACGGCGATGGCTGTCAAGTCGACGAACTCAGGCAGGAACTGCCGATCACATCCACCATACAACAGTGTAAAACGGCTGTCCTCAGCCGTTCCCGCCCATCGCATACACTTCGCTCACCCCAGCAAACGTAAGCGATTGAGGACAATCGCTCTACACTGAACACCAAAAACCGAAACACCAGCCCGTTTGCAGAGACGCATCTCCGCAAGCGGCCTGGTGTTTCAGGTGTTGTTCGAGCATCCTGTCGGGAACAATCTTTGTTCTTGCATAACTTCTCCTGATCTCAGTTTCGAAGGGACTCTCGTTTCGATTCGCAAAGCAGTGAACCGTCATGGCTCACTTCCCGCTTTGCACAGTCTTATCGAACCACCGCTTCGTCAGAATGCTTGTCTCGAATGTTGTCCAGAGAGGAACTTCGAGGACCAGACTGTGTCACTGGTCGGCACTTTGCAGAAGCCTGAGCCATGTTCTTCAGCTGAGTCGACTGAGCAACTCGAACTGCGTCGATCAGTACTTCGTCACCATTGGCGACTCCGTCTCGGTCCAGGATTTCGATGTCAGGCGTTACACCTTCGCCAGCCATCTTTCGGCCGTTTGGCGAGTAGAACAGAGCTGTCGTCAGTCGCAGGTCACCCGTGATTGAGTTCAGTGGGAAGTGAGTCTGCACAGAACCCTTTCCGTAGGACTTCGTTCCCATGATCACACCTCGACCATTTTCCTGAATCGCAGCAGCAAAGATCTCACTCGCTGAAGCACTGTCTCCGTCAACAAGAACCACCAGAGGCACGGCCCAGGTTCGATCAAACTTTGCTGTCTCAACCATGTTGTCACCATTCAGTCGGCCTCGAGTCGTCACGATTGTACCGCAGGCCAGGAATCGGTCGCTGACTTCCACACAGGTCGTCAGCAGGCCACCAGGATTTCCGCGAAGGTCGATAATCAGTGACTTCATGCCCTTGCTGTAGAGATCACTCAGAGCCTGATCGACTTCTGCGGTAGAACCCTGAGCAAACCGACTCAGACTGAAGTATCCAACATTCGTGCCTTCCAGAATTCGAGTATCATTCACGGTCCAGACTCGCACCTTGCGTCGTGTCAGATTGAAGTTTCGCTCTCCTTTCCCTTCACGGTAGATTCGAACGGTTATCTGGCTTCCGCTTGTTCCCTTCATCAGGTCAACGCTGTTCAGCATCTTCATGCCGGACAGTGTGCGACCGTCGATCGAGATGATCACGTCCCCGGACTGAATTCCCGCTTCCGCAGCCGGACCGCCTCGCAGGGCCTTCAGGACCAGCAGACCTTCCGCATGTTCCTTCACTTCAACACCGACACCAACGATTTCTTCTTCAAGAGCCGCAGTCTTCTGCCCCTGCAGTTCGGCACCATTTCGAGTTGCAGGATCCGCAGCTTCAAGACCGGAGAACTTGTCCAGAGTATCGATGCTGGCATTTGCGAATTCGAAAGCCACAACACTCGGAGTCAGTCCTCGAACACTCTGAGAAGCCTGCATCACCTGATTCAATACGGTACGAGCTTCCTGGTAGTTTCGAACCTGCTGACCATCAGCCAGTCGCCCCAGAACATCTCGGAATCCATCGGTCTGGAATGAATCCGCAGAAATCTGCAGTCCATTCATAAAGGCCGGATTGTCCAGAGCCATCTGCAGGTTTCGCAGTGCCCGTCGTACTCGAACATCGTAACTGGTTGGTTCCAGGGATCGTTCGTCAATCTTCTGAGACACTTCCGCAAACAGCTGCACCGCCTGCTGACTGCTCATCGCACGAATCGCACGAACGTTGACCGGGTTGGAGTAGCGAATGGTCAGAAGCTCGTCGATCTTCGATGTCTCTTCATCTTCCTGACCTCGTGGCAGCGGTGCCGGAACGAACGGATCAAGCCGATCCAGATCGTATCTCGGAGACTGACGACGGTAAGGAGCATCATCGACGGGCTCATTGAACCCGTAATCTCGGCTGCTTCGACTTCCAGTACCCACAGATCCCCGCCCACTCAGACGACTGTCCTGGCGATTGGATCGAACTGGGAACGCAGAACCCAGATCGGCGTCTTCACGTGCAAAGTCATCGCGTCCGTCCAGAGCTCGATCAGGCGCGACGACCGGACGTCGAACCCGAAACGGATCCGATGGCATCGTGCGTTCAAGCGGCACTCGAGTGCTGGTGCTGCCCAAACGTGAATAATCTGACAGTCGCTCAGGAAGGACTGGAAAGTCCTCAGAGCTGCTCCGAGACAGCCGGGCTGGCCGAGCTTCATAGGAGTTGTCTCGGTACGAATCATAAGGATCCTGACCGAAGGTCGTCGTTGCCGTCGTCAGGACGGCCATCATCATCATGAGTTTGCTGGAAATGTTCATCTTGCTTTCTCCTACCTGAATCCATTCCTGAAGGTTTGTTTGAAATCCTGAGTTGGCTGAGGGGCCAAAGTTTGTCGTTTGAATCGTTTGGTGGGTGTCACTAAGCAACGTGTGGATACTGGTCCGAGACGGCTCGCAGTACGGGGCCGATCACAGCGGGGATCACTGGAGCCGGAGCAGATTCTTCCGCCAGCTCACCTCGAAGCACCCGTACATTGGCCGGCGCCTCAATCCCGATACGGACAGTGCCTTTTCCCGTCTTGATCACTTTGATAACAACGTCTTCACCGATTCGGATGGTTTCTGCCACTTTTCGAGTAAGAACTAACATGACTACTTACCTCCTGTTGACTTGTTTTGTCCTGCCTGACAGTTCTGTCCACTTCGACAGAAACTTCTTGTTGTCATGTTGAAACAGCTAATGCGAGAACTGTGCCAATTGTGATTCAAACAAATTCCATCCCGACAACAACAGCGCAAAATGTTTACCATCAATCACTTAAGTTGTTCGGAAGATTTTGCCGGTTTGTCATTTCGGCAAAGCCAGAGAAATTTTTCCGTGACGGGATTTCAAAGCTTCAAATCAGGCTGAATGAAACGTTGTCATTTTGACAATTCCGATTGCAATGCGGATCTTTTTCTAAAGATCAGCGAGTGCACCTCGCGGGTTCCTGATATCCAGCTGTAACAGTTGTTCTGTTGGCGCAAGAGTCAAAGTCGGGGAACAAGGCAAAGCGTGGCCGAGATTCACTTCTGTTCCGCCAAAAGCGTTTGTGACAAGCAATGATCTAACAGGACGGACAATCAGAACTTACTGATACCTGAGAATGCCTGGCTCAAAGGGCACAGCCATGCGACCCATCACACGCTTCTTTCGCGACGAAGACGCTACGACCGCCGTTGAGTATGCCGTCATGCTCGCATTGATTCTGGTCGCCATCATCGCCGGTGTCACTTCCGCTGGCGGTGGAGTCGGCAGCTGGTGGGGCAAGATCAAGACCAAAGTCGAGTCGTATTAGCCTGTAGGTGCCGCTTGCCGAGCGGCACCTCGCGGCCTGCCGCGACCTGCGACCTGACGAGGCACCACTGGATCACTGGCAGACGGGCATTCAAAGCACCGCCACGTCTCTCCATTTGCTGCGAGTGGCTCAGGCATCGCGCACGATCAAGAATAAGGTTCGCCTAACGGCGAAAGTCCTCGCCGGCAGCGAGGACCTACTGTAGGTGCCGCTTGCCGAGCGGCACCTCGCGGCCTGCCGCGACCAGCGACCTGACGAGGCACCACTGGATCACTGGCAGACGGGGATCAAAGCACCGCCACGTCTCTCCATTTGCAGCAAGTGGCTCTGGCATCGCGCACGATCAAGAACAAGGTTCGCCTAACGGCGAAAGCCCTCGCCGGCAGCGAGGACCTACTGTAGGTGCCGCTTGCCGAGCGGCACCTCGCG
>VFQT010000558.1_pt1 | contig 53334 bp, 45 predicted proteins | sample 3512381 | NCBI WGS metagenome assembly VFQT01 (sample SAMN10412376, study PRJNA504923) | tailings metagenome | isolation source: Relicate 2 Philex TSF3 active mining site | place: Philippines: Tuba, Benguet | collected 2017-08-29
TACCAATAATTCTTGCGGGCTTGCTCATCGCAGCATTGCAATCCAACCCTACGGCAAATGCCAATGGAAATTTTGCCCAAACAACAGATGCTGCTGCCAACTGCACTTATGGAACGAGACCTCTCTCTGAATTTGTTCCACCAAGTACCAATCAATCATTTACCACCGTGCATGAGGGGCGAGGTAAAGGAATGGATCCAGGTGATCCTTGTTACCTCTTCCTATATTGGACATCAGAAATAGGACCCTCATTTTCGTATTCAGCGGCTTTTGCTCGACAAAGTCTTCAAGGGCTCGGATTAGAAGTAATCTGCCAGAGCGCAAGCGACCCCGAGTGCGCTGCGAGTAAATTTCCAAATGGTCAATTTAGATCTTTAGCTGGTTTCTATAAATGTGAGTCAGAGAAAGATATTAATTGCATTTCTCAACTTGTGATTATTGATGGCAATGGCAAAGAACAAGATGCAACTTTTGAACGACATTTTCCGGACGCGCCCACAATATCTCCATCAGATAATCCAGAATTGAATTACCCAAAAGGCGGCTCCCCGATTCTTTGGTCTTTCACTACTTCGGAAGGTAAAAAATATATTCATACATCGGGAGTCGTAGAACGGAACTGGAGTAGTGATGGACGAAGCTGGAATAGACCTACAGCATCATTTCATTTTGGATTAAATGCTGTAGATATTCACATAGACTCAGCGGCAGTCAAACCTCGACTAAAAAATATCGAATTCACCACTCCCGATGGAATAAAAGCTTCTCGAGTTGAATTTAGTCGAGATACCGTTGCTGGCCTTGAAGGTAAATGCGCTCGTTGGCTTGCCATGGATACTGGATACTGCCTTACCGCGGAGAAGTTTCTACCGGGCTACAAATATCGCGTTATCTTCCAAGTGCCACCCGATCAAGGTTTCTTCCTCAATGGGCGGCTCGATGCTCCGGTTGCGTACACCGAAGCGCTTGGGGCAAATAGAAAGTTAGTTATCGAGGGAGCTCCCGCAACGCTCTTTGCAGTTTCTGGAACTATCCCAAAAAAGTACTTAACTCCCGAGGCAGTTGCTGCGATAAAAGCCGGTCGAGATGATTTTGCGCGGTCACTTCAATTTGCTCCAGCTGATTTCCCACCTATGGATACTCGATATCCCGACTTGCTTTCAGCTCTTCTTCCATATTTTGGTGACAAGACTACTTTCGAGTTACAGGCCTGGACATTAGTTTCCACACCTTCTTTGGGAAGATTTGCACAGAAATGCACTAATGGTGGCCGAGGTGAGATGTTAGGAATAATTTCCACAAATGCCTCAGCATTTGATGGTGATCCACCAGTTCTTGATCCAGTCACTCAAGTATTAAGTTATAAAGTGGCTGCTCCACACTTTGCTGTTGATGGTAAGACTGAAAATTTAGGTAAGTATTACATGAATATGAATGCTAACTTCATTAAGTGCATTCTTGGTGTCGATAAAGTGCCAGCGGTGGCGCAGATTGGAATTACTAGCGGAAATCAAGCCGAACGCGTCTCTACAGTGACGGTTAAAACTGACAAAAATTGGCTACGCCTCAACGTTGATAACTTCACCTTTTCATCCCCGAAGATCAATGTGAAATTTGAAATTCCCGCCCCATCCGAGCCGGTAGCAGCGAAGCCTCAGTTAGCACAAGTTGCTCCCAAATCTGTGCGTAAAACCATCACTTGTGTCAAGGGAAAGACGACTCGAAAAATTTCCGGGACAAATCCAAAATGTCCTACGGGATTTCGACGAAAATAAGTTCCGCTAACGTGTATAAATCTGAACCCGGCGATTCTTCGGATTCTGGAATTTGTCCTTCTTCAACGGCGAGCTGTTGCCCCGACCTACGGCTGAGAATTTAACTTTTGGCAAAAGTTTCTTCATTGAATCGGCCACTTGAGTCGCTCGCTTAGTAGATAGCGCCGAAGTTTTGACTAGAGGTGCATTCCTAAATTGATCAGAGTGCCCACTAATCTGTACTTCACTGAACCCAGATACTAGGACAAATGCAGCCATCTCCCTGATTTTTTTTGTGTACGTCTTAGCAATATTGGAAGAGAAGCCATCGAAATAAATCCGCCCTACTAAGCGGAATTTCTTCGCAGGAATGTATCGAGCAACAATTTGATCTAATACAACTGAGCCAGGCGCCTTGATGGCTTCGATTGTCAGATTGCTATTCCCGCCGTACAACCCCTTGACTGTACAAGTAGTGTCACTGGTTTCGCACAATACTTTGTTTCGAACCTTGACTCGATATTTTTCGGCATTTTCTCCTGGTAAGAGCGTCCACACAATCAAAGTGTTGTTCGCACCACTTGTGAAAGCGTAGGTTCCCTCTTGTAGGATTCCTTTGTATGACCAGTTGAAAACTGAGACCGAAGACTCAAGATTTTGTGCACCAATGGCAACAACGGAAATTTTATAACTCTTACCTTTTGTAACATCAATCTTTAAATTCTTATCAGTCGTAGTGAACACAAGAGAATCCCCAACAGTTGGCGTGACTGTAATGCGGAATTTTTCGGCGAAACTTGGTTGTTCCCAACTCATGGCAACGAGATTGAGTCCAGACTGGCTGGCGGAGAGTGCAATAGGCGCTAATGGCGGGAGCGCATAAGCAATGGTTTGTTGCGAATCTACCTTCTTGGACGCTGCTGGAATTGCACTAATCGAATAAGCAAGTCCAGGCTTAAAAGCACTTAGCAACTCACCAGTCTCTAACTTGTCACTCTCAATCTCAAATTTCTCATTAACCGAAGAGATCACAACGATCTTTACGGGTTTACTCGTGCCTTCCCAGCGAATGCGAAAGCCGGAATCTTCGTTTGTACCCCACAACCTAGTAAGAGTTTCTTCTTCCTCTTCCACGGTAGGAGTTGCAGGTGCTGGCGCAGGTGCACCACCACCACCGCCACCACCACCACCTGCTGGCGCCACCACGGTGAGAGTTGCAGCTACAGGTTCTGCGGCCTCGTAGGCACTGTTACCCGGCTGAGTGGCGGTAATAATGGCGCTTCCAGCACCAATTACGGCTACAAGTCCCTCGACAATTGTCGCCACCAATGGGTTGTTGGAACTGTATATAACCGGCAGATCCGATGATGCCGTGCCTCCTGGTGCAAAAGGATTATCCGTTGTCAATTTGGAAAAACTTGTTAGGAAGGTAATAGTTTGTGATAGTCCAGCTGCAGTCGTGAACAATAAGTTTGACGGACCCGAATATCCAGCAAAAGCAAGTCCTACATTATCCACAATTGCACCAGAATCAATCTCTAGATAATAACTTGTAGAGCGAACTAAATCTCCATCAAAATTAATTGTGATGGTATCAGTTCCAAAACCAGTAATTTGCGAGTCTGTAACCGATAATCTTTCAATTATCTCTCCGGATAATTTTCGCAAAATTATTGTGCCGATTTGTGGATTGACAATTTCGCTAAAATTCAAAACGATATCTGAGCCAACAGCAATATTGCCTGAACCATCTGTAGGAGTAGTGCTAATTATTGTCGGAGCGCTTCGATCGATTGTTACGGTATTTGCGCTGAAAGCAATGCCCGGAGTCGTAACGTTAATAGAGTGAAGAACGCTATTCGCAAGAAGTTCCAAAATTACTGTACCCTCACTGCAATTTGTTACATGAACTTTCAAAGAAGGACCAGAAGTCAGATAAGAATTGCCCTGTGGGGTGATAACACAATTATTAGCCGTGCCTCGATTATTAAAGTCATCGTAACTAATACCAGTGATATTTCGACTAAATGTCACTGAATAGATTATTGGTTGATCGGCGGCGTAATTCGTAAGCGCAAAGGGCGCCGTTAACGTGACGATAGTGCCTGAAGTATCAACTTTGAGTACCGCTGATGTAAGTGATGCGCCTGTGGTGGAATTTCCAGCGCTATCCGAGGGGGCGAGGCTAAAGGTCCAGTAATAGCAATATCCTGTACTTAGCGTTACTGGAGTATTAGCCGTTTGCGCGCCCTGCGCGGAGTAACTGCCACAATTCTCCCCAGTTAAGGTCGCGCGCATCAAAGTCACTGTTCCGCTAGACGCTCGTGAGACTCCATCAGCAACGGTCCAATTAGGGGTAATCGACGTACTATCTGTGAATCCACCAACAGTTGGGCTTCGCCATGTAATGATTGGCGGGGCGCGGTCAATGGTCACCGATGAGGCATTTGACTGCACCACCGTGCCAAGGTTTCCTGCTAAATCTGTCACTGAATTGGCTTTCAGCTGCAACGTTAAAATCCCGTCAGAGCATCCTGTCACCGTAAGTGTAATTGTTGTGCCCGATGATGCGCTGGGCGTGAATATGCACCCTACTGCCTTGGCAGATGTCGCATTAGCGTTTGTAAAATCATCTGAGGTAACTCCTGAAATACTTTCACTAAAGGTGAGTGTGTAAGTCAACGGAAGAGCCGTGACGGTAGCTGCCGGTGTAGTCCAACCAAGTGTTGGTGCAGTTCGATCTATAGTAATCAAGTTACTTGTCACCGCAGTTGGGGGGCCAGCATTTGATGCTGAATCGACGACAGTATTTTGTCCTAGGCGCAGCGCAAGAGTTCCCTCAGTACAGCTCGTTACAGTGACACTAAACGATGACCCGGAGGATCCTGAAGGTGAAAAGGCACAATTGTTCGCTGTACCTGCATTAGTAAAATCTCCCCCAGCGAGGCCGCTGATTACCTCACTAAATGCTAATTGAAAGACAAATGATGTTTGTTTAGAGGGTGAGACGATATTAGAGAGAACCCCAGCGGTTGGAGCACTTCCAGAAATTTGGACAACTTCTGTCGAAGCGGCTGATATGTTTCCTGCAGCATCAACCGCGTAAGCGACGAACGAGCCATCCGATAAGCCAGTGGCTTCAATTGATACAGATGAACTTGCGCTCACTCCAGTAGCTACATTCCAGTAAAAATCAAGGAGCGCCAATATAGATGCCTCAGTAGTGACTACTTGGTCGGCGCGTACCAGGTAAATCTTTCCAGCCTCATTGCTTGTTGCGACCGCCGAACCAGAATTTTTTATTAGCGCTGGGATTAGAGAAACCGTTGGTGGAGTCCCATCGGTTATGTTCACGACGATTGTGCCACCAGAACTTACGCCACCATCGCCATCGTCCACTGTGATAGTGAGCGTTCGGGTGGCAACAGTGCTTGAGCTAGATACTAAAAGTGATTCGATAATTGTTTCCACTATCGCACGAGTTGCGGCGACAGTCGTAAAATCAATCTGCAGATTTGTCCCATTCCCGCCAGAAATTATTCCTATCTTCTGCCAAGTGTTTCCATCACTTCTCTGTACCTCGATTCCGGCACTACGGATAGCACCAGCACTTGCTGGAGTGGTGGTTGATAAAGCAACCACATCACCCGATAGAAGACCAGTTACTCTGATTGACCCCTCGAAAAAGTTGGGAGAATCTGAATCTGTGAGCGTCACCGATGAATCCAAAAGTTGTGGAGCTGCATTCTCGGGGATGGATTTCGCCGTTAAGTCTGTTAGCGTCGGTACATCGTTGATGGAAATTACAGCAATTGACGTAATCACCGACGTATTTTTAAGCGCTGTGCTGTCTGTCACCTCCCAGGTAATCGTTCTGGAAGAGAACGTCGCGGTTGGATTGGTTGAGGTGCTCGAATAAGAGACCGCCCGTAGCGCTGCTTGATACTGTGTTGCTGTTGCGCTCCCTGAGAGACTGAGTAAACCCGTACTTGCCGAGTAAGTTGATGTTATTCCACCCATCGTTGCAGGGTTAATGGAAAGCGAGAGCAAATCACCGGTAGTCAACCCGGCAGAAATCTTTACTGTTGCGCCGACGATTTGGCCATCAAGATCGTTTAGTGTGAAGCCTGGTTCGATAGCTTGTGGTGCTTGATTTTCAGTATAGGTAAGAGTTCCACCTGAAAAACCAACCAATCTGATTTCAGCGATTTGAATGGAGTTGGCTTCAACTGGAGTACGTACGGAATCCCACTTGATCTTGTAGTATCGATAGCTAGAACTGTTGGTGAAATTTATTGCCGGATAGACTGCGCCCCGATCAACTGGCGCAGCCACTCCAGTGATTGTGGCTATCTTTGTCATACCCGAAGTACGGGAGACGTTTGAACCAAAGATAGTAAAACTCACTGGGTCGCGAGAGATTAAGTCATTGCCGGTGGTCATGCCAATCCCAGTTAAGGTGTAAATGGCTCCAGCATCAATCAAAAGACTGGAATTCTGATCGAAGTTCAAAAATTTTGTGCCGTCTTGGTTGTCAAAAGCATAATTACAAGTTTCAGCCGTTGGCATCTCACCAAAATCAACCGCATAAGGAGTATCAAAACCACAAGTCGTAGTTGCTGGAACAGGCGAAAAATCATTGGATGGAGAGGTAGAAATAGCGACGGAAGGTCTGTCATTCACTCCGATGTATGTGATTGTCAAAATATTTGAAGTAGAATTCGTACCATTACTTATAGTAATAGTGAAATTTTCAGTCACTGTTGTAGTTAATGCATTAATCAAATTATCGTTTGGCACAAAGCGCCAATTGCCATTGTATAAATTGAATGTAGTTTCGCTCGTATTTACTAGCCACAATGTTCCATAGGTGCCGACCTTGCCTACGGTGTACTTAACGACTGCAGTGTTTGGTGGGGTTGTTGAGTTTGTTGGATAGGTAGTGCCATCAGTGATGCCAAATTCAAATGTTCCAGCGCCTACGCCTGTAGCGGTACCCGTAGTATCTAAGAAGTCATCGCTAATAGAGGTGTCGGAATATGTAATTGATGCCGGACTAAGATTGATTGATAGTGGGCCACTAGTAATCACTAGAGCTTTATTCGCTCCTAGGGAGTTAGCTGCCCCCGGCGTTGGTAATGTCAATGTTGCTGCACCATTAGAGTTCGAAATAGATCCACCAGAAAGCGCAAGAGAATTCGTGCCGTTGTAATCGAGATCACCCGAACTATCTCCTGCCTGGACCGTGTAAGTGAAAGTTAATGTTGAGGTTCCGGACCCACTCGCGTAACTAGCAAGGCGATCATTACTTCCAGTCTCTAAAAGTAAGGTGGGAATTCCCGAGACTGTTACCGGACCAGAGAAGGTAATCTCAATAGCAATCGGATCTCCGGGGGAATAAGTTCCATTAGTCGTTGGTGAATTGACGCCAATAACGCGAGCAACTACTCGATTATTCACCGTTTGTGTTGTGAAACTCGGCGCATCGTTCAAGGCTACATCTTGGATATCAGCGCTTGTCGCCGAATCCGTATACGTTAGCGTGATTGTATCGCTTGGGTTGATTAGCGTTGTGGGCGTTAGGGTAATTTTGTTAGTTGATCCAGCAGGAACACCAATAGTTCGACTTACGCCATTTACTAAGAGGGTGAAGTGACCCGCAGTTGGTAATTGCGAAGCTGCTGTTGCTAAATTCTCATTGTATGTGAGGATCACTGCTGATCCTGTTGCATTACTCTCTAATGAAACCAATGAAGGTGGAGTCGTGTCCGATACTGAAAATGTCCAAGAAGTTTTAATTGAAGCTGCAGGGGAAGAATTGTTGGCAGTATCAATGGCAAAACCCGCAGCGAAGTTAATGTAATAAGAGGTTCCTCCCGAAAAGGTTCCACTTGGATTCACTGTGATCTGTGATGTACCCCAACCAGTAATACGTGGATCGCTTGCAGGAATACTCTCAAATACAGAGTCATCTGAAACGAGTTTTATGATGAAATTTCCAGTTCCCTGGTTAACAACCTCATTCCAATTCATAACAAGATTTGCTGAAACACTTACATTAGTTGCGTAATTAGTCGGAGTTGTCGTCGAAACTGTGGGAACAGTTGTATCTGCGGCCGAAGTAAAATTCAATGTCGTATCACCACTAAATCCGGCAAAAAAATTATTTCCTACGTCTTTGATAAAAGTATCTGGGATCTCAAGGAAATAACCAGTGGAAAACTGCAGATCGGCTGTTGGATTGATTGTAAGAGTATTATTCGACCACGTTAATAAAGTTGAAGTGTAGGCAAATACTTGAACGGTACTTCCGTCAGACATTTTCCTAAGTTTCAGTGGTTGGAAGAAGGCTCCACTTCCAGAGACATTCCCAGTGTTGGCATTGCTTAAAGTAATTGTGGTACCAGAAATACCTGTGACAGTCGCATTAAGAGCAATCCCGGTTCCTGTTACACCCTGGCCCACACTGATTCCATTTGCGTTCGAGACAGTTATGGTGCTCTGGCCGCTGGTACCGGTCACTGTTGGTTGGATGACTGCACGAAACTGCAACTCATCAGATACCGCGCCAACATTTGGAACACTTAAGTTCACTGTTGTTCCAACGATACTTGTTATTGTTGCATTGCTTCCAATCCCTGTGCCACCGAAAACAAATTGGCCAACCATAAGACCACGTGTATCCGAGACTGTTATGGAACTTTGACCCGAAGTGCCGGTAGCGAATCTGACTACCTGTCCACCATAGAAAATATCTTCACTGAAATTTAAAGATATATTGGTGGAGATTCCATGTCCCGAAGAATTATCCGCGGGCGAACTGCTAACGAGAGTTGGCGCTACTGTGTCATCAGTCACGAAAAAATTAAGATCATTAATCGAAGTTAGCCCAGTAAATGCATTTCCCGAAGAATCTTTAAATCCGTTAGTTCCTACCATCACGGCATACGAATATCCTGGGAGTAAATTCGTGGTGGGATCAATTGTAATTGTCGAAGTTCCTGAACCAGTTACTCTTGTGCCAGTAGAAGTGAAATTCTCATAAATTACGTTTCCCGATGGAAAATTACTCGATAGCTTAATTCTCATTAATGAGATTGCAACGCTCGGTTGAAATATTACAGTCTCGCTGAAATTTAGGACAATATTGGTATCCAACGAAATGCCGGTTGAATTATCAGATGGCGTTGAAGAAAGCAAAGTAGGAGATGAGTTATCAAAAGTAACTTCGCGATCAGCTCCCCCAGCCACGTTCGCAGCATTGCCTTGAATGTCACTAACTGAAAAAGAGCCGGAAATGTCGATTGTTACGGGACCAGAAGTCGTCGCAGTGATGTTAATTATGCAATAGGTGCTAGAACAATTCGCTGATGAATATGTGCCATTTGTTATTGTGAAATCAGACGCGTCAACCGTTGAAGGATCTATGCTTTCGTTAGAAACTAACTCAAATTTAATGGAATTGCTGTTGGTTGGATCCGCTTGGAGAGTTACCGTTCCAAACGTTCCAAGAGCTGCACAACCTTGTTGCAGAGTGAGCGTCGGCGCCAGAGTATCGGTCATGCTGGTGAAAGAGGCAAAAGTGGTAACTCCACCCACGCCACTATTGGCGCCTACTGTTCTGCTTGCGCTTCCAGTTACTGCAAACGAACTGCCATCCTCTGATATTGCGACTGTCTGTCCGAAATAACTATTTGCCGATGGATTTTCAAGGCTACGCAGACCACCATTTTGCGACCAAGTTGTTCCGTTGAATTCCATGAAGGCAACGGCTCCCGCTCGGTCGTAACATCCAATACGATCTCCAGCCATACCAATCATCGCCACATTGCCATCTGCACTTAATGCAACCGAGTAAATATCTCTTGAACCAGCTGTGCTTGGTGCAATATTCACAGGTGTGCCCCAAACGCCTCCTGAGAATCTATATAAGTAGACGCTGTAATCACCGTTATAACCTGCGGCAATCACCGTTGCACCATCATCAGAGACTGCGACCGAATATCCGAAATTGTCATTTGTGGACGCCACGGCGCCTGCGCGATCACCTTTAACTAACGTTTTCGTCAAACTCCATGTGCTTCCTGATTTGGTGTAAATGAATGCGTTGCCTGCTGAAGATGGAGAGCCCGCATAATCTGCTGAAAAGACCATGACATTGCCATTATCTGAAATATCAACATCTCGACCAATTGAACTTGCTGAGATCGTCTGCTGTAAAACCCATGCTGAGTAGAGCACTGGCGTTCCCGACGGCCCTGGTGAGGCAGAGGGGTTGGGTACATTCACGTGGATTTCCGCGCTATTGCTAGCAGATGACGCATTTCGATATGAAGAAATCAACGCTACCGAACCATTTCCAGAGAGCGCGACGGCGTTGCCGAATTTGTCTAAATGAGTCGGAATAGCACGATCAAAAACTTTCGAGAGCGCCCATGCTCCTGAAATATATTCAAATAGAAAAGCTCGACCAAAATCTCGCGATACGTTGGATCCGGAACCAGTGCTGTAATTGGTGTATTGAAAATATGAAAATGAGGTCGAAGGTGCGCCGACGAGCACTAAGTTTCCATCGTCTGAGATGTCCACTGAGGAACCAAAGCCCGAACTAGCAGGAGCTAGGTCGACCACACCAGAACCAGCTACTGCAGTAGCAGCAAGATTTGAACTGTTTAAACCAAACGAAATTGTATTAGTTGTAACGTCACTTATCTCTTTATTCGTCACATTGAAAGCCGCGTTACCGGTACCTGTGATTGTTATTTTTTCTCCAGGCAAGAATCCATGAGGACTTGACGTAGTAACTGTTCCCTTTTTACCGCTATCAGTGATGGCGATTTGCGTTATTGAAACGGTACGAGAAGCAAGAGAATTAAGTGCTTAACTTAATGAGCATCCACTAGAAGTGCAATCGTAAACATTGACTTCGCCACCAATTCCACTCGTTCCTGATTCCCCAACAACCATTCGAGATCCGGCAGCATCTGTTGCGACCGAACTGCCGAAGTACCTATTTGCGACGTTGGCTGTAGGACTCAAATAATTCGTCTGCCGCATACTTGGAACGGCTGCATCTGCTGGCGGCGCAGAGAGTGGAATCAAAAGCGTCGACGACACGGCAATCGACGAAACAAACACTAAAACTCGAGAGAGAAATTTTCTCGACACTTTTGGGCCTCCACGCCACCCCTAGGAAGTGTGAACTAACTGAGGGATTGTCATAACAAATTACGACAATTGTGCCAGTTGATTAGCCAGATTCAAGAATGGTTAGGAGCTGCTCTAGGGAAAGCCCCACGATCCAAAAGGGATTAATTACCTTCTAAAGCTCTCAGAGTCGCGATTCGTTCCTCGATGGGAGGATGCGTTGCAAAAAGCTTGGATACCGCTTTTCCATCTAATGGAGATTCGATCCAGATATGAGCAACTGCATTCGAACGTTGTTGAACCACGGTGGAGTCGCGGGCCAATATCTCCAACGCTTTCCGCAGCCCAGTGGGATTTCGGGTGAAATCCACGGCAGTGGCATCAGCAAGTGACTCCCGTTTCCGTGAAATAGCCGCTTTGAGCAACATCGCGGCAATCGGTGCCATCAACATAATCACCAAGGAAATCATCAAGGTGATTGGGTTGCCGCCCCCTTCTCGATCTCGCCGGCCACCAAACCACATCATTCGGATCAACATATCGCTGACTATCGCTATTGCACCAGCAGTTGTTGCGGCGACAGCCGATACCAAGGTATCTCTGTTGGCAACGTGCGCCATTTCATGTGCAACTACACCTTGAAGTTCATCGCGATCCATAACATCTAGAATTCCAGTAGTAAACGCAATCAGCGCATGTTCTGGATTACGACCAGTCGCAAATGCGTTTGGTGCCTCATCGATGACTACTGCAACTTTTGGCATTGGTAATCCACTGGCTAAACAAACTTCTTGAACTAGACCAAAAAGTTTTGGGTTATCGCTCTCTTGCAAAACTTGCGCTCCAGTCATTCGAATAACTAATTTGTCAGACGAGTAATAGGACCACCAAGTTGTAAGTAGCGAGAAACCTACGGCGATTGGCACGATAGCTGCGCCACTGCCGCCAAAATACGAGACCGCAGCAAAGGCGACCAGCCACATGAGGAATGCAAAGGAGAGAAGGAGAAAAACAGTCTTCCTCTTATTCGATTTTTGCAGTGAGCGGAAATTACTCATATATTTTTAGAATTGCACCTTCGGCACAGTGCGCGCTTGTGGGTCGTCTACTTCATAGAACTCGCGCTCACTCACTTTAGCGAAACCAACGAAGAAACTTGAAGGAACAGTTTTGATGGCGACATTAAGGGCTCGCACATTGTCGTTGTAGAACTGACGTGCAAAGCCAACTTTGTTCTCAGTCGTCGCTAACTCTTCTTGTAGCGCGAGGAAATTCGCCGAAGCTTTCAGATCGGGATAGTTCTCGGCAACTGCTAGCAATCCACGCAAGGCCTGCGTCAACATGCCATCGGCGGCAGCTACATCAGGCACGGCAGTAGCCGAGGTGGCAGCAGCGCGCGCTTGAACGACCTTTTCAAAGGTCGCGTTTTCGTGGCTGGCATAACCCTTCACCGTCTCAACTAAATTGGGAATGAGATCGGAGCGACGTTGGAGCTGCACCTCTATTTGAGCCCACGCCTCATCGACTGCAACGTTGAGCCGGATCAGTTTGTTGTACTGACTGATGAGAAAGAAGACAAGCAGTGCCGCGGCACCGAGAGCGATCCAAAGTTCCATGCCCCCAATGTAGAACACCTTCCTTAAGGGTTCCTGAGCAGGGACTTTCCGCTGGCGGGCTATGTTACCGGTGGGTAATATCTGCCCATGACCCATTACATAGCCAACCTCCGCGATATTGAGTTCACCCTCTTTGACCTACTCAAGCGGGATGAAATCCTGGAAAAGGGTCCCTTCTCTGACATCGACCGCGCTACTGCAAGCGGCATGCTCGAAGAAGTCAAACGATTATCTGAAGTGGATCTTGCTGCATCATTTATTGAAAGCGATCGCCTTGGAGTTGATTTCAATCCAGCAACTGGTGATGCCAAGCTCCCCGAGTCTTTTAAGAAGTCATATCGCGCATACATGGATGGCGAATGGTGGCGAATTGATGCGCCAGCCGAGCTTGGCGGCACGGTAATCCCACCATCAATCCGCTGGGCAATTGCCGAGATGATTCTTGGCTCAAATCCATCGATACATATATATGCATCTGGAACCGCATTCGCACATGTTGCACACATGCTCGGCACCGAACGCGACAAAAATATTGCTCGACTCATGATTGAGCGTGAGTGGGGCGCGACGATGATGCTCACCGAACCGGATGCTGGAAGCGATGTAGGCGCCGGTCGTACAAAGGCAGTCGACCAAGGAGATGGCACCTGGCACATCACTGGCACAAAGCGCTTCATCACTTCAGGTGATCATGACTTAAGCGAGAACATTATTCACTTTGTCCTTGCTCGTCGCGAAGGTGGCGGACCAGGAACGAAGGGTCTCTCGCTATTCCTCATTCCAAAATTCCACTTTGATCCAAAGAGTGGCGAACTCGGTAAACGTAACGGTGCATATGTCACCAAAATCGAACACAAGATGGGGCTCAACGTCTCAACAACCTGCGAAATGAATCTGGGAGAGAAAGAACCAGCTGTTGGTTATCTCTTGGGAGATGTACATGAAGGTATTGCGCAGATGTTCAAGGTCATCGAATTCGCTCGGATGATGGTGGGAACAAAAGCGATTGCCACTCTTAGCGCGGGTTATCTCCAGGCCCTTGCCTATGCAAAAACCCGTGTCCAAGGCCCTGATTTAACTAAAGCAGCTGATAAAGCTAGCCCACGCGTAACCATCATTAATCATCCGGATGTCCGTCGCTCACTTATGGTGCAAAAGTCCTACGCCGAAGCGATGCGCGCACTTGTGCTGTACACCGCATCAATCCAAGATGAGATCGTCATCAAACAAGCATCGGGAGAAGATGCTGCAAAACTCGCAGAGCTTGAAGCTCTTAATGATCTCTTGCTACCCATCGTCAAAGGTTATGGCAGTGAGAAATCGTGGACTTTGCTCGGTACGGAGTCGCTGCAAACTTTCGGTGGTTCCGGATTTACCCAAGATTGGCCGCTCGAGCAATATGTTCGCGATGCAAAAATCGACACCTTGTATGAAGGCACCACCGCGATTCAAGGTCTTGATTTCTTCTTCCGTAAGATTGTTAAAGATGGCGGCAAAGCAATCCGAAAAATCGGTAAAGAAATCGGAGCAGTAGCCGCTTCAGGTGGAGTACATGCTGAGCTCAAAGCTCAACTAGGAGCTGCGCTCAACGAGGTGAATACTTCGATCGGAGCAATGGTTGGTGTTGCGATGGCTTCACAAGATGAGCCAAAAGAGATCTACAAGGTGGGGTTGAATACCAGCCGATTATTGATGAATGTTGGTGACATCATCTGCGCGTGGCTACTTATTCGCCAGGCAGATGTTGCTGCTGAGAAATTAGCAACAGCGAGTGAGAAAGATAAGGCTTTCTATCAAGGCAAGATTGCTGCAGCTAAGTTCTTCGTCGAGACTGTGTTGCCACATATTGCTGTTGATCGCGCGATTATCGAAAAGACTGATAATTCAGTGATGGAGCTTTCAGAAAACGCTTTCTAGTACACTCACCCGGTGCGAAGATTCACCGGTGAGATACTTGTAATTTCCAGCGCTTTCTTCTTTGCCACGACTGGGGTAATTGCCAAACTCATTATCGCCGGCGGAATCAGTCCAGTTCGACTCACCCAAATCCGTACTACCGGAGTGTTTATCGCCCTCTTAATTTTCCTACTTATCACCAATCGCCAGGCGCTTCGGGTTACTCGAAAAGAACTGCCGAACCTCATTTCAATGGGAATCATTGGTATTGCAGGGGTGCAAGCCTTTTATTTCTTCGCTGTGACTCGAATGCCAGTAAGTATCACCTTGGTCATCGAATTTACCGCGCCGATCTGGATTGCTCTCTTCATTCGATTTTTCCGTAAACAGATCGTTAAACCCATGATGTGGTGGGGTATTGGAACTGCCCTGGCCGGGTTATTGCTAGTCACTGAGATTTGGAGTGGGCTCAAACTCGATGGGATTGGTGTAATTGCCGCATTTATCGATGCGCTCTTTCTTGCATATTACTTCTTAAGACTTGAAGCAACAGTGAAGATCCGCAATGGCTTAAGCCTGCTCGTTTATGTCTTTGGCTTTGCCGCGCTCTCGTTGGCAATCGTGCAGCCACCGTGGGCCTTCCCATTCGAAATCTTTACTACCCAACTCTCACTAGAAGAGCTAAGCCCAGGTAACGTCATTGTTGGTTGGCAATTAATTGGAATCTTGATCATCTTTGGCTCAATTATCCCGTACATCTTTATCACCTACGGGGTCAAAAACATCCCCGCTTCACAAGCAAGTGTGATCGCCATGCTGGAGCCGGTGATTGCTGGTGGCATTGCATGGTTGGTACTTAGCGAAGCGCTCACACCATTACAGATTGTTGGTGGCGCAACAGTGTTAGTGGGAATTTATTTAACCGAACGCGCGCGCCAAGGTGCACATCAATAACTGTTACAGCTGCTGAGCCATATCAACAAAGCGCGAGAAGTGGCCTTGGAAGGCAACGGTCACAGTTTTCGTTGGGCCATTTCGATGTTTGGCGACAATAAGATCTGCCTCGCCTTGACGAGGAGAGTCACGCTCATAAACATCTTCACGATGGAGCAAGATGACCATATCGGCATCCTGTTCGATAGAACCAGATTCACGAAGATCTGAAAGCATCGGTTTTTTATCTGAACGTTGCTCTGGAGAACGGTTGAGCTGGGAAATAGCCACGACAGGGCAATCGAGCTCTTTAGCGAGAAGTTTTAATTGACGAGAGAATTCGGAGACCTCTTGTTGACGATTCTCTACACGTTTACCGCTGGTCATTAGCTGTAGGTAGTCGATGATCACTAACTTGAGATTATGGCGCTGCTTAAGTCGACGGGCTTTCGCTCGAATTTCCATGATGTTCAAATTAGGTGAATCATCGATAAATAATGGTGCATTAGAGATATCGCCGACACGACGGGCAAGACGTGACCATTCATCATCGCTCAAATTTCCAGAGCGCATATTCTGTAGTGGCACTCGCGCTTCAGCAGAGAGCATGCGCATCGTGATCTCACTCTTACCCATTTCAAGTGAGAAGATGACAGAGGTTAAGCCATGTTTTATAGAGGCATTTCGCGCCAAATCAAGGCCAAGCGTTGATTTACCTATAGCAGGACGAGCGGCAAGAACAACCATATTGCCTGGGTGTAAACCATTGGTCAATTCATCGAGATCCTTAAAACCGGTTGGCACGCCAGTGAGTTGACCATCGCGCGCGCCAATTGCTTCGATCTCATCGAGCGTTCCGGCAAGAAGAGTGTTGAGTTGTTGATAATCCTCACTCACGCGCCGTTCAGTGACTGCATAGACTTCAGCCTGCGCAACATCGACTGCATCATCAACATCGCCTTCACTTGCATAACCAATCTGAACAATCTTCGTACCTGCTTCAACAAGGCGACGTAAAATCGCGCGTTCGCGAACAATTTTCCCGTAGTAGCCAGCATTTGCTGCAGTCGGAACTGAAGCAATGAGAGTGTGGAGATAGGGAGCGCCACCCACACGAGTGAGGTCGCCATTACGCGTTAATTCAGCAGAGACTGTGACGGCATCTACTGGCTCACCACGTCCGTAAAGATCCAGAATTGTTTCGAAAATTGTTTGGTGGGCGGGGCGATAAAAATCATTTCCACGGAGAGTTTCGACAACATCAGCGATGGCATCTTTACTTAACAACATTCCACCGAGAACGCCTTGCTCAGCTACGGTGTCATTCGGTGGCACACGTTCAAAACCATCACCACGTTGCGGAAATTCAGCAACTGACATTGAGCACCTCCAAAAACACGGCCGGCCTTCTTCTTTACTAAGCGCGACTATAGAAGTACCCGGTGACAAGGACGGTTTAGGTGTGGGTGCGGGTGTTGGAGGAGCTGTGGGTAAGGGGGAGTTAGCTGTTGATGGGCTGTGGATGAAATGGGGAGAAGTATCACCAATTCTCACTTCACCAGCGGAAATAGCGGAATTCGGCTGTGGAGAGAGAAAAACCTGGACATCTCACCAGATGAACAGGAGCAACGCTCCCAGGGTGCAGATAATGAAGCGGCCCCCGAGAATTCTCGAGGGCCGTTACTTACAGTACTTACTACCTGCATTATTTAAGCAGGAACAACCTCTACCGCAACATTTGCTGAGACGCTCGATGCCAAAGAAATTTTTACTACATGGCGACCGAGAGTTTTGATATGGCCATTGGTCTTGATGCGATGGCGATCAAGTTCAACGCCGGTCGCTGCCTTTACGGCGAGCGCAATATCTTTCTCAGTTACCGAACCGAAGAGACGACCAGAGCTACCAACTTTGGCACCAACTGTGATGCCAGCTCCTTCGAGCGCTGCCTTGATCTCCCGGGCATGCTCGACATCGCGAATCTCGCGCGCCTTTCGTGCGCGACGAATCGCAGTGATCTGCTTTTCGCCACCCAATGACCAAGCGATTGCCTTGCCTCGTGGAATAAGGAAGTTGCGACCGAAACCATCTTTGACAGTGACGATGTCACCTGGATGTCCGAGGCCTGCAACCTCTTGAGTAAGAATGAGCTTCATATGTCACTCCCCCTTAGCGAGCCGTTGAGGTGTAGGGAAGAAGCGCCATCTCGCGAGCATTCTTTATTGCCCGTGCGAGTTCACGCTGCTGTTGGACACTTACTCCGGTGATTCGGCGAGAGCGGATCTTGCCGCGATCAGAGATAAAGCGTCGGAGCAGATTTGTATCTTTGTAATCGATGTAATCAAGTTTGTCGAGGGGATTTGGCTTCTTCTTAAATGGCTTGAGCTGTGCTGCAGCCTTGCCACGAGGGGCCTTCCCCTTTTTCTCTTTGGATCCCATGTTTTCTCCTTCTAATTAACTCTTTAACTCGTTAATTCTTGATATTTGGTTTAGAACGGGGGTTCGTCATTGGCGCCGACTGGTGAACCCCATGAACCGGATGCGGCCCATGGATCATCATTGCCACCACTTGATGGAGCGCCAGCAGAACCAGCGCTTGCCCCTGTTCGGTTGGTCTTAGAAACCTTGGCAGTTGCATTGCGTAGCGATGGACCGACCTCGTCGACCTCAATCTCGTACACAGTTCGCTTCTCGCCCTCTTTAGTCTCGTAAGAGCGTTGCTTCAAACGTCCTTGGACAATAACTCGCATTCCGCGGGTAAGTGATTCGGCTACATTCTCGGCAGCTTGTCGCCAGACATTGCATGATAGATAGAGCGAATCTCCATCTTTCCACTCATTCGTTGCCTTATCTAGGTAACGAGGGGTCGAGGCGATGCGAAACTTCGCAACCGCTGCACCGTTTGGCGTAAAACGTAACTCTGGATCGTCAACAAGATTGCCGATGATGGTAATTACTGTATCTCCAGCAGCCATCTGAATACCTTCTTATCTATCTACTCGTAGTTGTTAAGTTCTGGTTATTTACCGGGACGGATTACTTTTGTGCGAAGCACTGCTTCGTTGAGATTGAGTTGGCGATCCAACTCTTTGATCGCTGCCGGTTCGCATTTCATATCGACAACTGCGTAGATGCCCTCGGGCTTCTTTGCAATCTCAAATGCCATTCGGCGGCGACCCCAAATATCGAGACGATCTACTGAACCACCAGAATCCTTGATGATTTTGAGATATGTCTCTAGTGAAGGAGCAACGGTCCGTTCCTCAAGATCTGGGTCGAGGATGACCATCATTTCGTAACGTCGCATAATCCCCACCTCCTCTGGACTAAACGGCTACGGTCGTTCCGTAGCAGGAGGGTTATTGCGTAGGGCGTAATCTATCGCCCTCCAGCGACACGGGCGAAATCCCTGGGGAGGGCCGTAGGCTCCCCCTGTGGAGATTCGCCAGATATCAAGCGCGGAGCACCAGTCATTCCTTATATATAGGAGCGATCTCGACCCCTCCTTCCTCCAAACCCCCGCATGGGGTGAGGTAAAGAAAGGGGCCTGGCGGTATCACTCAATTGGATTCTTCGAGGGCGCCACAAATACCGAGCTCATCGGCACCGCCCTCATCCTCGCTCGCAAAGCGCCCAAGATCAATAAGTACTTCTTCTATATCCCAGAAGGTCCCACGCTCCCGATCGAAAAATATGAGAGCGCGTTGTCACTACTTACTGCATATGCGAAAAATCAAAATGCATTTGCCCTGCGGATTGGACCAATGGTTGTTAAGGCGCGATGGGAGGCAGATCGGATAAAAAGTGCGCTCGCCGATGAGAGTGCAACTTCACTCAATCACCTGGCACCGTCATATACCAATCCGATGGCCGAGCGCCTTGAGCAGATTTTGATGTCCCAAGGATTTACATCGAGCAACAATGATCCCGACGGATTTGGCGCAGGCCAACCTCGATTCCTATACCAACTTCCCCTTAAAGATAAATCCCGGGATGAGTTACTAGCTGGCTTTAATCAACTCTGGCGTAGGAATATCAAAAAGAGCGAGAACGAAGGTGTTCGAGTTCGAATCGGTGCTCGGGAAGATCTTGGTGAGTTCCATCGCATTTATGTTGAGACTGCTGCTCGTGATCGATTCACACCGCGACCACTCTCCTATTTTCATCAAATGTGGGACTCCTTCAACCAAGATAATGCCGAACCGGAACTTGTGTTATTCCTTGCAGAGTGGAAGGGCAGCGTAGTTGCATCCGCTATTTACATTGAATTGGGATTTCATAGTTGGTATCTCTACGGTGCCTCTAGTACGCATGGACGGGAAGTGCGCCCAAGCAATGCAATTCAATGGGCGATGATGGAGCGTTCGTTACTAAAAGGCGCCCACACTTATGACTTACGCGGAATAACAGCGACTCTCGATAAAAATGATCCACACGTTGGGCTATTGCAATTCAAGGTTGGCGTTGGCGGTAGGGCAGTAGAAGTGATGGGTGAATGGGATTACTCAATCAATCCTCTGATTTATATGGCCTTTCGTGCATATCTGAATAGACGGTGAGAAGATAGCGTTATGAGCACATTGACTCTTCATGTGGATGCCGAACGTTGGCGCCACCACATTGCTCACTACGTCGCTCGTTATCAAGGGGATTTGATTCCAGTCATTAAAGGTAATGGGTATGGATTTGGAATTCCTACCCTTGCTCGCGAAGCAACATCTTTTGATGCGCAGTGCGTCGCCTGTTATAGCGCAGAAGAGGCCGCGGTGATTCGATCACAATTCGAAGGTGATGTGTTGCTCCTTGCGCCAAATGAAAATCTCGATGAAGAATGGATAATTCACACCATCGCGCCAATCTCAGAGAATTTCTCCAACAAAAATCCTCGACGTTTCGTTGTTGAAATTCTCTCCCCGGTAAGACGACATGGCTATCTTTCCTCAGATGTTGCTAAGGCTCTACAAAAATTCTCTGGTCATGGGGTCTGTGAAGGTTTAGCAATTCATCTACCGATAGACCAAAAGAGTTCCGTTGTTAATTGGGTTAATCAACAACTTACCTCGCTCGACAACCTTGGAGTTAAAGCAAGCTCCTATAAAAACTCGGTGTGGATCTCTCACATCAGCGCCGAAGATTTAATAGCTTTGAAAAAGAGATGGCCGGAGATTCGCTGGCGAGTTCGAGTAGGAACTGATCTCTGGTTGGGGGCGCGAACCAGTCTTACTGCAACCGCTAAAGTCTTAGATAGACATGAGATTGCAGCAGGTGAACGTGTCGGCTATCGACAAAACGCACCGGGTAAGGGTTGGCTTATCGTTGCAGCAGGAGGAAGTGCACAAGGTCTTGGTTTAGAAGTGCCAAGCGGAGGAATCAAAGCGCTGATTAAATCCATACTTCGCCTCTTTGGTTGGAGTCCCAGCCCATATAGTTGGGATGGCCGTTCGCTCGCTTACGCCGAAGCGCCTCATATGCACAATTCGCTCCTCTTCCTAAAAGGAGCAAAAGCCCCGGAAATCGGCGAAGAGATTGGGCTAAACGTTCGATTTACCACTACTACCTTTCACGAGATTATTTTCGAGTAGATATATCGCATAGCCTGCTAACAACAACAATGTAAGAATTCGGATAACGCTGATGGTTACATATGCTTCATTTGAAATTCCCGCGCCCTCTCCAAGCACAGTGAGTAGATGGTGCCAAATTCCGAACTGGTAGAGAAGTTCACCAGTCTGCCAGAGAGCGAACAATCCGTAGAAAACGCGAGTCTTTGGGAAATAGAGCGCTGCCACTACCGTCAACCAGAGTACATATTGTGGCGAATAGACTTTGTTCAACGTAAAAAAGATTACTGAAACTAAGAAAATGTTCCCGAGTAATTGATTGCGATAACGGTAATAACAAGCAATCAGGAGGGTTGCAACTAGCGGAGTGGCAATCCAATTGAGATGGGAAATCCAGGTGCCTTGTAATGAAATGAGATACCAGATCGAGCCAAAGTCCACACCACGTTCATAATTAAACTGATAAAACTTTAACCACCCATCAAATTGGGTAAGGACAAATGGCAGGTTGATTGTTAAAGCAGAAATAAGAAATCCTTTGAGAAATTGATTTCTATCTTCTCGAATCTTCATCAACTGAAAAAGAATTGGTATCAGGTAGATAATCGGGAAGAATTTAAAGAAAATGCTGACTGACAGAAAGATGCCAGCCGTCATGAAACGCTTTCGCCCAAGTGCGACAAGCGCCAATACAAAAGGTGCGATTGCCCAGAGATCCCAATTGATAAAGAGCGCAGCTAGTACGCCAGGCGCTAGAGCAAATAGGTATGCGTTTTTTCGATTTAATGAATTAAGTTGATGTACAACAATCAGATAAGCCGCAGAGATTGCTAGAACATTCCACCTAAAAAATTCGATTAAGCCAGCTGTTCCATCACGGGTGAGTAATGAGATAAGCCAGATGCCTAGCCCTGAAAGTATTGGATACTCAAGAGAGTTGCTTCCCGATCCGTAGGGCCATATATCACTAGCAAATCTCCGCGCTTCATATAGTGCAGTGATATCGGTATAGCAACCCTTTTGATAAACATCTGGAGATATCCAGCCACCAGGAATACATCGGGAAAACTTGAAATAACTCAGTAACAGGGCAAATATCGTTAGGGCCAACACGCTCCAAGAAAATGAGCGAGTTCGCATCAATTTCCAGATTTAGTGGCTGTAGGCGATGGTGCAGGAGTTGCGCTCACACTTGGAGCTGGCGTTGGTGCAGGTACTTCTACATCATCAAATCCTGGTGGACGCGGGATGATGTTGTACACAGAGCCATCAGCGAGCGCATCTTCGCCAATGAAGACCGGTTCTGGAAAATCCAACTCTGGCTCGCCGCGTAATGCGCCCTTCATAAACTCAGTCCAAATGCGAGCTGGAAATGATCCACCAGTGAGGGTGCGCATACCACCGATTCCCCGGAGAGATTCGGTCGCATCGTCGCGATAGAAGGCTACCGATGCTGCAATTTGCGGCGTATACCCATTCCACCAGGCAGAGCTATTCTCTTGGCTTGTTCCAGTCTTTCCCGCTGCTGGTCGTCCTAACTTCTTTGCAGCAGTTCCAGAACCAAACTTAACGACGCTCGCTAAAGCGTACGTTAAATCGGCCATAACTTCTTTTGAAAAAACTTCTTGTCCTTGTGGCTTTGCCTTATAAAGAACGCCACCATTTCGGTTCACTACTTCGAAAACTATGAATGGTTTTGCATAAACACCCTCGGCGGCAAAAGTGGCATATGAATTTGCTACATCTAAAACATGCGGACTAGCAACACCTAGTACAACTGATGGAGTGGGGACCATTTCGACATCATCTGGAATTCCCGCTCTTCGGGCAGCATCAATTACTTTCTCTGGGCCAACAGCTATCCCAAGGGGTACGTAGACAGTATTTACTGACTTCTCTGTTGCTTCTAACAAGGTCAAATTCTTAAAGGACTTCTTCCCGTAATTTGCCACCACATAAGGCTTGCCATTGTCATCGAATGTTTGTGGTGAACTGCCATCCCAAACGGTATCAACAGAGATTCCCGCCTCAAGTGCAGCGATAAGAGCAAAAGGCTTAAAACTTGAACCGGCTTGGGTGATTCCCTGTGTTGCATTATTCAGTTGTCGTTCTACATAATCACGACCACCATACATCGCCAAAATTGCGCCAGTGCCGGGACGAACTGCAGCTAAACCAATATGTAAATCATCTGGAGCCTGCTTTGGCCCTTCCTTTTCTACTGCTAGCACCGCCGATTCCTGAGCCTTTTTATTTAAAGTGGTAATTACACGCAAACCGCCCACCATTAATTTCTCATCGGAGAAACCAAGTTTGTTCAATTCTTTTTGAACTGCGGCTACTAAATAGCCTTTCGGGCCCGCCAAGATTCCCGTTTTTGATCGAGGGAGAACTTTTGGCATCTCAAGATTATTAAGTAACTTCTTATCTGCCCATCCAGCCGAAACCATTCCACGTATCGTGTATCGATAGCGCGCTGCTAATCGCTCAGCATTTCCCTCTCGTAAACCTGGATCGTAGTAACCAGGTGAACGGAGCACTGATGCCAAAACTGCAGATTGTCGCAGAGTTAAATCTCGGACGCTTTTTCCAAAATAGACCTGAGCAGCTGTCTCTACGCCATAAGCGCCCCGACCAAAATAAATTGTATTGAGATAACTTTCAAGAATTTCATCTTTAGTCATCATGTTCTCAAGTTTGATTGCAATAATTAACTCGCGAATTTTTCTTTTAATCGTTTGATCAGGTGTGAGAAAAGCAGTCTTTGCATATTGCTGTGTGATAGTTGAACCACCCTGGACCCCACCGCCACGTGCCATATTGAAAAGTGCTCTGATAATTCCAGTCGGACTAATCGCGTGTTCGCTATAGAAGTTGCGATTTTCCGCAGCAAGTACTGCGTGCCGTAAATCAAGAGGAATCTTTCCTAGAGGAACACTGGTTCGATTCTGAGCACCGATACGTGCAAACTCGCTGCCATCGTCGTAGGTCAAAATCGTTGCTTGACTTGTTACGTATGCATTTGGATCTGGAATTTGAACGGTAAAGTATGAAAAGACCAGAAGGACTGAGCCGGCAAAGAAACCTAGGCCACCTAGAAATAACGCCCAACGTAGCGCTAAGCGCTTTCGTGAGACTCTTCTTCTCGAACCTTGAGTAGCCATACGAGTAGGTTACTAATTAACTAGCAAAATCCTCATCCTCAAGGGTTCGCACTCGTCGGGGCGGTTTGCGCTTCCGGCCATCGCCCAATAAATATGAGGTATGGAGATGATTCCAGCGACAACGTTGGCAAATCTCTACTACATAGACTCGAAATTCACCGTGCTCGTTCTCAAGTTCTTCTAACTCTTGGCTTGATTTCAATCGCCCGGAATACTGACCTAATTCATCGCCAAAGATGTAGTTGAGTTCGACCAATTTCTCGCGACGACAAAGTGGACAATCGCGATCAGTCTCTTCCCCATGAAATTTCGCGGCTTTGAAAAGATAGGGATCGGCATCGGTGGGGTCAGTCGCTGTGCCATGGAAGGCATTCTTAAGAAAATTGAAAATAGTTGCACGCTTTTGGAGCGAATAGTCGATTATCGAACGTTGCGACCACATGGGATAAGGGTAATCTGAAATTAGGCTCTAGGCTTTCCCACATGGCTCTGCCTCGATTCGGTCGATTTTGGAGATTGATTGCCGTTCGCTGGATGGGTCAAGGTACTGACGGTCTCTACCAAAGCGCACTTGCTGCTTTTTTACTCTTTTCTCCAGAACGCGCAGCAAGCGCTCAAGGTGCAGCTGTAGCGTTTGCTGTCGTCTTACTTCCATACTCCTTCATTGGACCAATAGTTGGAACAATCCTGGATAAATTCTCACGACGTCAAATTTTATTATTTGCTAATTCGCTTCGTTCATTTGTACTACTTCTAGTCGCCGCGGTATTGCTCATTGGCAATACCGGATTTTTACTCACATTAACAGTTCTTGTCTCGTTCGGCGTCAATCGGTTAATTCTTGCTGGACTTTCAGCCGCTACACCACGACTAGTTAGCTCGGAGAATCTCATCAGCGCAAATGCGCTAAGCGTCACTGGCGGCACAATCGCAATTGTGCTTGGGGGTGGGTTAGGTGTTGGGCTTCGTCAAATTTTCAACACTTTCGCCGACCCCGACCAAGCAGATTCATTGCTCGTGATTGTCGCTGCAAGTGGATACCTGATTGCCGCGCTATTAGCGCTACGGGTTCAGCGAGATGAATTTGGACCCGAGCCACATCTCATCGCACCCGCTTGGTATGAGGGATTTAATGAAATGCGCGAAGGATTTCGATATCTCTCCGAGCGAACTACGAGTTTTCTTGCGATTTTGGTCGTGGCCATCCAGCGCGGAGGACTTACCGCACTGACCTTGATGGCATTAATTCTCCAAAGAAATACCTTTAATGATGCAAATAATCCCGATGCGGGTCTGGGTGGTTTTGCAGTGGCGCTAGTTCTCTCTGGAGTTGGAATCATGCTGGGTGCAATTATCACACCGGCGGCAACGAGAATATTTGACCGCTACCTATGGAGTCGTTCGGCGATGGTTGTAGCGGCGATCATGCCGATAATCTTCGCCTTCACTTTAAATGAAATAACCTTAATTCTCATGGGATTTCTCACTGGAATGGCTGGCCAAGCTGTAAAAGTAACTAACGATGCAATTGTCCAACAAACTACAAGTGATATCTATCGTGGCCGGGTATTTGCTGTCTATGACGTTGTCGTAAATGCTGCAATAGTCTCTGGCGCTTTACTATGTGCTGCATTTATGCCCGCTAGTGGGTTGACTCGAGCCGTTCCAATAGGAATCTCAGCGGCTTATCTGTTTGCTGCTTTGGTACTTATGAACCGACGAGTTTTCAAGTAAGATTTCAGCATGCGCAGATTTAGTAAGTATCTTGGCTCCTTAACCGTTGCGTTATTAGTTTTATTCTCAAGCGGTGTAGCTCATGGTGCCATTACCGAGGCCGATGCCAAATACGCACAAGCCGCGGGAAAAGCGACCCAAGACTTCTCAACTGCGATTGGTAATTGGGGAGATACCTATCAAGCAGCTCCAGATAAAGTAAATTCTCAGGCATATAAAAATTGGATGAAAAGCGCATTGGCTGCGGATAAAGCGGTAAAAACCTCTCTGACTAACTTCTCAAAAATCAAGGTCTCTGCTGGTTATAAGAAATCAGATGTAGCGCTGCGCAAATTTATCAATGCTTACAATAAAGCTATTGATCAATATGCTCCGGCTATCAAGAAGAACGATAAAAAGTTAGTCAAAAAAGCTAATGAGTCATTAATGACCGCGACCACTTTATTCACAACGTGGGGTAATGAATTCGCGAAGGATTCCTCGCGCTTATCCCAGTGATAGTGGTTTAATCAATCCACTCTCCTCAAGTTCATGCCACACCGATTCACTAATCTCTGCATCGAAATCGGCGACATTTGCCCGTAACTCGTCAGCATTTCGCGATCCAGTTAGCACAGTCATCACCGCAGGATGTCTTAATGGGAATTGAATCGCCGCCGCGGTTAGGGAAACTTCTCGCTCAGCTAGGAATTCCTTAATCGCAAGCGCGCGATTTAGTAGCGCATCACTAACCGGCGCATAATTGAAAGCTGCGCCCTTTACTGGGTTAGCCAGAACGCCTGAGTTATAGACGCCACCAACAATCATTGACACATTCTTCTTTAAGGCAAGCGGAAATAGTTCTTCCTGTGCCTCTTGATCAAGGAGGGTGTATCGACCTGCAATTAATGCACAATCCAAGTCTGTCTCTTTCATAACTGCAATCGAAGGAGCGCAAAGATTCAGTCCCATTCCAACAGCTTTGATAATCCCTTGTGCGCGATAACTATCTAAGACTGGATATGCCTCACCTAGCGTTTGTTCCAGATGATTTTCGCAATCATGAAGTAAAACAATATCGATGTGATCCAGACCCAATCGCTCTAAACTTTCTTCGATTGAACGTTTTACCCCGTCCGCACTCCAATCAAAGACTGAAATCTTCGTAGGATCAGCATCTTTAAAAAATTCCGTATCAGGCTCATTTGCCGCGTTCACTACCCGCCCGACTTTCGTCGAAATGACGAAATCTTTTTTTGATGCGCGCAATCCGCGACCTAAGCGCAACTCAGACTTTCCATGTCCATAAAGAGGTGCGGTATCAAAGTACGTTATACCGAGTTCAAATGCAGTTGAGATGAGGTCATCGGATGCTGACTCAGAGATTGAATCAAACATTCCACCTAGAGGTGCAGTACCGAGTCCTAAACGAGTAACTTTTAGTGGGACTCGCTTTAATGAGACAGTTTCACTATGTCTGTACATTCCTAAATCGTATAGAATCAATTACGAAAAAGGGAAGGTTTCTGTGCCTAAAATTATTGACTTCACGTTAAGCGATGTTCGATTTCCTACATCGCGTTTGCTCGATGGATCTGATGCCATGAACAAAGATCCTGATTATTCGGCCGCTTATTTGATCCTGAAGACAGACTCCACATTAAGCGGTCATGGCTTTGCTTTTACATTGGGGCGAGGAACTGAACTGCAATGCGCAACAATCGATTTGCTAGCTCCAAAAGTAATTGGACTAAATGTTGAAGACCTAAAGTCTTCCTTAGGCGAAATAGCTCGAGACTTAGTGAGTGATTCGCAGATTCGCTGGCTCGGCCCAGAAAAAGGGCTCACCCACATGGCTGTTGGCGCAGTGCTCACCGCGCTTTGGGATCTCGTGGCAAAACATGAAGGCAAACCTCTTTGGGAGGTGCTTGCTGACATGAGTCCCGAAGAAATCGTCTCACTTGTCGATTTCCGCTACATCCGGGATGTTCTGACGCCTAATCAAGCCCTAGAAATCCTCAAAAAAGCAGAACCAACGAAAGAACTTCGAAAAAAGCGATTAATTAAGGACGGTATACCCGCATACACAACATCTCCTGGCTGGCTTGGATACACCGACGACAAAATGGTTCGGTTGGCAAAAGAAGCGGTGCAAGAGGGATTTTCTCTTATTAAATTGAAGTGCGGAGGTTCAATTGAAGATGATAAACGTCGATTGCAACTTGCGCGCGAGGCCGTTGGACCGAACATCCGACTAGCTATTGATGCCAATCAAGTTTGGAGCGTGGATGAGGCAGTTGCTTGGTTAAATGAATTACAAGGTTTTGACCTATATTGGATTGAAGAGCCAACTTCACCGGATGATGCATTAGGACATGCAACAATCGCCAAGGCAATCGCTCCAATTCGTGTTGCCACTGGGGAACATGTACAAAACCGAGTAATTTTCAAGCAAATGCTCCAGTTGGGTTCATTCTCATTTATGCAAATAGATTCGACACGAGTAGCTGGACCTAATGAAAATATTGCCAACATATTGATGGCGGCAAAATATGAAATACCAGTCTGTCCCCATGCTGGCGGAGTTGGACTTTGCGAATTGGTGCAGCACCTGTCGATGTTCGACTATGTGGCGGTCTCCGGTGAGAATGATGCGCGAGTAATTGAATTTGTTGATCATCTACATGAACATTTCGTGGCCCCAGTGGAAATCAAAAACGGTCGCTATTTAGCGCCAAGGGTTCCAGGCGCAGGTGGCGAGATGTTTGCCGATTCAATAGAACGATTTAGCTTTCCAACCGGTGCTGAATGGCAATAGTTTTCTCTATTTCAGGGCAATTAAATAATTGGTAGGGGGCCAAAATGGTAAAAAGAGTTGCAAGTGTTCTAGGAATTCCTAGTGAAAATCGGGCGCGTTACGAAGAATTACATGCGAATGTTTGGCCGGCAGTTTTAGAACAGATCAAGAATTCGAACATCAGGAATTATTCGATTTTTAGATATGGCGAACTTTTATTCTCTTATTATGAATACATCGGTGATGATTACGAGGCCGATATGGCAAAAATGGCAGCAGATCCTGCAACTCAGGAATGGTGGGCGATTAATGAGCCGCTGCAAAGACCTGTAGCTGAACGGCTTCCAGATGAGTGGTGGGCCAGAATTCCTGAGATTTTCCATACAGATTGATGTAGCGGATAGAATCGAGAGGTGCGCATGTTAAAGAGTCGTCGCCAGTTTCCTGACATACCGCACTTTGTCGGATTAATTGATTGGAAATGGCCGGCTATCCGTCGCACCCGAAGGAAAATTGAAAAAGCCGTAACGATTTACGACTTACAAAAGCTCGCAAAGAAGAGAGTGCCGCGAGCAACATATGATTACGTCGAGGGTGGGGCGCATCGAGAGATTAGTTACGAGCGTTCGCTCCAAGCGTTTAAGAATCTCGAATTTAATGTGCGAGTCCTTCGTGATATTTCTACAATAGATGCCAGCACCGAAATATTTGGAAAGAAAGTCGATTTGCCCATCATATTTGCACCTACTGGTTACACCCGTTTCATGTATCACGTTGGTGAACCGGCTGTAGCGGCAGTCGCTGAAGCAAATAACATGATTTATTGCCTTTCAACTATGGGTACGACTGCTCCAGATGAATTAGCAGAGGCAGTACCGGGAGCGCGCCGATGGTTTCAGTTGTACATGATGCAAAACCGTGAACAGAGCCTCAGCATGATCAAGCGCGCTAAGCAAAGTGGATTTGAAACTCTGGTAATTACAGTAGATACACCAGTATCCGGTCATCGACCACGTGATATTCGAAATGGTCTTACTATTCCGCCGCGGTTGGGTTTAAAGACGATTGCTTACGTAATTGCAAAACCTCGTTGGTGGATTAATTTAATTACCACCAAGAAATTGGAGTTCGCCGCATTTCGAGGTTGGGATAAACCGTTAGCGGAACTGGCATCGCACATCTTTGATTCTTCCATGACTTTTGATGATATTGCCTGGGTCAAATCCGTCTGGGATGGGCCAATTGTTCTTAAAGGTATTCAATCAGTAGAAGATGCAATTAAAAGCAAGGAAGCTGGAGTTGATGCCATCGTTTTATCTAATCATGGTGGTCGCCAGCTTGATCGTGGTTCTGTGCCCTTAGAAATCTTGCCTGCAGTGGTCGCAGCAGTTGGTAATGATCTTGATGTATACATCGATGGCGCAGTCATGAGTGGTCAAGATGTTTATGGCGCTATTGCACGTGGCGCGAAGGGCGTGCTTATTGGACGCGCCTATCTATACGGCATCATGGCTGGCGGCCAATATGGAGTCCAACGAGTAGTTGATATTTTGCGAAAAGAATTCATTAACACAATGGCGCTCTGTGGCGCTAAAAACCTCGAAGAGGTTCGTGAATTAGGCGCAAAAATTAGGTAACGCATTTCAGGTGAGAGCAGTCAGCTCATAAAAATGTCGTTAGCAGCAGCATTAAGGCACAGATTAGCATCGTAACAAAGGCAATATTCAACATTGTCCGAGAGAGTCGTTTTCCTTGCAATGCTCCCATTACCTCACTATTGCTGGAAATTCTTTTAATCAAAAAGATGAGCGGGACCGCTACCAAACCATTGATTACTGCTGCAAATACCAAGGTTTTTATCGGATCTATTCCAACTAACGTGATTACCCAACCACCCAGAGTTGCAAAGATAATCACACCATAGAATTGTTTTGCTTCTTTGATTTTGTAATCTAAACCTTCCCGCCAATTGAAAGCTTCACTTACGGCATAAGCTACTGAGCCCGCCAAAACTGGAATTCCAAGCATCCCCATTCCGATTACACCTATAGCAAATAAGATTTTTGCAAGGGTTCCAGCATGTGGAAAGCCATCAACTAAAGGTTCAAGCGCTTTTGCAGCGTCAGCTGCTGTTCCAATATTCGTTACGCCATTTTCATGTAATACAACAGCAGCAGTGATGATCATGAACCAACTACCGATTTGGGAAATGCTCATTCCAATTGATATGTCTTGACGTATCTCCCTGATATCTCGCTTATCTTTTTGGTGCCCTTCTGAATAATTGCTCTCTTCTACCTCTTCTGAGGTCTGCCAAAAAAACATATAAGGGCTAATCGTCGTTCCTAGCACTGCCACAATCACATACCAATAAGTAGAGCTCCATTCCAGTTCTGGAATAACTGTTGCTTTAAAAACCGCGCCCCAATTATCCGTGACCATTAATGCAACAGCGACATATGAAAGAAGAGAAAGTGCGAGAAATTTCAAAAACTTTGCATAATTATGATATCCAACATAGATTTCTAAACTAAGCACCAGCGCCATAAATAGCGTGGATAGCACTGGAATTGAGAGCGGAACTAACAAATTGAGAGCGGCTCCGACTGCTGCAAAATTAGCGCCAATATTGATGATGTTCGCTGTAACAACCAAAGCGACGACAAAAAAAAGAATTTTCTTCGAGTACAGCCGGGCAGTTACTTTTACTAAACCTTGTGAAGTAGCGGAACCTATTCGAGCACATGCTTCTTGGACAGCAATCATGAGGGGTAGACACAAGATGATTGTCCAGAGCTGTCCGAAACCATATGCCGCACCTGCTTGTGAATAGGTAGCGATTCCTGATGGATCATCATCAGCTGCGCCAGTAATCAACCCAGGGCCAAACAATTTAGTTATTCGTGAGCGGCGCCTCATATATACAGTCTAAGACTCTCCACTATCTTTAGTCCCTACCTAAGGAGCGCGATGGATCGTCGAACATTCCTCAGCACAATTGGCGCTTCCGCTATCACGCTGGCACTTACCTCTGGATTTATGGCTTCAACACAAGCAGCAAATGTGCGAATAATTCGTGAGTTGCCATCATGGGGTGAAAAGCGAACAGCATGGACAGTTGATGATGGCACTAGTCCAGAAGCAGTTAAACGGTATATACGCCTTGTTGCTGAGAATGACTTACGACTTACATTCTTTATCTACTCGGCAATGGGATCTTGGTTGGCAAACAAAAAAGAATTGCAACCATTGGTTGATAGCGGACAGATACAACTAGCCAACCACACTGCTCATCATCCCGCGCTCGCAGGTTTATCAACGAAAGAAGTCCAAAAAGAATTGATGGGCGCACACAACTTCATTGAAAAACACTTTGGTGTTGATGCTCGACCGTTTTACCGACCCCCTTACGGAAGCATTAATAAAAGGGTCGTGAATGCTGCTGCCGATATCGGTTATACGAAACCAATGCTTTGGTCGGGATCGCTTGGTGATGCAAGCAATATCCGTTCTAGCCGACTCCTGACTTTAGCTCGCTCTAGTTTCTATGATGGGTCAATCGTTCTAGCGCATGCCAACAATCTCACCGCACCAAAAGTTTTCCCCAAAATTCTCCAACATATCTATTCGCAGAATCTTGAAACAGTTACGCTTACGGATGCATTCAAATAAAACTATTGAATACTCCTTGATATTTTCCCGGTAGTGATAGAAAATTGACTATGTTTGAATTCCGTAGCAAAAAGGCAATCCTTTCTTCACTAATAACAGGATTACTCTTCGTTGCGAATGTCTCACATTCATCTGCACAGCAATGGTTTAAATATGTAAATGAACGGGTTATTGCTACTGAACTTTCTAAAGCTAAAATCAAACTCGAAATTGCTGGCACCAAACAAGACGAACTGGTATGTAGTAGCGAGGGCTGGGCATACTCTGAATTTCAACTAGCAAAAATTAAATCAAGTAAAACAAATCTGCCTACAGGTCTAGCTTTTGATTTCCGCTGTAATTCGGAGATACCGGCTGGAGAATATCTAGATCAACAACTCAATTTAATAGTGGAAAATGGATTGCCACGATATAGATATGAGAAATACAGGCAGAAGAGTGCTAATAAAATATTTTATGTCACAAAGTCTTTTGGGAAAACCGAAGGATTGTTGCTCATGGGGACATTTTTTGATGAAGACACTTTGGTTTACTCCCAATGTCAAATTCCAGGTAAAGGGAAAAATTTAGCTGAAATTAATAGTGCCATTAAATGTGCGGAACTCTTAACTCAAGCTTTCAAAAAGTCACTCATAAGTGGTAGTCGCCAAAAGTATCCTCTAAATCCGGGGACAGTTAATAAAGAATCGAGTTTAAATCTGAGATATCTTGCAAAAAAGGGTGATTTAGAAATACTCCGAGGCGTAGTTACAAATCCCAACACTCCAACTGAAATACTCGATAATCTGTTGAGCAACCAGGAAATAATTTCAGACTTAGCTATCTCTACTAAGTCTGAATCGGTGATTCAAAAACTTGTGGCGAAAAATAGCTTTGACATAGATTGGGCTTTGCTTCAAAATCCAAATATTTCGACTTCTACAGTTGGCCTCTTACTTTCTCGACAACAACTCACCGCAGAACGAGTCACGTGGATTGCTTCAAACCCCGCAATACCAGGGAGTATTTTGCGCGATTGGTTTGATGAATATGAAGAATCCCACGAAAGTTTGGCAGCCAACCCCAGATGCCCCGCTGACCTACTTGCTACCCTCGCCAATTCAGAAGACGGAAATTTGAGAATTATCGTGGCTAGAAATATAAATGCGCCGATTTCCGTCTTAAGAAAACTTTCAGAAGATGATTTTTCTATGTTAGGTCTAATTGAAAACCCATCGACTCCAATTGATATAATTTTAACAGCCTTCGAAAGTGATGAAGTGAGAGAATTTGCTGGTCGTAACCCAGCGTTACCGAAAAATCTTTTTGAAATTTATTTAGATGAATTCTACGATTTAGATGATGAGGCGAGACAGTCAGCTCTAATTAGTATTGCTCAACACCCCTTAACAGATATTGAACTCCAACGCGAAATAGCCAAATCTGATTCAGAGGTTGTAAGAGGTGGTCTGGCGCGTAATCCAAAAATAGATTTGGATATTCTCTCCATGCTTCTGCAAGACCAAAGCGGATATGTGCGCTATCTTGCTGCAAGTAATCCAAAAATCCCAGCCTAAGTCAACTTTTTGAGCTCGAATCATCTATGGCTGTAGCATCTTTTCAAAATGCGAATGTGAGTCACCCTGTCTACTATTTGTTCATGCGCAGGATGCCTTTATTTGCACTAGCAGTACTCCTCACTTTTGCTAACTTCCCTGCTCATGCACACCAACCAGTGGAATTACGATCTGCTGATCGCACACCTGCTGCCGGACCACTACTCGTCGATGGAACGGTCTCTTTTGCAGTCAACATGACTTTTACTAAATCAAAGCAAGTGCGCGCCTTCCGCGCTGGCTTTGCTGCTGGCGATCAACTTGCGCTCCAACTTCTCATTTATGATGAGAAACCCGAGAAAAATCTAACAAAGAAACGATTACCTATCCTTAAGGTAACCAGCCCCAGCGGAGAATCCTTCACATTGCCAATTACTGAGCGAACTTCATTCTATGAACCGTGGGGAAAGCGCAACTACCTATATCTGGGACGTACTACTCGAGTTGCAGAAGAGGGAATTTATTCTTTCGAGATCAACTCGCGGGCACCTGGGCGCTTTATAGTCGCCGTTGGTGAACGCGAAGTTCCTGGTGAAGTTCGTCGAGATTAAATCTCACCATTTTCCAAACCTGCTAGAACTTCTTTGGCCCGTTCTCGTAGTTCTGGTAAATCACTTAATCGCTTAAGTCCATTTATCTGTTGGAACATCCGATGGTTCTTAGCGAATACCTCTTTATTTCGGTCTAAGAAATCCCAATACAAGGTCGTAAATGGGCAAGCATCTTTTCCTATTCGAATTTTTGGATTGTAGTTACAGCCTCGGCAATACTCAGACATTCGCGATATGTATGCCCCTCCTGCAGCGTAAGGTTTAGTCATCATTCGACCACCATCAGCATGTACACCCATGCCAATCACATTAGGCACCATCACCCACTCGGCAGCGTCGATAAAACGTTCCCGCATCCACTCGAGAAATTCTTGGGGATTAGTTCCAGTGATCAGCGCAAGATTACTTAGCACCATAAGACGAGGGATGTGATGTACCCAAGCACGTTCTTCAACATCGCGAACTATTGAGCGAACACAATTCATCTCAGTTTTTGTACTGTCGGAGAACAGTGGGAGCAAAGAGCGCTTAGCGCCAAGTGAATTATTCTCTCGATAATCCTCACCCAAATGCCAATACATCCCATTGATGTATTCCCGCCAGCCAATTACCTGACGTATAAATCCTTCAGCGGATTCAATCGGAATCGCTCCTGATTCAAATGCTTTGATGGCGGCAGAAACCACCTCTTGCGGATGAAGTAAGCCATTGTTTATATAAGGACTGATCACTGAGTGATGGAGTGACCAGCTATCGAGCGCCATTGCATCTTCGTAAGGTCCAAAGTTGGGAAAATGTTTGGAAATAAAGTGTTTTAGTTGTCTCTGAGCGCCAACCCGAGTGGTTGCCCAAGTTGAGCTTGGTTCAATTCCCAACTCATGTGCTACTTGATTATCAATTTCATCTCGTTCGAAACCTTTATATTCAGGCCACTGATAATTCTTTGGAGGAGGAAGTCGATTTTCCTTATCGAAATTCCATGCCCCACCAACGGGCTTACCTTTCTCCATAAGAATGTTGAGCCTGCGTCGCTGTTCGCGATAAAAATTCTCCATCACATATATTTTTTGATTTTCTGCCCAGTTCTCAAATACTTCTCTTGGAGTCAGAAAGAAATCATTGTCAACAAAGCTACAGTGTAATTCTTCTAAAGATCGTTGCAATCTAAATGATGATTGTTTTGTTGCGTGCAGAGCGCTCTTTGGATTTTTCTGCATTACTTGAGTAATTCCATCTTTGGTAGTTGGAGCCTTCAGGTAATTAACATGAAATCCTTCATCCTGTAAATCTCTCGCAAAATGTCGAGCGCTCGATATTAAGAAGAAAAGTCTTTCTGGATGCCAATCTCTGCCTGAGCACATTCGTTCACTCTCGACAAAGATGATTTGATCGCTTCCTTTATCAGCTGTCCGCAGAACGCCGTGATGACGATGAAGCTGATCGAAAGGGATAAAAAGTGTTCTTGAATAACTCACTTAGGCGCCCTGCTGCTTACTCCACGAAAGTAACTCGGCAATAGCGCGCTCTCGACCAAGCGGCCCATGCTCCATGCGCAGTTCAAGGAGATAATCGTAAGCTTTGCCAACTAACGGCCCTGGCTTAATACCTAAGATTTCAATGATTTCATTGCCATTAAGATCCGGACGGATTGCTGCCAATTCCTCTTCTTCAGCAAGCTGATCTATCCGCGCCTCTAATTCATCATAGGTAGCGGCGAGCGCTTGAGCTTTCCGGACATTTCGGGTTGTGCAGTCAGCTCTTGTTAACACATGTAAATGCACCAATAAATCCCCGGCATCTCGCACATATCGCCGGACAGCGCTGTCAGTCCACTCACCACTGCCATACCCATGGAATCGTAAGTGGAGCGCCACCAAAGTCGAGACATCGTCAATTGTCTGTCTATCAAAGCGCAGCTCCTTTAACCGCCGCTTTGTCATTTTTGATCCAACAATCTCGTGGTGGTGGAATGAAACTCCTCCGCCATCAATCAATGCACGTGTTTTTGGTTTCCCGATGTCATGGAGAAGCGCAGCTAAACGAATGGTGAGATTAGGCCCGCCCAACCGTTCTTCCATCTCGATTGCTTGCTCAAGAACAATCAACGAGTGTTCGTAAACATCTTTATGGCGATGATGTTCATCAATCTCTAAACGGAGCATTGGTAATTCAGGAAGAAAGAACTCACATAGCCCAGTTTCAACCATCAACATCAAACCGCGTCGAGGGTTGGCTGACATCAGTGTTTTGACGAATTCCTCACGAATACGTTCCGCGGAGATAATTGTTAGCCGATCTTTCATGGCTGTAATGGCTGTAATGACTTCCTCATCAACATCAAAACTCAGTTGGGCTGCAAATCGTGCTGCACGCATCATGCGTAAGGGATCTTCCGAGAATAGTTCTGTTGCAGCGCTCGGTGTGCGGATTTTTTTTGCAACTAAATCTTTTAGTCCACCAAATGGATCGACAAAAATATTCTCATTCTCGCCAATCTCTAAAGCCATCGCATTAACAGTAAAGTCGCGGCGACGTAGATCGCCTTCGAGACTATCGCCATATTCAACGGACGGTTTACGACTTTCACTGGAGTAAGAGTCTTTTCGGAAAGTTGTAATCTCAGCGGTGACAGCACCTTTCTTGCCAGCTACGGTGCCATAAGCGATGCCGGTATCCCAGGTGGCATCGGTCCACTTCTTTAAGATCTTCATTGAATCTTCTGGTCGGGCATCGGTGGTGAAATCAAGATCATTTCCACCTCGCCCAAGGAGCGCATCGCGCACTGGCCCACCAACTAGAGCCAAGCGAAAGCCAGCGCCGCGAAATTCCCGAGCTAAATCGACCGCTGCCTTGGGCAATGTGACCAGGTTCGCGGCGGCTTTTGCCTGTTCTGGCGAAATTGCGCTCATGAGCGCTAAGGGTACGCGGGTAGGGTAGGGGTATGTCCCGGACCTCGGGTGAGGGCGGGCTCGAGCCGGTTTTTATTGCACCAGTCTCTTCGCCTTCCTCGCCTACTACTCGCTCATCTGCCACGCCAACTTCACGTGGAAAATCATCGCGGCCAAAAAGTGGTAACCAGAAGGGGCGTAACGGTGCGCGTTCTGGCAGTGGGAGCAAGAGTCCACATAGTTCGACAAAGCCAATCCGAAAGAATCCAGGCAAGCGAGTAGAGGAAGTTAGCGCCGGAGGCTTGGTCGTAGATAAAAGTGGTGAGATGGGATTGTTGATCGGTCGAATAGATAAACGTGGGCGAATGCTCTGGTCGCTACCTAAAGGACATATCGAAGCAGGCGAAACTCCTGAAGAAGCTGCGCTCCGTGAAGTGCGTGAAGAGACTGGAATTAAGAGTTCTATCACCCGCTCACTTGGTGTAATCGATTTCTGGTTTATGGCTGAAGGAAAGAGAATTCATAAAACGGTCCATCACTTCCTTTTCACTGAAAAGTCCGGAAAGCTAGAAGCACAAATTAGTGAAGTCGATGACGTGAAGTGGTTTCCTTTAGATGACATTGCCAAAACGCTTGCTTATCCAGATGAACGCAAACTCATTCAACGTTCTGGAAATTTGCGATCATGAACAAGATGAGAAGAATTCTGCTCTCAATAATTACTGTAGCGCTCTTCTCTGTAAACTTCCTTGGATTTAGCGCGAATGCAGCTACTACACCTGTGCTCATAATCTCCGATACTTTTCATCGTGAGGTCAATGGAAAATTCACCAATGATTCGCTCGGTGAATCTATTTCGCTCGGTGGCAAGTGGTATGAAAAAGTTACCACTGCCCCAGATTCAATCACTTGGCTTATCGATCCACAGATCATCGAAGAGATTGTCGATATGAGCGATGGATACACAGTCTTGCCCGATCAGCCTGGCACTTACGTCACAGCAGCGCAAAGCTTTCTTCAATTGTTGCGAACGAAAATAGGAAGCAATCCAATTTTTGCACTCCCTTATGGTTCGCCCAATATCGCGGTGCGAAAAAAAATCTCGGATATTGAACTTTCTCAAATTCAGAGCGTCAGCTCAGTTCGTTTGAGTAGAGCTCTAGATTTGCCCGTTTCTGCAGGTCTTCCAGATGAATATCCGCGAGATGAAAAAGCGCTAAGTGCTCGAGTAAAGAATTCCTTCTCAATCATCCACAAAACCCTTAACAAGATCGCTTCTATCACCTCTGACCAAGAGGTCTCCGAACTGGCGCTGCGTAGTAATGCACTGCTAAATCCACAATTATCTAGGAAGCAATTCCAATACCTAGCAATTCTTCTCAATGGCACAGTCGATCGGCTTGAGAAGCGAGTCAAAGTTTTACCGGGCACCTACACGCTCACCTCAACTAATGAAAAAATCCCGGTGACAATCGTTAATGAATTTTCCGCACCTGTTGATGTTGTTTTGATTCTTCATGCCGAAAATGCTCGAATAGTCATTGATACTGCCCAAAAAGTACGAGTAGAAGAAAATTCTCGAAAACAGGTATTGATTTCTGCCAAAGCTGTTGCCAACGGCAAGGTCCGAGTGGAGGCACGCTTAGAGACCACCAAAGGAGCTCGATATGGCGAAAGCAACTATCTCGAATTTACTATCTCAATGATTGGCTCGGTTATCAGCTGGATCATGCTCGCTGCTGCCATACTTTTAGTTACCGGAAGTGGCTTCCAAATCTACCGACGGGCTAAGCGAAAAACGGTGCGTTGATGAATCAAGAAGAGCCAGACTTCATCAAATCCTCTGCCATCATGGCGGCTGGCACGATTGTGTCTCGCTTTACCGGCTTGATTCGCAATCTACTTACAGTTGCAGCCCTTGGCACAGCATTATTTGCCGATACATTCAATGTTGCAAATACGATTCCAACCATTCTCTATATTCTGTTGGCAGGTGGAGCTTTAAATGCGGTATTCGTTCCGCAACTCGTCCGTTCGATGCGCGAAGATGACGATGGCGGATCGGCCTTTGCGTCACGCTTACTTACATCGGTAACGGCGCTTCTCCTTTTTATCACTGCTCTTGGAATAATTCTTGCCCCGCTTATTACGAGGATATATGCGCCACGTTTCTTCCAACCAGGATTTGAGACAGAACGTTCCCTAACTATCACCTTTATGCGGTACTGCTTACCGCAAATTTTGATGATGGGAATATTTGTCATTCTCTCGCAGATCGGAAATGCCCGCGGAAAATTTGGTCCGATGATGTGGGCGCCGGTACTGAGTAATCTCGTGGGAATTACCGTTTTACTTACCTTCCTTCTCATTGCTCCTGATGTAAATGCCAACACTATTACGCCAACTCAAACTGCATTGTTGGGTCTTGGCACAACTTTAGGATTTGTCATTCAAGCGCTAATTCTCATACCGGTAGTTAAAAATTCTGGATTGAGATTGAAGGCGAGATTTGATTGGCGCAACTCTGATCTTGGAAAATCTTTCCGCTTAGGAGGATGGACCCTTCTCTTTGTACTTATTAATCAGATCGGATATTTGATTATTGTTCAGGTAGCAACTTCAGCAGCCGTTCAAGCAAAAATTGAAGGCATCACGACCGGAGTAGGCTTTACTCCATACTCATATGCCTACTTCATATTCATACTCCCACATTCGATCATTACAGTTTCGGTGATAACCGCTTTATTACCCAAAATTTCTCGCCTAGCTCATGAGAAAAAGGATGAGTTGGTAAAAAAGAATCTTGTAGATTCGCTCCGAAATATTGCGGTAGCTACAGCTCCAAGCACCGTTTTATTTATCGCATTTGGAACAGCGATTGCATCGCTCTTGTATGCGGGGACGAGTGCAGAAGATTCGCGACAGATCGGCTTAGTTTTAGCTGGTTTTGCACTCGGTCTGATCCCATTTAGCACCATGCCTCTCTTGCTCAGAGGTTTCTATGCTTATGAAGATACTAAAACTCCAGTAATAATTAATCTCTTTGCAACAGGATCTATGATGGTTTTGGCAGTAATTGCCGAAAATGTCATTCCGTTCAGATATGTGACGGTCGCGCTGGCCATAATCCTTGGTATCAGCAATATCTTGGGAACGGTTCTTTCCATTAGATCGCTCGAGAAAAGAATCGGTAGGTTTCCAAAAACCGATTTGGTTCGAACCCACGGGAAACTGCTCTTGCTCTCCTGTCTTGCTCTTTTGCCAAGTTTTGGCGCCTATGCGCTCATTACAGAAATCGCGGGAGTCACTTGGATCACCAATGCGCTCGCATTAGCTTTTGGTGCCGTTATTTTTGCTCTGACCTATATATATGGCGGTCGAGTAGCGAAAGTGGAGGAGGTCACATCGCTGTATAAGCAGATAATGGACCGATTCAAGGGGACGGAATAACACAGGAGCGATTCTCGTTAAAGATAGTATGGCGACCGTGAGCACAGGAACCCAAGGGCAAGTTAGAGAAGTAGTCATCGTTGGATCAGGGCCAGCTGGATATACCGCTGGCGTCTATGCCGGAAGAGCACAACTCAATCCCCTACTTTATGAAGGTTCCGTTACTGCTGGTGGCGCGTTGATGAACACCACTGATGTCGAGAACTTCCCGGGATTTCCTGAAGGAATCATGGGGCCTGACCTCATGGATAATATGCGTAAGCAAGCCGCTCGCTTTGATGTTGAGATTGTAACTGACGATATCGTTGAAATGAAGCTTGCTGGGGAAATCAAAGTGCTTAAAGATGGCAGCGGTAATGAGATCCGCGCTAAAGCTGTCATTCTTGCAACCGGCTCCGCTTATCGTGAAATTGGACTTGAAAATGAGAAGCGCCTCTCTGGTCGCGGCGTCTCGTGGTGTGCCACATGTGATGGATTCTTTTTCCGTAACCAAGTGATTGCAGTTGTTGGTGGTGGAGATAGCGCAATGGAGGAGGCAAATTTCCTCACTCGCTTTGCAGAGAAAGTAATTCTTATTCATCGCCGCGATACCTTGCGTGCATCAAAAATTATGGCTGATCGAGCAAAAGCGAATCCAAAGATTGAATTTCTTTGGAATAGTGAGGTTATTGATGTACTTGGTGCCGATAAAGTAACGGGCTTACGCATCAGAAATACTGTCGATGGCAAAGAAAGCACACTTGATGTCACCGGTTTATTCGTCGCCATCGGACATGATCCACGTAGTGAGCTAATTAAGGGTCAGGTAAAACTAGATGATGAGGGATATGTGATTGTTGGTGAAGAAGGTCGCGCCGGAACTGCGACTAACCTCAGTGGGGTATTTGCCTGCGGAGACCTGGTTGATCACACCTATCGCCAAGCGATCACTGCTGCCGGCTCAGGCTGCGCTGCAGCGTTAGATGCTGAACGATTCCTCGCTGGGCACTAGAGTTTTCACTGAAGACAAAACCGAAAAGAAGAGAAAGAAGTAACACATGGGAGCGACAAAGGCAGTCACAACAGCGACTTTTGATGCTGAAGTTTTAAAGAGCAGTACCCCAGTTCTAGTAGATTTCTGGGCGGAATGGTGCGGACCATGTCGCGCAGTAGCGCCAATCCTGGAAGAGATTGCTACAGAACACTCCGCCAAAATTAAAATCGTTAAACTCAATACCGACGAAGAGAGCGCGATTGCCATCAAGTATGGAATTACCTCAATCCCTACTATGAATCTCTTCGTTAATGGACAGGTTGTAAAAACCATTATTGGCGCACGTCCAAAGCCGGCAATCATGAAGGAACTAGAAGGTTTTATCTAAAAAGTGGTTGATGAGGCACTTGCGCAGCCCGGTGATAGCAGTCAAGTTGTCACCGAGGTAATTGCCTCGCTTGCTCGCTTAGGTCTTCTGCATAACTCGCCAAATTCTTTTGATTCACATGTCATCGCCGCCCTTGCTCATTTTCAACAAAGTCGAGGGTTATCAGCAACTGGCGTGCTCACGCGAAGTACATATCTTGCTTTAGAAGAGGCGCGCTGGAGATTAGGCGACCGGAATCTCTCTGTGATTCCGGGGGCATTGATGCGTGGTGATGATGTGACAACGCTTCAACAACGACTAACTGAGATGGGATTTGATTGTGGTCGTATCGATGGGATCTATGGTCCGCTCACTGAATCGGCAATCAAAGAGTTTCAACGTCAGGTTGGGCTATCTACCGATGGCATCGTTGGAGTAGGGACGTATAAAGCGTTAATTCGATTGACCGGCACAGTAAAAGGTGGCGCGCCATCAAATCTTCGGGACGAATATCTGGTTCGCAGAAGAGGCCCTGCATTAAATGGAAAGGTTGTAGTTCTCGATCCAAGTTTCGGGGGAAGCGCTAGAGGTTGTGAAGCTTTCGGATTAAATGAAGCGCAAATTGTTCTAGATATTGCCCAACGTTTAGAGGGTCGTCTAAATGCGCTTGGTGTCCGGACTTTCCTCACTCGAGGGAAAGAGACCAACCCTTCGGAGTTAGAACGAATCGAATTTGCAAATAAATCTGGTGCTGATTTGGTGATTTCACTTCACCTCGAACATCAAAAAAATCCTCTGGCATCAGGTGTGGCGACTTACTATTACGGAAATGAAGAACGAGAAGTTCACTCCGTTGTCGGAGAAAAATTAGCTACATTAATCCAGCGCGAAATCTCTGCTCGAACAGATTTGGTCAATTGTCGAACCCATGCGCGGACATGGGAATTACTCCGGCTAACAAAAGCCCCGGCAGTCCGAGTGGATCTTGGATATCTCACCAATGAGTCTGATGCAACAAAACTCGCACGTGCCGCATTCCGAGATACTCTCGCCGAAGCATTAGTAGTCGCGATTCAACGCCTCTATTTAGCAGTTGAAGAGGATGCTGCCACTGGCACGCTCTCTATTGCAGATCTTCGTAAAGCTGGTCTCCGAAAATAGCCTGGTAATTCCGCAATATCTGGCCCTTTTGGCAGGGTAAAGTTCACCCATGTCGAAGTTGGTCCCGCACGAAGAGAATCTCACCGCACGTTACGCGCAGCGGGCAGCCCGGATGGTGCCCAGCGAAATCCGATCCCTTTTTGCCGTAGCCTCTCGCCCTGAAATTGTCTCGCTCGCCGGTGGCATGCCCAATCTCTCTGCGCTACCCATGGAGATGATGGCTGATGTTGTTAAGAAGTTGATTTTAGAAAATGGACAAGAAGCGCTCCAGTATGGAAGTGGCCAAGGCCATCCTCGTCTGCGCGAACAAATTTGCGAAATGATGGCGCTTGAAGGAATTCGTGCCAAAAGCGATGATGTGGTTATCACCACTGGTTCTCAAGCTGCCCTTGATCTCATTACTCGGATTTTTATTGATCCGGGCGATGTAATTCTTGTTGAAGCGCCCTCATATGTTGGAGCGCTCGGCGTCTTTGCGCAATATCAATCTCAGGTAGTGCACATCGCTATGGATGACAAAGGTTTAATTCCTGCTGCGCTCTCGGAAGCAATTACAAAAGTACGTTCAGCAGGTGGAAAGATTAAATTCCTTTACTGCATTCCCAATTTTCAAAATCCTTCAGGTGTCACAATGCCGGCCACTCGTCGAACCGAGATTCTTGATATTTGCCGTGAGGCTGAAATCTTTGTCGTTGAAGATAATCCTTATGGTCTCCTTGGATTTGATGGCCCTGTTCCAAATGCAATGCGCGCTGAAGATCATGAGAATGTCATCTACCTTGGTTCATTCTCTAAAACAATCGTCCCAGGACTTCGAGTTGGTTGGGCATTAGTACCCCAGGGTGTAAAAGATAAATTGATTATCGCCAATGAATCTTCCGTCCTCTGCCCATCTAATTTCGCTCAATTAACAATCTCGAGTTATCTCGCTCACGAGCCATGGCGCGATCAAATCGCTTCTTTCTGCGCGCTATATAAAGAGCGACGCGATGCGATGCTTGAAACTCTTGATGCTCATTTCCCAGCGAGTGCTACCTGGACCAGGCCAAAAGGTGGCTTCTATGTCTGGGTTACCTTGCCTCCTGAAATTGATACCAAACTCTTAGTTCCCAGAGCAATCGCAGCGAAAGTTGCTTATGTCCCCGGTACTGCTTTTTATGCTGATGAATTCGGAAGTTGGCAAATGCGGCTCTCCTATTGCCACCCAACTCCTGAGCGAATTCGTACTGGAGTAGCAGCCCTGGGCAATGTTGTGAAAGAGGAGATTGCCCGCCGCGGTGGCGACAGCGCAAAAGCAGTGCGATAACTACCCTAAAAAGTAATTGTCGAGCTTGCCCGCTACTGGAAGTTCGACTTCAAAGCACATTCCACCATATGTATCGTTACTTGAATCAAAAGCGAATTCTGGTTGATAGTGATCTTGTGCTGAGGTGATGAACATAGTTTTCAAATCCTCGCCACCAAATGAGGGACAAGTAGTAAGTGCAGTAGGAGCCTGGACCACATGAAGTAATTCTCCTTCCGGAGAATAATTGCGCACTTGGCCACACCCCCAAAATGCCACCCAAAGATTCCCAAGAGAATCGGTACACATTCCATCGGGAACTCCAGTGACATCACTGACATCTAGCGCAGGCAACTGACCAATCATTTCCCCGCGCTTTGGATCATATTGGTAGCGCGAAATCTCTCTAGTTGCCGAATCAATGTAATACATAATTGAGCCATCAAGCGACCAATCGATACCGTTGGAAATTTGCACAGCTTTGCGATGGGTGCTTGAAATGAATTTCTGATCAATTCGTCGTAAATCACCGGCTTTCGAACCTGGCACCGCCTCTGCAACACCTATCCATAAACAACCACACATATCGATATTTCCGTCGTTGGTCCGACCAACTTTTCTATCGATATGCATATCAATCTCGTGAGTAATCACAAAATTATCATCTGTCGTTGCTAAGCGATTCCCCAGAGCAATTACATAGCCACCAGACTTTCGCTTGCCGACATAGCTGACAAAATCACCAACTTTATGTGCGATGACCTCTTTGCTCTGTGGAACATATTCTTTAATCGATCCATCGAATACATCAACCCAGATAAAACTCTTTCGTCGCTCATCCCAAAGAGTTCCTTCACCTAATCCAGAACGTGAACCCGGAATTGGAACTGCTTCGAAATTAGCCATGGCTAGCCTTCGATCTCTTCAATTATGCGGCGTAAATCTTCGCCCGAGGCAAATTCAATAATGATTTTTCCATTGCTCTTGCCAGTAGCTTTATCAATAGTGACCCGAGTGTTGAGGAAATCACCAAGTTCTTCGGCAAGCTCTGCCAGTTCTGGGGAAACACTTCTACTCTTTCCAGAGGTTACTTTCTTCTTACCACCTTTAACGCCAACCGAGATTATCTCTTCTACCGCCCGAACACTTAACCCTTCGGTCACAATGCGATTAGCAAGGCGTTCCATCGCCGCTGAATCGCCCAGAGCAAGGAGTGCGCGCGCATGTCCAGCAGAGAGCACGCCTGCTGCTACTCGCCGCTGAACGCTTGGTGGGAGTTGGAGTAATCGCAACGTGTTGGTGATGTGGGGGCGAGAACGCCCTATTTTTTGGGCTAATTCATCGTGTGTGTAATTAAAGTCGCTAAGAAGTTGTTCATAAGCAGCGCCCTCTTCAAGTGCATTTAATTCGGAGCGATGAATATTTTCAAGGAGCGCCTCGCGAAGTAGTTGATCGTCGGGAGTTTGGCGAATGATCACAGGTATTTCGCTTAAGCCGGCAGCTTTAGCTGCCCGCCAGCGCCGTTCACCCATAATCAATTCATAACGGCCATCGCCAACTATTCGAACAACCGGTGGTTGAAGGAGACCAACCTCTTTTATAGATGTAATCAATTCAGCCAATTTCTCTTCATCAAAGACTGTTCGTGGTTGTCGTGGATTAGGAGAGATTGCGCTAATCGGCACTCGATTAAGGTTTGCAACATCTACAGCTACACCGGCCACAACTGAAGAAAGTTGCTTTGATTCACCCGTTGGAATGAGTGATCCCAATCCTCTGCCCAATCCACCCTTACGCGTACTCATCATCCTCGACCCTTCTCATGTAACTCGCGCGCTGCAGAGAGATACGCAAGTGCGCCAGGTGATGACATGTCGTAGGTCATAACGCTTTGACCATACGATGGCGCTTCACTCACGCGAACTGCACGCGGAATAACAGTTGTTAAAACATGTTCAGGAAAGTGCGAACGAACGGTGCTAGCTACATCATGTGCAAGACGAGTCCGTCCATCGAACATAGTTAATAAAATCGCACCAATATGTAATTGCGGATTAGTGTTTTCAGTAACCAATGAAATGATTTTTATTAATTGAGTTAAACCTTCGAGTGCGTAATACTCACATTGAATAGGGATTAATAATTCATGTGCTGCAATCAGAGCGTTAAGTGTCAATAAACCTAAACTTGGTGGACAATCAATAATGATGTAGTCATAACGTTCCTGCGGATTATTTTTTGTTGTAAGCTCTAGTTGATTAATAGCATCGCGTAATCTAAATTCACGCCGCTCTAACTCAACCAAATCAATTTCAGCGCCAGCTAGATCTACTCCTGCTGGAATCACATCTAATTTTGGATAGCCCTCCGCTCGTTGCCGTACCGAGGCAAGTTCAGCTCCCTCGACGAGAACTTCATAGCTGCCCCGAACTCCTTCGTGATGAGGAACGTTAAACGCGGTACTTGCATTACCTTGGGGGTCGAGATCGATGAGCAAAACTTTGAGCCCACCCATTGCAAGAGCAGCGCCAATATTTACCGCAGTAGTGGTCTTTCCTACCCCACCCTTTTGATTAGCTACGGTAATAATTCGAGTAATTTCACGTGGCGCCATCGGTTCTTTCAAGCGTCGGACACCGATAACGGCCTTTGTTTCACGGGAAACAGTCGCGCTCATAGAGCGCAGTTAACCAGCCTTTGCTATGGAAATCACCTTGCATCCGCCGGTAGGAAGGCTTGGCTCAAGTATCTCCCCGCTCGCCCCCATGTAGCGAGAGAGGGGGGTTTGGGCGAGCTCTTCCCCAGCTTTATCGCCCTTCATCGCAAGTATGCGGCCACCGGGAGCAAGGAGATGCCAACTCCATGCCAATAATCGATCCATTGGAGCAACCGCCCGAGCGGTCACTACATCAACTTTTCCTTGATATTCGAGAGCTTTCTTCCGCACCACATCAACATTTCGTAAACCCAGCTCCTTAATGACCTCTTGGAGAAAGGCGCAGCGTCGCTCCAGTGGTTCAAGAAGAAGGATCGAGATATCAGGGCGGGCAAGAGCAAGAACGATTCCGGGTAGCCCCGCACCACTTCCAATATCGACCACCCGAGCCCCCTCTGGAATGAGAGTTGCCAAGGGGAGGCAGTTATAAATATGGCGATCCCAGATCCGCTCGCCCTCGCGGGGGCCAATCAATCCACGTTCGACGCCCTCCTCCTGAAGGAATTGGGCATAGCGTGCAAATGTTTCCCGTGAAACCTGGATTTCTGGAGCCATTACTAGGCAGGGAGAACGACGATATAGCGCTCTGGCTCTTCGCCTTCCGATTCACTGGAGAGCCCTAGCTCGCCAATGGCATCGTGGATAACTTTCCGCTCGAAGGCATTCATCGGCTTGAGCGAGATTGCAACCCCACTCTTCTTTACCTCTTCGGCAGTGCTCTCCGCAAGGGCGCGGAGCTCATCCTTCTTTTTAGCCCGAAAACCCTCAATATCTAGCATCAATCGAGAACGCTCACCGGTCTCCCGCTGAACGGCCATTCGAGTGAGCTCCTGAAGAGCCTCGAGAACCTCACCATCACGACCAATGAGATGGGTCAACTCGCCCCCCACAATTGCAAGGGCTGCCCGATCATTTTCGACATCGATATCGATATCCCCCGGCAAATCTGCAATATCGAGAAGCGCCTCCAAGTAATCAGCCCCTCGGTCGCCCTCCTCCTCCAGGCGCGCAATCAAACTTTTCTCAGCCATTGGCCCTCTCCAAACTCCCATATCTGGGGTAAATACACACTTTTGTCGTGTTTTGGGTTATTTGTGGTGATTCTTAACGCTTCTTCTTGCTCTTCTTACTCTTGCCTCTATTTTCGCGCTTGGGTTGTTGGCGCTGCCCCTTTGGCTCCTCTACCGCTACCGATCCGTTATTTGTTACCTCGTCGCTTTCTGGCGTCGGAGCAATTCCAGATTTCTTCGCACGTTTTGCCTCTAATTCAAAGTATGCCGGTGATCCGGGAGTGGGATTTCTTTTGATGACATAAAACTGTTGCCCCATTGTCCAAAGATTTGTAGTTAACCAATAAAGCAAAACTCCCACTGGGAAATTGATTCCCGTTACCGCAAAAATAATTGGGAATAAATAGAGAAGAATTTTTTGCTGCTGCAACATCATGTTGGGTTGACCATCGTTCTTTGGCATTCCCTTAACCATTAGTTGACGTTGGGTGATGAATGTCGACGCTGACATAAGAATGATCATGATTAACGTGATGATTTTTACCGTTGCTGGGGTGCCGCCCAATTTCACAATGTCATCCGCACCCATTAAAAAGGTTGCCGCGATTGGTGCGCCGAAGAATCCCGCATTAGCTGCGCTATCAACATCTGCTTGCGTCAACACCCCGCGTGGTACATCTTGAGCAATTCCATTAAGCACAGTGAAGAGTGCAAAGAAAATTGGAGCTTGGGCAAGTAGTGGGAAACATGATGCTAAAGGATTGGTGCCATGCTTCTTGTAAAGCTTCATCATCTCTTCAGATTGCTTCTGGCGATCATCTTTATATTTTTGTTGGATTGCTTTCATCTCTGGTTGCAAAACTGTTAATGCGCGTTGGCTCTTGATCTGTTTAACAAAGAGCGGAATCAAAATGATTCGTATGAGTACCACCAGACAGATGATTGCTAATGACCAAGTAACGCCGCTATCAGAACCGAAGAGCGGTTCGAAAAGCGAGTGGAAAAGAAGAATGATCCAAGAGATCGCATCATAAAGCGGATTGAAAATACCCACTATTTACTCGCCTTTCTTGATTAATGTTGCTTGTTTATTTTTATCTGCCAACAAAATTTCACGACCATTGGGGGGGTAATCAATTCCTCCCATTGACCATGGGTTACAACGCAGGAGCCGCCACATCGCTAGAAGACCTCCGAGGAGTAATCCCTTACTGCGAATTGCCAAAACTGCATACGCTGAACAGGTTGGGTAATACTTACAGCGTGCGGGAAAAGCAGGAGAGATCCATCGTTGATAGAAGCGAATCAACGAAATCATTGTGCCGCCGTTGTTCGACGAGAGATGTACTTAGCCACCAAGGCTGAAATTTCGCCGGAAAGATTCTGATCGGCGCACCGCGCAGCTCCAGGGTGAGCGCGGAAAAGTAGCAGGGTTCCACCTGGAAACTGATCAAGATGTGGCGCTATTGCATGCCTAATTTGGCGAGAGATGCGATGGCGAACTACCGAGCCGCCGACATTCTTTCCCACTATGAGGCCCACCTTCACCGGTGCTCCTGCCTGCTCACCATCGCGCGGTGTAGCTACATAGAGCAGAAAATTCTCTCCAGATACTCGCGCTCCTTTGCTGGCAAGCGCGAAGTCGCTCGCTTTACGAAGGCGATTCTTTTGCGCCAACATCAGCGTGCGCTACAAAAACTTATGCTGAGATACGCAAGCGCCCCTTGGCACGGCGCGCAGCGAGAACAGCGCGACCTGCACGGGTAGACATGCGAGCGCGGAAACCATGGGTCTTTGCCCGACGGCGATTATTGGGTTGAAAAGTCCGCTTCACGTACATCTCCTAAAGATCGTTGAATGAGGAAGTAATGCAGGCACAAGTGCGCGAGCGCTAGTGCAGGAGGTAAACGGTACGGAAGGTAAGGCGGTGCGGTCAAACTCAGCCTCAGGGGAGCGGGTGAGGAGAGCGATGGAGCAGCTAAAACCTAAACCCAGAGTTTAGAGTTGTGGATAACTAGTTGCTTTTTCCCAAAAGCCCAGTTAAGGTCGCCCTTCTTCCACAGAAGAAGCTACTTCCCCCGGTAGATATTGGTGCAATTCGGACAAATATCCACTAGATAGCCCACAGCCTGTGGATATCTTTGGGGATAACCGGTGGGTAACCGGTGTGGAAAGGATTCCAAATGGCAGATGAGAGCGCGCTCCTCGAGATTGAACTACCGCAACTCTGGCAGAGCGCTATTTCGCTCATCGCTACAGACTCTCCACAACATCGAGCTTTTTTACAACTAACGCAACCTATGGGTTTGATCGATAGTAATGGCACCACCACTCTTCTTGTAGCTGCACCAAATGCATTTGCAAAAGATGTATTGGAAACGCGACTTCGTTCCATTATTACCGATGTACTGAGCTCAAAATTAGGGCGTGAAGTTCGCGTTGCGGTAACTATTGATGAAAACCTTGAACGCGATGTACCGGGTGATGTGATCACTGAAGTCGAAACTCCGCGCCCAGGAACTGGTCGTAGCTCTGAAGCACCGATTCCTAATGAGTCTGGCGCAATGAGCATGAACCCCCGCTACATTTTTGAAACATTCGTCATCGGTTCATCCAATCGTTTTGCACATGCAGCTGCTGTTGCAGTCGCCGAGGCGCCAGGCAAGGCTTACAACCCGCTCTTCATTTATGGTGAATCTGGACTTGGTAAAACACACTTACTTCACGCTATTGGCGCATATGCAAAAGAGTTGTATGGAAATTTGCGAGTGCGTTACGTGTCTAGTGAAGAGTTCACAAATGATTTCATCAATTCCATTCGTGATGATAAATCAGCGGTATTTCAAAAGCGTTATCGCGATGTTGATCTACTTCTCGTTGATGATATTCAGTTTTTAGAAAATAAAGAGCGTACTCAGGAAGAGTTTTTCCATACCTTCAACACTCTTTACAACGCAAATAAGCAAATCGTCATCACAAGTGATCGTCCGCCAAAACAACTTGCAACTCTTGAAGATCGACTTCGTTCACGGTTCGAGTGGGGTTTGATCACAGATATCCAACCTCCTGAGTTAGAGACTCGAATCGCAATTCTCCGGAAGAAAGCTGCACAAGATCGTTTAAATGCTCCCGATGATGTTTTGGAATACATCGCAAGCAAGATCTCAACAAATATTCGTGAGTTAGAAGGTGCGCTGATTCGTGTCACCGCATTTGCGAGCCTCAACCGCCAGGGCGTCGATCTATCTCTAGCTGAGATTGTGTTAAAAGATTTGATACCTGATGAATCAGGCCCAGAAATCACTGGAGCTACGATCATGGCGCAGACCGCGGCCTACTTCAGTCTGACGATTGATGACCTTTGCGGGACATCACGCTCCCGCGCTCTAGTAAACGCGCGCCAAGTTGCGATGTATCTCTGTCGTGAATTAACCGATCTCTCACTGCCGAAGATTGGCCAAACTTTCGGTGGCCGCGACCACACCACGGTTATGCATGCCGATCGGAAGATTCGTCAGTTAATGGCAGAGCGGCGATCTATCTATAACCAGGTCACTGAGTTAACCAATCGGATCCGCCAACAAGCCCGCTCCCAGGGCTAACTACCCACTCACCAGCGACTCTCGAGCCACTCCACACTTGGGGATAACCTTGGGGGTAAACCCTTCCTTGAGAGTTTCTCATGTGGGTAAATCCCCTCAGAGCCCGCTAAATATCGACTTCTCCACAGTATCCACCGGTTTATCCACAACTCACAAACATCTCAACAACCCCTCTGACCTGCGGAAATACCAATTTTCCCCAGATTCCACACCAGTTACTCCTATTACTATCTCCTTTCTATATAACTACAAGAATTACCCTCATTACCGCCCCTTGGGGATTACTTACAGAATATCGACCCGAGGTAACTGATTCTTGTAACCCCAGGTATTCCAAATGAAGCGAAGTAAGGGAAGATAGCCAAATGAGATTCGTTATTGAAAAAGATGCCCTCTCGGATGGTGTTGCTTGGGTCTCTCGATCTCTTTCATCGCGACCAATTATGCCGGTCCTTCTAGGTGTTGTAATTGAAGCCAAGAAAGATCAAAAAAATGGTGTGCATTTAGCTGGTTACGATTTAGAAACTTCTGCAAAAGCTGAAGTGAGTGCTGATGTAAAAGAAGAAGGCCGAGTTCTAGTACCGGGAAGATTACTTTCGGATATCACAAAATCACTTCCGAATAAACCGGTAACTATTTCGCTCGATGGAAATCGAGTAAGTATTGTCGCTGGATCTGCGAAATTCGCACTTCCTACCCTGCCAGTTAATGATTACCCAAACCTTCCTGAGTTACCCACCGAGACAGGTCGGCTATCAGGTGAACTCTTTGCTCAAGCAGTACATAAAGTTGCAGTAGCAGCTGGAAAAGATGATTCACTTCCAGTATTAACTGGGGTACATGTTGAAATCGAAGAGAATAAGTTAACGCTTGCCGCAACTGATCGTTATCGATTAGCTGTTCGAGAATTGTCATGGGAAGCCCCACGCGCAAGCGCATCAGCGTTGATTCGTGCTCGTACTCTGCATGATGCATCTAAATCATTAACCGGAAGCGCCCATGTAAGCCTGGCGTTAGCAGCAGCTACGTCTCAGGAACGATTAGTTGGGTTTTCAACTGAAGGTAAATCCATGACTTCGCGAATGTTGGATGGCACATTCCCGCCATACCGACATCTATTACCAAGCGATCGAAGCGCTACCGCAATTATCGAAGTAGCTCCATTACTAGATTCTGTACGCCGAGTTGCCATCGTTGCAGATAAAACAATCCCACTCCGGCTAACTTTCGCTCCGGGATCATTAACTCTCGAGGCGGGCGCTGGGGAAGAAGCATCAGCAACAGAGGAATTAGAGATTGCATTTGATGGTGAAGGTTTCACTATTGCATTTAACCCCACCTATCTTGTCGACGGTCTCTCTGCGCTTGGCACCGCATATGTTGATATGGCATTTACTTGTGCGAGCAAACCAGCAGTTCTTTCGTGACGCGATAGCGCAGATGGCCAGAGCGATGTAAGTTACCGCTACCTGCTCATGCCAAT
>VFQT010000560.1_pt1 | contig 53289 bp, 51 predicted proteins | sample 3512381 | NCBI WGS metagenome assembly VFQT01 (sample SAMN10412376, study PRJNA504923) | tailings metagenome | isolation source: Relicate 2 Philex TSF3 active mining site | place: Philippines: Tuba, Benguet | collected 2017-08-29
TCTGCTGAGCCACCAATCAGTTCAGGAAGCTTTGCCGCTATAGCATTGATCACCTTGCCAGATGCAGCACGAGTTGCCATACCTTTCGGGTCGGCAGGGAATGTCGGTAACGCAGATTCCCAACCTTCAGGTAGTTTATTCATCAACACACGACGGTTGAATTCTGAACCAAGGTCAGGGAAGAGGCGTGAATAGGCTTCACGACGCATCTTCCAATCGGCTTCAAGTTCACGTCCACGATCTACCGCTTTGCGATAGAACTCAAGCACATCGTCGGGGATCAAAAAGCGCGGCTCTTTGGGCCAGCCAAGGTTGTCTTTTGCAGCGTTGAGTTCTTCATCCCCGAGGGGTTCACCGTGTGCTTTCTGGGTGCCTTGTCGATTCGGGGCGCCAAAACCAATAATGGTGCGGCACAAAATTAAAGATGGGCGTGGGTCTGCTTTGGCAGCTTTGATGGCAGCATCAATGGCTTCGATATCATTGCCATCGTCCACCCGTTGGATGTGCCAACCATAGGCTTCGAACCGTTTGGCACGGTCTTCGGTGAAGGCTAGATCGGTGGAACCATCAATGGAGATCTTGTTATCGTCATATAGATAGATTAGCCTTCCAAGCGAGAGGTGTCCCGCCAAGGATGCGGCTTCTGAAGCAACACCTTCCATTAAATCGCCGTCTGTAACGATGGCGTAGATGTAAGAGTCGATGAGTTCGTGTCCGGGCTTGTTAAAGGTTGCAGCGAGGTGAGCAGCAGCAATTGCCATACCCACACCGCTGGAAAGTCCCTGCCCAAGAGGACCAGTTGTCAATTCAACGCCAGGAGTCCAGCCGTATTCGGGGTGCCCAGGGGTTTTGCTTCCCCATTGGCGGAAATTCTGCAAGTCTTCCAAAGATAGGTCGTATCCGGTCAAATGGAGAAGAGAATACAGAAGCATTGAGCCATGCCCACCCGAAAGGATGAAGCGGTCTCGTCCCATCCATTTGGGGTTGCGTGGACTGTGTCGTAGATGGCGGGTCCAGATGGTGAATGCCATTGCTGCGGCTCCCATCGGCAGACCGGGGTGACCGGAATTCGCTTTTTGCACGCCATCGGCGGAAAGAAATCGAAGAGTGTTGATTGCTTTGTTTTGAAATTCGGGGTTTGTCATGGGCGGTATTTTACCATTCGGTTAGTATTTTTCTTTCAAATTTTTTTCAGGGAGAAAGACTAGTCCCTCTGTTGGATCACCAAGGGTGGTAATATTTTCGGGCTTGTGAATTGACAACCAGGCTGTATAAGCGGCAACCATCGCATCTAATTGTTCAGGCAAATAAAGAAGGTCGAGCGGCCAGTTGCCTTTGATCATTTTATGACGTGTGATCTCTTCAAAGAAATCCATTGGGTCCTTGATGCGGATGCCTGCCTCAAATAAAAGTAACTGTCGTTGGATCTTCCCCTCAAGAGAAGGTTTCGATTGCGGCACAGCGCCAGCCATCACACAAAACGAAGCATGTGGCTGTGACTCAAAAAGTTGATGTGGAGCATTTTCAGATGGATATTTCTTGAATCCGATCTTTTCCAGTTTGCGGTACATGGCAAATCCGGCTTGTATCCATGCCGGGCATGCACTGATCGTGGAAGGCGTACCAGAAACGGTTATGCCGCGATCGCGTAGTTCCATCTCTGCTACACGAAAACCAGATGCGCGGGTCTTCAACGACTTGAACATTTCTTTTTTCTTTTCGCGAACCAATCCGCGATTGACCCCCGATGGCGCATTTATCGCCACAATGGCTGAGGATTGCCCACCAAGGAAAGAGGTCACATCATCCAATTCCCCATCTGCAAGGGCAACGAGATTCATGCCCTTGTCCAATGCCGCATAGGTATAGGACTTATGGGAGGATGTGGGGTCAATTCCAACAAAGACTGTGTCAGTAAAAATCATAGTAAGATTGGCTCTTGAAAGAACAACGATTACAAAGATAGATAATCCTATTTTACTTCTAAAATCTCATGAACCAAACCCAACGTATCATTCTCTACATTCTCGTGCTCATTGCTGGTGCATCGTGGATCGTCCTCTCCAGCGAGACTGGCGAAACAACAGCTGTCGCCGCGGCACCTCAGGCGGGGTTTCCCGCTCCCGATTTCACTCTCAAAACAGCCGAAGGTGAAACCTACACCCTCTCAGAATTAAAGGGGCAAGCTGTCCTCGTCAATGTGTGGGCAACCTGGTGCCCACCCTGCAAAGCAGAAATGCCTGCCATCGAAAAGATGTACAACGAATATAAAGACCAAGGGTTTATCGTGCTGGCAGTAAATAGCACATTTCAGGATAATCCGCTGGAAATTGCGCCCTTCATTGAAGACTATGGTCTCACATTCCCCATTCTTCTGGATGAAACATCTGACATCAGCCGCGCCTATCAGGTCCGCTCCCTACCATCCTCTTACTTCATCAACCGTCAGGGTATGATCACAGAAGTCGTTATTGGCGGGCCCATGTCTGAAGCCCTGCTCCGCACCCGTATCGAGGAGGCGTTGAAATGATAGAAGCATTCCAAAATCTATTTAGCCCTCCGCGGCACATGATCCTGTTGGTCATTGCTGCATGGCTTGGGCTTAACCTCGCAGAGCGCCGAACAGAACGTTATGGCATAAGCAAAGAAGATATCAACAACATCACGTTTTACGGGTTGATCGCCTTTGTCATCGGCGGGCGAATCTCATACATTCTCCAAAACTTGTCTGCATTCACAAAAAGCCCGCTAGGCATCATCTCCATCAACCCAGACCTGTTCGACCCGTTCGGTGCGATCGTCGTCATGTTCATTGTTATCTTTGCATATGGTCAGCGAAAACAACTGGAACTCTGGAACATCCTCGACGCGTTGACGCTGTTTTTTGCCGTCATTGCCGTCGGGCTTGGATTAAGTCACCTTGCTGCTGGCACCGCATTTGGACTTCCTACAGACTTACCTTGGGGAATCGATATGTGGAACGCCACCCGCCACCCGACCCAAATATATGACACACTCGCTTCAACCCTTATTTTGGTCCTGCTTTTGCGCTTCAAGCCAAATCCACGCCCTGGGGTTACGTTCTTAATATTTTCATCCCTCACAGCAATTTCTCAACTCATACTACAGGCTTTTCAAGCCAACTACAGCCTGCTTTTTGGCGCGTTTCGTCAGGAACAAATCCTGGCATGGTTAGCATTACTCGCCTGCTTCATACTGTTGGAAGGTCGTTTAAAAACTGTAAAACATAAAACGGTTTCAGAATAACAAACTGGGCTGACAATGTCAGCCCAGTTTTGATTTACCTATCCGAGTTCTGGCTCGATCAAGCCATAGCTCCCATTGCGTCTACGATATAACACATTAACCTTACTCGTCTCCGCATTATAGAATATGAAAAAATTGTCGTGTCCCAAATTTCTCATTTGCACCAACGCCTCATCTTCAGTCATTGGATACAGGATGAACTTCTTGCGTTTCGCGAACAACGGTGAAAGCTGCCCGGTCTCATCGTCAATGATATCTTCTGCGACTTCCGCCGCAGAGCGGCCATCACCACGACCATGATACTTTTTTCCTTTATACCTCTCAATCTGGCGTTGTAAGTTATCCAGCGATTTATCGAATGCAGCAAGCGCCTCGTCAGCTCGCTCTTCAGATCGAAGGGTAAATCCCTTACCAAAAACGGTGATCTGCGCCACATTTCGGTCGTTGGCATCACGTGCAGCCTTGTGGTGAGATAACTCCACACGAGCTTCATCAATCGCAGGCAGATAATGATCGAGGTTTCCCGCCTTTTTGGATACATACTCCTCGATCCGATCGGTCAAACGAATATGACGTGTCTGAACTTCCACTTTGTTGGACATAAGGTCCTCCTTGAATATAGGTTGTTAAGTTACAAACACAAACGCGCTACACACGCCTCAAATCATGATGAGACAATGCGCGCGCGACGGTCAACGCATAAACATCATCAGCCCCGGCTGCATAAAGAGCATCCGCGCCTGATGATAGTGTAGAGCCGGTTGTAGAAACATCGTCCATGATTAGAATTTTCTTCCCTTTTACCCCTGATTCAGCTTGAAAAGCTCTGTGAACGTTTTTGTGCCTTTCCTCCCTGCTCAAACCAACTTGAGAGCGCGTCTCCTTACGACGCGCCAGCGCCTTAGACGTATATTGCAAGCCCAAACCCATGGCAAGTGGTTTTGCGATCATTGCAACCTGATTATATCCCCTTTCATTCATTCTTTGTTTTCCCAAAGGTACTGGCACAACAAGGTCTAACTTCCATTTCAGGTTTTCTACAAACGGCATCATTGCAGCAGCTAACGCATCACCCATTGAAAGGTCACGTCGATATTTCAGTTTATGCAAGGCAGATTGGACCGGGTCTTCAAATATAGCCCATGCCCGCAAGGAACGAAAGCGCGGTCTGCTAACAAGACAAGCATTGCAAACTCCCGGCTTATCCTGCGGCAAACCGCACACGTCACAAACGATACCATTCAGTATTTTCACGCTGCTATGACAAGTTTCACACCATCTTGATCCTGGTCTGCCACACCCGCCGCATTCTGGCGGAAATAGCAGGTCAAGTCCAGTCCAAATCGAACGATAAACTCTATATTTCAAATTATTCATTTAATCCCCCTTTGATGAATTTATTTCTTAAATAATTCTATCTTGATTTAGTTTCCAAGGAATGGTCCAAACGCACCAGCAATTTGGAATCCAGCAGGCGCCATAAGAATGATCATGATGGACGGGAATGTCAAAAGTGCCATTGGGATGATCATCTTAACCGGAGCTTTATGCGCTTCTTCTTCAGCGCGTTGGCGGCGTTTTAAGCGCATCTGGTCTGATTGAATTCTCAAAACCTTTGCCATACTCACACCGAGAAGTTGACTTTGGATCACTGCCGCAACAAAGCTGGTAAGCTCTGGCAAACCAATACGATCTGCCATATCACGTAATGCTTCTCGTTGCGTTTTACCAAGCTGAATTTCACGGATACAACGTCCAAACATCAGGGAAAGTTCGTTCTCCCATTTATCTGCAACCTTAGACATTGCTGCTTCAAAACCCAAACCCGCTTCCACGCAGATGGTCAGCAAATCGAGAGCATCGGGCAATGCCTTACGAACTTCATTCTGCCTTCTCGAGATCCGACTACCGAGCCAAAGCTGAGGAAAGAAAAAGCCTAACAAAGTAAATATCGATACCACAAGGAAAATACGCCCTGAAGGCCAATCGACTTGCGGAAGATTCGATATCAATAGTAAAAGCCCGCCAAAGACTGCAGCACCAATAAAACGGGTTGCAAGGAATGTGGAAGCATCGATACGTCCGGGATTACCGGCCAACTCGAGTTTTAGCGCTGTTTCCTGAAGAAGTTTTTCTGGTGTAAATCGTGCAGAAAGCTCACCCATTCTCTTGATGATCGGAATAACAACGCGCTCCATGAACGGTTGCTCAAGTTCTATATCCTCAAGGGAGACATTTTCACCACGCTGTGTAGCTTCTGCTAAACGTGCCAAAACTGGGTCTGTCTCAACTCCCTGTGCTTCACGCGCATAACGTGCGCCAATGATTACCACAAAGACAATTCCACCAACCAGTGCAAGTCCGATGACAATCGCAATCACTGTTGACATACTACACCTCGATATCCGCTATCTTCATCATAATAAAATAACTGGAGGTAATCAAACCCAACACCACACAAATAATGATCGCAGTACAGATTGGACCACCCGCTGTTACAGACAAAAGATAATCCGGGTTTAGAAACCACAAAATTAATGTTAAACCAAAGGGGATCAAAGATAATACAGTGCCAGATGTCCTAACCTGAGCTGTTAAAACTCGCACTTCGCCTTTGATACGGATGCGTTCACGTATAGTAAAAGAAATATTATCAAGGATCTCGGAGAGATTACCACCGACTTCACGTTGAACATTGATTGCCGTAACAACAAAGTCCAGGTCTTCACTTGGAATACGTCTCAACAGGTTGTCGAGAGCTGTCTCCATGGAAATACCAATTTGCATTTCTTGAACCACACGCCGAAACTCATCATTGATTGGGGCAGGAAGCTCTTTGCTGATAGCTTCCATCGCTTGCATAGTGGAATAACCAGCACGCAGACCATTTACCATCAAATTTAGCATATCTGGCAACTGGTCATTAAATTTCTGCAATCTATTCTTTTGCTGTGACCTAACGTATTGTCCTGGGGCAATTCCACCGATAACCATGCCGATCAACGCAGAAACAGGGTGACGGTTCCCTAGAAACCAAGCAATCAGACCAACCAGAAAAACACTTAAGAGAATCAGAACAAAATATTCTGCAACCTTAAATTTCAAGTCAGCACGAGCTAATTGTCTGGCAATCCGATCCCCAAAGGATGTCTTCTCAACTCGTTTTGAAACCCAGTCAGTAATGACATACTTCTGGGCCTCCTTATCTAAATTTTTCTGATCTTCATCCTCAAGATACTGACTTAAGCGTTCTTCCACAATAGCGCGTTCACTATTTGAAGAAACGACAACACCAATGATCAGCAATACAATTAGGACGACACCACCAACAATGATGATCCAGGTCATCGGACTACTTCCTGGCAATATGCCTTGTTTATCATTTTATTAATATCGCCTTCGTTCACCAATCCCAAAGATTGAAGGCGGCAAGTGAATTCCAGCGGCTTCGATTTTATCCATGAATTTCGGACGTAATCCTGTTGGACGCAAGCGTCCAACAATACGACCATTTTCAGTACCTGTTTGTTCAAAGACAAAAATATCAGTCATGGTGATAACATCACCTTCCATGCCACTCACTTCGGTGATCGTGGTGACCTTACGCGTACCATCACGCATACGCTCCTGCTGGCAAATTACATCAACTGCACTTGCAACTTGTTCACGGATAGCGCGAACCGGAAGATCCATACCGGCCATCAAGCACATGGTCTCAATACGAGCTAATGCATCTCGCGGGGTATTCGCATGGGCTGTCGTCATTGATCCATCGTGACCTGTATTCATGGCTTGCAACATGTCTAATGTTTCACCGCCACGGCACTCACCTACGATAATTCGTTCAGGACGCATACGAAGGGAGTTCATGACCAAGTCACGAATTGTAATTTCACCACGTCCTTCAATATTTGGCGGACGCGACTCCAAGGTAACAACATGCTCTTGACGCAGCTGCAACTCTGCCGCATTCTCAATTGTAATAATACGCTCATCCGAAGGAATAAAACTTGAGAGCACGTTAAGAAGAGTGGTTTTCCCTGAACCTGTACCACCTGAAATGATGATATTCAGACGTGCTTCTACACAGGCTTTAAGAAATTGAACAGCTTCAGCGCTAACCGATCCAAACTGGATCATTTGATCCACTGTGATGGGATTCTTAGAAAATTTACGGATTGTTAGAACCGGGCCTACAAGCGAGATGGGCGGAATCACAGCATTCACACGAGAACCATCTGGAAGACGGGCATCTACATATGGGCTGGATTCATCAATGCGGCGGCCTAAGGGTGCCACAATTCGATCAATGATTCTCATTACATGGTCATTGCTCTCAAATGTAATTGGCACACGATGTACCTTACCCTTACGCTCAATGTAGACATTTTTTGGTCCGTTCACCATGATTTCTGTAATGGTGTCATCCTCCAAAAGTGATTGGAGGGGACCAAAACCCAAAATTTCAGCAGAGATCTGTTCGAACAATCGCGCACGCTCAGGTCGCGAAAGAACAATATTCTCTTCTGTCAAAATCTGTTCGAATAGATTTTGGATGGTACGTCGAACTTCGTCAGTTCGAGTAACATCCATAGAGGGGTCAATCTCTGCTAATAGTTTATTTTGAACTCTCGTTTTAAGATCAAAATAGGATCCAGCTTGAGGTGAAGTAATTGGAGCACTTACTCTGCGTGCTTGTAAAGAAGATAAACGAGAAGCATCTCCGCCACCGGAAGCTGGAGGATTTTCACCGCTTGGTTTTGGTGCTCCCTGAGATGGTGTGTTTTGGGGTTGCTGATTCCCTGAGCCTTGTCCTTGTTCAATACGTCTAAGCAACGACATTGTCTTTCTCCTTATCGTTTAGCCGCGGAGGTTTCGTTCTCACCATCCAAAGCAATAATGCGGGCACGCACAGATTCCGCTAAAGAAAAGATACCTTTCCCAATCGGCTGCGATTTGTTATCTAACATAAAAGGAACACCGCGATTAACAGCTGTAATAGCGACTTTTTCATCTAATGGGATAACAGCCGATATCTCGTGTTTCAGGTTTTCACTCACCCGTTCAGGTGTGATGGCAATCCGTTTGTCAAACTTATTCATCGCAAATACAATACGTTCCTTGCTGATACCCATTGTATTTAACAAATCCAAAATCAAACGGGAGTTCTTGATCGCAGGAATCTCTTGTGTTGCAACAAGAACAACAACATCACTTAAATCAATGGCGGAAAGAATCACATCTGTCAAAATACAAGAAGTATCCACAACGACATAAGAATACATTCTTTGCATAAATTGCAAGACCTTCATAAATTGTTCAGCAGACACTTTTTCTGCCATTTCAGGTCTTTGTGGAGCGGCAAGGATCCGAATCCCAGACGCTTCATGTTTTATCAATATCTCATCTACAATTTCAGAATCAAGGTCATCAACCCTTGGGGCAATATCCAGGACGGTATTCTTACCTTGTTCATTTACAAAAATTGCGATATCGCCAAACTGTAAATTACCATCCACAAGAACAGCTCGCGTGTCTTCATTATGGAGTGCAATAGCAAGATTTACAGCAATAGTAGTACAACCGGTTCCACCTTTGGGACTATAAACAACAATAATTTTGCCCTGAGCTGCAGGGGTAAACCCGCCCATCATGGAAGGTCCACCCATCCCAGCCGACATAACCATTTGTTGTTTGGCGCCCTTCTCCCGTTCAGCATGCGCCATTTCACCTGCACGCTTTATTGCAGAGATCAACTCATCCCCCATCGGCGGCTTGGTCAAAAAGTCTCTTGCACCGGCAAGCATTGCCCGACGCATATAATTTTGATCACCCTGAACCGATAAGATTACGATTTGAATATGAGGAGAATTACGGCGGATCTCCTCTGTTGCTGTGATTCCATCGATATCGGGCATATTTATATCCATAAGCACGACATCCGGATTCATTTCCTGCGCAAGTTGTATTCCTTCCTTGCCAGTACGTGCTGTTCCCACAACCTCTACATCCGATTCGAATTGCAATAATTTGCGCACATTCTCACGGGTTTCGGCTATATCATCAACAATAAGGACTCGTATTTTGTCAGCAGCCATATTCAAATCGTCCGATCAAGGAATTTAGATTACTGTTCAGGTTCTTGGGTAACTACATCATTAGGTAATTCTGGCAACGTCAAAGTTGATAACGCAGGGTGCATGGCATACGGCAATTTTGCTGGCACTGGAATATTGTATTGGCTCAAGAGGAACTGCAAAGTAGATGCTTCTGTTGCAAGTCGCGCCTGATCAGAAGGATTACGGAGAGTCAAAGTAATATTCGCATTTGTATACATCAAATAAGACAAGGTGATGGAATCTTGAGGAGACACGATCAAAGTCACAATGTCAGGATTTGCGGGGGCAGGTTGCTGTTCTGCTGCAGCAGGGTCCGCAGGTTGAGCTTGCGCAGTCACATCTGTTTCAACAAGCGGGAAATCTCCTAAACGCATCACAACAACATCTTGTAAAAGAGTTTGACATACCATACGTGGGCGTTGTGCCTCAGATGGAACAAGGTAGTACGGCTGTTGAACAGAGGGATCTAATTCCAAACGTCCTTGTGCAGAGCCAGATGCTCCAACTCCCAATGACAGAACGGGTAAGCCACCTTCTGCTGTGGGTAGACCAGTACCAGTCAAGGTAGCAGTCAGATTAGGCAGGATGGTTTGATACGACGGATCAACATCGACAAACAACAAGCAGGCATTGACATTCACATGTGCACCTGTGTTAATTGCATAGCCTGAAACCGCCAAGCGGTCGATTGGAATTGCCATCGCCGTCATGCCAGGAGGAATTAATGAAGCCCATTGTGGTCCAGAAACAGCAACTGCAGCTGCCGAGTCAGTGATCATTGATTCCGTAATGACAACGCCTTGGTCTAATGGAAGCTTCGCAATTTTATCCACCAGGAAAGGCAGTTCATCCTTGGTATACATCACTGAAACCACATTTTCCTGAGGAATACTTAAAGTAGCCAGAACATCCTCAGTAACACGTCCACCTTGTGGAATATTCTGAGCAGCATAATAGACCTCAACGAAAAGCGTTTGGTCTTCTTGGGACTGCGGCGTAAATAAAAACTGGCGGAGGGCAACAAAACCAACCACCAAGGCAATGATTACTATTAACAGCACCAAAATTAGAGTGCGACCACGACGCATAATTTTCTCCTCTCGACAAGCACCGCATTAATCGGGCACTTTATAACACATTCATTATACAAGAAAAATGTCAAAAACATATTACACCGAGGCGTGAATACAGGGCAGATGCCTTCACACCCCTAACAATATTGTTAATTTAAACAGTGCTAAATCTTGGCTTGCACTGTAAATGATATTTTTGCACCTGATCCAACCGCACTATCAACTTCGAATTTTCCACCCAACATTTCTGCTCTTTCACGAATCAGTTTTAGACCAAGATTATTCGAATCTCTCAAAGATTCAGGGTCAAACCCTCTACCGTTATCATCCACACTAATGCGTATGAAATCAGCACCAAGGTCAAGATGAATCTTTACAAGGGTTGCCTGACTATGCCGAGCCGCATTTCCGAGCAATTCCTGTACAGCTCGGAAAATCATTACTTCGAGATAGGGTTCAAGACGACGTTCGGTTCCAGATATAGTGACGCTGATATCCATACCTGATTGTTCTTTGAACGCGTCAGCATACTTGCGTAAGGTTGGGACCAAACCAAGATCATCAAGCATCATAGGGCGTAATTCAAAGATGAAGCCCCTTACTTTTTGGAAAGTTCCTAGAGCAGCCGCCTTCAAGTTTCCCAATTCTTCTTTTGCCTGAGAAGGATCAACGTCCAATAAACGCATCGCAATTTCGGTCTGGAGAATGAAATTTGAAAGCGCTTGCGCGGGGCCATCATGCATTTGGCGGGATAATCGCTGACGCTCCGCCTCTTGTGCATTGACGATCATTTCAATCCCAGTCATTTGGTCTTTGACAGAACCAGATGCAGTACCGCTCATGCCTTCGGTACTGCCGCCGCTATAGTTAACCAATTGTTCCAAAACAGTCTTGTATTTTTCAAGATGGGATCTATCGTTCTGCAGTTTTTCCAACTGACCACGCATAACAAACAACCGCTGCTGGGCATCCAGAGCGGAGTCATATGCCATTTTGATCTCTTCTACTCCACCACCTTGTTTCTGAACTTGCTGCAGGTGGGAAGTTATCGCCGTATTTCGCTGAGTAAGCTTATTCAATTCACCCTGACTTTGTTCCATCATCAAGGTGATCTCACGCAATGCGCGTTGGGTTTCATCCAATTCGCTTTTATAGTCCATAGCTTCGGACATTTAATTCTCCTAAGGTCGGATATCACTATCCCGCAATGTAACCCAACCGCGTTTTAATGCGTACACCACAGCCTGTGTACGGTCTTCCACCCCAAACTTGCGTAAAATCGCAGTGACGTGATTCTTAACCGTCTGGTGGCTGATGCCCAAAAGCGATGCAATTTCCTTATTACTCATGCCCCGTACCACACAAGCGAGGACTTCCATTTCACGGTCAGAAAGAGGATGGAATGGAGCACCAGGTTCGCTATATGAACGGCGTGCACCTTCCATGCTTTCTTCAACCCAGAGTTCAAGTTCGCGGCGGGTGAAGACATTGTTTGCAAAAACGTATTTACCTTCTGACACTTCGCGAATAATTCGAGCAAGGTTCTGAGGTTCAATATCTTTTGAACAATATCCATGTGCTCCTGCAAGAGCCGCATGGATCGCTTGTTCAACATCATCATAACCGGTCATCAAAATGATGCGGGTTCCAGCTTTATCCTGTGAAACCTGATGTGTAATCTGTTGACCATTCATACCAGGCAGATTGACATCTAGGACTGCTACATTCGGTTTTTTCGAGCGGATCAATTCCAACGCTTCATCCCCGGATGCAGACTGAGCGATGATCCGCATATCTGACTCTAGCGACAAAGCATCTACCACTCCCTGGCGGAATAGCGGGTGATCGTCAACAACTAATAATGTAATCTGGTTCATCGCTTGGCATTCTCTCTTTTCATTGGATTTTCAACTCTGAAATGCGGCTATATTTTAACCCATTCTCTCACTTCCAACGATAAATTGTCATGGGGGCGTAATCCCCCACTTGGGCTATTTCTCCATTTGTAACAAATACAATCTCCTTACCAGAAGTAATATTCTCGTAAAGATCTGAAAATGCTATCAAATAATTAGCATTTTTCTCGTTGAGATATTCAGCTATTCGTGTCTCATTACGGATAAATGGAATAACCTCTGGCGAGACCAACCCAGCCAAGTCGATCAAAGTATGCTGGTCAAAATAACCAAGCGCTCCTATATCATGGGCAGCAATAATTGCTTCTGGTGGAAGATTAGACGCCACCCACCTGGCAGGCTCAACCATCTCTTGTTCAATCAGGGCAACATCCTGTGCATAACTTCGGGCACCCAAAAGGATAAATAACAATGTTACTGCTGCAAGACTAATATTCCAAAGGGTTGTAACAAACCACTGATAACGTTCGAACGTTTTCCCTGCGGCAAACTCCATGACAGCCATCAGACCTATCAAGAAGAAGATCGGCATGGCTGGCATGATGTAACGACCATGTTGATAAACCGGCAAGCGCAAAATATAAAGGAACATATAGCCAACCGACCAAGTGATAGCCAACAGGCTCCCCCATGAACGGTTTTTGATAGAGCGGACAACCCAGATGATCACGCCGGGGATAAGAAGAACAGAAGGTCCCACTAACAGTTGAAGCAAAAGCTGACCCAGGCGTTCCAAAAGTGGGCGTGCCTGCCATGCCGTGTATTCCGCTTGTTTTGCATAAAAAGTATTCGGCATGGGCGTTCCACCGATAAGTAAGTTGAAAAGCAGATAGAAAAGAAAAACACCCCCAAAGCCAAGCAGAATTTGCAGCAAACTTTTCAGACGAGAAGATGTATCTTTTTCATTGAAGAAAACCGCCAACACAAGCGGACCCAGCAGAGTCAAGCCGTCGGGGCGCACCCAAACACTGAGACCGGCAAGCAGTCCCATTGTCAGATAGCGCCGCGAATTCATCATCAAGGCAGATAAGATGATGGTGGCAATCAAGGCATGGAGCAGAGTCTCCATCCCAGACATGGCTGCCCAAAGAAGATGCCATTCGACGATGATAAAAACTCCAACCCAGGGAATCTGAGTAGTGTATGTAGGAACCAAACGACGCGCCGTGATCTCGCAAATCACGCTGAGTGCCCACATGGTGAGTAGACCTAATAAGTAGGTCCAGATATAAGGCTCAAGGTTTAATAAAAAACCAATAGCGAGCAACGTCGACCAAAGCGGAGACGTGGAACCCGCCGATGGCACACCGGGACGAAATGACCATTCACCATGTTCGGCAAGATTACGAGCAAATGTCAAATGAATCCAAGAGTCGTCCAGGGGGAAGCCGATGCGATAAGTGAGATAACTGGCGAGTAAATAAATCACACCAGCCAGTAACGTTACACCACCGAGGATGAGCAGGTCTCGCTTGGATAGCAGATTATGGAAATCGAAAAATGCGCGTGTCATCAACTTCACCTAAGTATTCAAATTGCGGATGGTTCTGCGGGTTGTCGTAAAGATCAGCGATTGATTTGAGTTTGCCTTGTGCTTCAAAAGCATAATAACGAATGTCGTAACGTTCGGCAACTTCGAGCAAGGTGTTCACATCACCATAAGGTTGCACAAAAGCAGGGCGGCCCGTCATCATGTAATAACCGGGAGAACTCAAGACCATGATGCGTTCGCCGGGTTGAGCACCATTTTCAACCAGAAATGCCTCCACTGCAGGATAGGACAACTCCCCCTCCTGCCATCCATTTTGGATGACACGTGCCCAAACCACCCAAGCAGACAGCATGATAACAATTTGGACAAGCGCAATTCGGAATACAACGTAGGCATGGTCAGTGAACCGATTTTTACTCCTTGCCCAGGCTACTACTCTATCCAAACCGAATGGCGCTAACACCCAGAACAATGGTTGAAGTGCAGCACCTGCATGGAAGAAACTTCCGCGGGTGCCGGCAAATGGGAAGATAAAGGTCATTACGATAAAAAGAACGACCCATGCCAACAGCCCCAATTGCACACGACGGTCTTTGCGATGGAGGTACATGCCAATGGCAATGAAAGGGAAGAGAATCAAATGCCCTTGTGCAGCAATGACAGTTTGAATGTTATTCGAGAACGACCACCAACGGACCTTGAAAATTTCACTCCACCCACTGGCGACCCACGATTCATAGTTAAGCTTGGAAGCAGGGTAGATAAAAGTCTCTTCATATGAAGTGAGCCATAGCGCATGGCTTCCGGCAGGTGACATGATCGAACCAAAAACATTCCAATTGCGCAGATACCATGGTCCCATAATGAGGATGAAACCAAGAAATGCCAATGCACCGAATTGAATCAAGGAAGCGAAAGATATTTTTTCATCGCGCACACGCCAAAGGATGAAAAGAAAGGTCAACGCCAGCCAGAGCAAACCGTCACTGCGGGCAAGAGACATGATCCCTGCGAGCAGTCCTATCCAAAACCAGGGACGTGGACGGTCCGCGAGGAAAAAGATAAGTCCGCCCGCAAGCATAAAAATGGCGTAGTTATCAGGAACAGGTAAGAATGGGAGGTGAAAGACCGGAAAAATGGCGAGGATGCCAGATGTCCAAGCGAATGCATTGTTTTGAAAAAAACGATAGGACAATGCGGCCGTCAACGGTGGGACAAGCGCGGCTAGCAATATAAAGAAGAGACGCCCTGCCTCATAGGTAGTTTGCCCCGTGAGCCACATCCCCAAGGCAGAGATAATGGAAGCAAGTGGAAACCAATATCCATGTGAGGGATGCGGGATATCGATAGGGTCATCAAGATAGTTCCAGATGTATGGTTCGGTAAAACCGTTTCCAAGCGCCAACTGAACGCCGCCGGAAAAATAATAGTTCGCATCGAGATAGCCAGGAACCGTTTGGAGACGGCTAACTGCGAATTGGAAAATAAGAGCAAGAGAGAAAAGGATGAGATAGGAACGACGTGTCATTCGATTTACGATTTTTGATTGACGATTGAAAAATGAGAAATGAAACGCGGAGTGCAGATTGGATTTCGAGTTTTATTTATTTCGTGTCAGTGCATCTGCCCAGACGCGTGGAGGACGAATTGCCCACCAGCGAATCCAGTATAAACCAAGGACAGTAAATACCGGCAGGAAGAGATAAATCACTTCTTGTGAAATGGTCGCAAGGATGGGCATGGAAAATAGATACAACGCCCATGGCACCAAAAGGACAATGAACAACAACAGAAAAGTTAGTGCCGACCCCAGACGTTTCCAACGGTCGTAGACGATCGCAAAAACAAGCGCAAGCGGAATGATCAACACTGCAAGATTCTCAAACTCGGTGCGGAAACCGAGCAATGGAGCGACTGCAATCGAGAGGCATGCCACCCAATAGAAACGGCGCTCATCACCATATAAAGAAGCGTTCCATTCGAAGCCAAGGGCAAAGACGAGCAAGCCGATCACACCATAAGCCAGATATCTACCATAAGAAGGGATGAGGTCTTCAAGAACAGTGATGATCGAAAATCCAAAATCCCAACGGAGGGCGTTCATCCCTGCGCGGAGGTAGGGAATGATCCAGTTGGAATAGACCAGAAAGGAGATGGCAAGCAAAATAAATGAGAGCATGAAAAAGCCTGCCAGGACGCGAGTACGTCCCTGTTTGTAGGCAAGCCAACCGATCAGTACGATAAAAGGTAAACCAACCTCCCAGAAGTAAAGCGAGAAAGCCATGAGAGCCCCGGTCAATTCATCTTGATCGTAGCGCAGGGAAAGAAGAATCCCTGCGTAGAACAATCCCAACAACAGGGCTGGGCTTGCATCTACAATCGCTTGAAAGCTGTAAAAATTGAAGACACAAACAAAGAAGAACAAAACCGCAAACCAACGGGGAGCCTCCCATCCGGTAAGACGCAAGCTGAGGATGGCAAGCACGAACAAAGCCCATTCCAAGATCAAGGTATATATCGCCCGAGCAGTGACCGGGTCTGATAGAAGCGAGAAAGGAAAGTAGAGTAGGAGTAAATGAAAGGGTGTATCCAGAATGAAGGGGTCTTCGTCGCTCTGAGCCTTGCCATCATAAACAAGCTCTTGCACCACATCAGGGACGTAGGCAGAGTATGGATCCATTTGTTCAAAGATAAAGGCGCGTCCGCCCGCCCAATGACGCAAAAACTCACCACCGCCATTGGGCAAAGATGAGTTTGCAACCCAAAGCCCAACAGAGATGGCAAGAAACAGAATCACAACCACCGTGATGAAAATGTAATCGCGAGTGGTTAGTGACTTGGAAGGAGGCTGAAAATTCATTTGATCTTAAATCGATAGATCGGTCTGGTGGGGCTTGGGCGAGCTGCTTCTTTAAAACCAGCTTGCTTGAATGCAGATGCTGTGCCCGTGAAAATGAAAACAGGCGGAGCATCTTCTTTGGTATCAACAGGATAGCCTTCAACGATCTTCGCGCCGTGTTCTTTGGCGTGTTCCACTGCCGCTTGCAATAATGCTATGGCTATGCCGTTACGGCGATGTTTTTTATCGACGAACAAACAGGTGACTGACCAGACTTCCTGATCGTCTATGGGTTTGAGAACGCGAGAATGAGCCAGTTTTGGATATTGACTCCGCGGCTCGATCGCCACCCATCCAACTGGGTAACCTTCTGAATAGGCCAGCAAGCCGGGAATTATTTTCGCATCAACCACGGACTTTTGCATTTGGCGGTTCGCCTCGCCTTTATTTTCGCTGAATGCTTTTCCGCGCAACTTCCAATTCATGCACCAGCAACCGCCACACGCGCCGTTCTCACCGAAGAGTAATTCAAAATCACGCCACAACTTTTGTGTAAGTGGATGGAAGGAAAGATCGAGTGAGGTCATTTGAATTAGTAAAAAGTGATTAGTTTGAGAGAAGGATTTGGAGACGTTTGGGAAAAACCTCATACTTCAACGACGTAAGAGGTTCTGGGAATAATTCACCGTCTGTATGTGCGGGAGAAGGCTTATCGAGTTCAATGGTAAGGCGAGTACAGTGGGTTTCGTACATACCTTCCATTTCAAGGAAGGAACCTTTGTCAGGTTTCATGGTGCGCGGAAGGGCTTGAAAGAGTCCGAGGCGGGAATTGCGATAGCCATAGCTGAACGTAAGTTTGCCATCACGCGGGTCAGCGTGCGGGGTCATGTAGAACACGCCCCCCGTGAGGCGGTTATTGCCAACGGAGACCAAGGACAGAGGTCCAGTAAATGAGCCGCCATCCCATTCCATTTTGGCATTCCATTCGGGCTTATCCATGATGCCTTGCACGGCAGCGACCAAATATCGCCCCATGCCTTTGATCCAATGAATTTTTTCTTGTTTGGTGGTGGTGTAGGGTTCCAGACCCGCTGCAGAATTGTTGACGAAGAAACGGTCGTTGCATTTGCATACGTCGATAAGATCGGTCTTGCCAGCGGCAATAACATTTGCGGCTTCGTTCAAATCTTTGGGCAGACCAAGGTTGACAACGAGATCATTAGCGGAACCGAGCGGCATAATGCCGAGCGGACCAAGAGGCTTATCCATGGACCCGGCAGCACGTGCCATACCGTTGACGGTTTCGCCAATGGTTCCATCTCCGCCGGCAGCAATGATGGGAGAAAAGCCTTCGCGTGCGGCTTGCTCTGCGAGACCGATCACTGCACCTTTCTTTTCAGAGATGGCTACTTCAAAATCCACCCCTGCAGATTTAAGTGCCGCTTCAGCTTCGGGCCAGCGAGCTTTTGAATTCCAGCGGTTCGAATACGGGTTGAGAATAACTTTTGCGGTCATCGACCCTCCACTAAGTGATCTGTATCTATTGTACCTGATGTCCATTCCTTGAATTGCGACAGAACAACTCCTGAAAAGATCAATACTGCACCTATGATCTGCACAGGTAAAAGCCTTTCGTCTAAAAGTAACCAGCCAGCAAGAACAGCAAATACAGATTCGAGGCTGAGCAGAAGAGCTGCATCCGCGGGCGGAGTGTGGCGCTGTGCCCAAACTTGCAAGGTGTAGCAAAGCCCGAGCGAGAGGAATGCTGTATATCCAATGGCAAACAAAAAGTTTGAGTCAAATACAGGCATGGGTTCGATGAAAATTCCAATGCTTAGGTTTAGCAGCCCGCAAAATATCAACTGCCCCACGGAAAAAGACATCGGCTCAAAATTGTGAGCATACTTCCCGAGGATAATGACATGAAACGCCCAAAATAAAGCACCAACCACTTCTAGTAGATCACCAAAATGGATCTTGAACGTTCCCCCAGTAGAAAGGAGGAATGCACCGATCATCGCCAGGATGATGGCAACAATGAATAACCAATGTGGCTTTTCCTTCCAAAATAGAAAAAGGAACATTGGGATAAGTACTACATACAGACTGGCGATAAACCCAGCATTCCCTGCCGTTGTGTACACCAACCCTGCTTGTTGAAAAGCGCTACCCAAAAACAGGAACACACCGGCAATTCCCATCCATTTGTATTGATCAGAGGGGATGTAATTCGGGCTGGGCATATTCGTGATGCGATTGATCGTCCGCAAAGAGCGCAACGCAAAAGGAAAAACAGCCACTCCTGCGAGGACATAACGAAGTCCGTTAAAGATGTAGACGCTACCAACTTGCCCCGCAACACGTTGAGCAACGAAAGCGGAGCCCCAAATAATGGAGATGAGGAAGAGGGTGATATCAGCTTTTAGACGCATGTATGAGATTCCGGTTATTGGGATTTATGTTTCATGATTATGACTGCAATTAGATTTTACTGTATTCAGTACACCTACTTGAGATACCCACCCACAAAGAATGCGGGGTAAAATTGCCGCCATTAATATGACGTATTCCATCAAATATCCCCGTAAAGCATTTATTCGAGGTACGTTCCGTTTCATCATTCGCACGTTTTTCCCACTTCTGACACAAACAAAGATCACCGGAATGAAGAACTTTCCCAAGGATGGACCATTGATCCTGGTTGGCAACCATACTGGCGCCATGGAAGTTGTTCTTATGGGTTTGTATTCTCCGAAACTTGTAGAATTCATGGGCGCAATGGAAATGCCCTGGAATGGTTGGATGGGAAAAATGATCGACTTATACGGGTTGATCCCTGTCCATCGCGGATATACAAGCAATGCAAGCATGAAAATGGGCGTTGATGTTTTGCGACAGAACGGGGTTTTGGGAATTTTCCCCGAAGGCGGGTTTTGGGAGCCTGGAAAGCAAAAAGCTCAAACTGGGGTGGCATGGCTAAGCCAGTTAACACAAGCACCCGTCCTTCCGATTGGGTTTGGTGATACTCGCGGCAAGATGGCAGAGATATTCCGTCTGAAACGCCCGGTCTTTGAAATGAATGTGGGTGAAGTGATCCCACCTGTGAAATTAAGAAAATCGACACATAAGAAAGAAGAGTTGCAGCAAGCTGCCGATCGCATCATGGATGCCGTTTGGGCTTTGGTACCAGAAGAAGAGCGCAATCGAAAAGAAAGCCAGCCTGAAAACGAATTATTTACCTTCGATGTTTCTATCTTCGATAAGAACGGCACACTTATCCCAATTCCCTCTGAGTTGCAATTAACGGATGGATCGTGGATCAGTCGCTTCGCCCACCGCCCGAACCTGATCGATTCGATCCGGGACTATATCTTTATCCCTGTACAGGTGTTAAAAGAATTAGATCGTAAGCCCTCTGCAGAAGAGATTTATCAGGCTGCCCATTCCATGCTCGAATATGTAGAGCGTGATAACCCGCAATACTTTAATTACCGTTATGGATACAAGGACGGCGAAGCCTTTCATCAGAGCTTCCGTCAACTGCGCGAGTTGATGCGGTGGACGATGGAGAATCAATATCAGGTGGAAGCAGAGGCTAGATACGAGTATACAGAACCAAGTACGGGTGAGAGGCGCGTGCATCACGTCCCGCAAGAAGTGGATCAGTGGTAAGTATCTGACCGCAGTCGATCATCAAGCTTTAACATCCCCAAATTAGGAAGTGACAATGAGCGCCAGACCCGAAGGTTTATCCACACGCTTCAAAATGTTATTCAGCACCGGCGACCTAAGCACGAGCATTCCGCTGGCGATCTTGATGTTCTTTCAACTGTACTTTCTCACCGATGTGGCACGCTTGCGCCCTGATTATGCTGGTTGGGCGGTGGCGCTCCCTCGTTTATGGGATGCGGTGAACGACCCATTGTTCGGCTTGTTCTCAGATCGTTTGCGCACTCGTTGGGGGCGACGCCGCACATTGCTTTTGTTTGGGTCAGTGCCGCTTGGGTTGACTTTTATTTTCATGTGGTTTATTCCGCCGTTCGATCAATTGGGACTGGCGATCTATTATGCGATCGCATTCATTCTTTTTGATACGGCTTTCACGGTGGTGCATGTTGGCTATAACGCACTCACACCCGAATTGACATCTGATTATGACGAACGAAGTTCACTGAACGGTTTTCGCATGGTCTTCTCCATCAGCGGCACACTGAGCGCGATCATTTTTGCAACTGTTTTGGGCTGGTATATCACAGATACACGCTTGCTATTCAGTATCCTTGGTGTTGGATTGGGACTTGCCTCCATCATCCCGCCGTTGGTGGTGTTTAGCATTACCAAGGAAAAGCCCGCCGAAGAGCAACCCGAACCCCTTCCGTGGTTGGAATCTATGAAGCTGACTTTAAACAATCAGCCTTTTCGTTATGTGATGGGTCTTTATCTTTTATCGTGGACAACTGCCAGCATCCTTGCGGCCATGCTTGTGTACTTTGCCAATTACCGTCTGCGTGTACCTGAACAAGCCAATTATTTTGTGCTGGTGGCACAAGGTTCGGCGATATTGTTCATTCCGTTTTGGGTGTGGGTGGCAAAAAAGCTTGATAAACGCCGCGCCTTCATCTGGGGCACATTTACGTGGATCGCAGTTCTGCTTGGGCTTTCAGCGCTCCCAGCGGATGGAATCACACTCGCGTATGTTTTGGCAGCGCTAGCCGGTTCAGGGATAGCAACGGCTTATGTACTGCCATGGTCCATGATTCCCGATATCATCGAACATGACCAACTGCAAACTGGTCAACGCCGCGAAGGATCTTATTACGCGTTCGCTTCTTTCTTTCAAAAACTTGCCACTGCTCTTGCTCTTTGGGCAATGGGACAAGCCCTCGCTGCGAACGGATACATCACGCCCGATGCGAGCGGAAATTTACCCGTTCAGCCTGATTCGGCAATTCAAGCCATCCGCTTCTTTACCGGACCCGTACCTACTATCCTGCTTCTTTTGGCTGTAGTCTTCGCCTGGAACTATCCCATCACCCGTGAGAGCCATAATGCAACATTGCAAGTATTGGCAGAGCGAGAACCATCATGATGGTTATTGAATTCAAAGGAAAGATCTTTCAATGGCGTGGACCAGCTCCCTATCTCTTCGTAGCGGTACCGGACAAAGATAGCGCAAATATCAAATCCGTCTCCAAATTGTTGACGTATGGTTGGGGGGTAATCCCAGTCACGGTAAAAGTCGGCAAAACCGAATGGACGACATCCCTCTTCCCAAAAGATGGACGATACCTTGTGCCGGTCAAAATGGTCGTTCAAAAAGCGGAGAAGCTTAAAGAGGGGGATGAGGTCAAGTTGATATTGGAACTGCGCTTGTGATGGAGAAAAAGATGTCGAAAGTGCACCCAGATCTACAAGATACATTCAAAAAAAGCCCAACCATTCATTACAGTGGTAAAAACCTGTGGCTCATAAAACTACTGATATCTTTGATGCCCGCAGCCAAAGCAACAAACGATGTTTCCATCAAAAACATTAAGATCGATAACAGAGATGGCAGCGCAAAGATCAGGTTGCGAATTTACCAACCAACACAGCAAACAAAAGCCACACCAATCCTCGTCTGGATGCACGGCGGCGGATACATCATTGGAAAGCCAGAAATGGAAGATCTGCTTTGTATTCAATTTGTGCACGAATTGGATATCAGCATCGTTTCGGTTGATTATCGCCTCGCTCCCAAACATCCTTTCCCTGCCGGGCTGGAAGATTGCTACTCGGCATTGATCTGGGCAAAAGACAATGCGGAACAATTCGGGTTCGATACGAGGCGGATCGCGGTTGGCGGTACCAGTGCTGGAGGCGGTTTGGCAGCCGCTCTTGCCCAACTCGCTTGCGACCGAAAAGAAGTTACCCCAGCTTTTCAATTGTTAACCTACCCGATGCTCGATGACCGAACCGTACTCCGCACAGACATTGACGATAGTAACAGTCCGCCATGGAGCCAAAAGAGCAATAAATATGGCTGGCAATCATATCTGGGATCTCATTATGGAAAGGATGACTTGCCGCCCTACGCTGTCCCATCCCGCCGAAATGACCTCTCAGGACTGTCGAATGCATGGATCGGTGTCGGCACGTTAGATGTATTCTTCGATGAAGATACAACTTATGCACAAAAATTGAAAGACGCCGGAGTGCATTGCGAACTCGACATTATTGAAGGTGCTTTTCATGGATTTGACGTGTTCGACCCAGGTCTTCCGATCGTGCAAAAATTCCGCCAATCGCAGATCGCGGCACTTCGGAAGTTTCTTATTGGTAAGTAAAAAGCACGAATGATACAATCATCAAACTTACTGTTATGTACAATCCTGAAACGCTCGCCAATGAAAAAGAGGAACTCAAACAAGCGGTTTTGAACGCGCGTCCGTTCAAGCCGCTTTATGTTAAGTTCAAGGTTTTTTACGGCTGTAACCTCAAATGTGAGATGTGCAATCACTGGCGGGAAACGCGCGAACCGCCCGTCAGCGCGGATAGGTTCAAGGAAGTCATCACTGAATTGGCAGAGATGGGCACGAAAAAGATCCACATCTCTGGCGGTGAGCCAATGCTGCGACCGCAGATCCCAGATTTTGTAGAGTTGGCATCCTCACTCGGAATCAAAGTGACCATGACCACCAACGGCACACTCATTACCAAAGAGAATGCCAAACGACTGGTCGAAGCAGGACTGCGCGGGGTGAACCTTTCCATTGATTCTCCGATTCGCAAGATGCACGAAAAAATCCGCGGCGTGCAAGGGGCATTCAAAGCCACCACCAAAGCGGTGGAACTCTTCAGCCGTTATCAGCACAAAGGCAAGCTCACCATTCGCATCAATACTGTGGTCAGCCGCACGAATTATGAGACACTTGCTACACTGCCAGACCTTGCCCACCAACTCGGCGCGGACGGCATCAATCTCATCCCTGTAGATGACCATTGCGGTGAGATATTGTCCATGCGCAAGAAGGATATTGCAAAATTCAATGAAGAGATCGCTCCACGCATCGCGGAACGCGCGATCGAGTTGGGGTTGATCGTTTCGGATGAAGATGCTTTTCCCTTTGGGCGAGACGAGTCCGAGGTCCGCTTGGGACGCGCTGGACGATATGCATTCGGCTTCTATGAAAAGCATCCATGCTATGCGCCGTGGTCACACACACTGATCGATTTCAATGGCAATGTCTATGTTTGCTGCATGACGCGCGAAAAAATCCCCCCGTTGGGAAATATCATCCAGCAATCGTTCAAAGAAATTTGGGAGGGCGCAGCCTATCGGCAAGTCCGCTTGAAGATGCACCCGCCTTCTCTCAAGCCTTGTGCCCGTTGCGATGATTTTATTGAACAGAACAAAAATATTTGGGAAACGATCGGACCGTATTAAAAATATAAAGGGCAACACCTAGTCGCCCTTACGAAAATCAACTCAGATCAGAAAACATGTCACTGCTATCATTATCATCCAAAGCGCTGGAACTGCCAAATGTGGTCAGGTCGGCAGCAGTGAATGTGGCAGCGGCGATTGGCAAGGCAACGGGCATATCCAATCCTTGCTGGCAGGCAAGGCAAACCCGACCTTCTTGCGTGGCATTCGTATGCTCATCACAATATCCGCGCCCGCATTTGACACAAGTTCCCAATGCAGGGTTTTCACAACGATGCGGAACCAAATAACCAATAACCATTTCACACTTTGCCATCGAGACACCTCATGAAAATTGCTTTGCTTAGCGAAAAGTATACACCAGACATTGGCGGGCTCGCAATCTCAACAGGACGATTGGGGGATTTGTTATCTGCAGCTGGACATGACGTGCGCCTCTTCGCCCCGACCGTAAACCTGCCACCCACCATTAAGCAGTCGCAACGCTCAGGCGGCGTCTACATAACGCGCTTTGGCGCGCACAAACGCGTGGACGATACGTTAGTGAATTGGTTCGAGTTGATCGTGGATGAACACAAGCGCGAGCCGTTCGATCTAATCCATGCCTACTTCCTTCCAATGGCTGGATTTGTTGGCGCATATAGTGGAAAATATTTGAAGGTTCCCAGTGTTGTCTCCATCCGTGGAAATGACATTGAACGTGCTGCTTTCGACCCAGGCAAATTCTCACATGTGATGTATGCCTTGCAAAATGCGAATGCAGTTACAACCAATGCCATTGAATTAGCGAAAAAAGCAAAAGCGTTCATAGACCGTGAGATTCATCTCATACCAAATGGGATTGATACAGGTAATTTCAAGCCTGTGGGAAGAAATGAAGTATTGGCAGAGGCGTTAGGGGTCGAAAATCGAACTTCGAAGGTTGTTGGTTTTGTGGGTGAATTGCGTGAGAAGAAAGGGCTGGCTACCCTCCTTACTGGCTACGCGCAAACTAATAAAAAAATACCCAGCACTTTGTTGATTGTCGGTGAAATACGAGAGGGCGAAGATAAAAAACTCTTTGATGAATTTCAATTATCGAATCCAGAAAATCAAATCATCGTCACCGGACATGTCCCCCACAAAGACTTGCCTGCTTATTATTCTTTGATGGATGTATTTATCCACCCATCTCTGCGAGACGGAATGCCGAATGCCGTTTTAGAAGCCATGGCGTGCGGAGTTCCAGTCATTGCCACACCGGTTGGCGGCGTATTGGATGTTTTGGAAGATGGCGTGAACGGATGGACTATTCCGGTAAATGACGCGGAGCATTTGGCAAAGGTCATAGAAAAATTGTTGAATGACCCAGAACAACGCGCTCGGCTCAGTAAAAAAGCCAGAGAAAAGATCGAAGCCGAATTTACCTTACAGAGTGAATTGCAAGCCAACTTAAATATTTACAACAAGCTCATAAAATAATCTGCGCTCGTCAGCGTCTTCTATTTTTTCTACATCGCTTCAATAGAGCGCTGCAATTCCTTCACTTGAATTGGCTTGCTGATGTAATCGTTCATCCCTGCGGCAAGGCACATCTCACGGTCGCCTTGCATGGCATTGGCGGTCATTGCCACAATATGCGGCTGACGTGACTCCCCAAACTCTACCCGAATCGTCCGCGTTGCCTGCAGACCATCCATCTCCGGCATTTGAACATCCATAAAGATCAGGTCATATTGCTGGCGTTTTAACGCTTCGAGAACTTCAAACCCATTTCCAGCAACATCTGCGCGATAGCCCATACGCTCCAACATGCGGAGCGCCAGCTTTTGATTCACGGCATTATCTTCAGCGAGCAGAATCCGCAACGGTTTGCGAGTGGCAAGGCTGCTATCGAATCGATGCTCGTTCGAGTCCATCGCTTTGATCTTCGCATCGGGCGGCGTCAACGCGTCACTGATGGCGTTATAAAGATTCGACTGTTTGACAGGTTTGGTCAGGAATGCGGCGAAGTTGGTCGTATCCACTGCGTCGCGCCAGGCAAGAGATGTAAGCATAATGAGTGGCATGGTCTTCACACTGGGTACATCCAACTTACGGATCTCCTGTGAAAGAGCAAGCCCATCCATGCCCGGCATGTGCATATCCAGAACGGCAATATCGAAGGTCACGCCATTCTTGAGTGCGGTCAGCGCTTCTTGCGGACTCGCGAACGTAAACGGCTGCATCTCCCAGCTATCCGATTGCAAGGTAAGGATGCGGCGATTGGTCTCGTTATCATCCACGATCATGATGCGCTTGCCGCGCAGTTGTGTCAGCGTGGAAACTCTTTGGTTTGGCGAGGCAGTTGTCGGCGGGGCAAGAAGCGTGAAGTGAAATGTCGAACCGCGCTGTTCCCGGCTTTCCACCCACATCATCCCGCCCATCAACTCCGCCAATCTTCTGCTGATCGCAAGCCCCAACCCTGTGCCGCCATACTTGCGCGAAGTAGACGCATCCACTTGCGAAAACGATTGGAAGATATTTTCGGTGCGATCGGCAGGGATGCCTATGCCCGTATCGCGAACCGCAAAATGGAGGATGGGCACCGCCTCATTCTCAAGCCGCTGCCTGCTCACTTCGACCACGATCTCTCCCACGTCCGTGAACTTGACCGCGTTGCTCAGCAAGTTGACCAGGATCTGGCGCAGACGTGTGACATCACCAAGAATGGTATGCGGTACATCTGGTTGGATGAGCACGCCCATCTCCAAGCCTTTATCGCTGGCAGATAGGGCGAGCAACTCCACGGCACTTTCCACACAATCACGCAAATTGAAGGGTTGGCTTTCAAGCTCCATCTTTTCGGCTTCGATCTTGGAGAAATCGAGAATATCGTTGATGATGGCAAGCAAGGCATCACCACTGGCACGAATTGTTACTGCAAATTCATGTTGTTCTGGTGTGAGTTGAGTATCCAACAACAAACCGGTCATGCCGATGATGCCATTCATTGGTGTGCGGATCTCATGGCTCATACTGGCAAGGAACGTGGACTTGGCACGATTGGCAGCTTCTGCGACAAGACGCGCCTCTTGCACTTCACGTGTGCGGGCATCAACACGGCGCTCTAGGGTTTCGTAAAGTTGAGCCGCATCGACAGCACTGGCGATCTGTGTGCCGATGCTAAAGAGCAGGTCGTAAATACTTTCAGAGATAGGACGGTTCGTGAGCGCATTGTCTACAGTGAGGATGCCGATCCGCTTCCCTTTGGTTTGCAAGGGGATGACCAGTAAAGACTTTGAACCAACGATCTGAAAATTTCTCCGCGCACGTTCGCTTAAGACCGAATCCGTTTCACGCAGGAGGCTCACTTTACCTTCGCGCATGATCTGCGGGAAAAGTGACCCAACCGATGGATCTAGCGAGAGGATCATTTCTTTGAGGGCAGCGATCATTTGCGGTTCGAAGTTGATCGAGTGGGCATACTTCAGCAGTTGAGCCGATTCATCGACAAGCATGATCATGCTGCGGTCCATGTGCAGATGCGTGATGACCGAGCGCAGACTTTTTTCAAGGATCTCGGAAATATCAAAGGTGGCGCTCAGCGCAATGCTGACTTCATAAAGAGTCACCACTTCTGAAATCTTTTGCTGCAAAGCAACATTGGATAGTTGCAACTGTGCGTTGGATTGTTGCAGCGCATCATACTGCTCTTCCGATTTATCGCGCTGTTCCAAGAGCAAGGCTTCCTGCCGGTCGCGTTCGCTCTCAAGTGCGCGGATGCGCATCCACATGGCCGCAAGGATGATCGGCGCAATGATCAAAAGAATATCTGAAGCCACCACCCAAAGCGGAAAGTCATATAACAGATAGGCAAAAATACCCACGCCTACCAAAATTCCCAATAAAGCGCTCAAGATGCGTTTGTACAGCAGCGGGATCGGGAATTGCATCGAGAGCAACCCATCCAACAGCGGACGCGACGGGTTCTCCCAGGTAAATTCCCATTCACAACAATCATGTCCATCAAGAGCACATTGGATCTCACGCACACGCGCCGGAGGAAGTTTGGAATGGTCTAAAGGTGCATTGGCGTAGGCGCCTTGATACACACGGCAAATAGTGTAGATCTCTCGACGATGAAGATGTGCAGGAAGGTGTTTTACGTGTCCCTCCGGATACCATTGGATCACAGCCCGATTTTCAGAAACGCTTGACACGCGAATATCATCATCCACCACTTTTGCGGTGAGACGAGGAATCAGGTTATAGACCTGTTTCAAAGACAGCGGGCGGATCAACATCAGGATCGCAGCAGGCACACTTTTGAAACCACGGAAAAAGAAGAAGTGCGGTTCATCTGAGATCTCTTGCGCAAACGTGTTGAGATAAAGATTGAACTCGTGAGAATAGGATGGATTCGGATTGAAAAGTTGTTCCAATGTCACTGCATAACGAGGGTCTGGAATGGCATCGTTCAAACGAGCCACTAAAACGTCCAAAGCGTTTTCCCGCGCCTTTTCGATCATGATTCCGCGTTCTTTTTGAGAAAGCGTTGCCGGGAATGTAGCACCAATACGCCTGCTCACCGACTCTTGGAATTGATCCAACGCGGCAACGACCAAAGTTCCCTTGATGGTATCGATCGGATTACCATCTTCATCTGAACCGTATGGACGTCCCACCATATAACGCGGGAGTTCTCCAAGATCCTCCACTGAACGCAGACGCGGCAACTCCGCTTCCGGGATAGCATAGGGATAATCCACTGCACTAACGGTCACAGAACTTGAAGAACGTTTGAAAAATCGTTTCTTTTTCGGAGAAGCATCCCAAGTCAGACGCCATTCGCAGCAATCATCTCCGTGTAGTTGACATTTGATCTCTTCCACGTGCGCGAAAGGAAGTCCGGAATGCAATTGTGGGATGACCGCAAACACTCCCTGATATGCTCGACAAGACATGCGAATATAACGTCGCTGTGCTTCCAGCGGAACTTTCTCGGCCTGTGCCTTGCCATACCATTGGATCTGAACAAAGTCCTTGCCATGTGCGCTGACCCGAATATCAGCGTCCGATTGCTTGGAACTGAAACGCGGCAAAATGCTGTACGCATACGAAAGCCGAAGCGGACGAATGAGCGAAAGCATGGAAAGCGGTACGCTCATGGCTCCCCGCCGAAAGAAAAAGTATGGGTCACCGGAAATTTCCGCCGCATATTCGTTGGTGAACAGACTAAACTCGTATGAGTAATAGCGCGATTTATCAAAGATGCTTTCAGCTGTGAGATAAAAACGCTCATCTGGCACAGCTTGATTCAGGCGTTCTACCAATTGAGAAATAGCATCTCGTTGTGCCTTCTCGATGATATTCGCTCTTTCCTCAGGCGAAACACTGGCAGGCAAAGAACGAGTCGCATTCCACGCCATAGAGACTTTCAATTGCTCCACCGCACCCAAAATACTTGAACTGCGTGATTGCTTGACCAACTCCCCTTTCTCGTCCAAACCAAAAGGAATGTTTGCCATCTTTTCGGGCAATGGAGATAGATCACGTTCGGCTTCGTAGTCGATATCCAACAGCGAAGCCACATCATATTGGTCAGAGTCAGGCTGCGGCGCAGATGTGAAGCGCGTGGCGGGCACATCCTGTTTCTGGTTCAAAAATCCCAGCCAGCCTTGCGGCGCTTCCTGCCATTTAAATTCCCATTCACAACATTCATCACCACGCTGCAAACATTTGATATCGTGAACTTCTGCGCGTGGAAGTCCGCGGAGAACAGCCGGAATTTCACCGAGCACGCTTTGAATGTATTCGCAACTGTATTTCAAAAACATTGGGTGCAGTTCTTGCGGCAAAAATTCAAGGTCTTTATCTGCCCACCATTGAATGACCGCTGACCCTGGCTTTACCCTCAGTACACGAAAATCAACATCGGCGATCTTGGCGCTTAAACGCGGCAAAAAGTTATAGACCTGGGTCAAACGTAATGGACGCACAAAGAATGCGATCGCATCAGGAATGCCGCGCCTGCCGCGACCATAATGAAATTCGACATCGCCAGAAAGTTTCTCGCACACCACACTGAGATACACATCGAATTCGACCGAATAACTATTGCCTTCACTCATCAAATAATCGAGTGTGACATGATACGCAGGATCTTCAATGGCAGCATTCAACGCAGCAAGCATTGCCTCAATTGCCTGATTCTTTGCGCGTTCCAGATGCGCTGTGCGAGAGGCATTGCGTGCCTCTTCAAGCACACGAGACTCCACGCGCTCCAGCATATATTGAATGGTCGAACGGATGACCGAACCTTTTGTGCGATTAAGATGCCTGCCGGCTTTATCCACCCCGTAAGGTTGCCCTCTCATGTGAGCAGGTAGACCAAACTCCTGCAGCAGCGATACTCCATCCGGCGACATACTCATAAATTTAAAATTTCCTTCGAGATTTAAATTACATAATATTTTGAGTGATTTGGATTTTTACAATGGTATCATTATTTCGTTAAATCAATCCAAAATTTTTCAGGATTGAACCTCGCCTCTTGTTCCACCGTTGCTTGTTCGCCAGTTTCGAACAGAACCCACGCTGGAGTTTGGGTGTATCTTTCCAAAAAGAAGCGATTAACCCAAACACCTTGGAGCAGCCTGTGACCTACAGAACCGAACATGACCTTTTAGGAGACCATCAAGTTCCCAATGATGTGTACTACGGTGTCCACACCGTTCGCGCATTGGAGAACTTTCCCATTAGCAATATTCCCATCAGCACCTACCCAAGTCTGGTCAATGCATTGGCTTGTGTAAAACAAGCCTGCGCCCAAGCGAACCTGGAATTGGATTTGTTGGATGCCCAAATCGCCAATGCCATCATCAAAGCTTGCGAAGAGATCCGCGCCGGTAGCCTGCGAGACCAATTCGTCGTGGATGTCATCCAAGGCGGTGCAGGGACATCCACAAATATGAACGCCAACGAAGTCATCGCCAACCGAGCCCTGGAGATCCTCGGGCATAGACGGGGCGAATACAAATTTCTGCACCCGCTGGAACATGTCAACTTGAGCCAGAGCACCAACGATGTATACCCAACGGCTGTAAAAGTAGCATTACGATTCTTGATCACCGACCTTATTGCCGGCATGGAAGTGCTGCGCCTCGCTTTTGCTGCCAAAGCCGAAGAATTCAAAGATATCTTAAAAATGGGACGTACCCAATTACAGGATGCGGTTCCCATGACACTCGGGCAGGAATTCAGCACCTATGCTGTGATGCTTGAAGAAGACCAACAGCGTCTGCGTGAAGGGGCTTTGCTAATTCAAGAGATGAACCTCGGTGCGACAGCGATTGGCACCGGCATCAACGCCCACCCCGAATACGCTGCACTAGCTCGCAAACACTTGAGCGAGATCACCGGCATTGAGTACATCACCGCTGGAAACCTCGTTGAAGCAACACAGGATGTCGGCTCATTTGTACAACTCTCAGGTGTGCTTAAGCGTGTGGCAGTAAAACTCTCTAAGATATGTAACGATCTGCGCTTGCTTTCATCTGGACCACGTACCGGGCTTGGCGAGATCAATTTACCAGCTGTGCAAGCTGGTTCGAGCATCATGCCGGGCAAGGTCAACCCGGTCATCCCCGAAGTAGTGAACCAGATCGCATTTATGGTCATAGGCAATGATGTTACCGTCTCCTTCGCCGCCGATGGTGGACAGTTGCAACTCAACGCTTTTGAGCCAATCATCGCGCACAGTTTGTTCGATAGCCTCATTTATTTGCGCAATGGATGCATCACATTGGCAGAACGCTGCGTGAACGGTATCACCGCCAACCATGACCGACTTGAAGAGCACATGAACCGTTCGGTCGGAATCGTCACAGCGTTGAATCCATTCATCGGGTACGAGAATGCAAGCTCAGTTGCGAAAGAGGCGTACTCATCCAATAAAAGCGTGACGGAGATCGTACTGGAGCGTGGTCTGCTCACAAAGTCAGAACTCGAAGAAATCCTCAAACCCGAAGTGTTGACCAAGCCGCGTTGGATCAAGAAAGAATCTGGACAAAAGTAAGTATGAACCTCCTCATTCGGTCTGAACAGGCAGGTGATAACGAAGCTATCACGCAGGTGACATATGATGCCTTCCTCGGCAAGTTCAGCGACCATCCCACTGAGCATCTCATTGTTAACGCACTACGAGAAGCTGACATGCTCACCCTCTCGCTCGTCGCTGAAATAGACGGGAATGTTGTGGGGCATGTGGCGTTTTCGCCAGTGACCATCAATGAAACATTCATGGATTGGTATGGTTTGGGTCCGATCTCGGTTGCGCCTGCGTTCCAGAAACAAGGCATTGGCTCAAAGATGATCGTGGATGGGTTGGCAAAACTGCGTGACCTCGGCGCAAAGGGATGCGTGCTCGAAGGCAGTCCGGCATATTACTCGCGCTTCGGTTTCAAGCCAAAAGCTGGTCTCACCTACCATGCCGCACCTGCCCATGAATTTTTTATGGCGCTTCCGTTTTACGACGATATACCAACCGGGCAAGTGGAATTTCACAAAGCATTTTATGTAAGTGCATGAAGATAGACCATACACGATAGACGATCGACCATGGTCTCCAAAGGAGAGAGAGATGACTACTGTTTTTGATTCGACCCATAGTGTAAAGAACGAACTCAATAAGCAAAGCTACATTGCTTCAGATGAGATCGCAACCATCGTCTTCCTCGCCCAGAAGTTGGGCAAGCCATTGCTGGCAGAAGGTCCGGCAGGTGTGGGCAAGACCGAGTTGGCAAAAGCCATCGCCTCCGCGACTGGACGCCAGTTGATCCGCTTGCAGTGTTATGAAGGCTTGGATGAATCAAAGGCGTTGTATGAGTGGGAATATTCCAAGCAGTTACTTTACACACAGTTACTACGCGACAAATTGAACGACACATTGGGCAAAGCCGAATCGCTGAGCGAAGCCGCCGATAAACTTGCCAAAGAAGAAGATGTCTTTTTCTCGACGCGCTTTCTGCTGCAACGTCCGTTGCTAAAGGCGATCTTAAGTGATTCGCCTACTGTTCTATTGATCGATGAAATCGACCGAGCCGATGCTGAATTTGAAGCCTTTCTGCTCGAAATCTTGAGCGACTTCCAAGTCTCTGTGCCAGAGTTGGGCACGCTTGCCGCGAAGCATAAACCATTCGTTGTTCTCACCTCAAACAACACCCGCGAACTATCCGAAGCGTTGAAACGCCGCTGTTTGTATCTGTTCGTGGATTATCCCAACTTGCAGGAAGAGTTGGCGGTCGTTCATCTCAAAGTGCCCAACCTCAACCCCAAACTCGCGCAACAAGCCGTGGAATTCGTGCAACGCCTACGCAAAGCGGATATGCGCAAATCCCCCTCCATCAGTGAGACACTCGATTGGGCGAATGCGCTCGTAGCTTTGAATGCAACAAATTTAGACAAAGATGTTCTGGAAGATACACTCTCAGTTTGGTTGAAGCATGAAGCAGATCTGCAAAAAGCAAAACGGCAGTTGATGAGTCCGCCGCAAAACCCGAAGCAGCGTCCGCCTGCGGATGATTTTGGTCGATTTTCCGGCAATTAAAGAAGATCTTAAAATAATTTAGAGGTAGAGATGAGCGAGCAGAAACCATTTACCCGTCCGACCACTGTGGCAGAGATGCTGGAACGCATGGAAAATTTTTCCACTGATGAAGGCTGGCAAAAAGGCTTGGATTACAAGCCCAATCCAAGTGAAGTGTTCATTGTCACTCCGCCCAAATGCGGAACGACCTGGATGCAACAGATCGTACATGGCTTGCGCACGCGCGGCTCGATGGATTTTGACGAAATCACCCAAGTGATTCCATGGATCAATATGGCACACGATTGCGGTATTGATATCAATGCGCCGCAAGTTGCAAGTCCACGGGCATTCAAGACCCATAGCACGCTCAAGGAATCTCCGAAGGGCGGCAAATACATCGTCATCTTGCGAAACCCGCACGATGCCTTGATCTCACACTATTATTTCTTTGAAGGTTTTTTCTTCGAAAAGGGTTCGATTGACTTGGAAACCTTTGCACGGGAATATTACATTCCGAGGCAAATGATCTTCAAGCACATCCTCGCGCTGTGGGGCAGGCATAAAGATGAAAATGTGCTGGCGCTATGTTATGAAAATATGAAAGCCGACTTGCCCAAAACTGTGGAACGAGTGGCTGAATTTACCGGTATTCCACTTGACAATGAATTGAAAGAGATTGTCATCCGCCAGTCCGATATCAAGTTCATGCAGGCACATGAAGATCAATTCGAAGACCATATCATTCGCACCAAACGTGGTCCTGCCATGCGGCTGCCGGCGGGTGGTCAGCTCTCCAAGGTGCGCGACGGACAGGCAGGCAGCGGCAAATTGACCCTGCCTGAACACATCAAACAAGAATTGGATACCATCTGGAAAGACCAGATCACACCCGCAACGGGATTGAATTCGTACGAAGATCTCCGTAAAGAATTAATGCTGATGTAGGGCGAGGTCCCCTCGCCCTGTTGCCGATATGAAATAAAGGCGGGGAAACCCCGCCTCTACAGGATAAAACAATATGGAAGCTCGCATTCTTCAATTGATCTCTGCCTTGCGCGCCAGCGGGGTGCGCGTGTCGCTTGCGGAGTCTGCTGAGGCGTTCTCTGCAGTAGACTTAATGGGGATTCAAGACCGCGAGTCATTTCGACTGTCGCTGCGTGCCACGCTCGTCAAGGATGTTAAGGATCTACCCACTTTTGACAAGCTCTTCCCACTCTTTTTCGGTTCAGGGACTCCGCCGGAGATGGGCGGCAATCCATCAGACGACCTGACGCCGGAAGAGATCCAGATGCTGGCAGAGGCGTTGAAGAATTTTGCAGAGAACCTCCGTCAGCGTATGGAAAGGCTGATGAACGGCGAACCCCTTTCAAAGTCCGAGTTGGAGGCGTTAGGTCAGTTGGTTGGCTTGAATCAGGCAGACAATCTCAATTATCAAAATTGGATGACCCAGCGCATGATGCGTGCCATGGCATTCCCTGAAGTGCAAAAGGCAATGAAGGAGTTAATGGAACAACTCCAACAGATGGGCATGAACCGCGAACGCATGGAACAGATCCGCGAGATGATCCAGCAGAACATGCAAGGCATGCAGCAACAGATACAGCAGTTTGCAGGTGAGCGCATTGCCGAGAATTTGAGCGAACGCCCGCGCGGGGAAAATATTGAAAACCTGATGAACCGCCCATTTCAAGCTTTGTCCGATGCAGATAAAAAGATATTGCAGCGCGAAGTAAAACGTCTCGCCGCCGCACTGCGGACAAGAATTGCTCTCCGCCAAAAGAGAATGAAGACCGGGCAAATGGACCCGAAGGCGACCATCCGCGCCAACTTGAAATATCACGGTGTGCCGATGGAGATCAAGCACCGCGACAAGATCCGCAAGCCCAAGATCGTTGTGATCTGCGATGTCAGCACGTCGATGCGTTTTTGCTCAGAATTGATGTTGAGCTTTTTATTTGCCTTGCAAGGACAAGTGCGCAAAACACATGCTTTTGCCTTCATTGACCATCTTGAGTCCATCTCAGAAGATTTCACTGGAAGTAATGCAGACGAAGCGATCCAATCCGTGCTGTGGCGCATGCCAAGCGGACATTACAACACCGACCTTGGCTGGTCGCTTAATAATTTTCAAAAAGAATACATGGACACACTCAACAGCGGTACGACCTTGTTGATCGTCGGCGATGGGCGCAATAATTACAACGATCCGCGCATCGACGTCTTTTCCGCGATGACCCGCCGCGCTACCCGTACCATCTGGCTCAACCCCGAACCAGACTACATGTGGAATGGTGACAGCGACATGAAAAAATACGCGCCCCTGTGCGATAATATACTGAAAGTCAGCAATCTTCGCGAGCTGGCAAATGCAGTGGATGAGTTACTAGCTGGATAGAGCTAATATCGAATGGCTGGGGCTCAACCAAATTCAGGAGTTCCATGAAAAATTATTCAAACCTTTTGGGAACCATCCTCCTCCTTGGTTCCCTGATGGCATGTGGCGCACCCACACCTGCGCCTACCCCGATCCCCACCGTCACCCCAACTGTGGAAATTGTTCAAGATAATTCCCTGCATTTAGGGAACTGGCACGATTTGTTCTATCACGAAGAACTTGAAAAGATCATTCTAGTTAATGGCGGACCGGAGAGCGGTAAACCAGGAACGGATCCCATTGAACTTTGGTCCTGGGATGGGCGACAATGGTCATTATTGAGCGCTGATACCGAAGGTCCACATTGGCGCAATTATGCAAGCATCGCCTATGACTCTACTCGTGATGTCCTCGTCCTATACGGTGGGCTGACCCAGGAACGCAATTACACCGATACATGGGAATGGGACGGCGAAGGTTGGACGCAGTTCCCAGTGGAAGGCCCGGGTGGACGTGAAGCGGCAGGTATGACTTTTGATGCAAGCCGCAATAAAACTGTTTTGTTCGGTGGCGCTCAGTCAGGTCACACCATGAACGATATTTGGGAATGGGACGGCATTCAGTGGACACAGATCGGAACTGAAGAAGGACCTGATGCCCGCTACCCTGCCGGGTTTGTCTATGATGCTGCCCATCAAAATATTCTGCTCTTTGGCGGTCACACCATCAATGATGACAAAATGACAGCCTTCTCAGATACTTGGATTTGGAATGGTCTCACCTGGGAAGAGATCGAAACACAGGGTCCTTCAGCACGAGACGGAGCTCGCGCAATTTTCAACCCTACTCTGAACAATGTATTTCTTTTCGGGGGTGCTGAATTCACCAACAAGGTGAAGAACCAGAATGATACCTGGCTATGGGATGGAGCTGGATGGCAAAAATTAAGTGTGGAAGGTCCTGGCGCAAGAGTACATCCCACAATGGCGTTTGACCCTAAACGTGCTGTGATCGTGATGACAGGCGGCTCCAATGAACCTGGCTCCATTCTCAAAGACACATGGGAATGGGATGGCGAAAATTGGATGTGTAAAAGTAATTGCGAATAAAAGAGCGCGGATGTAACATCCGCGCTCTTTTTATATTCAACCGTAATTACTGCATAAATAAATCTGCAACAGAAAAGGCTATTCCTTCTGCGCCTTCTTCTGAATAATCCAAATTCAGCAAGACCACCACAGACAGATCCTGGTCAGGGATATGAAGATAGTAGGACTCAAAACCCAACCATGCACCGGAATGACCAATGTATGAATAGCCTGAGTATTCGCTCAACTCCACGCCAAATCCATAATCGATCGCTTCTCCATTGTTCAAGGTTCCTGAAGTGAACGCCTCTTCGAGGGTTTCTGCACTAACCAATTCAAAATTACGCAATGCAAGATCGTACAGATACATATCCCCAAGGGTGGAATAAATGCTGCCTGAGCCTGTCAGCCCATCTAAAATATCCGGCTCATACGCCCAAGGCTGCCCGCCATCAGAATAATAACTTTGAGCAACATTATCATCCGTCAATCGTTGGGCATTGGGCAAAGAAAATGTATGTGTCATACCCAACGGCACAAAAATATTTTCGTCCATGAACACGGCATATTTCTGTCCTGAAACTCGCTCGATCAACGAACCCAGGATCTCATATCCAGAATTGCTGTAACTATAAACTTCTCCCGGTTCTGTAAGCATGCCACCTTGCTCATTTAGGACACTTAACAAGTCTTCATTTGTTGGAGCTTCAGAAGAGTCTATCAAAGCATTATATATAGCATCGCTATCGTCATAGCCCATCACACCCGACGTATGATACAAGAGACGGCGAATAGTAACACCACCATCCATCCATGCCAATTCTGGAATGTATTTCCCGATGGGGTCATCATAATTCACCAATCCCTGCTCAGCGAGGATCATCACACCCAACGCGGTGAATTGTTTTCCTACCGACCCTAAATGAAAAATCGTGTCAATTGTGATCGGAGTCTCACTCTCAACATCTGCAAGCCCATAACCTTTTTGAAATTTCACCTCTCCATTTTGGATGACCATCACCGCCCCGCCCGGACTTTTCGTGTATTTTGCCATCAAGGCATCAATTTCGGTGGACATCTCGCCTCCATCGCCAGACTGGGTTGGTTTTTCCTCCACAAGCAAAGGCTCTTCTGTAGCCGTATCGTCTCCACCGGCTAAAGCACCGCATGCGAGCAAAAGAAATGCGGTTATTACCACAAATAAAGCTTTCATCTTCATTTTGTTTCCTCATTGTTGGAATTGAAGGTCAGATTATAACGGGAATGCCTACATTGAAATTTCCTTGCTGCCTGTCAATTGGGTATATTGCAAAGGGTATAATGCTTACAAATAACGATGGATCACTAACAGGACACGAAAATGGCAAAGATTTTGATCGTGGACGATGATGACAAAGTAACCACCCTTCTTGGGCGCTATCTCTCCTCATTAGGGTTTCAGGTAACGGCGCTCAACCAAAGTTCCAAGGCAATATCCACAGCAGAACAACTCCGCCCAGACCTTTTCATTCTCGACATAATGATGCCACCGCCAGATGGGTTTACCCTCACCAGCATGCTGCGGGATGATGTAAAATTTGCACGCACACCGATCCTTATCATCACTGCACTGGACAATAGTAATAGCAGGGCTACCACACTAGGTGCCAACGGGTACCTGGCAAAACCATTCAATCTTGATGAACTTGCAGCCAAGATCACCGAGTTGATCGGCAGTCTGGATTAATCTCTACCCCTGGAGGAAGGCATGGCAAAAATATTGATAATCGATGATGATACCGAAACAATAAAACTGCTTGAATCGATCGTCCAACTTGATGGACATGAGACCAGATCTATCAGTGAAAGTAAACAAGCTTTTATGATCGTGGAAACCTTTATGCCAAATCTGGTCCTCCTGGATATCATGATGCCTGAAATAAACGGGATCGCTGTTTGTAAACTAATAAAATCAAACCCCAAAACCAATCACATTAAAGTGATGATGGTATCTGCACTAAGCGATGAAGGCACCAAGCGAGATACTCTCCATGCCGGAGCCGACCAATTCGTGACCAAGCCGATCCTGCCAAGGTTGCTAACCCAGCAGATCAATGACCTTTTGGCATAATCATTTTCGTACATCTGCCATATAATTAGACGACATTTCGACCTTCATTACAAAAATTCATTCCTCTTATTCAAGGTAGAACCGCATGACAAAAATTATGATGGTGGACGACGATAAATTGGTGACCGAACTTTTGCAAAAGCTACTTCGAGCAGATGGCTTCGATACCATTGCGATCAATGACAGCACAAAAGCCGTAGAATTCGCAAAATCAGAAATGCCAGACCTGTTTTTGCTCGACTTGATGATGCCCCAGCCAGATGGATTTCGCCTTTGCAGAATGTTGCGAGAAGAACCTCTTTTCATGCGCACCCCCATCATCATTGTCACAGCGTTGGATGACAGTGACAGCCGTGCCGTTGCATTTGGCGCTGGCGCAACCGACTACCTCACCAAACCATTCCACCCCGGTGAGTTGAAAGATAAAATTTTGGAAGCACTCGAGAACTAGAAAAGAAATAAATAAAAAACACGCCTCCTTGGAGGCGTGTTTTTTATTTTCGGTCGAACAATTTATTTCAAAGTGCGAATGAAAGCAACAGCTTGCCAGATCTGCTCATCGGTAAGAACACCCTTCCAAGCGACCATGGCGGTGCCTTCTTTACCGGTGTTAATGCGCCAGTAGAGATAGTCATCACCGACCTGGGCAGCCAATTCAGGCAGGTTCTTCGGAGCAGGATCGAGAGCTGCACCAGCAGGACCATCACCATGTCCCTGAGGACCATGGCAGGATTCACAGTTGGTCTTGAAAACTTCCGCCCCAGCGGTAGCAGCATCTGCACCAAGCGGGCTGGTAGCCCCAGCGTAGTCAGCAGGAACAGTCGCAATCGCGGTTGCATCTGCACCACCGCCGCACGCAGCGAGCACAATGGCGCTTAACGCCAAAACCAACACACCAAAAAAGACTTTCTTCATCGTATACCTCCAGTTGATTATTGTCGGCTGATATTATAGTGATTTTGTGAAAAAAAGCACTGTGACATTAGTTACATTAATCACGTGACATCTATTGATGACTCTCCACAATACACTATTTATTTTTCCGACCACCCTTCAACTGCTTTTGCAATTTCGCCAAAGACTCCCAATCTTCCTTTGCCGCCAATTTAGCTTGCTCGATCCATCCTTCCGGGCTCATCATCTGCATTCCCGCCTTATCAAGCACCTTTTGAATATCCGCCGCTTTTGCACGAGCCAGGTCATCAAAAGTTTCTATACCAGCACGAGCAAGGACTTTAACCACTTTTGGACCCACACCTTCGATCTTAGCCAAGTCATCTGCTGCTTTCTTTTTCTCAGGAACTGGCTTCGCCTCAACCTCGACCTGAACCTGCTGCGGTTTTCTCAGGCTTGATACCCAACCGGCTATGATCGCAAGTGCGAAGAAGCCCAATAAAATCATCAATAGCCAAAGGAGTTCAGTGTTCGGACCCTCCCCGCCTTCGGATAACAAATGCAGTGCAAACATATCTTCCTCCAAATAGTTTATTTGACCATTCGCACTTATACGTGAAAATATGGAGCATGTCAATTCTTGGGGGTAAAATTGCCCAATTCTGCCTTGGAGAAACTCAATGAAATTAAAACGCTGGCAAATCATCCTTGTAATAAGCACCGTTTTACTGCTTGCCTTCCGCCTTACCTCCAACCCTGCTCCTGATCATCCCTATTACGCTGAAAACCTGAATTACCCACTTGTCATCGCCCACCAAGGCGGAGATGGAGTCTGGCCCGGCGAAACCATGCTCGCCTACCAAAACGCTGTTGACCTGGGTGTGGACGTTCTCGAAATGGACATTCACATCACCAAAGACGGCGAACTCATCCTCATGCACGACGAAACCGTCGACCGCACCACAGACGGCACCGGCGAAATCGAATCCATGACGTTGACTGACTTGAAAAAGCTCGATGCTGCCTATGACTGGTCACCCGATGAAGGCAAGACCTTCCCCTATCGCGGACAAGGCATTCAAGTTGCCACATTGGAAGAAATCTTCCAAGCCTTCCCCGAAATGCGTATGACCATCGAGATCAAGAAGACAAATTCTCCAATGGCAAAACCCTTCTGTGATCTGATCCGTGAATACAATATGCAAGATAAAGTTTTGGTTGCCTCCTTCCATGATGAACGCCTCAAGGAATTCCGCACCGAATGTCCCGAAGTAGCCACATCCAGCGCCAAGAACGAAACGACTGTTTTTGTCCTGCTCACAAAAGCATTTCTCGGCGGATTCTATTCGCCGATTTTCTACTCTCTGCAAGTCCCTGAAGAATCTGGCGGCATCACCGTCATGACACCTGCTTTCGTCCGCGCAGCCCATGCTCGCAACCTCGCCGTCGAGCCGTGGACCATAAATGATGAAGAGACCATGCGCAAGTTCATTGAATGGGGCGTGGATGGCATCATCACTGATAGACCGGATATCCTGATGGAAGTGCTGGGCAGATAATGAGCAGTTATATAAACTTCGTGAACCAAAATCGCAGAGAGCGAGAAACTGGTTTTGCTTCTGACCCTTTGAGTTGGTTGAACCTTGTTGGGTTGTTCTGGCTCGATGAAGGCGAAAACAGCTTTGGCAACAGCGCTGAGGCGAAAATATCCCTACCGAAATTCCCCTTGCCGATCAGTGGACATTTTCTCTTCCAAAATGGAAAAGTTACGGTTCACCCAATAACCTCCATGACCATGAATGGCGGAGTCATTGAATCCCGCCCGCTTAACACGGATAAAGACCCAACGGCGGACCTGCTTGAAGTTGGAACTCTCACCATGAAGATCATCATCCGTGGCGATTCAACTCTTGTTCGTGTTTGGGATCGGGAAGCGGAACTCAATAAGGGCTTCAACGGCTTCGAGTATTTTTCCACCGACCCCAAGTACAAGGTCACCGCAAAATTTGTCCGTTACGCCCCACCCAAACCAACCATTCGGATTGAAGGCATTGGAACGGAGATTCGATCCTTTTTTGTTGGGCAGGCACAATTCACTTTGAACGGTGTTGAATGCACCCTTGAAGCGGAACAAAGCGGCAACGATTTGCTCTTTAATTTCAAGGATGAAACCAATAGCGAAACAACATACGGGGGCGGGCGCAGATTTTATCTCCCACCGCCCGAAGGAAACGAGATCGTTCTCGATTTCAATCTAACCAACAACTGGCCTTGTGCCTACACCCCGTTTGCGACTTGCCCTATCCCGCCCAAGGAAAACAATTTGAAAGTAAGGGTTGAAGCAGGAGAGAAAAAGTTCAAGAAGTAACAGAAATAAAAAGAGTAATGAGTTTTCCTCATTACTCTTTTTTATTTTACGTTTTACGCGTTACTCAATCCATGTTACACGGTCTTCAAAACCGATCCGCGTATAGGGTTCTGGCAGTATATCTGGGTATCCTACATAAATAAAACCAACGATGTGCTGGTCAGACGCAAAACCAAGGAAATCCTTTACTTTCGCATCGCGTGCCCACTCTCCGGTCCGCCATATGGCGCCAAGTCCTAATGCATGTGCAGCAAGCAAGATGTTTTGCGCGGCAGCAGAAGCTGCGGATATATTTTCCACTTCGATGGTCTTTGTATCGGCGGGCTTATCCGCACCGATCGCAATGACCACAGGAGCGCGGAGCGGCAAGCCACGAGTTTTGTCCAAGCCTTCGGCTGGCGCCCCCGGATTCCGGTCCGCGAATGAGGCGGACATGACTTCACCCAACTTCTTACGCCCATCCCCGGTCAACACCACAAATCTCCATGGTCTCACTTTATGATGATTCGGAGCCTGTGCCCCAGCGCTTAATAATTTTTCGATGGTCTCACGCGAAAGTGCATCCTGCTTCACTTTGCTGACCGTTGTTCTTCCATGAATTGCTTCAAATAGTTCCATTGCTTCCTCCGGGTTCAAAGACGCTTGCGGGTAAAATTGTCTTACCATGAAAATATTTTATTCAGAAGAGCATCGCCGACATTATCCACCTTTTGAAGTTTTTGACGGTGGAATACGAGTGGATTATTTTGAAAACCCAGACCGCATGGACCGCATTTTGACCGCGCTAAAAAATACAGACTGGGCGAAATTTTTAGAACCGATGGATTTTGGTCTCGCTCCGATCCTCGCCGTGCATGACCGTGACTATATCAACTTCCTCGCCTCGTGCTGGGATGAATGGCTGGCTTCTGACCCCGAGGTTGCGGCGTCGCCGGAAAAACATGCTTTCCTGCCCGCGACCTTTGCTTTGCGAAGGAATGCGCGCCCCACCTCCTCCCTGCGTGGACGCGGCGGCTACTACATCATGGATCTCTCTGCTTGTATCGTAGCAGGTACATACCAAGCGGCACTCGCTTCTGCAAATATCGCTTTGAGTGCAGCATCATCCATCGTCAATGGGCAATCATCCGCTTTCGCTCTCTGCCGTCCGCCTGGGCATCACGCCGGGAAGGATTATGCAGGCGGCTATTGCTTTATCAACAATGCTGCCGTTGCTGCAAATTGGTTATCACAAAAAGGCAAGGTTGCAATCCTTGATGTAGACTATCACGCGGGTAATGGCACACAAGATATTTTCTATGAACGCAACGATGTGTTCACCCTTTCCATTCATGGCGACCCTGATTTTGAATATCCACACTACATTGGTTTCGCAGATGAGACAGGCGCCGGAGCCGGGTTGGGCTTTCATCGCAATTTCCCCCTGCCAAAAGAGACGAACGACGAAATCTATCTAAACGCTTTAGATAATGCGTTGAAATTGATCCGCGATTATGCGCCTCAATTTTTAGTTCTTTCTTTGGGCGCAGATGCTTTCGATGGTGACCCGCTTGGGTTGTTCAAAGTTACGCGTAACGGGTTTCACGAGATCGGCAACCGAATTGCTGGATTAAACCTGCCCACCGCGATTATCATGGAAGGCGGTTATGCTAATGAGGCACTCGGCAGCAATATCCAAACTTTATTGGAGAATTTCAAATGAAAATATGGCTAATACTTTTATTCATTCCTATCTTTGCCCTCACTGCATGCGGCGCTCCGGCAACGGAACCACCATCAGAACCCAATGAGACCGCCACTCCCATCATCGTCTACATTACTGCCACCCCGCAACCAACACTGACCCCTACGATTACCTTTACACCTGGTCCAACTAATACCGCCGAACCCACCATCACCCTCACACCGGAGTTTGCCTTTCCTACAGTGACAGTGAACAAGCAGGCTCATTGCCGTTACGGTCCGTCCGCAGCATTTCTCCACGCTGCAGATCTTTATGCTGGTGATACTGGTACAGTACGAAATCGAGCCATGTATAGTAATTGGCTGTATATCAAATTCGATAAACTCAATTACTTTTGCTGGGTTGCTCCCTCGGTCGTAGATGTGGTCGGCGATGTCACCACCCTAAAGAAATTCGAACCCAACCTTCAATCCATTGGCAGCAATCAGTATGGTCCTCCACAGAACGTGCAAGCCACTCGCAACGGTGATGAAGTGACCATCACCTGGGACCAGATGCAAATGAGCAACGACAAAGACCGCGGCTACTTGATCGAGGCTTTTGTCTGTCAGGATGGCGCATACCTCTGGTGGACTTTCTCCTATCCCGACCAATTTACCACCTCATACACGGTCAAAGATGAAGCAGGCTGTGCAGCCCCATCGTATGGAAAAATCTATACCGTGGAAAAACATGGTTTTTCCTACCCGGCAGAAATCCCCTGGCCCTCGCCATAGCAGGAATAAAGAATCAAAAAAAGGCTCTTGCTAATCGCAAGAGCCTTTTTGTTTGGTTTACTTACTTTACAATTCCTGCTTTTTTGAACGCGCCTTCCAAGATCTCAATGGTCACAGGTTTAATGATCATGGCTTGAGCGCCGCCTCGCATTACATGTTGCCGCGTCTCCGGTTGGTCATCGGATGTAATGATGATGACGGGTACTTTCATCAAGCGCGGTTCACGTCGAATGAACGCCAAAACTTCAGTGCCATCCACACCTGGCATGTTGATATCCAAACAAATAAAATCCGGAACAACACTAGCCAACACAGACATCGCCGCACTGGATCCATAAGCCACTCGTGCAGGGAGTTCTAAAAGCCCAAGCATTTGTTGCAGGGCATCCGCCGTTTGGCGATTATCGTCAATGATTAAACCTTCAGCCATCAATCCTCCAAAATTAATGTGCCCATAACAGACACGTCATATCCTTTCAGTTTGGATACAGCCTCTCGAAAGTGTGAATCAACCAAAAGGTCGAATAGAGGCGCAAGCAGAACATCGTCTGCAAATTGTTTTGGGATCACTATATCGTATCGTTCCTGGAAAAGTGGGATGAATTCCAAATCCAACGCTTGAGCGGCGGCGGCAACACCTAATCCGCAATCTGCACGCCCCGAAGCGACCGCCGAAGCAACACCGAGGTGAGTATACTCGTCCTGATTGTAGCCGGCAATGGACTCTTTTGAAATTTCCATTGTATTCAAGTGATAATCAAGCAGAACGCGCGTACCTGCACCGCGCTGTCGGTTCACAAATTGGACCTCGTGCCGGGTCAGGTCTTGCAGGGTTTTGATTCTCTTTGGGTTTCCCTTCTTAACGATCAACCCCTGGTCACGTCCCACCAACGCCACAACTTTTACCGGTATACCCGGCATGTATTGGCGGATGTACGAAATGTTATAGGTACCATCATTCGGGTCAAGTAAATGTGACCCGGCAATATGTGCCTCACCGCGCCGCAAAGCGACCAACCCACCCTGTGAGCCGACATTGGCAGACGCCAAACGCCGATCATGCTCAGCAAGGAATTGAGCAATGAGGTCAAGCGTCAGGTCGTGAGAGCCGATGGCAAGGATGGTCTTCTCGATCTCGCTGCGATTACGATACATGCGCACCTGTATCTTTTCGCCTGCTTCCATGCCTTGCGTTCCACTTGGAACGAGCGCCAATCCATCCGCTTGTACCAACGATGTGATGACCCCAGCCCCGCGCGAAAGTGGAGCCGCCAATAATTTATCGCCCACCTTCCCCACCACCACACGGACAAAGTCATCATCCCCCGCAGGAGACACCAACTTGCGCGTGAGTGTCGCTGTTTCGATCGGCAACTCCAACGGACGTCGTCCCAGCCATTTGGCGATGAGCGATTCGACGAAGATATCCACCGTGAGAGCGGCAGAGACAGGGTAGCCGGGAACGCCGACAATCGGGACGATAGACGATTGACGATTGACCATGGACTGTGGTCCGCGGTTTATCGTCCCAAGAATCACAGGATGCCCCGGACGCACCGCTACTCCATGCACCAACAATGTACCGAGTTTCTCAACAACCTTTGAAGAGAAATCTTCAGCGCCTGCAGATGAACCTGCATTTAGCAATACCAAATCGTGAGTTTGCGCCGCTTCGGTAACGCGCTGACAGATCAGATCAAAATCATCTTTAGTAATGGGATACCGAGTTGGCTCGCCGCCCATTTGCTTGATCTGTGATGCAAGCACCAGCGAGTTGTATTCGAGAATATCGCCTGCTTTGAGTTTTGAACCGATGGGAACAAGTTCGGTTCCAGTAGGCAGGATCGCCACTTTCGGCTTTCGCGCTACCTTTATGGTCTGATGCCCCGATGCAGCGATCGCACCTAAATCCGCCGGACGCAAAACGTGACCTGCTGGCAAGACCAATTGTGTTGCAACGATGTCCTCCCCCAACGGGCGGACGTGACTCCACGGCGCAACTGAAGCGCGGATGCGAATCGCTCTCGGTTTGCGAATCTCAGATGTGATCTGCTCATTATCATCCAACGATTCGACATTCTCGATCGGGATGACCGCATTTGCCCATTCGGGCAAGGGATCGCCAGTATCCACATATTGCGCTTCGGGTCCGGTATAGAGCAGCACGGGTGCGGAAGGCATTGCTCCAGTTGTTGCCACCGCACGGACGGCAAAACCGTCCATGGCGGAGGCGTGATAATGCGGCGAAGAGATCTCGGCCCAAATCGGTTCGGAAGTGACTCGCCCCAAGGCATTTTCATCGAGAGGAATTTCTTCCACACCAAGCACACGCCAAAGGTCAGCTTCTTGCAATGCCTGACGCAGGCGCTCCTGGGCTTGAGAAAGAGGGATGTCGTGGAGGTATACAGACATTCGATTTTATATTGATGATTTACGCAATTCCATCCATCGCCGCGCCTAAACGCTTCACGATCTCATCCACTTCATCTTCAGTGATGGAAAGCGGAGGCGAGAACGCCAGCGTATTCCCAAGCGGACGAGAGCGCAACCCATGTGCTTCGGCGGCTTTGAAGATTTTCATTGTCGTGGCAGGGTCGGCGGCTTTGGTATTTTTATCCGAAACGATCTCCACACCGCAGACTAAACCAAGTCCGCGCACGTTGCCGACGAAAGAGAATTCTTCAAGTTTCTTCAAGCCTTCGATCAAACGCTTGCCTAATTCGCGGGCGCGCTTCGGGAATTCTTCACGTTCCATGATTTCAAGATTCTTCAACCCAACCGCACACGCCATGGCATGACCGGAATAAGTGTAGCCATGCATATAAGCTTCCGTATCCGCTGCGGATTCCATCGTCTCGCGAATTTCATCGGAGATCTGAATGCCACCCAATTGAGCATATCCGCTGGTGATAGCTTTGGCGAAGGACAAGATATCCGGTTTGACGTTCCAATGTTTGAGCGCGAACCATTCACCTGTGCGACCAAAACCAGTGATGACCTCGTCCGCGATAAAGAGGACTTCGTACTTATCGCAAATTTTGCGGATCAGTGGAAAATAATCGTCGGGTGGAACGATCACGCCGCCGACGCCCATAACAGGTTCGGCGATGAAAGCAGCGACAGTATCGGCTCCTTCGCGGAGAATGGCTTCTTCCAACTCTCGAGCTGCTGCCTGCCCGACAGTTTCTCCATCTTTCATCTTGCCATCATAGCGATATGGATTCGGTGCAGGGATGTGAATAAATCCCTCCGGCGCAGGACCAAACATGGTGTGATATTTTTCAAGCCCAGTGGCGAATGTAGTGGAGAGAGTCACACCATGATATGCCCCTCTTCGAGCAATAACCTTGTATTTACCCGGCTTCCCCTTGCGCTTCCAGTAATAACGCGCGGTCTTGAATGCGGAGTCATTCGACTCGGAACCACCTGAAGTAAAAAGCGTGGTATTCAAACCTTCGTAAGCAAAACCCGCGAGTTTATCTGCCAGTTGAATGGACGGGAGGTTGGTCATACCGGAGAAATTGGAAGTGAACGCCAATTCCTTCATCTGGTCATAGGCAACTTTAGCGATCTCTTCCCGCCCGTACCCCGCGTTGACGTTCCACAGCCCAGCCATGCCATCGAGGATTTTTCGTCCGTCTGTGAGATGCAGCCACACCCCTTCACCTTTTTCGATCACCATCGGGTTGGCATGTGTCTTGGGGTGGTATGTGGGATGTAATTGTTTTTTGTCTTTCTCGATCCAGGTTTTTGTTTGGTCGCTCATGGGGTTCTCCTGAAAAAACATAATGCGGAATACGTAATTTTTCGAATTACGCATTCCGTATTCATCATTCTAAATTCATCAATTAACCTAGCACTTCCACATCATGTGGACCGGATTCTTTCAAGCCTGCGCCGGTCATACGCATGAAGATCGCCTTCTCTTGAAACTCTTCGATGGTCCTGGCACCGCTGTAGCTCATACCAGATTGCAACCCACCGACGAGTTGATTGAGCACTTCACGTGCCTTTCCACGATACGGAACTGCTGCCTCGACACCTTCTGCTACATAATCTTCGATCTCTTCGCGGGTCAGGTCGTTGCCTTCACGCTTGTTGCGTTCGATGTTCGCTGCCAGCGATGCCATACCACGAGACGCCTTATAGCGATGTCCGCGGCGGGTCATGATCATGCCGGGGCTTTCATCGGTGCCAGCCAGCATGGAGCCGATCATGACAGATTGCGCACCGGCGGCGATCGCTTTCGCCACATCACCGGGGAAGCGGATACCACCATCCGCGATGATAGGCGTGCCGCTTGGGCGAGCTGCGCTTGCACATTCGATAATAGCTGTCAGTTGTGGAACACCGGAGCCTGCGACTTGGCGCGTAATGCAAATCGAGCCAGGACCCACGCCAACTTTCACTGAGTCTACACCTGCATCGATGAGGCGTTTGGTGCCATCGGCAGTTGCGACATTCCCACCGATGATTTGCGCATCTGGGAAATGCTTGCGGATATTTTTCACCATATCCAACTCAAGTTCTGAGTCGCCGTGGGCAATATCCACTACGATGCAGTCCGCGCCAGCTTGCAGAGCGGCTTCGACCCGGCGCATTTCTTTATCACGCACACCTACTGCCGCGCCAACCGCCAAACGACCTTTCGAGTCTTTGGTGGCTTTCGGGAATTTGGTGATCTTCATGATGTCTTTCAAAGTGACCAAACCGGTCACCCTGCCGTCTTTATCCACCAGCGGAAGTTTTTCGACGCGGTGCTCGTGCAGCAATCGTTCAGCATCCTTGAGGGATGTGTTCGGCGGCGCACTGCGGACGTCCCGAGTCATGATTGCGGTAACGGGTTTGCTATCATCTTCTTCAAAAAGCAGGTCGCGGGTGGTGATGATGCCGACAAGCTTTCCGAGTTTATCGACAATCAAAATGCCGCCAGTATCTGTATCTTCAACAACACGCTTCACATCACCGATGGTGTGCTGGTCGGTCATCGTGAGCGGATTCTCCACGACGAAGGACTCGGCTTTTTTGACGCGCTCGATCTGGCGCTGCTGTTCGGCGATCGTCATGAAGCGGTGTATGATGCCAATGCCGCCTTCGCGTGCCATGGTGATCGCCATATCGCTTTCGGTGACCACATCCATATTGGCAGAGACAATCGGTGAATGTAAGAATATTTTTTTGGTTAGAGGGCTTTTGGTGGAGAGGACGCGGCGCGAGTCCACGTTTGAATATTGTGGGACCAGCAGTACATCGTCATAGGTTAGGGCGGTTTCGGGCAAAATTCTCATTTGGTTTTCGTTCTCCTCGCGCCCGAATTATAATGCTGTACAGAAAACTAACAGAGTGAAAAATGCATCTGAAATGCTGACAAGCGCGGGCGGAGGATGAAGCGTCTGCTTGTGGATGAGATAAAGCTCAAAAGACGAATAAGCTCATGGACATGAGTCGGCTTGGGTGTTGGAATTCAAACAATCATATGATGAGGTGATGACATGACAGTCATAGCAGTGATCGGTTCACAATGGGGTGACGAGGGCAAGGGCAAGGCGGTGGATTTTCTGGCAGAACGCGCAGATTATGTGGCGCGCTTCAACGGCGGGAATAACGCCGGGCATACCGTCATCAATGAATTTGGGACATTCAAGATTCATTTGGTGCCTTCGGGTATTTTTGCACAGAACACGACCGGCTTGATCGGCGGCGGTGTGGTGATAGACCCGGCGGTGTTGATCGAAGAGATCGAAATGCTCAACAAGGCAGGCGTCAATGTGAATGGGCGGTTATGGGTCTCGCCGCGTTCACACATCATCATGCCGTATCACAAGATTTTAGATGGTTTGTACGAAGAAGCCAAAGGCAAAGGTGCGACGGGAACCACGCGGCGCGGAATTGGTCCGGTGTTTGCGGATAAGGTCAGCTATAACGGAATCCGCTGGACGGATTTTGCGAGCGACATGTTCGAGCAGCGGCTGGAAGTGCAATTGACGTTGAAGAATAAGATCATCGTCGCATTAGGCGGTGAGGCGTTGAAATTCGATGCTGTGCGCGACGAGTATCGCGGATATTACGAGAAGATCAAGCCGTATTTGAAAGAACTATTTTCGCTGGTGCAAGACGGATTAAAAACAAACAAAACCTTTTTGCTCGAACAAGCAATGGGAACCTTCCTGGATACCGACTGGGGCACATATCCGTTCGTGACAGCTTCAACCACTATCCCTTCGGCAGCATCGGCTGGGCTTGGTATTCCGCCAAAATATATTCAGAACGTAGTCGGTGTGACCAAGGCATACACCACCCGCGTTGGTGGTGGACCATTGCCCACGGAAATTCATGATACCGAAAGCGAAGTCTATAAAAAATTCGGTGAAGTCGCCGCCACAACGGGACGCATTCGCCGAGTAGGTTGGCTGGATTTGGAAATTGTAAAAACCGCCGCAGAATTAAGCGGCATGACCGAAATTTGTCTCACGAAGGTGGATGTGCTCAGTGGCTTGAAAGAAATACAAGTTTGCACAAGCTATAAAATGAACGGACAGACCGTTCGCTATGCAGATGTGGATGCCTACGGTTTGGACAAAGTGGAATGTGTTTACGAATCGTTCCCCGGCTGGAATGAAGACATCAGCAAGGCAAAGTCATTCGAAGATCTACCCGTCAACGCGCAGAAGTATGTCAAGATGATCGAAGAAGCGTCGGGTGTGCCGGTCAAGTGGATCGGGGTGGGTCCGGCAAGGGATGAAACGATTCGACGATGAGTAATCCGCAAGTATCCACTATTCATTATGCTATACTCACGCCATGAAAAAGAATAAAGCACTCGTATTCAACTGGGAAGCAGAAAAAGCAGCCCGCAACGAAGAAAAATATGGTGTGAGCTTCGAAGAAGCCAAGACCATTTTTACAGATAAATACGCCATCTTTCATGATGATGTGGAACACTCGCAAAAAGAGAAGCGTGAACTCGTTATTGGGCGCGCTCCCGCTACCAAACGTCACCTGACCTGCTTTTTCACCCGTGTGGATGGGGTCATCCTCATTATTGGCGCGAGATTGTCCACGCATCGGGAACGGCAAGAGTATAAGGATAACTCCGACGAAAACAAGCGAATACTCTATCAAATCAAGTAAAATCGAAAAGAAGTAAATTCCATCCAACAGTCATTTCTTTGAAATGGCTGTTGTTTTTGCAGAATAAAAGGACAGCCATGCAACTCTATTTCATCCGCCACGGACAATCGATCAACAACGCCAACACCGAAAACAAAGATTATCTAGAACATTCCGACCCATATCTAACCGAGATCGGTAAACAGCAGGCAAAATTGTTGGCGCACTATCTCAAAGAACATCAAACCATCACCGATCCAGAATCATGGAATAGCCAAAATCAATTTGGCTTTGGTATTACCCATGTCTATTGCAGTCTGATGGAACGCGCCGCAGAGACCGCATCGTACACGGCGCGTGCGTTGGGGAATGTTCCATTCGAAAGCTGGGTGGATATTCACGAAGAGGGCGGCATCTACGCCCGTGAAGAAGAGAACCGCTTCAACGGCTTGCCCGGCAAACCACGCTCATTCTTCGAGAAGAATTTTCCCGACTTGAAATTACCCGAGCAATTTGATGACTCAGGTTGGTGGAATCGTCCATTTGAAGATGAGGAGCAACGTCAGCCGCGAGCAGACAAGGTCCTTGCAGAATTGCTGGAAAAACATGGTGACAAGGTAGGCAAACCCGAAGAACGCATCGTATTCGTCAGCCATGGCGGATTCTTTATGCGTTTTATGTGTGCCGTGCTGAAACTCCCCTGGCGGCAGGCAGCCCACGGACTCCGCTCGTGGTTCCTGCTCAACAATTGTTCCATCAGCCGCTTTGATTTTCGCAAAGATTACGCAATGGTGTCATACGTCAACAACACCAATCATTTGCCCGCCGACCTGATCACCGGTTAAGTCCCTGAGTTATAATCTGCCAAAATTTAAACTCAACCCGGAGGCATAAATGACTTTAACTGACATTCTTATCTGGATCGCATTCGGTGCGCTGGCTGGCTGGATCGCCAGCATCATCACCGGCAAGAACAAGCAGATGGGCGGGGTCGAGAACGTCGTCAGCGGTATCGCAGGAGCGTTCATCGGCGGCTTTATCATGGAAAATATTTTTGGTACAGATGGTCTCACCGGCTTCAATGTGTACAGCTTTATCGTTGCGATCCTTGGCGCTGTAGTTTTGATCTGGATCGTTGGCTTTTTCCGCGGTGGTCGCAGACGCCGATAGTGAAGTTGAACAAAAAAATCCCGTCAAATTGAC
>VFQT010000561.1_pt1 | contig 53237 bp, 44 predicted proteins | sample 3512381 | NCBI WGS metagenome assembly VFQT01 (sample SAMN10412376, study PRJNA504923) | tailings metagenome | isolation source: Relicate 2 Philex TSF3 active mining site | place: Philippines: Tuba, Benguet | collected 2017-08-29
GCCAAATTCAATTTGAGTGCAAGGGGTAGGTGCCACCCCATTGTATATGCCGGGCAATAATCGTCCTTCCGCCAACGCCAAATATTGATGGCAAAGGTCTTCAATGTGAATCCAACTCCATCGATGTTGGTGAGATCCCACAGACCCCACCATGCCCAAGATGAAAAATTGTGCTCTCGCGGCATTTACGATTTTGCTCTTGTTCGACAATACCAAACCGGTACGCACAATGCTTACCGGAATTTGTTTGGGGTTGTGGCTGAGCAAATGGTTCTCCCACTGTACGCAAACATGGGCGAGAAACCCCTCCCCAGGAGCGCTTTCTTCTGTAAGCGTGGTTGGCAATCCCTCCGGATAATAGCCTATGCCGCTGGCTGAAATAATATGCTTTGGGGGAGAGCTGCAGGCAGAGCAAGCCTCCATCAGGGCTTTTGTGCCTTCGGTTCTGCTTTCCAATATGGCTTTTTTGTGCGATGCGGTCCACGGTTTAGCCACGCTGGCACCGGCAAGGTGTATGACCACGTCGGCGTTTTCCAATACTTCACTATTCGACCAAAAAATATTTTTTTCCGATGTTAAATCTTTTTTATGTGTTTGATTGTTAGTATGCCATCGGAGTAAGTGCGAAACCGTATGACCCTTCTCTACAAAAACGCGAGAAAGGCATCCGCCAATGAGCCCTGAGCCTCCAGAAATAACAATTTTCATATCGATGTCGAATTTTTCAGAAGAAGTGTCTAGTAGTAACAAACAAGATGCGAAAAGGTCGAAAAAAGATTATCGCGACAAGTATTTTATCAAAGATATCGAAAATATAACCGGTATCAAGGCCTACACGCTGCGCATTTGGGAACAGCGTTATGGTATGCTAGTGCCCAAACGCACCGACACCAACATCCGTTATTACGAAGAGGATGATCTCAAGTACATGATGAACATCGCCATGCTCAATGCCAACGGCTATAAAATCAGTCGTATTGCAGAAATGAGTCGCGATGAAGTGCAACGCAGAACGCTGAGTATTTCCGAAAATAGTTCCAGTCACCAACACCAAATATCGGCCCTAAGTACGGCGATGTTTGATTTCGACGAGAAGGAGTTTAACAAAGTGCTCTCTATCAACATTCTCAAATTGGGTATGGAAGAGACCACCGTGAACATCATCTTTCCTTTCCTCCAACATGTGGGTGTACTTTGGCTGAGTGGTACCATTCATGTGGCGCACGAACATTTCATCACCAACATCATCAAACAGCGGATGTTCGTTGCTATCGACCAGCTCAATGTAATGCCACATCCCAATGCAAAAAAATTCTTGCTGTTTTTACCCAACGGTGAAAATCACGAGTTGAGTTTGCTGTTTGCCTCGTACATGTTGCGTTCTCGCGGACAGAAAGTGACCTATTTGGGTACTTCTACACCACTAGACGACCTCAACAAAATATACAAGCTGCACAACCCGGATGTGGTTTTTTGTGCCATCACCAACGCCAATGCCAGTATGCCTGTACAGGTGTACATACAAACGTTGGCTAGAAATTGGCCCAGTACCCAGATTTTAGTTACCGGTACCCAAGTGGTAAAACGCCGCGATCTCAAAATTCCAAGCAACTGTAGAATCATCACATCCCCAGATGATTTCTTGGTGTTCCTAGATCAAATAATCAAATAAATCTCTGGATATCTACCTCTTCATTCAATGGGTCTCCATGGACCAAATGATTGGCCATCATTGGAGAAAGCCAACTGCAAAGGCTGCTCCCCTTGGCACCCAAACCATTGAAAACGTAAAGTCCTTTTTGTGTGGCATGTTCTCCTAGATAGGGCCTTCGTTGTTGCACGGTTGGTCGGACCGATCTGCGATGTTCAATCAATGTGACCGTTTGCTGGGTAATTTCCGCCGCGCGCGCCAACAAGAGTTCCGCATCTTCGGCTTTTGGCACATGACTTAAGTTGTGTTTATGGAAGTTGCTTCCCAACAAATACATGTCCTTGTTTGTGGTAGGCACGATCCATTGTTTTTGTTTGATGATGCACGGATTTTCTCCCAAGTTGGGTATGTGTACCGTAAGTATGTCGCCCCCGGTTGGATCAAAAAACAAGTGGTTGAACCAAGGGTTTTGCAAAATGCCAATGCCTTCACAAAAGACTACCGCCGTGTATATTTCACCTTTATATTCCCAATAATGATGGGCCTGAATGAGTGTGCTGTGGTTGAATTCCTCCTCCTTGTATTTTCCAGCCCGCTCTAGGTATCGCTTTGAAGCCTGTAAAAATTGGGGAACGTCGAGCCTGCCGCAATGATTGACCCAACTGGCCCAGGTGCGGGGAATGCTCGGGTATTCGGTGTTGGTGTCCGGACGGATCCAATCAAACAGTTCAGGGTCTTGGGCACGATTTCTCCACTCACGTGTTTCTCCTTCGTTGGCGTGAATGTTTAAAAACGGGAATGGATGGATGAACTGAGTTTGCAGCAAGGATTCCCATCGCTGGTAATAGGCGAATAGGGCAGGAAAAAGGGCATGACATTGCCAAGTTTTACGCACACCCTTCGGAACGATGGGGTTGAGCAGGCCTGCGGCGACACGACTGCTGCTGTGGGGGAATTGGTTGTCGATGAGTGTGATTTCAACCCCCATCTCGGCCAACTCCAGGGCCAAGGTACTGCCTGCAAGGCCCCCACCGACAATCAATAGTTTGTTTGATTTGCTCTTCACTGCCTTTTGCGATAACTTGCTGCAAGTTACAACAGGATGAGAATGTCGAAACGAATTTTATTATTTACCTGCACTGCAATTTGTGGGATAGGCACAGCGATGGCGACTGAGTGTGATATCGTTCCTGCCAAGCCAAAGACACCCAATCTCGCCTTTTACGGCAAGCCCTTGGTGGGCGTGATTGCTTCGCAATTGGACGGTGATCAGGCTTCTGGTTATAATAAGTTTGGCTATCAGTTGGGTATGATAACCGGGGTTCGTTGGAATGACGACGGATTTAATGCCCTTGAAATGCAAATGTCGATCAATGAACGCGGCAGCCGACGGGCCTTTGACCCCATAACGTTTGTGAATGCGTTTCATATTCGATGCAGGCAGGTAGAATTGCAGGTCAATGGTGTGTACGATGCCGACTTACCTGTGCTCGATGCAGTTTCGTTTATAGCGGGGATGCGCTATGCTAAGTTGCTTAAGGTGGAGGAGACCGAGGGCGTGAACCCAGGGATTTCAGAGGATTTTGCAAAGGGCAATGTAATGGTAGAGTTGGGCCTCACAAAGTCGATAAGTAATGCCATGGATTTGAGGTTTACTTGGGATTACAGTTTGAGTTCAGCGGTAAAGCAAGACCGGAGAAATCTATTATATCCAACGGGGGTTTACCACAACGGGGTTGGCGTTAGCGCCTTGTTTAAGTTGGGAAGTCAATAGAGGGCACGGAGGTTGGGTCGCTCAACTTAGACTTTGTTCTATTGTGTTGTTGAGATTCGGTTGACCGGGCGATAGTGCAGGGAGGGTACGGAATGTAGGGAGCAAAAAAAAGCCCAGCGGAGCTGGGCTTTCATATGAAACTAGGTTGTAATTATCTTGTGCGAAGCTCTTTAATACGAGCCGCTTTACCGATTTGAGTGCGCAAGTAGAAGATACGTGCACGACGTACACGACCTTTTCTGTTCACTTCGATTTTGTCGATGAAAGGAGAGTGCATAGGGAAGATACGCTCCACGCCGATACCGTTTGAAATTTTACGAACTGTAAACGTTTCGTCGATACCGCCATTGCGACGTTGAATAACATCGCCTTGGAACTGCTGGATACGCTCTTTCGAACCTTCTTTAATTTTATAGTGAACAGTTACACGATCACCTGCCTTGAACTCAGGAAGGTCTGTTCTTAAGTACTCAGATGCGATGCTATTAACGATGGAATTCATGGGTTTTAATCCTAATTGGGGTGCAAAAATACACATTTATTCTCTCTTTCCAAAGACTTTCTTCCTTTTTTCTCAGGAAACATGAATTTTCAAAATGTGGAATAACTTGTGTTAAACTTTTCGGGGTTCCATTGTGTCTTAGTCATGGAATTGTTACTATTTCGCATTTTGATTATCGCCACAACCACGAATGAGTCACGAGTCGTCCAATCCTTCAACCAAGTCTAACGCACAGCGCCTGTCGAACTGCACAGAGGACGAGCTGACGGCGGAATTGTTGCGGGAGGGTATGTCTCCCCCTTTATTTGTTGAATTGGTTAGTCGATACCAAAAGGTAGTTTATTACCATTGTAGAAATCTACTTGTCAGTCATGATGATGCCGATGACGCCGTTCAGAATGCCTTCATCAAGATTTGGCAGAATGCCCAGCAATTCAAAGGGGAGAGTCAGCTTAAAACATGGATCTATCGGATTGCCACCAACGAGTCCATCAATTTGATTCGAAAGCGTAAGCCAACCGTCGATTTTGACGAAGCCCAGCCTGAAATGGCGGAAATGATTTCGGAAGATCTGTATTTATCGGGCGACGATATTGCTTTGAAGCTTCAGAAAGCCCTGTGCTTTTTGCCATTCAAACAAAAGTTGGTGTTTACCCTTCGGTATTTTGAGGGACTGTCTTATGCCGATATCGCGCTGCTCACATCTACATCGGAAGGGGCACTGAAGGCCTCATATCACCATGCGGTGAAAAAATTAGAGATTTATTTAAACGTGCTTCGTTAAACCTTTGACACAATAACCCATCTATAACAATAGTCGCACATCATGGATTTGGAAAACGAGAAAATTGGGCCTGCTTATTCTGCACCGGATTCCTATTTTAAGGATACTGAATCTCGATTGTTTCAACGGTTGGGGATTCAAAGGGAAACCTCAGAAGATACATCAGTAGAAAAAACTGAATCGTCTGTTACAGTAGAGGCGGTTATTCCCCCTCTAGATACCGTTGGGGTGCAAAAAAGGGCACGGAAACAAGATCCAATCACAGCCAAAAGTCAAGGCATCAACAAAGAAGTCGATGCCCTGGGCAATGTGGTTATTCCGCCACTTACATTTACCACCAACGAAAATCCGGAGTGGGTGAATTTTGGTGCCATTTCTGAAGAAGTCAGTGGAAATGGAGATCAGATAAAAGTGGTTTCCTATGGAGATTTGCTGAGCAATCCAGAAACCAATACTACAGTACAATCGGAATCGCAAATCCATACTGAAGATCAGACCGATGTTTCGGATTCTCAGACAGTGATTGAAGACCCGATAGAATCAATCCAACCCGCAGCTCCCATCACAGCGGTGGATGAACCAACCATCACACATTCCAATCCCGCCATCGAGCAGGATCAAGTGCCCATGGTTGAATCGATTCAAGAGCCCAAAGTCATCGTGCATGAAGTGCCAGAGTCGGTTGGGCTGGATGAACTTGAATCCTACCTTACGAATAAAACACAGCCTGCTGTTTCTGTGGAAACCCCAGTTTCGTCCATCGTGGAAGAAAAACCTGCGGTAGACACCACACCCAGAACGGAGGTACCTGTTTTTGCAAAGCCCCAAGAAGAACGTCCTATTTCATTGGAAGCGCCCGCAACGGCTTTTGCTCCCATCGCTGGCCGACAGCATGAATCAGCCACACCGGGTTGGTTGGGCGTGGCAGCGGCATTGGCAGCCATCGTAGCGGCTTATTTCATTTGGACCGCCATTCAACCACCCAAAGTGGATACCGAGCAAGTGGCATTGCAACAGGAAGAAGCAACGGTTCCGGAAGCACCCTTGGATGAGCAAACCCCTACAGATACCATCCCCGATGGATTGCAATTGGTGGAGCCGTTGATTTTGGAGGAAATGCCCAAATACAAAGAACCCAATGTATATACCATCATTGATGCCGAAGAAATGCCTGCGCGCACCAAACGGGCGCTGCAAGACCTAGAAGACAATGGGTTGGCTACTTTCGACATGGAAGATGAATTGTTTGAAGAATTAGATTTTGAATCACTATGAGATTGATAAAAATAGTTTCAATTTGCTTTTTGATGCTTTTGGCAGGCGCTGCCAAAGGGCAAAATGAAGTGAGAAAAGATAGTTTGCGGGCAGCCAAAGTGGAAGAGCTGCGCAAATTCAGGGAAAGTCTCTTTGTAGAGCGACTCTCGTTGACGGAATCAGAGAAAGCAAAATTCTTTGTTATTTACGATGAATATCAACTCAAGTTGCGCGATGCCAAACGGGCTTTTAGAAGTAAGTGGGAGGGCAAACGTCCAGCCGAATTGTCGGATGCCGAAGCCGAGCTCTACTTCAAAGAGGCCATCGCCTTGCGCAAATTGGAAGTTCAGTTGATGGAAACCTACACCGTAAAATTGAAGCCCGTAATTGGGATGCAAAGGGCTGTGCAATTGCCAAAGATTGAGCGGGAGGTGAAAAAGGAGCTGATTGCCAAAGCGCGTTCTATGCGGAAAAAGAAAAAAGGTCCAGCAGAAGGGGCCGGTGGAGAGGGAAGACCCGCTGATGATCGTCCCCGCAGACGTCGTCCGGCTGGAGAAAATCCAACACCATCCACACCAAATTAATTTTGGATTGTTATTGGGTAGAGTATGCCTGATATACACATCTACGGCGGCGGGATGTCTGGCCTAACAGCGGCCCTGTTGCTAGAAGAAAAAAATCTTGATTATCAACTGTATGAGACACAATCTCACTGGGGTGGCAAATTGCAAACCACGCACCAGGAGGGATTTGCATTGGATCATGGTTTTCAAGTAATTCAGTCGGCCTATCCGGCGATGGATCTCTATCACAAACGCGGATACATGAATGACGCCCTCGCCTTCGGCTCGGGCGCTTGGTTGCTGAGCCAAGGTAAAAAAACGTTGCTGGCCGACCCCCTTCGTGAATTCCCTAAAGGCCTCGCTGCGCTCGGCCATCCCAGCATAAAATTAACAGACGTTTGGCATGTTGCCAAGTTGCGCAACCAACTCCTGCAACAATCCCCTGAATCGTTTTTTCAATCGGGCAACGTAACTACGCTTCAATACCTGCAGCAGCAGGGCTTCTCTCCATCTTTCATCGAAGCCTTTTTCAAGCCTTTCTTTACAGGAATATTCCTGGAGGAGGCCCTGAACACACCTTGCTCCATGTTTCAATTTGTGTTCTGGGCTTTGGCCAAAGGAAAGGCCTGCTTGCTGCCCGGAGGAATTCAAACACTGCCCAACCGCATCGTTGCCCAGTTGAATCCCCAAAAGCTACACCTCAATGTGCCCGGTACAAAAGCAAGTAACAACCCTGTTCCCCAAACCCATTTCTCAACCCAAGCCCACTATTTTGCTGTAGATTCAGATCTGGGATTGGGAAAATTCATTGGTCTTAATGCATCAAATTCGGGGGCTATCAATTTGATGGCCATCCCCTCCGCTGTGCAATCAGGATACGCTCCCGGTGGAAAACACCTCCTTTGTGTTTCCGTCAAACCCAGCGTCAGCCATCCAAACAGTCAAGCCACACCAGATCAAATACGCTTTGAGGCAGAACAATTGCTGGGAACCCAAATCCATGGCCATTGGCTGAATAGTTTCACCGTTCCACAAGCCCTTCCTGCCGATACAAATTATCAGTATGGATGCGCGGTAGGTGATGGAGTGGGAGAGTCCGATGCTGACCTGCGGGAATTCCATGCTACGGGGTCCGTTGCTAACCCATCACTCAATGCCGCCATTTTGAATGGCATATCCTTCGTTTCCTCAATAAATTGTCGATAAACGACACGGATTTAACATTTTGTTTACTTGCTTTTAACTGACACCAAGCGTATTATTGCATCTTCATAAAATCAGAAACATTCAATCATTATGACTAATAACAACACAAAATCAGGAAGCAGCCCATTGATGGCTTATTTCTCCGGCCTTGCCATTTTGTTTGCCATTGCCGCAGGGTACTCAATTTACATTTTCTTGTTGGGAAATCCAGCCAACTTTGAAGACGGCGACGTAGCCAAAGGACACCCATTGGGTTTGTTGGGTATCATCTACCGTGGTGGTATCGCCATCGTACCTTTGTTGATTGCTGTAAACATCACTGTAATTTTGATTGCCATCGAGCGTTTTATTACGTTGTCTGCTGCCTCTGGTCGCGGAAATGCCACTGAGTTTGTGCGTAACATGCAAGGTTTGTTGGCCAAAAACGATATCGACGGTGCCATTGCTGCTTGCGATAAGCAACGCGGCTCTTTGGCCAATGTGGTTCGTTCAGGTTTGACTCGTTACAAAGCCGTTGCAGCCAAGACTGATTTGGATCGCGACGAGAAGAAAGCAGCCATCGAGAAAGAATTGGAAGAAGCGACCGGATTGGAATTGCCCATGTTGTCAAAGAACTTGGTTATCGTTTCTACTTGTGCTTCTATCGGTACGTTGATCGGTTTGATCGGTACTGTATTTGGTATGATTCGTGCGTTTGCGGCGTTGGCAAACTCAGGTGCGCCTGACACGGCTGCGTTGGCAACAGGTATCTCTGAGGCGTTGGTAAACACAGCGTTTGGTATCATCGGTTCTACCTTGGCGATTATCAGCTATAACTACTTCACCAACCGCATTGATGGTATGACCCACAGCATGGATGAAGCCGGTTACTCTATCGTGTCTAACTTCCAGGCAAACCACGGTTAATCACCGTCGTTTACCTTTTCGGTATAAACCGTATTAAGACCCGTTAAAAAAACGAACATGCCTAAAGTTAGTATGCCCCGTTCCACCCCTTCATTGGATATGACGCCAATGGTGGATTTGGCATTCCTTCTGGTAACGTTCTTTATGTTGACCTCAAGTTTCCGTGCTCCGGAACCTGTTTTCGTAGATCCCCCAACATCAACCACAGAAGACCAAATACCCAAACAAGTGTTTTTGGTTACCGTGGATGAAAAAGGCCGGGTGTTCATCGATCTAACCAATCCCGCTGTAAAAGAGTTGGTATTGAAAGACATGATGCGCGATTTCAAGGTTGGAATGAGTGCTGAGGAAGTAAAGAAATTTGCCGGTGCCGGTCCAATCGGACTGAAAATGGAATCCATTCCCGCTTATTTGGAGTTAGAAGTCAATGAACGTACCAAGGTTGAACAGCCTGGCGTTCCCTATGATACCGTGAACATCAAAAAAAGTCAATTGTATCACTGGGCCTACAACGCCCGATTGCGATCACACGAAGATTTCAATGCCCGCAAGGACGAAGCTGAAAAGCGTGGATTGCCGTTCGACAACAATACTTATGTCCAATTTGCGGTAAAAGCGGATGGTAAAACAAAATATAATGTGCTAAAACATGTTATACAAGTATTCCGTGAGGCCAAAGTAAAAAACTTTCAGATGATAACCGGTTTGGAAGCCAAACCCAATGATTAAAAGATAGGAGAGATAAACCATGGCAGAAATTCAATCGAATGGTGGCGGAGGCGACGGTGGCAAAAAAAGAGCCAAAAAACAGAGTACCAAAGTGGATATGACCCCTTTGGTGGATTTGGCTTTCTTGCTTCTGACGTTCTTCGTGCTTACCTCAACCTTCTCTCAACCCAAGGTGTTGAGAATGATCTTTCCTGAAAAGTTGGATGAAAAAGACCTGAAAAACATGAAACAGCCCGAGGTAAAAGATGGTATTACCATTCTTCTTACCCGTGAAAATCGTGTTTTCTGGTATCGCGGTGCCTTGAACGAAAAAACAGTTCTGGAAGAAACCGATTTCACCAAAAATGGATTGCGCAAAATTTTGGTTGAAAACAACTTGTCGTTGTTGACCCAATTGCGTGATTTTGAAAAACAATTGAACAAAATCGATGAGAAAGATACTGCCAAGCGCAATGCCATCGATGCCAAAGTAAAGCAAGCCCAACGCGATTCTAAGTTGGTGGTGTTGTTGAAAAACGACGATGAAGCCACCTACAGAAACGTGATTGACGTCATGGATGAATTCATGATCTGTCAGATTGCCAAGTACTTTGCCGTTGATGAAGGCATGGCCCCCTTGGAAAAGAAGCTCATCGCTCAGAAACTTAAATCCTAAACGCTATGTCAGAAAGTTTGATTAACAAATGGGACCAAGTGCAATCGCCAGGACGTAATGAACTGGTATTCGCCGACCGATTCAAAGAATACGGGGCCTACCAAATACGTAGTCAGTTTAGTAAAAACCAGTCGTTAGCAACCTTAATCGCACTGTCGGTTACGGCGTTGTTCGCGGCTATGCCCATCATCGTAGAGCACTTTTTCCCAAAGGAGTCGGAGACCAAAACGCAGTTGAAGGTCACCAACATCGACGATGTGAAAGCCCCTGAAGAGGAAGAAGAAAAGGAACCCGAAAAACCAAAAATTGAAGAGCCCGAGCCACAAGTGGCGTCTCAACAATACGTGGTGCCTCGGATTAACCCTGATGCAGCTTCTGATGATGTGATTATTCCTCCAGACGACATTAAGACTGCCGGTAAGAAAACACAAGAAGGGGATGAAGAATTTGATGTGCCCGATTTCAATGACAACAGTGGCGCCACAGGAGGTACCGGTGAAACCATTGCGACCAACGTGCAGATCAAAGCGAACTTCCCGGGTGGGGAGGCGGCATTCCGTGCCTACGTAGAAGGCGAATTTCAATATCCCCCACGTTGCTTTGAAGAAGGCATCAACGGGGCTGTAATGTTGCGCTTTGCGGTAGACGAGGCTGGACGTATCTCACGTGTTCAAGCCATCGAAGAAACCAAAAGTTGTCCAGAGTTCACCACCGAAGCCATTCGTGTGTTGAAAAAGTCACCCCGTTGGGTGCCTGGTCAAAACAATGGTACTTTCTTGAAATCATGGCGTGAAATTCCTATCCGCTTGTCGGTGGAGTAAAACCATTGAATGTATAAAAAAGGCGGGCCATTGGCCCGCCTTTTTTTTGTGCCATCTGACTATCTTTGTCCATCATGACGGAAATGCCCCTGCTCAGTATTCAAGATTTGCGCATTCATGCAGGCCAGGTTCCGTTGTTGCATCTGCCCCAGTTAACACTGCGCAGAGGTGAATTGCATGGCGTTATCGGTGAGAGTGGCAGTGGCAAATCCCTCACCTTGTTTGTGGTGATGGGACTCATTTCCAATCAACTGACCGTTTCTGGATCCGTAACGTTTCAAGGCAAAGAACTGATTGAGCTAGGCGAAAAAGACTGGTTAAAAATCAGGGGGAAAGCCCTGGGGATGGTTTTTCAAGAACCAATGTCGGCCCTGAACCCACAAATGCGGTGCGGAAAGCAATTGCTGGAAGCGGCCATCATTCACCAACCCAACAAAGAAGTCGCTTTGCGCATGGTAACCAAAAAATTGGACCAATTGGGCTTGGGCGAACTCAAAGACAGAATTATGCAAGCCTATCCCCATCAGTTGAGTGGGGGACAGCGGCAGCGTGTGATGATTGCCATGGCTTGTGTGCATGAACCGCCGTTGATTTTGGCCGATGAACCAACCACGGCATTGGACAGCGTGGCGCGGGCGCAAGTGATGAATGATTTGCAGCGTGTCTGTCGCGAGCAAGGCAGCGCTTTGCTTTGGGTGAGTCACGAGTTGGATTTGGTAAAACAATATGCAGAAACGGTCACCGTTTTGCGCAAAGGCGTTTGCATCGACCAAGGCGAAACCAATCAAGTGCTCAAGACACAGGCAAAGCCCTATGTACAGGAATTGATTCAGGCTATGCCCCATGGCAAATGGGTGGATGATTGTTTGGAAGACAGGCCCGTTTTAACCTTGTCAGAACTCTCCAAAGTATATGGGAAGGGTGCGTTTCAAGTAAAAGCACTGAATGGGTTTAATGAATCGCTGAGACCGGGAGAAACCCTCTCGGTGGTAGGTTTGTCGGGCTCGGGCAAAAGCACTTTGGCCAAGTTGTTGGTTGCCTTGGAATTGCCAACGGGGGGGAGCATTGAACTGAATGAGAGAACCTTGGCCAAACAGCCTCCCACGGGAATACAAATGGTGTTTCAAGATCCGTATTCTTCTTTAAATCCGAATTTTACGGCCCTGGAGGCGGTACTGGAAGTGGTGACCTTCGTGAATGAAGAACAAACCCCGGAGCAAAATGAATCCAAAGCGATGGCCTTGTTGGATGAGGTAGGGTTCGACGGTCGATTGTGTCATGCTTATCCCCACCAGATGAGTGGTGGACAACGGCAGCGTTTGTGCATTGCCCGTGCGTTGGCCTCAGACCCCAAGGTATTGATTTTGGATGAAGCTGTGGCGGCTTTGGATCCATTGGTGCAAAAACAAGTATTGGATTTACTAATTTCATTGCAGCGTGAGCGCGGGTTGGCTTATCTTTTCATTACCCACAATTTGGAGGTGGCCCAAGCAATATCCCATCGAATTGTCTTTTTGGAAAAGGGCGAGAAAAAACCGCTTCCTTCTGATTGGATTCGGGCCTAAGTGATTGGAATTGGCGAATTTCGCATCGGTTGTTTTGGTAGGATTGCTCGGTTCGAATATTGGTTTTAATGGGCTGATTTTCAGTTGTTTGTATCGAAGTGTTTGTTTTATTGAACAAGGGGATGGGTGTGAATACGATGCATCATAACAACCTCGATTTTTGAGTAATCTTGTTGTATGATCCATTGGATATTGTTTTCTCGTAAATCAGCACTCACAGCCTTTGCTTTGTGTGGCGTTGCACTGCCTATAATTGCCCAAACTGCAACATCGGAAAGTCCGAATGCCAGCAGTGCCCCCGCCTCGGTTCCCTCGGCGGTAAACAATCCCCCCACAACCAACCCACCCTCGGAAATGGTGATAGAATTGGATCACAAAGTGAAAAAGGGTGAGACCTTGTACGCCATCGCAAAGCACTACCATTGTACAGTGGCTGAGTTGCAATCGCTGAATCCTGGTATTGGTATACTGAAGCCAGGCATGAAGGTGAGGGTAAAACAGCGCACCAAAGTGCCGGTAAAATCCACGCCGGTGGCGGCTCCACAACTCAATCCCATCGCGGCGAGAAACAAAGAAATAGCCATCGCTACGCTGCCCGAGGTGCCTGAAAATGTGACGGATCACGTGGTGACGAAAGGACAAAGTCTGTATAGCATTTCCAAACTGTATGGGGTGAGTATCGGGGAGATAAAGAAAATCAACAACCTAACATCAGATCAACTATCGATCAATCAAAAACTGTGGATCCCGAACAAACAAGCGGCTTCGGCCAACGTAGCGGAGATTGTTGCCAATAAACCGGCGACAACATCCACGGAAAACAGTGCGGGGGTGGATTCCGCATCAACTTCAGCGGTTGTTTCAACCTCAGCGGCCAATGCCTCGGCCAGCGTAGTTCAAACCATGCCCAATGCAACTGGCGTATCGATCAAAGATTCAATAAACAATCAAGGGGGTATGCCAGAGCAGGTGGTGACAAAACTGAAAACTTCCAACCTCAAGGAATACGAGAAAAAAGTGACGGCCCAAATTGGGTACGAAGGCATGAAAGCGGATCGCTCTTGGGTGATGATCAACAAACACAAAAAGGGTGAAGTGGTGGCCGTTATCAATCCAGTGAACAAGAAAATGGTGTATTGTACGGTCATTGGGGAATTGCCCGATAAGGGAAATAAGCACATTGCCGTGTCGCAATCGGTGGCCGATCGTTTGGGAATCACCGAGGCCAACGCTACCTTGCGGGTTCGATATGTGGCCCAGTAACCAACTTTTGAGTCGCTATTTTTGGCGCAGCGATGTGTTGCTTTGGCTGTCGTTGGGTTGCCTTCATTTTTCCCCCGCATTGTCGTCCATCTGCCTCGGATTGTTCGTGGTCCAATTGCTATTGATGGGGGATACGATAGCGATGCCGCGGTATCAGCGTGTAGGATTTTTTATCTTGTCGATGGCCCTTTTGTGGAACCTGTTGTGTTTGTACGATAGTGTTTCTTTGGGGTGGATAACCCAGTCCTTTGTTACGGATAGGGCGGCGGCCGACCTGCAAAAGTTGGCTTTGGTGAAAATTCAAGTCAAGTTGCCCTTTTGTATTGTGTTGGGATTGTTTGCGGCCGGCCGCCGCCTCCCCTCCGTGTTGTATAGCGCATGGCCGGTGTTGGTCTTGCCTTTGTTGTGGATTGCGGTGAGCAGTGTGATACACTATTGGCAACACCGCGCATTTTACGATCAAATGGTGCTGGAGAGTAAGCCCATTCCGCTGTATTCCAATGTTTACCATATCGAATTTGCGGTGATGGTGGGCGTGGTGGTTCTGTTGATGTTGTATGGGTTGCTCAATGAAAAAATCCGGGACGATGAATCTCAACGGTGGTTGATCGCCGCTTTGGTCGTCTTGGTTGTATGCATGCACATTTTGGGTGCGCGCACGGGTTTGGTTACGCTTTACGTGGGCGGATTGGTGATGATGGTTCAGTATGTAAAAGAACAACGGGCGTGGTTGCGTAGGGCGGTTGTGACGGGTTTGCTATTGGCGATGGTGCTATCAATGTTGCCCAGCGTGCAAAATCGGGTGGTTAATACCTGGGTGGATCTTAAAACAACCTTGAGTGGGGGCGATGTAACCCATCAAAGCTTCGGACAGCGTTGGGTGGCATGGATGTCGGCCTGCCACGTACTACAAAACAAAGAGCGGATCTATTCTGGCTTTGGTGTGGGAACGGATGAAGTCATGAAACAGGCCTACAGGCAGGGAGGGGTAGCGTTGGCGGAGCGACACAGAATCGGGGTTCACAATCAATGGTTGGAGGGTGCGTTGCAGTGCGGTTGGATTCCCATGCTGTTGTTGTTGGGTTTTGGTTTTTCGGTTTTGAGGAGACCCTCCGGTGAAGATCGCGTGGGCGGTCATGCGCTTTGGTTGGCATTGGCGGTGGCGATGATGTTTGAGAGCTTGATGGAACGACAAGCGGGCATTTTGATCCTACTTGTGGTGTTTCAAGGACTAATGAGTGAAAAAAATGGCATGAATTCCAAAATAAAGAAGGAATATGCTTTGAATGATAAAATTAAATAGGTATATTTGCAACCCCAAAAATTATGTCTCGCGTTTGTGATTTAACCGGAAAGAAGGCCATGAAGGGCAATAATGTTTCGCATTCTAACAAGAAAACGAAGCGTCGTTTTTATCCCAACCTTCAAACCAAGAAGTTTTTTATTCCCGAAACAGGGGAGTGGATTACCTTGAAAGTAGCTGCGTCTACAATCAAAACCATCGATAAGAAAGGTATTTCTTCTTGCATCAACAATTTGTTTAAGAAAGGAAAAATTTAATCATGGCAAAAAAAGGAAACCGTGTTCAAGTAATCCTTGAGTGCACAGAGCAAAAAGGCAGCGGTGTAGCTGGCATGAGTCGTTACATCACCACCAAAAACAAGAAAAATACTGCGGAGCGTATTGAGTTGAAGAAATACAACCCATACATGCGCAAAGTAACAGTACATAAGGAGATCAAATAATGGCAAAGAAGGTAGTAGCAACACTGAAAAAAGAAGGTGCCGGTAGCGAATACGTGAAAGCAATCAAGGTAGTAAAATCGCCCAAGAGCGGTGCTTACTCTTTCAAAGAAGAAATTTTGCCTGCCGACAAGGTAAAGGCGTTCTTCGCGAAATAATTGTACCTTCAAAAGATATTATAGCCCCTCAATGGGGCTTTTTTTTTACCTTCACATCAAACTAGCCCATGTCCATCTTTAATTGGTTCTCGAAAAATAAGCCACAAGCGGAAATCCCCGCTGTGCAAGAGGAACAAGCCGCCCAAACCCAAGCGGCAATGGAAAAAACACGCACGGGTTTTTTGTCCAAATTGGGTCGATTGTTTGCAGGGAAGCGGCAGGTCGACAGTGATTTTTTGGATGAGTTGGAAGAAGTTTTGTTGACTTCCGACGTGGGTGTAGAAACCACTGTTCAAATTATTCAAAATCTGGAAAAGCGTGTCTCCAAGGATGCGTATGTATCGGAGGAGGAATTGCATGAATTGCTGGCCGATGAAATCGCCAAGTTGATGCCCGACATTCAGTCTCCGGTGGCAAAAGAGTTGAGTCTCCAAGGCGCCTCAACACCCTATGTGGTGCTTGTAGTGGGTGTCAATGGCGTTGGGAAAACCACCACCATCGGTAAGTTGGCCCATCACTATGCCCAATTGGGAAAAAAAGTGATTCTGGGTGCTGGAGATACCTTCCGTGCGGCTGCCGTTGAGCAATTGAGCATTTGGCAGAACCGCGCAGGCGTTTCTATCGTATCGCATGGCATGAATACAGACCCCGCTTCGGTGGCCTATGATGCCGTGAAACAAGCTGTGGAAGAAAATGCCGATGTGGTGATCATTGATACGGCCGGACGGTTACACAACAAAGTGGGGCTCATGAATGAGCTGTCGAAAATCCGCCGAGTCATCGAAAAGTTCAAAGCCGATGCACCCCATGAGGTGTTGCTGGTCATTGATGCCACAACCGGACAGAATGCCTTTGAGCAAGCCAAGCAATTTACCGCCGCAACCCAAGTGAATACCTTGGCCGTGACCAAACTCGATGGAACTGCCAAAGGGGGCGTAGTCATCGGGGTGAGTCACGCTTACCAATTGCCCGTGAAATATATCGGTTTGGGCGAAAAAGCCGAAGACCTCAAATTGTTTAATAAGTACGATTTTATCAAATCGATTTTTGTATCGTGAAAACCAAATCCAATAAGGAAACCAAAGTAAACGTGATCACATTGGGTTGCAGTAAAAACCTGGTGGATAGCGAAGTGTTGATGGGACAGCTCAAAGCGTCTCAATTTGATGTAACCCATGAAAGTACCAAAGACGATGCGGATGTGGTCATCGTGAATACCTGTGGGTTCATTGAAAATGCCAAGCAAGAGAGCATCGATACCATTCTGGCGTATGCCGATGCCAAAGCACAAGGCAATATCGAAAAATTGTATGTTACCGGTTGTTTGTCGCACCGCTACAAAGACGAACTTCAAGCGGAAATCCCAGAGGTAGACGCTTGGTTTGGAACCTTGGATATGCCCCATTTGTTGCGCACGGTGGGCGCGGATTACAAGCACGAATTGGTGGGTGAGCGATTGCAAACTACCCCCAAACATTACGCTTATACCAAGATTTCAGAAGGTTGTGATAGACCTTGTTCTTTCTGTGCCATCCCATTGATGCGCGGTAAACACGTTTCAAGGCCCATAGAGATCATCAAAAAGGAAATACAGGGCTTGGTGGCTTCGGGGGTGAAGGAAGTGATGTTGATCGCCCAGGATTCGACCAGCTATGGTTTGGATATCTATGGCGATCGCAAATTGGCCGACCTCATGAAGCACATCTCCGATGTGGAGGGATTGGAATGGTTGAGATTGCACTATGCTTATCCTTCACAGTTTCCGCTGGATGTATTGGATGTGATGGCAGAACGCAGCAACATCTGCAATTACTTGGATATTCCCATTCAACATATTTCAGACCCCATGCTGAAGTCGATGCGTCGCGGTATCACCAAAAGAAGAACCTACGAAGTGCTCAATGCCATCCGCGATCGCGTACCTGGAATTGCGTTAAGAACCACGCTGCTTGTAGGTCACCCCGGCGAAACAGAGGAAGACGTGAAAGACTTGCTCAACGCCATTGAAGACATTCGATTTGAACGACTGGGTGTATTTACCTATTCGCACGAAGAAAATACCCACGCTTACACCTTGGCCGATGACATTCCGCAAGAAGAAAAGCAGCGAAGGTCAGACGCCATCATGGAGGCCCAAATGGTGATTTCGGAGGAGTTTAATCAAAAATTGAAGGGACAAACGCTCAAGGTATTGTTTGATCGATTGGAAGGGGATGAATTTGTGGGTAGGACCGAGTATGACAGTCCGGAAGTGGACAATGAAGTGAGGGTGCCCGCCAAAGACAATTACGTGCGCATGGGGGATTTTGCCAATGTGAAGATTACCGATGCCAGCACTTACGACCTGATGGGTGAAGTAGTAACATCGTGAAAATCAAGTGTATTCCATATCCCTCATCGTCACTGAGTTCATTTCTTCGCGAATCGGCATGGGAAGGTAAGGGTCTGGGATTGTATCCATTTGAAGGCGTTACAGCCAATGCCGCCCAGGTAAAGGAGCGCGTTCAAGGTCATTTTGATTTGTTGCAGCGACAAACCCTACAACAAGTATTGCGGGAACAGTTGGGTGAACCTATCGGTGCACTGCAACGAACCAACATTGATCTACTTACGGAACCCAATGCCTTTACGGTGGTAACGGGTCAGCAAATCCACATTGGATTGGGTCCTGCATACGTGCTTTATAAAATCGCATCCACCATTCATTGGGCGAATCAATTGAAATTACAGTATCCCAAGGACCACTTTATCCCAGTCTTTTGGATGGCCAGTGAAGATCATGATGTGGCTGAGATTGATCATGTTAACCTGAATCAAGATTGTTATCAGTGGGATTTACCCTGGTCAACGTCCGTTGGGGATATGCCCACAGCGTCGCTTTCGGGTTTGTTTGATTGGTTGACAGATAAATTGGGTAAAACGCCCCAGGCATTGGAGCGGATAGAACAAGTGCGTGCCTATTATCTCAAGCCCCAGGCTACATTGGCATCCGCAACCGCTCAGTGGGTTTCCGAACTCTTTGCTGAATTTGGCTTACTGGTGTTGGATCCCCGCGATGTGAGGCTGAAAAAACAGGCCAAAAATTTGTTTGAGCAGGCTTTGTTTACGGAGACACTGCATCACACATTGCAAAATGGCACCAAGGCATTGAAAGAGGCGAAACAAACACCGCCGGCCCATGTGGGGACGAGTCTCGTGTTTTGGGTGGATGGGGAAAGAAGATCACGCCTAGAACCCACCAAGGAGGGATTTCAGACCGCGGATGGAGCATTGCATTGGAGCAAGGAAGCCATGCGTGAGATACTCCAGGGCGACGGCATCGCGCATTTATCGGCCAATGTTTTGTTGCGCCCCCTATATCAGCAGTGTATACTCCCTTGTGTGGCCTACGTAGCGGGTCCTTCTGAATACTTATATTGGCTGCAAACCGCTCAAGCCTTTGAAGAAGCGAATTTATCTGCGCCCCAATTGTTGCATCGCAAAGGGGGCGTGGTGTTAACGCCATCGCAGCAAAAAAAGATTGACCGGCTTGGAATTCAAGTTCAGGATTGCTTTTTGGGGGTTGAGGGAGTGAAAGACCTGGTGGTGCAGAGATTGGTGGGTGAAAACGCTGTGTTGAAGACGGTAGAGACGGTAACAGCCACATTGCAAGAACAGTTACAGGTGTTATATCAATGGAAATCACCGGGTTTGTCGGAATCAAAGAAGGAAATTGATGCCTTTCTGAAATGGCAAAAGAAATTGGGAAAGGCGGCCACAGAGGCGTATTTGGAATCCCAGTTCAGTGCGGATGCTTGGCAATCGACTGCGCAATTAATTGAATCTCAATTTTCATCAGCGCACCCGCAAGAACGGTCTCTATTTTGGATTCAACATTGGATTTTATACGGTGATGGATGGATTTCTGCGGTGTGTTCCTATGAGGATTATCATAAGGATGCCTCGTTTTTCGAAGTGAAATTGTAATTATGGATTTTTTCCATCCTTTGTGACCGTGTTTTTGGTCGTTCTATGGATTTTGTCCCTAAAAAAATGGGAATTTTCCATAGTTTTACAGTGATGAAATTCCACACCAAAGATCTCTCGGCGTCCATTGTTGTTTTTCTTGTTGCATTACCCCTTTGTTTGGGGATAGCCCACGCCAGTGGGGTACCTGTAATCAGTGGTCTGATTGCAGGAATCATTGGGGGTGTGGTGATAGGATTTTTGAGTGGATCTCATGTTTCTGTCAGTGGTCCTGCTGCGGGTTTAATCACGTTGGTTGAAGCTTCACTCCGCGATTTGTCGGGTGGTACACAAGCCCATGCCGCCTCCAACGCACTGTCGGCATTCGCTGCGGCCGTTGTGATTGCCGGTGTGTTGCAGATGCTTTTAGGGGTGCTGAAAGTGGGGAAATTGGCCGATTTTATTCCGGCGTCGGTCATTAAAGGGATGTTGGCCGCCATCGGGTTGATGTTGATTTTAAAGCAAGTGCCCCACTTGGTTGGTTGGGATGCGGATGATTTTGGAGATGAAGGGTTTGTACAACATGATGGTCAAACCACGTTTTCGGAGATTCGCGTAGCCTTCAATCATCTTACTCCCATGGCTGTGATTATTGGTATAGCGGGTTTGATAATACAATTTTTATGGGAAATCAAATCAATCAAAAACAATCGATGGTTGGCGTTGATACCCGCACCACTTTTGGTGGTGTTGTTAGGAGTAGGTGTGAATTCTTGGGCCATTTCAAATAATCCAAGTTGGGCCATTGTAGACCACTCTCATATGGTGAGTATTCCTGATTTTTTATCCAACGAGAATGCCCAGCCGTTGTTACAATTTCCAGACTTTAGTGTTTTGGGGTCCTTTTTGATTTGGGTCATCGCCATAAAAATAACTTTGATTGCTTCCATCGAATCCCTGCTTAGCATAGAGGCATCAGACAAAATCGATCCCCACAAGCGGGTTACACCCCCCAACAGGGAATTAATGGCACAGGGTGTGGGTAATACATTATCGGGATTGCTCGGAGGCATACCCGTAACAGCCGTAATCGTGAGAAGTTCAGCCAATGTGAATGCAGGGGGGATGAGCAAGTGGAGTGCCATCATACACGGCGTGTGGCTTACAATCGCCGTTTTGCTGTTTCCTCAGGCCCTGAACCTTATTCCGAACGCTGCCTTGGCTGCCGTTCTCATTTATGTGGGCTATAAACTTGCCAAGCCCAGTTTGATTAAAGCAGAATGGGAAAAAGGTCGCATGTCGTTTCTTCCTTTTATTATTACCATCGTTTCCATCTTGTTTTCAGATTTGTTGATTGGCATTTTGATCGGTATGGCAGTAGCATTTTATTTCATCATTCGATCAAATTTTCATCGCTCCATTACGCTGGTAGAAATAGACAATAATTACATGGTCCGGTTTCAACAGCAAGCGACATTTTTAAATAAGTCGTTATTGAAAGGACTTTTGGATCAAATACCCACCAATTCTAAAGTTGTGATGGATTTGTCACATTGTACTTTTATGGATGTCGATATTCTCGATATTATAGATGACTATCAAGTTCGTGCGGCTGAACGAGGCATCGATGTGTCTTATGAGTTTTTAAATGAATCCCACAAAGCCAAGCTTTTGGGGGATTTGAACTGTACGTTTATTAGTAAAATTAAATAATCATGGAAGATCAAATCAAACTGTTTTTGAGCAATAGGGCTTGGGCGGCGGAGAAGTTGTCTGATGATCCTTCTTATTTTGAAAATTTGGCAAAAGATCAACGGCCCGATTATCTGTGGATTGGATGTTCAGATTCGCGAGTTCCGGCCAATGAAATTATTGGCGCAGAGCCGGGAGAACTATTTGTTCACCGCAATATCGCCAATATGGTAGTGCATACGGATCTCAATCTGTTAAGTGTGTTGCAGTACGCAGTTGAATATTTGGAAGTGAAACACATCATTGTGTGTGGACATACGGGCTGTGGGGGGGTGAAAGCCGCTCTAACGAATACCAGTTACGGGTTGCTAAACAAATGGTTGCGCAATCTAAAAGACGTATATCGCCTTCATAAAGATGAGGTAGATGCCGAAAAAGACGAAGAAGCCAAGCTCAATAAAATGGTTGAAATGAACCTCATCGAGCAAGTAGGCAACGTGGTGAAAACCAGTATTGTTCAAAAGGCATGGAAAAATCACCAACGCCCACACGTGCATGGCTGGGTTTATGAAATGCACTCCGGCCTGCTGCGTACCGTGATTGATGTAGCACCAGGGGCAGAAATCGACCCGATGTACACCTTCGAGGATTGATCCTTAGTGTTTTCGTTGTTTGTCGAGGCGCATGTTGATCAACTCAATCACAAACGAAAACGCCATCGCAAAGTAAATGTAGCCTTTTTCGATGTGTTGGCCCAGACCTTCTCCCAACAAACTCACACCAATCAATACCAAAAAAGCCAGTGCCAGTATTTTAATACTCGGGTTGTCGTTGACGAAGTTCGCAATGGGCTCGCTGGCCCACAGCATAACCAACATCGAGATGATTACCGCCACAATCATGACCCATACCTCGTTGGCCATACCCACCGCCGTGATCACTGAGTCCAAACTGAAGACCACGTTGATGAGTACCATTTGCATTAAAATGCCTGTCCAACCTTTGGCATCCGTGCGTTCTTTGATTTCCTCCTCGTGACCTTTCATTTTGAGGTGTATTTCACGCACACTTTGGTATAGCAAAAACAAACCACCCACAATAACCAATAGGTCTTTGCCGGAAATGCCTTGGTTCATGACGTGAAACAAATCGGCTTCCTGACGTTGAACCCAGTTAATTCCCATTAACATGATGATACGAACCACCATCCCCAACAGCAATCCATACTGACGGGCTTGTTTTTGTTTTCCGCCAGGCGCTTTGTTTGCTAGGATTGAGATAAAAATAATGTTGTCAATCCCCAACACGATTTCTAAAACCGTTAGGGCAACCAAACTAATGATGATATCTTGTGTCATGGTGTTTTTACAAATTTACGAATGAAATCGGCCCAATCTGTGGGTGAAATCCAATTCGTTGAAAACCGATTGTTAAAATAGGTTATCTGTCGTTTCGCGTAGTTCCTCGTATGCTGCTTGATTTTTTCTATGGCCACATCCAGGGTAGTATCGCCAGCAAAATGTTCGAACAGTTCCGTATAACCTACGGTTTGTAGGGCTTTCAACTCCCTTTGTGGGAATAGGGTTTTGGCCTCCTCCAATAGTCCTTCCTCAACCATGAGATCAACCCGTTGATTAATGCGAGAGTACAATACCTCCCGGGGGTGCTCTATGCCCACAAATTGGATGTTGACTCCCTCGAAGTGATTGGCCTTTTCCTGACCGTAGATTTCTTTCAATGGTTTTCGCAGTTGAATGCATAACTCCAGTGCCCGCATCACGCGTTGTGGATTGTTGAGCTGAACAAATTGTCCGGCCTGAGGGTCGAGTTGCAACAGCATCGTCAACAGCGGTTCGATGCCATTGGCTACGTATTGGTCTAAAATCTCACTCCGTAAATCGGGGTCAACAGCGGGTAAATCGTCCATGCCGTAGAGCAAAGCTTCTATGTACAATCCGGTTCCACCACAGAGGATGGCACTGCCTTTTTCGCTGAGTAGCTGCTGCGTAATGCCGCGGAAAATTTCGGCATGTGTACCTGCATTGTAATGGTATTTGATGGGTACGTGGCCGATGCCATGGTGTTGTACACTGAGCAGCTCTTCTGCTGTGGGTTTGGCTACCGCGATGTTCAATTCCTCGTATACTTGTCGGGAATCAACATTCACAATGTCTGTGCCCAACGCTTGTGCCAGTGCAATGGCAGCAGCTGTTTTTCCGGAGGCGGTGGGACCTCCCACAACAATTAGGGTAGGTTGGGTAGTCAATCTGTGGGTGTATTATTTTAAATCGTCGGCGTCAATCCCTTCACCCAAAGCGCCGAAGCCAAATTTATCATGGTCTTCGTCTTCCTCATCTTCGTCCAAATCATCATCCAGATCGTCGTCATCTTCATCCAACAATTCCTCCTCGTGCTCCACCAATAAGCTTTTCACGCCTTTGGCCGCCAATATTTTCTCAGCCAAGGTGTCGAATTCATTGTCGTCCAGCATTTTAAATTTGCCCTCATTATGCTGCCTGGGCGCTTTGCCCTCGCTGCGATAAATGCGGGGGTAGGTTTGTTTTTCGTTGCTCTCTTCGATGCTGATCAACTCGCACAACAAGGTCCACTGGGCATTGTAGTCAAATACATAGATGAATCGTTGGTGTGGATCATTGACGCAAGTGCGCAATTTGGTTTCCCCCATCAAAGGGGCATTGGCATTACCCGTAAGGTCCGCATCGCCGCTGGGTTTGGCTTTTTTGACCTCAGAAATGCGACGCCAACGGTCATCGCTGACGAAAAAGCTGGCCAATTCTTTGTTGTCAAAGCCAATGGCTTCTTGAATGATGTTGTTGAAATCCAGGAAGGTGTGCGAAGGCTTGATCTCAATCCATCGTACGATGTCTTCCATGTCTTCGAACCATATTTTAAAACGGTAAACCATGCGAAATGCAAAAATAGTTCTCAGCCGTTGCTTATCGATGAAAAAAATTAAACCAAAGGAAATTAGCCGTATTTTCGCGAGAATCATGAGGCGATTTATCCTGATAATGTGTGTGATCTTCCCAACGTGGCTGATGGGACAGGCAAGTAAGAGCGATATCCGAGGTTTTGTTTACGATGCCAACAACGGCGACCGCATTGTGGGGGCTAACATTTTGTGTGTGAGTGAGGGTGCAGGGAAAACAAGTCCTTTGGGTGATGAGGTGAGGGCCGTAATGACGGATAACGATGGGTATTTTGCGCTTACAGGACTCCAGCCGGGCAATTATTACGTGAGAATTTCGATGGGTGGCTTCGATACCTTGATTGAAAAAGTGCCGGTCAAACTAGGGGCCAATACCAAAAAGGATTTTTACATCAACCGGATCGCTTCCATGGGTGAGGTGAATATATCGGTAAAATCAAAAGCCAAGGAAGCCCAAGTGGCGGTAACTACGGTTGATGCGAAAACCATTGCAAAAATGCCCGCTGTAGGTGCAGAACCCGATATTTTACAGTATTTGCAAGTGTTGCCTGGGGTGGTGTTCAGTGGTGACCAAGGCGGACAATTGTACATCCGAGGCGGATCGCCGGTGATGAACAAAGTGATGCTGGATGGACTTACTATCTACAATCCCTTTCACTCCATTGGGTTGTTTTCTGTGTTTGAAACGGATTTGATCCAAACGGCCGATGTGTACAGTGCCGGTTTTGGTTCGGAATACGGTGGTAGGGTGTCGGCGGTGGTTGATTTGAAAACCCGGGATGCCAACCGCAATCGAACAACCATGAAAGTGGGATTAACCACCTTTACTTCCAAAGCGTTGTTGGAAGTTCCATTGAAAAAATACAAACAAGGCAAGGGGAATAGTTCATTGGCCATATCCTACAAAAATTCCTTTTTGCGGGAGTCTTCGAAGTTGCTGTACAATTATGCCAACCCCGACAAACTTCCCTACAATTTTGGAGACTTGTTTATCAAAGCAAGTTTCAACAGTGCCAACGGGGGGTATTCCAAGCTGTATGGGTTTCGATTTGGCGATAACGTAGCTTTTCCTGGTTCAACCAGCTATCAATGGTCCTCAACAGGCCTGGGAGGGAAATTTTTGGTGGTTCCGGAGCAAGCGAAAACCCGGGTAGATGGATATTTCTTGTGGAGTGAATATCGCATCCAACAGAAGGAGCAAGATGCCCGTCCCCGCAGCAGCTCCATTGGAGGCTTCAACTTGGGGATGAACTTTGGTTACAATTTCCGTCGCGACGACCTAAAATGGGGACTTGAAATGAACGGCTTCCAAACCAATTTTGAATTGTACAACACAAACAACCGACGGATTTCCCAATTGGAAAGCACCACCGAGATTAACACATTTGTGAATTATCGGGTGGTAAGGAAAAAGTTGGTTTCAAATCTGGGTATGCGTGCGCAATACTATGCTTCATTGGGTAACAGTAGCTTTGAACCGCGCTTTCAATTGCGATACATGCCATGGAAGTCGATTGGAATCAAGTTCGCTGTAGGGGCTTATTCGCAAAATTTCTTGTCGGCCATGAGCGATCGCGACGTAGTCAATTTGTTCTACGGATTTTTATCAGGTCCGGATAATTTACCAGACTCCTTCAATGGCAAGCCGGTCACGCACGCCTTGCAGAAGGCCCGCCACGCAGTGGCGGGGTTTGATTATCGCATCAACAAGAAACACAGCTTCAATGTGGAGTCATTCGTGAAACTCTTCGATCAAATTACCAATATCAACCGGGACAAACTCTTCGAGGATGATGAATTCAACCTTGATAAACCCGCGAGATTGCGTCAGAATTTTATTGTAGAGGAGGGGAATGCGTATGGTGGGGACTTTAGTTATAAATACACCGACAAGCATTGGTACGTTTGGGCGGTGTATTCGCTAACCTACGTCAACCGGTTCGATGGCAATATCAAATACCAGCCCAATTTCGACCGTCGACACAATGCCAATTTCCTGGTGAACTATGAAATGGGCAAGAAAAACCCGGTGGAGTTGTCGCTCCGATGGAATTTCGGCTCAGGTTTTCCATTCACACAAACCCAAGGGTATTACGAGAAATTCAATTTCCAGCAGGGGTTAAGCACCGATTATACCAGTTCCAATGGTCAGCTTGGGGTAGTCTACGCTTCGATCAACCAAGGTCGTTTGCCATATTATCATCGCTTGGATTTTTCGGCACGCAAAAAATGGGTCATAGAAAAGCACAGAGAATTCAATTTGTTGTTCAGTTTAACCAATGTGTACAACCGCAACAACATTTTCTACTTTGACCGTATCAATCGCAAACGGGTGGACCAATTGCCCATTTTGCCCGCCTTGGGGTGTAACTACAGTTTTTAACGGTATTACAATTTGTTGTTGAGTATGCCCTGAATGGCTTGCAGTTTGAGCAAAGCCTCAATGGGTGTAAGGGTGTTGATGTCTAGGCCTCCACAGAGTTTCTTAACTTGAATGAGTTTGGGGTCCTCCGTTTGAAACATATTCATTTGATACACCGGTTTGGATTCGGTTTTCTTTAGCGTTTTTTGTGGGGATAGGTTGGCACGCTCTTCTTCCAGCTGATTGAGGATTTCAGTAGCACGCAGCAATACCGCATTGGGGATCCCGGCCAATTGAGCCACGTGAATACCAAAACTGTGCTCGCTTCCACCTTGGGTGAGCTTTCGCAAAAAGATGATTTGGCTTCCTTGCTCCTTGATAGAAATGTGATAATTGCGTATTCCTGGACATTTGGACTCCAGCTCGTTCAGCTCATGGTAATGCGTGGCAAATAATGTTTTCGGCAAAGACGGGTGGGAGTGAATGTACTCTGCGATACTCCATGCCAGCGAAACGCCATCGTAGGTGCTTGTACCGCGACCGATTTCATCGAGGAGTACCAAGCTGCGATCGCTAAGGTTATTCAAAATGCTGGCCGTTTCTGTCATCTCTACCATGAAAGTACTCTCACCTACAGAGATGTTGTCTGATGCGCCCACGCGGGTGTATATTTTGTCGACCACACCAATTTCTGCGGCGCTGCAAGGAGCGTAGCAACCAATTTGGGCCAGGATGACTGCCAGGGCGGTCTGACGTAAGATGGCGCTTTTACCGCTCATGTTGGGGCCCGTAAGGATGATAATGCGATGTTGTTCTTTGTCTAACGAGATGGTGTTGGGAATATAAGACTCTCCGGGTGGCAGTTGGTATTCGATGACGGGGTGACGGCAATCTTTCAATAATAGGTTGTGCCCATCATTCATGGATGGCTTGCAATAATGATTGTCCATGGCCAATTGCGCAAATCCAGCCAACACATCCAACTCTGCTAATAGGTTGGCTTGCAGTTGTAAGGGGGCCACAAACGACGACATAGAATCCAGTAATTCTTCCCATATTTGGGCTTCCAATGCCAAAATGCGATCTTCCGCGTTTAAAATCTTCTCCTCATATATTTTTAATTCTGGAGTGATGTAACGTTCGGCATTAGTAAGGGTTTGTTTGCGTATCCAATCCTCAGGGGCTTTGTCTTTATGCGAGTTGGTAACTTCCAAATAGTATCCAAAGACATTGTTGAATCCAATTTTTAATGAGGGTATGCCTGAGCGTTCGATCTCTTGCTGTTGAATTTCAATGAGTTTGTCTTTACCGGAGGTGGTTAGACCGCGAAGCTCCTCCAGTTCTGGGTGCACATGAGATTTGAAGATACCACCTTTGGCTGCCACCGCAGGTGCATCAGCCAAGATTTGATCCATGATGAGCGCTTGCAAGTTGGGTAAGGCGTCTATTTTTTCCGATAGGGCCTGTAATTGAGGGTCGCGACTTTGGGCAAACAAGGCTTTGCTCTCTTGCAGATTTTCCAGGCCGTAGCCGAGCATGAGGCATTCGCGCGGACCGATTTTTCGCAGCGCTACTTTGGATACCAGTCGCTGTAGGTCGCCGATTTGTTTCATTGTATCGCGAAACGACGATGTTTCTGCGGCGTTGTTGATAAAGACTTCCACTTGATTGTGTCTTGCCTCAATGCTGGGGCGATGAATCAGCGGGAATACCAACCATTGTCTGAGTAATCGGGCGCCCATGGCGGTGCAAGTTTTGTCAATCACATCAATCAGGGCCGTACCCCCTTGATAGATGGGTCTTACCAATTCTAAGTTTCTGGCAGTGAATCCATCAATCCAAACGGAATCGTTTTCATCGATTCGGGCAATGCCATTGATGTGCGCCGTGTGGGTATGGTGTGTTTGGGCCAAGTACTGCAGGGCTGCGGCAGCCGCCGAAATGGCCAAAGGCATTTCGGCGATGCCAAAGCCTTTTAAGTTTTGGGTTTTGAATTGTCGGCAAAGCGCTTCCTGTGCCGTGGAGGACTCATATACCCAGGATTCCATGGTTTGGTAGGAGGCGGGTGTGCCCAGCAGTTCTTGCACCAACGATTGCTGTTGTTTAGGCATCAACCATTCTGCCGGTTTGTATGCATCAATGAGTTTTTTAATCGATATCAAAGAACCCTCAGTAACATAAAACTCGCCGGTGGAAATGTCCAAAAAGGCCACGGCCCATTGCATGTTTTGCTCGAATACCGAAGCCAAATAATTGCTTTGTTTGGTTTCAAGCACTTTGTCGTTGTAGCTCACGCCGGGGGTGACTAGCTCCGTAACACCCCGTTTAACGATGGTTTTGGTTTTTTTTGGGTCTTCCAGTTGGTCGCAAATGGCAACGCGATAACCCGCTTTAACCAATCTTGGCAGGTAGTTGTCCAATGAATGATGAGGGAATCCAGCCAAGTCTTGGTCCGATGCCGCACCATTGGATCGTTTGGTGAGCACAATGCCTAACACCTTGGATGCGATGCGTGCGTCTTCACTAAACGTTTCGTAAAAATCACCCACCCGAAACAACAAAATAGCACCTGGATATTGGGCCTTGATGCTGTGGTACTGCTTCATGAGCGGCGTTTCTTTGTCTGTACTTGCTCCTGCCATAAACCCCAAAATTACGGCCAATACTCAGGCCGATTTCCACATTTACGCTCCCTTTTTCCCCATTGATTTTGAGTATCTTTGTGTTTGTGAAGAAATTGGTGGGAACCGCCTTGCAACGCCTCAGCGTGGATGAATTCAAACAGGCCAGCAAATGGCCCTTTGTGGTGGTGCTCGACAATGTGCGCAGCATGAACAATGTTGGGTCTGTGATGCGAACCTGCGATGCTTTTTTGTGCGATACACTTTATTTGTGTGGTATCACCGCAACACCCCCTCACCGGGATATTACCAAGACCGCAATTGGAGCCGAGAATTCTGTGAATTGGGTTTATAGTAAATCAACGATAGAGGTTGTGTCTGATCTGAAGGAAAAGGGTTTTTTGGTATACGCCATTGAACAAACGTCCAACTCGGTCCTTTTGCAAAACATGCAATTTGGCACACAGCCCGTGGCCTTTGTTTTCGGCAATGAAATCGATGGTGTTGAGGAATCGGTGATCCACGCTTGTGATGGTGTCATCGAAATTCCCCAACTCGGTACCAAACACTCGTTCAATATCTCTGTTTCCTGTGGTATGCTGCTGTGGGAATATGCCAGAACCCGCGTTTAACATGAATCCGATGCGTTTCCTTCGTCACAATCTCAATCCGGGCCTGCTGGTTTGTGTTTTGTTGTCGGTAGGACTGCTCATTCCATGTTTAACCAGCTCTTGCGCGGGAAAATCTTCTCCCGATCAACCCAGTGTGAATCAATCGATGGATTCTTGCGAGAATGATTCATCGTTGATTATCGATGAATTTAGGTCTCGATTCGAGTCATCAAAGTATTTATGCTTAATTTCATATTCCAATGAGTGTCCCATCGCCAAAAATTACATAAAGACCCTCAAAGACCTGTATTTGTCCTACGGAGATCGTATTGTGTTTTGCTTGTTGGATCCAGGTACAGGTAGCAAAACCATCCGCGGCATGGAGTCATGTTATTTCAACGACCATACAGGCATTGTATGTAGACGTTACCACATATCGGTATACCCTCAAGTGGTTTTGGTCGATTGCCCAGCACGGGAAATGTTATACCAAGGAAAAATTGATGATCGTGCCATTTCATTGGGTGTGGTGAAACAGGCAGCCCAACAGCACTTTCTACAAGATGCGATCAATCAACTGTTGAAAACCGGCCATGTTTCAGTAAAAAACACCCAAGCTGTAGGGTGTTTTGTGCAAGATTTTCCAAGTGAACCAAAGCTTTAATATGAAATTCAACCATTTGTATATCATTTTATTGACATCGGTTGTCTCAACAATTGGTTGCAGCAATAAGACATCGCTGACAGGTGTCCCAGAAAATCCCACTTTTTCGGAACACATCGCACCCATTTTAGCAAAAAACTGCTTGCCTTGTCACCGCGAAAACGGGGCGGCCCCATTTTCCTTGGAACGATTTGAAGCGGTACGGAAACGCGCGAAAACCATAGCCAAGGTTACACAAAATCGTTACATGCCGCCATGGCCAGCCGATCCCAACTACAGTCATTTCGTGGGTGAAAAGGTGCTTACAGAAATAGAAATTGCCACCATCAGTCGATGGGCAGAGCAAGGAGCTCCCGAAGGGAATGCTGCGTATACCTACCATGCACCTGTGGCGTACAAAAGCAACATTCGTAAGCCCGATCTGGTGATTCCATTTGATACGGTTTCCTTGCACGAAGGGGATCTCGACCGATTCTTTATTTCCAAAGCGCATGTTCACTTAGATCGCAAACGGTTTGTTTCAGCATTGGAACTGATTCCGTCTTCTGCGGGGTTGATTCATCACGCCAATGGACATTTGCTCTTGTACGGCGAAGGATCAAAAACCGAGGGACCGGGAACGGTGAGGAAAATGGAGACAACCAACGCCATGAATTCGAATTCCTTTGAGAAAATGAAATTGGTCAACGTGGGAGGCCCATTGCCCAATAGGATTCATTCGGCCTTCAATTATCTGCCCGGAGTGGAAGGGGTAGAATACCCTGCGGGCATTGGCGTCTTTGAAGTAACGCAGGACTTTGCCGCGGTGATGAATGATGTGCATTACGGTCCATCCGACACCAATATCACAGACAGGGCCGTATTGAATGTCTTTTTCACCGAGACGGCGCCAAAACGCGCTACGGGAGAGTTGATGCTTGGTACCAACGGGGTTAGTAAAATTGTGCCACCCCTGGTGGTGCCGGCAAACAAGGTAACCAAACACAGCACGCACTACGTGATTGACGCCGATATTTCAGTGCTCACAATCAATCCCCATCTCCATCAATTGGGCAAGTCGTTTTGGGCATTTGCAGTCAAGCCCAATGGCGATACCATTCCGTTGATTCGTATTCTCCGATGGAACTTCAATTGGCAGTATTTTTACACGTTTAAACACATGGTGAAAATTCCTGCTGGATCTGAAATCGTGGCGATTGCAGAATTCGATAACACCACCAAAAATCCATACAATCCCAACAATCCACCCAAAACGGTGGCCGAACGATGGGACTATGGAGGTGCTAGTATGCGGGCATCGGATGAAATGTTTCAGTTTATCCTGACGTATACACCGTATCAAAAGGGCGACGAAAACATATCTTTGGAAAAGAAACCGTAAATCATGACTATAACATCAGGGCAAAAGTCTAATTACAGCCTGGCGGAAGTTGAAACCGCAGAACAGGTGAAACATTTTCACCGTGTATTGGATGCAGTTTACGCACGTGATCCATCGTTTATTTATCCCCTAGAAAATGATGTCGAAGGGATCTTTGACCCCTCAAAGAACAAGTCGTTTCAAAACGGCGCTGCGCGCCGATGGGTATTGTACGATTCGGCCGGCCTGCCGGCCGGCCGAATCGCCGCCTTCTATACGCAAAAGCCGAAGTCGGGCCGACGTGGAGGCATCGGTTTTTTTGAATGTATAGAAAATCGTGAAATGGCGATGGAGCTATGGAATGAAGCAGAGAAGTGGCTCCATGAAACCGCCTGTCTGAGTATCGATGCCCCCATTAACTTTGGCGACAGAGATAGTTTTTGGGGATTGCTCATTTCAGCCCAAAACCCTGTCTCGTATCGTGAGAGTTACAACCCACCGTACTACCGCGACTGGATTGAATCTCGCGGGTACAAGTTGGAAATTGAACAAAACACCTACGACATCTCCGATAAAACCTTCAATTACGATCGGTTTAGCAAGATTGCCAATCGCGTAATGAGCAAGGAGAATTATAAGTTTGTGTTGTTGGATTACGCCCAGATCGACAAATATGCCAAAGATTTTGTGCAGGTATACAATGAAGCATGGGCATTTCACGAGGATTTTGAGCCGCTGACGTCCCAAGTTCTGAACAAGCGATTGAAAGAAGTGAAGCCCGCTATGCCCAGGGAGTTTGCGGTTTTCGCCTACGACAATGAACGCCCCATCGGTTTTTTTATCGCCATATTGGAAATCAACCAAGTCTTCAAACGCTTTAAGGGTAAAATGGGCCTGTGGCAGCAATTACAATTCTTGTGGTACAGAAATACCATCAACAAAGCCAAAGGAATTGTGTTCGGCGTAGTGCCTGATTACCAGAATTTGGGCATTGAAACAGGACTGATCATGAAATTTTACGAAGGAATTCACAGCAATCAAACAGTTCAAAGCATGGAGTTGGCATGGATTGGGGATTTCAATCCAAAGATGATCAGCATGTTAGAAAGTTTGGGCGCAGAGAAGACAAAAATTCACCACACATACCGAAAAGAAATTTCTTAAAAACATTTGATTTTTACGTTGAGAGATGTATTTTTGCACCTCCTTAAAGTAACAGAAAAGGAAACGATTTCGTAGCTCAGTTGGTAGAGCAATACACTTTTAATGTATGGGTCCTGGGTTCGAGTCCCAGCGGAATCACCACCAAAGCCTCAAAGAAATTTGAGGCTTTTTTTATGCGATTACGCGATTCCGCCAACGAAGTATGGGGTTCTCAATCATTTGGGCCATGATTATCCCCAAAACAACAGAAAAGACAACGGTAATGAGTCCTGCAGCGCTGCGACCATAACTGAGTCCCAACCGTTCAAACAATCCCGCCTTCATCAGCACATTATCGGCCAGCAAATGCCATAGATAAATGGAGTAGGAGCGTCGTCCAATCACCGAAAGTCCGTCGATCACGCCACGCAAAACCCACCCTTGTTCCCTTAGCAATTGCAATCGATCCTCAGCAGCCAATCCCTTACACAACGCGCAGCCAAATCCAAGGGCTATTACACTAAATCCAACGGTGTTCATTGCGAACGAACCCACAGGATAAAGCCATAAAGTGAACATCAAGCCCACCACAGGGACCCACAACAGTCGGGGATGGGAATGAATCCATCGCTTCAGTTGACCAAAATGGTAGCCGTAAGAAAGAATTACCCCAACCCAAATGCCATCGGCGCGCAAATGCGTACCGGTAAAATCAAAACTCGACTCGAAACGATGTCCCCAACAGTAGTATATTCGATTTAAGACCAATACCAGCGAAATGCCCATGAGCAGGCCCATTGTTTTGCGGTAATCGATAGAACTACCTCTTAAACGCCACCAGGCCACCACGAAGGCTAAAATCAAATAAAAGTGCTCTTCTACCGACAAAGACCAAGTGTGCATCCACATCCCCTCGATGTAGCTCTGTAAATAAAAGACCTCGCTCAATATTTGTGATGGGGTGTATTCTTTGCCCACCAGCTCGGCAGCGATCAAACTCACCAGCAAAAACAAATAGAAACTGGGGTAGATTTTTAAGGCGCGACGAGCCAAGAATCGTCCTATTCTCACATCCCCGGTGCGGGTGTATTCCTCAAAAATCAACCCCGACACCAAAAATCCTGAAATCACAAAAAACAAATCAACCCCGCTCCAACCGATGTTGTGCCAAAATCCCTCCGAGAAACTGTGTCGGCCCAGCACCAGCAAAATGGCCAGCGCACGCAGTAAATCCAATGAAAGTTGGTGTGGTCGTCGCACCCCTGCGGGTTGATTCACTGCCTTTTGATCGATGTTTATCGCGCCCATCAATCCAAAGATAAGCAGTTATCTGCCAGGTCCACCCATTCCCGGCATACCATGACCCGGCATACCTGGCGGCGGCATACCCCCGGGGAACATCATCTTTATTTCTTTTCCATCTTCACCCTTGCCATTGAATTTGCGCAATTTGTAACTGAATGTCATCATAACATATCTTGTGAGGACGGTTGTTTTTACGTCTTCGTAATACGTTTGGGTTACATTTCGTTGAATGCTTCGGTTTTGATTCAAAATGTCATAAGCCGTTAATCGCAGTTCAGCCGCTTTGTTTTTTCCGAATTTGTAGCCCAAACCGGCATTCCAAAGGTAGTACGATTGGTTGAAAGCGGAAGACAATCCCTTGAACGCTTGATAGGTAATGTCTGAGTTAATCACCCAACTTTTCGAGGGCATATAATTCAACACAAACTGGGTGTTATAACTCATGTACGTTTGATCATTGGCCTTTTGAATCGTGTTGATGACCTTGCTGTAGCTTCCATTTCCCGTAAGGCGGAAATCCATTCGCTCCGACAGATTGCTGCCCATTACCAAGCCGGCATTTACAGAGGGATTCTTGGCATTGTTGGTAAGCGCAGGGCCATTGCCAATTTGTATGATGCTGGGAATGTTGTTGGTCGACAATCCTCCGGTCACATTTACATTCATTTTTTTGATGGTTTTACCCCACGAACCAAACAATCGCACGCTGTAATAGCCATTCAAATTCACGGGCAAGGTCATCTGTGCTCCGGGCGTAAGGCGGATACTGTCGATGCTGCCAGCGGAAGCCATTTTATTCGCCGCTGTGCCCCCACCATAAAAGTTGGAGTCGAGCCGAATCCATCCCGCATCGCGACCTCCCAACACCGATTTACTGCTGATGTAGTTGTTGCTTTGCTGTGCGTTGATCATCCAAAAAACGTTTTTGCCGGATTCTGGCACCACGGAAAAATATCGCAAGAACAGGCTGTGCTGATAATCTTGAACCAAATTGGGGTTTCCCGAGCTCAATTGCATCGTGTTGTTGTTGTTGATAACCGGTTGCAACTGGTCAATGGAGGGGGCGTTGTTCGATGTATTGTAATTCAAACGCAAATTCTTCTTCATTCCCAAGTTATAGCGCGCCTGAACATAGGGTAGTATGGAGGTGAATTGTCGGTTTAGCTCGCTGTTTCGAGGCATGGTTTGAGAGCCGTCTAAGTTGGCTAACTGACCGTCGATCCCCGTAGTGACATTCAATTTGTAGGTTTGATACCGGTAACTGATGCCCAATTTGTTTTGGGAATACCCATTGACGAATTGACTTGAAAAAAAGGTGTCGAGAAGTGTGTATCCCAAACTCGCTGCGTCTTTGAGGTAGGCTAGGCGATCGTTGTTGTTTTGATTGATACTAGTTGATAGGCTTGCAGCCAGAAAATTGTTGGAGTCCAGAGCTTCGGTGAATGTGATGTTACCGCTGAAGGTGCGCGTTTGCTTTAATAAATCGGTCCTTTGGTCGCGATTGTTAATCACTTGTAATCCATTTGTATCAATCGTAACCTGATTTTTGAAATTGAGGTTGGTGAGCCCCGATTGTCCGTTCACACCCGGATTCATTTCCATGGAGTAGGTTCGTCCTTTTTTTGCAAAGGCATGTCGATACAGGAAACTGCTCGATGCGCGATACCCATCGGTATTGGTTTGGGTGTTGTTTAGTAGATCAGATACTGGCGTAAGCAGACTGTTGTAGGTGACGGCACTAATGGGACTCTGGTTGTTGTTTTGCTGAATAGAAATGCGGGGTTCAATCAACAGCGTATTGACAGAGTCTAGTTTGATGTTGAGTCGACCGTTTATGCGATGGTTCAGGTTTTTTGTTGAACTCGGATTAATTTCAACGTAATTGAATGCGCCCATTTTTGGGTCTCCACCCACGTAATATCGATTGGTTTCAGATCGGTTGTCGTTGTTGGTACTATTGAGGAAATAACTGCCACTAAACTCCAATTTTTTTCCCCATTGGTTGCTGTAATTGATGCCAATGGCCCGGGTTGTGGTAATACCATTTTGCGTACCGGTGAAAAAGTTGGCCCCACCGCCCATGCCGCGATTTCCGCCACCGCCCATGCCTCCGCGACCGCCGCCGCCCATACTCCCAACGATATCCTCAAAAGAGAAGTTCTGTTCGTTGATGTTGTTCATTTGACTTAAAAAGGTGAGGCGGCGATTCCCCTTGAACGTGTTTAGGGTGATACCTGCCTTGTTTTTAAGTAAATCGCCAGTGCCGTCAATAGATTGACCTACCCCAGAGAAGAAACGACCAAAAACGCCATTTCTGAACTGAGATTTGGTAACGATGTTCATCGTTTTGGTGGTATTGCCATCGTCGATCCCCGAAAACAAACTTTGCTCAGATTTGGCATCGTAAATTTGAATTTTCCCCACCACTTCGGCCGGTAAATTTTTCAAGGCCGCGTTGGGATCCTCGCCAAAAAAGGGTTTGCCATCCACCAGTACTTTTTTTACCTGTTCTCCCTGCGCTTGAATCTGACCGTTGGAAGACGTAACTCCAGGCATTTTACTCACCAAGTCCTCTGCGGATGCATCGGGATTGACTTTGAAACTCGAGGCATTCATCTCGGTGGTGTCGCCTTTCACGGTAACCGCTTGAACCTTGATAAATGCGCCTTCCATGGGCAATACTTCATTCACCAACCACAGTTTTGGGAAGGTCAACGTGATTGTTCCATTAGACTGAGACAGTGGACGTTGAACCAAATCGTGCAAGTTGATCCATTGTTGTGCCTTGGTTCCATTGGGGTGAGTGGCCACCAATAAGAAGGTAAAAGCCTTGCTTTTTGGATTGGCAATATCTTTACTAATGGCTTCGAAATTGGGCTGGGCTTTGGGGTCCATGAACTGTCTAACCGAAAAACGAACTGTATAGTTTCCCTGAGAATCCGTTTCGGTCAATCCGCCATTGGGATAGGATTTGTCTCCCTCTTGCATCCGTTTGGTCATATAGCGGAAGTTCTTCAACGACTCTGCAGAAATACTGCCGTTGGGCAAAATGCTCAGTGTAGTGCCAATCAAAGAAGTATCATTGGGAATCAACAGTGAAATAACCGCGCCCGATACCGCCGTTTCTTTTCCCTCCCAGGTCAGAGCGGCACACTGGCCAAAGGCGATGGCACGAAATCCCATTGGACCGGTTTGTCCATTTCTGTTGTCTGAAGGGCCTTCAGTACCACCATTGTTTATTGAACGATCGTCACGCACGCGGGGTTCAAATGGCTGTGCTTGGGTAGCGGCGCAAAAGCTTATCGCAAAGGATATCAAGGCAATCGATGGACGGAAGGGGTTGCGAAACGACATAAATCGCAAATATCGACAAATCGTCGATGTGAAACACAGGATTACGCTATTGAACCCTCAATAATCGACCAACTGCGATGTTGTTACTTCTCAAGCCGTTTAACCGTTTCAGTTGATCCACGGTAAGTCCGTGATTTTTTGCGATGGAATACAAGGTTTCACCCGGTTTAACCTTGTGGTAGGATACTTTCGGTCTGGGCGTATTGGTCGGGGGAACCTTGGGTTTGGGTGTGCTGATTTGCGTACTGTCGACAGATTTTGGTACTGTGGGATTTGGGATGATGGCGGTTGCCCCCTCTGCATCGGCACTGTCTTTCATCTCCAAACTCTGAATGGGGTCCGATTTGGTGGCAATGGATAGTTTGCCCACCTTCAACCGAGTGCCGGCCGAAATGTTGTAGTTGCGCAAGTGATTCCATTCTTTCAATTGCGCGGTGGTGATGCCATACCTCAATGCGATGCGATAAGCGGTTTCACCGCGCCTAACCACATGGTACCGCCATACTTCTGTCACAACTACGTTTTTTGAAAGCGTATCACGGGTGCGAAACGCCAGTCGTTTGCTGCTGTCCTCGGGCAGGATGAATTGTCTATATCCGTTGTTATAGCGCTCTGTGGTATTTCCCCATGCTTGACCAAATAGCTGACCCTTTACATACGTGCCTGATTCTTGCAGATGTAGACCATCGACCATGAACAGTTGGTAGTCCGACCAATATTGTGCCGCGTATTTTCCACCCGCAACACGATACAAGTCATAGAATGCAACTTTTTCGATTTTACACAGGGCGATGATGGCCTTCTCGTATTTCTCGTAGGTGGACAAAGTTCGGCCGCCACGAATGCCATCTTGGGGGATGACCACCACAATTTTGCTGGCTGGTAAAACTTCTTTAATCAGCTGTATACTTCGTTTGATGGGCTCCAAATAAAGAGATTCCGATTCTTGTCCCCGATATAGGTCATTTGCCCCAAAATCCAACAATACTACGTTGGGTGATAATTGTGTGAGTTGTTGCTTCAGTTGGGGTAAGCGATAGAATTGACTGTATCCACAACCACGCATACCTACACTGTGCAAATTTCCTTGTCTGCTGTTGGTTAGTGACACACCGTACAGCGTGAATGATTTTTGGGTTGAAATAACCTGCTTGAATTGGATCAGTATCTCTTTGGTTCCCGAGGGCAAGGTGAATTCCAAATACGATGAATTTCGGTATGAAATAGAAGCGGGAAATTCCTTCTTGGTGAGGGTGATGGTGGATCCGTCGGGTTTTCTTCCCGACAAACAAGCGATGACTACATCAAACTGTTGTTCGTTGCGGTCGCAATACAAGGCCAAACGATCGGTGTTTTTGGCGAAACTGCTGGGGATCAAAATACTCAGGGTGGACTTCCAATCTTCGGTTTTTGCGGCGTATCCCGTGATTCCGGCAGTGAGCAGGGGATTGTTCTCTACGGGTGTTGAATAAATCCAATCGCCCGTGTGTTTGGTCTCTACAGGCGTTGTGATGGCGTTGTTTATCAAACAGCCCGGAAAAAACAAACCCGGACCCCGAGATTTTCCAAACCAAGACTCGCCCAAAAAGGGTGCTACTTCATTGACCAACTCATCGCCAATATGGAGCACACTGAAAGACGCAGAATTTCTCAGCGTGAATTGTTCGGTAAGTCCCCCGATGATGGTGGCAGAATGTGCCTGAAAAAGGTTAACCGAGGTATCGAGGAACGTTAATTCTTGTAGCCTGGGGACATTGTTGTCGGGAAGGCTGGAGTAGGAGGTCCCGGATGATTGAGCGGTTGCAATCCCTGTGATCAGTGAGAAAGCCCAAAACAACCAGCCCGTTTTCCTCATGATTTTGTGGATTATCCTTGTTCTAGCGCGGCTTTTACCAATGCATTGGCCGTTTTTGGGTCGGCTTTTCCTTGAGAGCGCTTCATTACTTCACCCACGAACAATCCCAGCAACCCCAATTTGCCGGCGCGATATTCTGCGACTTTTTCGGGGAAATTGGCCAGTACCTCTTGAACCAAACCGTCGATGAAAGAGCTGTCAGTGATGTTCGCCAAGCCCAATTCCGCAACCAAATCCTCGGGCATGGCCTTTGGATTCTGGGTGAGGGCAGGGAAGAGTTGCTGCGAGGCCGCTGTGTGACTGATTTTGTTGGACTCGATCAGTTCAATGATGCCAGCGATTTGCGCCGGTGACAAACTGAAATCTTCCATGCCTAAGGCATTTTCATTGAGATATCCGCGGATGGGACCAGCGATCCAATTCGAGGCTTGTTTGTACTTGGGCGCATGCTTGACTACTTCTTCAAAGTAAAGGGCACTGTGTTTGTCGTCTACCAACACAGAAGCGTCGTAATCGCTCAATCCATATTGTTCCGTGAATCGAGAATACAAAGTGGATGGCAATTCAGGCATGGTGGCTCTAACTGCTTCCAAATAGTCTTCTGTTACGATGGTAGGTGGCAAATCAGGCTCTGGGAAATATCGGTAATCATTCACCGCTTCCTTTTTACGCATGCTGAATGTGGTGCCGTTCAAACCATTGAAACCGCGGGTTTCGCCGTCTACTGTTCCACCGGCGTTGATGAGGTCGGTCTGACGTTTGATCTCGAAATCGATGGCTCGTTTTACATTGGAAATGGAGTTCATGTTTTTTACCTCCACTTTTGTTCCGAACGTTTTGGATCCGAGGGGCATAACTGATATGTTGGCATCGCAGCGCAAACTACCTTCCTCCATGTTTCCGTCACAAATGTCGAGGTAGCGCACCAAACGACGAATTTCGGTAACAAAGGCATAAGCCTCATCTCCGGTTTTGATATCCGGTTCAGTGACCACTTCAATCAATGCCGTACCCGCGCGATTGTAATCGACCAAGGTATCGTTCAAATCTTGATCGTGCATGCTCTTGCCTGTATCTTCTTCCATGTGGATACGGGTTAGGCGGATATCTTTGACGGTGCCATCGCTTAGTTTGATCCTAACGGCTCCGTTGTTACAAAGTGGAGTGTCGAACTGTGTGATTTGATACCCTTTCGGCAAATCGGCATAGAAATAGTTTTTTCTGGCATAGCGATTTACCCGGCGAATGTCACAATTTAAAGCCAATCCCATTTTGATGGCATTGTCAATGGCTGCTTTGTTATGCCTAGGCAGTGTACCGGGATGGCCCAAACTGATTGGGCTCACCTGGGTATTGGGTAAAGCGCCATATTCTGTACTGTCTGCAGAGAATGCTTTGCTTTTGGTTTGCAATTGCACGTGAATTTCCAAACCGATTACCGCCTCAAATTGTGTTTCCATATTTAGGTTCTACAAAGATAGCAAAACCGCATTGTGAATGGGGATCGTGTTTTCCACCGAAATCGGTGTTACCTTTGACGAAGGCAGTCCGTTCTATCGATTCGTAAAAGCGAATAGGAAAGTCCGGGCAACACAGGGTACCGCACTTCCTAACGGGAAGGGGCTCTGAATTTCGGTTCGGGGTTACAGAAAGTGTCACAGAAAGCTATACCGCCACCTCTGAGGTGGTAAGGGTGAAAAAGTGGGGTAAGAGCCCACTCGTTCCGAAGTGATTCGGGATTGGGACAAACCTTGCGGGTTGAAAGGTCAAATAAACCTGGATTAAAGGGCGACCCGCCCCATTGCTTCGGCAAGCCAGGAGGGTAGACCGATAGAGGTGCCGCGTGAGTTGCATCCTAGATCAATGATAGAAACTTCAGGAAACTGAAGTACAGAACCCGGCTTACAGGACTGCCTTTTTTAATTTTTTTTCAAATCAACTTGACGGATTAGAAACTTTCTGTTACTTTTGCACCACGATTGAGTTATCAATCAACAAGCGAGAATAGCTCAGTTGGTAGAGCACAACCTTGCCAAGGTTGGGGTCGCGAGTTCGAGTCTCGTTTCTCGCTCTAAGAGCACACAAAAGCCCCGGAAACGGGGCTTTTCTTTTTTCGCAAATGTGGTGTTTGAGTATTGTTTTGCGATTTGGGTACAGGGGTTGTCAATATCCAATATTCCAATGCTTGAAAATAACAGCTTCGTCATTTGCCAAGAGATTCAATGTTCTGGGTAAGTAATTGGATAAAACTGAGGGAATAAAAAAAGGGCCGCTCTTGGAGCGGCCCTTTTTATTATGTCTGCAGTGCGATTAACGTCTGCGTTTGGTCTTTTTGTCGATACCCGAACTTGGCAAGCCGTTGTATTTCTTCTTGCTGTTACCCACAGGAGAACCAATGCGAATCATAGCACAACGGAAACCGATGTTAGATTGGCTTTGCTTCTCATCAAGGAAACGACGGGTTCCAGGAGAGGCCCAGTATACACGGTCGTTCCAAGAAGCGCCTTTGTATACACGTGCTTTGTTGTTTACCAATGAAGTTACGCCGTATTCGTAGGTCATATCTCCATTGTTGTAGTTCTCTTCATCCTTGAAGCCAATGTTGTCGGCTTTCTTGTAGTTACGACGGTTAACGTTTTCACGCTCTGTTACATCGCGGTATTGCAAACGGCCCAATGAATCTTTCTGTTCGATAACACCGTACTGATCCAAAACCAATGTTTTGTACACGTTACCACGGAAAGGCATGAACGCGTCGAAGTCTTCTTGGGTCAAAGGACGGTAAACATCCATGGTCCACTCAGCTACGTTACCTTCCATGTTGTAAAGTCCGTAAGCGTTTGGCCAGTAACTGTAAACAGGTGTAGGTACAAAACCAGCATCGTTCAACTGACCACCGGCAACTCCACCGAAGTCACCTTTACCCACCATGGCGTTCAAACGAATCTTACCGCGATCTTTTTCTTTCTCTTCTTTGATACGAATGGTGTAGTCGTTCCAGCCATAGATTTTCTTTTGCTCAATGTTATTGAATTGAACATCGCCAATGTTGGCTTGGGCTGCGTATTCCCATTCTGCTTCTGTTGGCAAGCGATATTCTGGCAAGAAAATACCATCTTCCATGTTTACTTTGAAACGCTTTTGGTCTTTCTTCTTTTTCTTGCTGTAATCAGCCAAAGGCTTTTTGCCCTTTTTAATGAAGTCATACTGACCTGCCAAGTAAGTTCTGGTGTGGAATGTATTATCATCGTTCGCATCGGTAACAACATCGTATTTGATGATGCCTTCACGATCCAAGATGGTTTCGTTCACACGCTCAGTTCTCCACTGCGCAAACTCAGAGGCTTGTTGCCAGTTTACACCAACCACAGGATAGTCCTTGTAGGAAGGGTGGCGGAAGTAGTATTCCACGAAAGGTTCATTGTATGCCAATTTGCTTCTCCAACACAAAGAGTCGGGTAGGGCGCGTTGGTATACTTCAGGGTAACTGATGTAAGTACGCATCAACCAGTACACATATTCGCGATACTGAAGGTTGCTAACTTCCGCTTCATCCATGTAGAATGAATTCACGGTTACAGTTCTCTCTGCGTTGTTGTTGTCGAACTGAAGATCTTTTTCAGTAGAACCCATGGTGAATGATCCACCTTCTACCAAAACCAATCCTGGTCCTGTTTCTTGTCCCCTGTATTTTGGGTTGGCAAAACCTCCCCATTTGGGATTGTTGTAGGCTTGACCTGTGGTCTTACTTACATTCTTAGGACCGCAAGCGCTAGCGGCCACCATGGCTGCTACTGCCCAAATCCAAGTGCGATTTTTCATTAACACGGTTTGCATTCTTTGTTTCTAATAACGACAGATTGTGTGTATTATTTGCAAATATATATTTTTTTTCAACATACGCAATAAAAAAGCCCAACGGTTGTTGGGCTTTTTGTAAATATTGATTGTTGAAAACAGGGTTCGGTTAAAATTCTGGACAACGCAATGGTTTGAATGGCGTTCTTCCAGGAGGTACACACCAATCGATGGTTGCACTCACCTCATGAGAAGAAGGAATGGCACTGCGACCATCGCTGACAGTGAAGTCATAGCTATATCCAAATTTGAAACGATTTTTTCTGAAGCCAACCAACATGATGATAGCATCAGAATTTTTAAATGTTCCAAATGTTTGACGGAACCACAAACCCGTTACCAAAGGACCTTTGTTCGCATAGAATCCCAAGTTTAACTGGGTGAAGTTTCTTTGCTTCATGAACAAAGCGTTGGGAGAGAAGGTGTTTTCTTCGAAACGACTTCTGGTCAATGGTATTACAGCACCGGTGTGCACGGTCATGCGCATGGGTAATACTTCATCTGGGTTGTCGTAGAAGCTCCAGTTGGGCTCGATGATGTTGTGCGCAGCAAAACCCATATAGAATTTGCTTGAATACATCACCCATCCCGCATTGAAGTTGGGGTAGCTCTTATTTAAACTCGCAGGCTGCTGTTCGCCCGTAGGAAGTACAAAGCCTTGTGTTGGATTGATTTGATCCGCAAATTTCAACTTGCTCCAGTTGATGGATTTCATGGTGTAAGATCCCTGAAGACCAAAACGCATATAAATACGTCCACGATCCAAGGGCAACAAATAACTGTATACACCACTAACTGTGGTTGAGGTTAATAAACCCGATCCTGCAATGTCGTGAAATACCATCGCGCCCAAACCACCACCTACACTGGGAATGTGCTGATCCCAAGAGGCGCAGAAAGAACGAAATGTTCCAGGCAAATTAGGCCACTGATTTCGATAGTTGGTGGCAAATCGTCCTGCAGCACCATAGGCACACACGGCAGATCCCGCCAATGCAGGGTTGGTGTACACGGGTGACGCGTAGAACTGCGAAAGCTCCGGATCTTGCGCTTGAAGTTTCAAACTCAAAGTCCCTAAGAAGCCAAGACTAAGTACTCGTAATGCTGTTTTCATGTGGTACGTCTAACAAACTTACAAATAAAAACGAATCAACGGATAAATTATTGATTTTATCAGGAAACTTTCTGAAAAATCATCGAAAACCTGCGCTAGTGACAATACTATGACAATTGATTTCAATGATTTTTTGTAATTTCCCGTTCTAAACATGGTGAAAAAAATTTTATCCATTTTCAGTGTCTGGTTTTTTCTTTCGGCCCCCAATTCTCAGGCCCAATCCTTTTTAAGTCAAGGGAAGTGGGTGCAGATTGAAATTGGCAAAACAGGGATGTATCGCATCACCAAAGCCGAGCTCCAGTCTATGGGTTTTGATCTATCCAATGCCGACCCCAGAAATTTTCAAATTTTCGGAATTCAGGGGCAGGGATTGCCTGAAATGAATTCCGCTGCAGTGAGATCCCAAGCGCCCCAAATTCCCTGTGAGGTCTTGGGTGAATCCGACGGGGTCTGGGATGACCTGGATGCAGTGTATTTTTTCGGACAGGCAGCCAAAGATTGGGAATTCAACCAAGTTGAATATCAACACACGAATAATTTTTATTCAAACAAAACCTATTTGGTCATAGGGCATGGTTCTGTACCTGGGTTGCGTGTGATGCCGCAAAAAACCGCAATCGGTGCCGTGTCAACGACATTCAAAGGCTCACAGTTGTACTATTTTCATGATTCAGACATCGTAAATCCTGCGGCCATGGGCCGACAGTGGTTTGGTGAGCGCCTAGGCAATGAGACCTTGGTTAGAAGTTTTACCGAGTCTATTCCCAGCATTCCCAACGATAGTTTAGAAATCGCTTTTCAGGTAGCCTCGTTTGTTACAGAAGATACGGGATCGCTCATCGTAACAGCCAACGGCCAGGCCTACAGATTTTCGCTGAGAGCCATCGGCGGCACCTACGAACCTTACTATTTATTAAAAGGTAAAATTAAGGTACCCTCCAATGGTAGTAAGTTGTCTCTGCAGTTTAAACTCAATCGACCGAACACAAAATCGTACGTACTCCTGGATTTCTATGAAGTGAAAAGATGGGAATCGCTCGGACAAAATGCCACGTCGACCGGAATCATCAGAAACAACGAACTTGGTATGTACAACCAAAACGCCTATTTCGAGTGGTTGTGCACCGGAGCTACATCGTTACAGGTATGGAATGTTTCAGATCCAATCCATCCCAGTGTGATGAACGTTGAGAACCTCGTGAGTGGTAATAAGCGATTGCTTGTATCCAAAGATGAGCCTCATCATACGTTCATTGCCTTCAATCGATTTGGGGTAGACTTGTTGAAGCCCAAAGTAAAGCAAACGCTGAGCAATCAAAACAAAGCCTATGATCCCCAGGCCGATTTTCTGATCATAACCCACCCTGATTTCATGGATGCTGCCGTGGATTTGGCCAATTTTCGTCGTGTGAATCCAGGCTATTCGGTGCAAGTGGTTACGCCGCAAGAGATATACAATGAGTTTTCTGCCGGACAGCAAGACTTGGTTGCCCTGCGCGATTTCATTCGGCATAGAAAAAAACAAGGCGATGCGGCCGGGAAACCCCTGAAGTACGTTACGTTGATCGGCGCCGCGTCTTACGATATGCAAGACCGGGTTGCCAATAACACCAATTTCATCCCCATTTATCAGTCGACCGGTTCAAGTGGCGCGGGTTCCTTTTGTCTGGACGATTTTCTTGCCTTCCTCGATTCGAACGAAGGCGATCCGATGCAAGTCAAAGGCAAAATGGATGTATCTATCGCTCGGATTCCCGCAAGAACATTGGAAGAAGCCAAAGCGGTGGTTTCGAAAATTCGTCGGTATAACTCCCCCAATTCGCTCGGACCTTGGCGCGCAAACATCGCCTTTGCATGTGATGACGTGGATGAAAGTTGGGAAACAGAATTTGTGGTTGAATCCGAGAACTATGCCAACTACATCAATCAGTACTTTCCTTACTTCAACGTGAACAAATTGTACGCCGATGCTTTTCCCCAATCTACCACAGGGAACAATGAAAAGTATCCAGAAATGAGCGCGGCCATCAACCGTACCATGAACGATGGGGCCTTGTTTATGAACTATCAAGGCCACGGCGGAGTGAAAGGGTGGGCCCAAGAATCCATGTTAGACATCCCCATGATCACTTCATGGAACAATCCCTACCGCATGCCCATACTGTTCACTGCCACCTGCGAGTTTAGTGCATTTGATGACCCCAAAGTGCAAAGTGCGGGGGAGTTGGCCCTGCTGAATCCAAAAGGTGGAGCCATCGCCTTGATGAGTACCACGCGTTTGGTTTATGTGAGCGGGAATACGCAAATCAATCGCGACTTCTGGACAAACTACGGATTCCCCAAGCCCAATGAGCCCATACCCACATTGGGAGAGGTATACCAACGGATGAAAAATCGTCCGAGTTACACAACCGAGGACAACAAATTTGCCTTGTTGGGTGATGCCAGTATGCCCATTGCTTTTCCCAAGCATTTGATTCAGGTTGATTCGGTTCAGGGACTGCCAGTCAGCGCTTTTAGAGATACCATCAAAGCATTCTCCGTGGTGCGGTTGTCGGGCCATGTGAATGAGCGTTTGGTAGGTCCGTTTAACAATTTCAACGGGACGATGTGGGTGAAAATCTATGATAAACCCCTGCAGAAATATACCTTAAACAATGATGGCCAAGCGCAGCCCGTGGCGTTCTCAGAGCTCTCTGGCGTTTTGTTTAATGGTCAAGTAACGGTGAAAAACGGTCGCTTCAACTTGGTGTTTTCCGTACCAAAGGACATTGCCTACAACTACGGTATCGGTGTGGCTAAGTTTTATGCGCACAACGGTGAAACCGACGCAGCAGGCTCGTGGCAATTTTTCATCGGGGGCAGCGAAACCCTTCAATCGGTGGACACCGATGGCCCAACCATCAAATCGTTCATGCAGGACACCACCTTTGTAGACGGCGGGAAAGTGGCCCGAGATGTAGATTTTGTTGCTCGGATTTTTGACAAAGACGGCATCAATTCCACCGGCGCTGGTATTGGTAGAGATATGCAACTGATTATCGATGAGGGGACTGAAAATCAGAAGAGTTTTGTACTGAATGACTATTTTGGATACGATGTCAATAGCTACACGAGAGGTACGGTGAGATTTCCGCTCTCGGGTCTGGTTCCTGGCAGGCATACATTTACTTGTAAAGCCTGGGATATTTACAACAATCCAGGAAAAGGCAGTGTAACCTGTTTGGTTATTCCTCCACGCACTCTGGAGATTACGGGAACTAGGGCTTACCCAGTACCGTTTCAAGACGAGTTAAAAGTATGGGTTCAACACACCTTGCCGGGTGAAAATATTACCGCCCGTTGGAAAATTACGGATGCCCAAGGAAGAGTGGTTGATCAAGGGGAAACTTTCCATGAGTCTGCTCAAGCGAAGTTGACGGTCATTGATTGGAACGGAACGTCGTCGAGCGGAGCGCAATTACAGGGCGGAGTATTCTTTTATCAGGTGATTTTAATCACCGAAGATGGCCTTGAAAATCAAGTGGGTGGAAAGTTTGTCAAAGCACAATGATTTTGAATTTCTTTCGTTTATTTCAAATATCTTGCTTTCACCATTAGGATGCACAAAATCGAAACCATATTTTTGCCATTACGCGATATGAAAAAAACAGCAGCCATTGCTTTATTATCACTTTCTGCATGGGCGTCTTTGGATGCGCAAAATAACTCACTGACTTCCAAGCAGTTGGCTGGTCAACTTAATACAGTAACCACCATGGTGCCTTTTTTGACCATTACCCCAGACAGTCGCTCCGCGGCCATGGGTGATGTTGGGGTTGCCTTGTTTAATCCCGATGCCAATAGTGGATGCTGGAACATGGCCAACTTGGTCCATGCCAAGAACAAAACAGGATTCTCTTTGTCCTACGCGCCTTGGTTGCGTCAGTTGGTGGATGATGTGGGATTCTCTTATTTGTCGGGCTATGCCAAGGTAGGCAAGGGGTCAGCGGTTTCCGCCTCGATGCGTTATTTCTCTTTGGGAAACATTCAGTTCACCGATTTTGAAGGCAATCCTACCGGCAATTTCAACCCCAATGAGTTCGCTTTTGATGGGGGATACGCCACCCAATTCAACAACAACTTCTCGATGGGCGTAAACCTGCGCTTCATATATAGCAATTTGACCGGTAACCGCGCTTTCAATGGTATCGATTACAAAGCAGCCATGGGAGCAGCGGGAGATGTGAACTTGCTGTACAAGACAGAGGTGAAAAATCCCAAAGGCGGATTCGATAAATTGCAATTTGGTTTGAATCTGCAAAACATCGGTTCCAAAATGACTTACTCTTCCAAAGAGAAGCGTGACTTTATTCCTACCAACATGAAGTTGGGTGTGGGTTATAGCCACAAAATCGATGACTATAATACGGTGAACATCTACGCGGACATCAACAAATTGCTGGTGCCCACACGCCCATATTATTTGGTATCTTACACTGGAGACGATTCATTGATCAATGGCGTACGTCAGTTTACAGGTATTGATCCCAACGTGAACACCATTCAAGGGATGATTCAATCATTTTATGATGCGCCCGGAGGATTCGCGGAAGAAGCGAAGGAGTACAATTTCAGTGGCGGTGCAGAGTATATCTACAACGACCAATTTGTTTTGCGTGCCGGTGCGTTCTATGAATCGAAGACCAAGGGTGGACGTCAATACGGAACTATCGGTTTGGGTTTGAAGTACAATACATTTACCATCGATGCCGCTTATTTGGTGCCCTTTGCAACCCGTCATCCATTGCAAAACCAGATGCGTTTTTCTCTGTTGTTTGATCTTTCAGCGCTCAGAGATACACCGGGATCTAATTAAATCCAATCTTTTTGTTCTCCATACGGTAGGTGAGACGTAAATTTGCTACCTATGGATTCACGCAGAAACACACTCATCCAAAAGCGCGAGGAAGCGGCTATGGGTGGAGGTCAGGCTAGGATTGATTCACAACATAAAAAAGGAAAATTAACAGCCCGCGAGCGGATTCAATTGCTGCTCGATGAGGATACGTTCTGTGAGATTGGTGCATTTGTTACGCACCGTAGCACCGATTTCGGCATGGAGAAACAACAGTTTCTTGGCGATGGAGTGGTGACAGGGTATGGTAAAATAAACGGTAGGACAGTCTACGTGTTTTCTCAAGACTTTACCGTTTTTGGTGGTTCTTTGAGCGAGACCCATGCCGAGAAAATTTGCAAGATTATGGATATGGCGTTGGCCAATGGCGCGCCCGTGATTGGAATGAATGATTCCGGTGGAGCGAGAATTCAGGAGGGTGTCGTTTCGTTGGGGGGATACGCTGATATTTTCTATCGCAACGTACAAAGCAGTGGTGTCATTCCACAACTTTCGGCCATCATGGGCCCATGTGCCGGTGGTGCCGTGTATTCACCCGCCCTCACCGATTTTATTTTCATGGTAGAAAATACCAGCTACATGTTCGTTACAGGTCCAAACGTGGTAAAAACGGTAACCAACGAAGATGTAAGCAGTGAAGACTTGGGTGGTGCTTCTGTCCATGGTTCAAAAAGCGGTGTTGCGCATTTTACCATGGCCAACGAGGTGATGTGCATACAAAATTTGCGTAAACTTCTGAGTTATGTTCCCCAGAACTGCGAGGAAAAGGCACCCGCCATTCCTTACACGTCGGGAAATGAAATTCGTGAGGTACTGAAAGACATCGTCCCAGAAAATCCCAATCAGCCCTATGATATCAAAGAAGTCATTCAAGGGGTGGTGGATACAGATAGTTTCATGGAAGTGCATGGATCCTATGCTGAGAATATTGTGGTGGGATTTGCGCGATTGGCGGGAAGAAGCATTGGGGTAGTGGCCAATCAACCGGCCTTTTTGGCGGGGGTGCTAGACGTGCATAGTTCTCAAAAAGCGGCTAGGTTTGTGCGATTCTGCGACGCCTTCAATATTCCTTTGTTGGTGTTTGAAGATGTCCCCGGTTTCTTGCCCGGCACCGATCAGGAATGGAATGCAATTATCACCAACGGTGCGAAATTGTTGTACGCCTTCAGTGAGGCTACCGTGCCCAGAATTACCGTAATTACCCGCAAAGCCTACGGCGGTGCGTACGATGTCATGAATAGCAAACACATCGGAGCCGACTTGAACTTTGCATGGCCTACGGCTGAAATTGCGGTGATGGGTGCCAAAGGTGCGGCGGAAATTATCTTCAAACGTGAAATCGATGCGGCTTCGGACAGGGATGTGGCTTGGAAAGAAAAAGAAAAGGAATACGGAGACCTTTTTGCAAATCCCTACCGAGCAGCGGCCCGCGGATTTGTGGATGAGGTGATACTGCCAGAAGAGACCCGCGCTCGCTTAATCCAAGCGTTTGATATACTTCAAAACAAAGTAAAGAACAATCCCAAAAAGAAACACGGAAATATTCCGTTGTAAATACAACAAATCATGAAAAAAGGACTTTCACTCTTCGCAAGCATGGCTTTGATGACGGCCACGTTGATGTCACAAACAGCCACCGAACCCGTTCAGATTGCAGCCAAAAATAACATCATGGTAGGTGCCGGCGCCATCAACGGAATGTACATTGTAGTTAGAAATGCGGATAAATTGCAATCTTCTGATTCCTCCTTTTTTGCGGGTATCACTACCAATAGCGTAAAACCGTTGTACTTTATTAAGTACGAGTATAAGTTGGCGGAGCGCCATACCCTTGGCGTGAATTTTGCCAATAGCGGATTCGTGATTGGTGGTTTGGTCAAAGATTCATTTTTTGTGAATGATTTGGGTATTTTGACACAAACACAAGTGGATGTTATCTATCGATCAAGAAGTTTCAACCTCCGATACAACTATTTGTTTAATACAAATGAGTCGTTTCAAGTGTATTGGGGATTGGGTATTGGCGTTCGCGGAAACTCAATTTCATTAAAGACCAACAACCCCGAATTAAGTAAATTGATCGATATCCCCGGCCTCAATGTAGCCAGTGTGCCTGTCATGGGATTTGAGAGCACCTTGGGCTTCCGTGGTAAAATCCAAGAACATTTGGGCTGGTATGCTGAAATGGGGATGGCCAAAGCCCTGTTCCAAGCCGGACTCTCATATCGCTTCTAAATTTAGAAAAATCGTGATTTTGGCCAATATTTTGGCCATTTTGCCCATTTTTTCGTAAAAAACAGGCCAAATTTGAACAATTTTCGTCGTTTTCGGCAAATTATGGTTTTCTTTGTGCCTTCAACTTAAAGCGAAAATATGGACTTAAAAGAGATTCAAGCCCTGATTAAATTTGTTTCAGGCGTAGGTGTAGATGAAGTGGAAATCAACCAAAAAGATTTTAAACTTTCAATCAAAAAGAATCCTGCACAAATCACCACAGCCCAATATACCCCTGTGGCAGTTCAGGCAGCGCCCGTAGCAGCAGCGCCCGCAGCGGCAGCGCCTGCGGCAGCAGCACCTGCAGCGCCAGCAGTAGAAGCCAAAGCCGATAACCTGATCACCATCAAATCACCCATGGTAGGAACGTTTTATCGCACGCCAAATCCTGAATCACCCGTATTTGTGAACGTGGGGGATGATGTGAAGCCCGGTAAAGTGGTTTGTATCATCGAAGCGATGAAGTTGTTCAATGAGATTGAAAGTGAGATCAGCGGAAAGATTGTAAAAGTGTTGGTAGAAAATGCGACTCCAGTAGAGTACGACCAGCCTTTATTCTTGGTTGAACCTGCCTAATCACATTCGTCATGTTTAAAAAACTCTTAATCGCAAACCGCGGTGAGATTGCGTTGCGTATCATTCGCACGTGCAAAGAAATGGGCATCAAAACGGTTGCTGTGTACTCTACGGCCGACCGTGATAGTTTGCATGTCCGTTTTGCTGACGAAGCGGTTTGTATCGGACCTCCACAGAGCAAAGACAGTTATTTGTCGATGTCTCGCATTTTGGCTGCAGCGGAAATTACCAACGCCGACGCCATTCACCCAGGATACGGATTTTTGTCGGAGAATAGCAAGTTCTCTGCACTCTGTCGCGATCACGGCATCAAATTCATTGGTGCTACGCCAGAGCAGATCGACCAAATGGGTGATAAGTCGAATGCCAAGGACACCATGAAAAAAGCAGGTGTTCCCACCATCCCTGGATCAGAAGGTTTGTTGGAAAGCTTTGATCAAGCCATCAAAATTGCCAACCAAATTGGATACCCCGTAATCATGAAAGCCACCGCTGGTGGTGGAGGTCGTGGTATGCGTATCGTTTGGAAGGATGAAGATATCGAAGCGGCATGGAACAGCGCGAAACAAGAAGCGGGCGCCGCTTTCGGTAACGACGGCTTGTACATGGAGAAATACATTGAAGATCCCCGTCACATCGAAATCCAAATCGCAGGGGATCAATATGGTAAAGTTTGTCATTTGTCGGAGCGTGATTGTTCAATCCAACGTCGTCACCAGAAATTGTTGGAAGAAACACCATCGCCGTTCATGACGCCCGAACTTCGCGAGAAGATGGGTGAGGCAGCCAAAGCAGCAGCCCAAATCATCAATTACGAGGGTGTGGGTACCGTAGAGTTTTTGGTGGATAAACACCGCAACTTCTACTTCATGGAGATGAATACCCGTATTCAGGTAGAACATCCTGTTACTGAGGAAGTAATCAACTACGACTTGGTAAAAGAGCAAATTTTGATTGCAGCGGGTGTGCCTATTTCTGGAAAGGACCACTATCCAACCAAGCACGCCATCGAATGCAGAATCAACGCGGAAGATATTCACAACAATTTCCGACCATCACCCGGTAAGATTACCCAATTGA
>VFQT010000563.1_pt1 | contig 53104 bp, 40 predicted proteins | sample 3512381 | NCBI WGS metagenome assembly VFQT01 (sample SAMN10412376, study PRJNA504923) | tailings metagenome | isolation source: Relicate 2 Philex TSF3 active mining site | place: Philippines: Tuba, Benguet | collected 2017-08-29
CACACCCGGCGTTTGCACCGGACGGCACCCTCGTGTTTCTGACCGATGAGAGCGGTTGGGGCAATCTCGTCGCCTGGAACGGCCGAGAGGCGATGCCTCTCACGCGCCTGCGCAAGGATCTCGGACGTCCGCTCTGGTCGCTCGGCGCCTCGCCGTTCGCCATCGACGCCGAAAGCCGCATCTGGGCCGCGCCGATCGAGAACAAACCCGGCAGCGGCATCGGCAGCACCATCGTTACGGTCGATACCCGCGGCAAGCGCCGCGAAACCTATGACATCGCCGAAACCCAGCTCGACACGCTGACTTGCACGCACGATGGCCTCGCGGCGTTCTCCGCCTCCGCCGAGGCGCCGGCCACCCTGCGCAGCTACCGGCTCGGCGATACGTATGGCGAAACCGCCTTGCGCACGGCGTCGGATCTCGAAATCGCGGATGTCGCACGCCCGCAGATGGTGTCCTTCCGCGGCGGCGACGGCGCGGCGACGTTCGCATTCTACTATCCCCCCACGAACGATGCCGCGAAGCCGCCCAAGGGCAAGCGTCCACCGGCACTCGTTCTTGCCCACGGTGGCCCCACGGGCATGACCGGGCGAGGTCTCAATCTGCGCATCCAGTACTACACCAGCCGCGGCTTTGCGGTGCTCGACGTCGACTATGCGGGCTCGACCGGCTACGGCCGCAAGTACCGCGAGCGTCTCGACGGCAATTGGGGCATCGCGGACGTCGCCGATTGCGCGGCTGGCGCACGGTTCCTGGCCAAGCAAGGGCTCGCCGATCCGGAACGCATCGCCATCGCGGGCGGCAGTGCCGGCGGCTACACCGTGCTGATGGCACTCGCGACGACCGATGCGTTCGCGGCAGGCGCCAGCCACTACGGCATCTCCGACCTGACACTCCTGATGGAACACACGCACAAGTTCGAGTCGGGCTATCTCCATCGCCTGCTGGGCACCACGCCGCGCGCCTGGAAGAACGTGTGCCGCGACCGCTCTCCCATATCCCTCATCGGCGGCATCTCGTCGCCCGTGATCCTGTTCCAGGGGCTGGAAGACAAGGTCGTGCCGCCCGAACAATCGCGCCTGATCGCAGGTGCCCTCGAAAGCCGCGGCATCACCACCGAACTGCACGAGTTCGAGGGCGAGGGCCACGGCTTCCGCCGTGCCGAGACGATCGCCGCCGTGCTGGAGGCCGAATTGGCCTTCCTGATCCGCGCCTTGCAGCTGGGCTGAAGGAGCGCCAGACCCGCGAGAAGGATCCGGCGCGCGTTGGAGATTGTCTCGCGGGTGTGACGTGTCTCACACGCTGACGGCGCCCTCCGTGGCAATGTCGCATGCAACGGAACCACAAAGGTGAGCGCGCCAGAGGCCGCTCCGGGTTCCACCACGACGGGCCGCGACGAGGCATCACCCGCCTCCGGTCACCCTCCTCAGGTCATCGGTCCCGTCAGCAACGGAGCGCGATACCGCTGGAAACCGCGCCGCACGCGCTTGGCGCTGACCGCCCGTCGCAGCGGGCGCGGCCGATAGACGACGTGCCGCAGCATGTCGCCACGACGCACCGGCACCCGTTTGCCCAGTCGGGCGAGTGCACTCTCGTGGATACTCTCGTTGATCGAAATCTCGCCCGGCGGCAGCAGGCTCGTACGCCATCCCCCCAGCAGTCCCCGCCTCAAAAGCGACAGGCCGGCCAGATCCTGATGCAGGAGCCTCACGAACGGTATGACGTCGCTGAGCTTGAAGACCGTATCCGAAGTCGGCTGCACCGCCTCGCCCAGCGGATCGGCCGTGCTTTCGCGCCGGAGCCGGTGGAGATCGAGCGCGACACCGGTCGTTGCCGCGACGCGCTCCGCCATCCACAGCAAGGCGACGTCCGACAAGGCGCGATCCTTGTAGCCACCGCCGATGTTGGCATGACAGCCAGGAAACCAGACCTGCTCGATGATCTGCCCCGCCGGCAGGAGTTCATCGGGTTGCATGGTCCAAAGAGTGGGACTGAACGGCCCCCGTGGCTCGTCGATCGAGAGGGCGTGCAGGCCGACGTCGACGAGTGGCGACAGTCCCTTGTGATGCAGGCTGAGCCCGCCTCCGGGCAACCGCCGTGGCGTGAGCGGCAACCCGAGATTCCCCACGGTATCCCATACGCCGATGCAGCGGATGCGCACGGGCCAATGCGCCTCCTCCCGAACCGCGCGTAGCGCCTCGCCATCGATCTCGTCCGCGGTCCCGGCATTCTCGTACGTCTCCCAGAAGCGCTCGGTCGTCTCTTTGGTCGGGTCGCGTGGGATGCCGGTCGCCGCGATCATCTCGCCCAGCGCCCGCGCCTGGAAGGCCCCCCGCGAAAAGCCGAACAGATAGATCTCGTCGCCTTGGCTGTAGTTCGCTGCGATGAACCGCAGGCCGGACCGGATCCGATCGGCCACGCCGATGCCGACGGCTCCCACGGGAAACGCGAAACGCCCGTAGGCCTTGTCTGTCGCGATGCCGATCTCGTAGTGGGCGAGTTGCAGTATTCCCGCCGGATCGGCCGGCAACACCGCACGGTAGAGACGGACGACGTTCGTCAGCGCGTCCCTATCGTCCGGACGGTTCCAGGTTCCATCGAAAAAGCACAGCAGACGCTTCATGCGGCGCGGGCCCAACACACTTCGATCTCGGGCCGCGCTCGCCGGGAGAAATCACCCTCCCGTCAGCCGCGCCGGCCCCACTTGTCCATCAGCGTCCCAATGATACCTCGTGGCATGTAGATGATGAACAGGATCAGCAACAGCCCGTAGATCGCCTGGTCGAGCGCCAGGGCATTGGTCAGGTTGATCTTGAGGTCGGAGAATGACCCCAAGAAGGCGTTGATCGAACCGAGCATCGACTTGAAGGCCTCGCTCTGGATCGTCACGCGAAGCACCTCCGACAGAACCTGCGTGAACAAGGCGCCGAACGTGGGTCCCAGCATCGACCAGATGCCGCCCGCGATCACGGCGAACACCATGTTGAGCGAGATCGACAGGCCCGCGATCGTGTCCGGCCCGATATACATCTGATACTGGCCGTACATCGCGCCGCCGAACGCGCACATGCCGGCCGAAAGTGCGGTGATCTTGAGCTTCTCCTTCGTCACGTCGATGCCCACGGAGGCAGCCGCGTCCTCGTCCTGCGACACGGCATCCAGAGCATAACGGTCCATGCTACGATCGACCTTGATCCAGATGAGGATGCCGACGATCCACATCGCCAGCGCGACGTAGTAGGCGAGCATGCGGTCGGGCTCGAACTGAACGGCATAGAAGGAGATGCCGTCACCGTAGCGCTTCGGTTGCGTACCGAGCGAACCTCCCGTGTAATCGCGCAACCCCACGATGCACAGCCGCACGAACTCCGTGAACGCCAGCGTCAGTAGCGCGAAGTAGTGCCCGGTGATACGCAGCTTGAAACAAGGGAAGCCCACGAGAAGGCCGGCACATACAGCCAGCAGGACGGCAACGGGAATGCCCAGCAACGGCGTCAGACCCAGATAGTTCCAGGCCAGCACCGTGACATAGGCGCCGATGCCGGTGAACGCGCTGTGCCCGAACGAGGTCAGGCCGAAGCGCCCCATCAACGCCCATCCCGTGTAGATGAAGGCCCACATCAGGATCTGGATCGCGAGATGCAGATAGTATTTCTCGCCCGCCGGCACACCGTGGCGGATCGCCAGCGGGAGAACGAGGAGCGCGGCGATGCCTGCGATCCAGGCGGGGCTGAGCCGCATCGTCATGACTTACCCCCGAAGATGCCCTGTGGCCGGATGAAGATCGCCACCATGAAGAACAGGAAGGCCACCGCATACCCCCACTCCGTGTGGAAGCAGCTCGAGCCCACCGCGATGAACTGCGCGATTATGAACGACGCGACGAAGCCGCCGATCATGTTGCCGAGCCCGCCCAGCACCGTGATCATGAAGAGCAGCGGACCGAATTGCAGGCCGATCTGCGGGTAGATGTCGTATTGCAGTACCATCAGCGAGGCTGCCAGCCCTGCCAAGCCGCCGCCTATCGCCGACGTGACGATGTAGATCTTCTTCGGGTCGACACCCATGAGCGGCATGATCTGCCGGTCCTGGCTGATCGCCCTGACCGCGATGCCGATGTAGGTCTTCTTCAGGAAGGCCCACAGCACCAGCATACCCGCAAGCGCGATGAAGAACGTCCAGATCCGCGCATACGAGAAGCTCATGTCCAGCGCATTGAGGGAGCCCAGTCGGATGCCGATGTTCTTGAACTCGATGCCGAATGCCAGCGTCGCCAGCGATTGCAGGAGAAAAAGCACGCCGCCCGTCACCAGAAGCTGGTTGATCGGCGCCTGCTCGAGCACGGGCCTTATCACGAGGTAGTGCAGCAGAGCGCCGGCGGCCGCGATCAACACGATGCCGATCGACGCCGCAGCGAGAAAAGGCATCCCCGATTTGTAGGCGAAAAAGATCGCGTACATGCCGATCATCACCAACTCGGCATAACAGATCCAGACCACGTCGATGACGCCGAAGATGAGGTTGAGGCCCAGCGCCAGAAGCGCAAGCAACCCAGCAAACAGCAATCCGTTTATGATGGCCTCGACGAAGAAGATATCGAGTGAGCAATCCATCTCAGTCCTCTCGCGCAGGTCCCGCCGGCATCGCGACGGGACGCGACGTCAAATACCCATGTACGCCTTGCGGATTTCGTCACTGGCAAGCAGTTCGCCGGCCGTCCCGCTCTTCTCGATGCGTCCGACCTCCAGCAGATAGGCGCGATCGGCCACCTTCAGCACCTGGCTGACGTTCTGCTCGACGATGAGCACCGTGTAGCCTTCCGATCGAATGCGCCTGACGAGATCGAAAACCTGCGCGACGATGACAGGTGCCAGGCCCATCGACGGCTCGTCGAGCAAGATGAGCTTGGGGCTGCTCATCAAGGCGCGACCGATGGCACACATCTGCTGCTCACCGCCCGACATGGTTCCGGCCATCTGATGACGCCGTTCCTTCATGCGGGGAAACAGGTTGTAGACGTACTCGAGACGCTCGCCATAGCGCGCACGGGCTGCGGGCACGTAAGCGCCCATCTTCAAGTTCTCTTCGACCGACAGACGCGGAAACAACCGCCGGTTCTCCGGAACGTGCGCGATGCCTGCCTCGAGGATCTTGTGTGGTGCGATGGCACGAAGATCCGTGCCCTCCATCGACATCGTGCCCCCGGTTGCCGGCAGCAGACCGGAAATCACGCGGAGCAGTGTCGTCTTTCCCGCACCGTTCGCACCGATGACCGCCACGGCCTCGCCGGCCTTCACGTCCATGGAAACGCCGAACAGTGCCTGGAAGCCGCCGTAGCCAGCATTGACGCCATCGAGCTTCAACATGATGCCCGTCCCGCCCGGTCGGTGAGGGCCAGCTCCGGTCTCGTGCACCCCATCACATGACCTCGACTTCGGCTGGCGAGACGATCTCGACCTTGCGCGAGACGATCGCTTCGTTGGCCACCTTCCGCCACTCCTTGAAGTGGGGCATGCTCATGTGCGACGTCAGGCAAGCCCGATCGTCCCAGCGCTCGACGAACACGAGTTTGTTCGGATCGGTGACCGACACGTGCATGTCGTAGGACTGGCAGCCCTTCTCCTTCTGCGTCTCGGCGACGACGACGCGCGCGGCGGCGAGAACCTCCTCGCGCTTCTCGGGCTTGATGGTCATCGTTGCGACCACGTAGATCATTGAGAGTTCCTCCCTCGGCTTGTGCGGCGTTCTAGAGCCGCCTCGGATCAGGCGTGCGCGTCGCTGCCCAGATAGACCTCGATCACCCGCTTGTCGGATTGCGCGTCCTTCGGTGCTCCGTCGAAGATCTTCTCGCCGTGGTCGAGCACGACGACACGGTCCACGACGCGCATGAGAACGCCCATGATGTGCTCGACCCACACGATGGTGATCCCGCGTTCTCTGCGGATCCGCTCGAGCATGTCGGCAGCCTGATCCATCTCGGCATGATCGAGGCCGTTCAGGCTTTCGTCTGCAAGCAGCAGACGCGGCTGCGTCGCCAGCGCACGGGCAAGCTCGAGCTTCTTGAGCGCCGCCGCGCCGAGCCCGTCCGTGGTCGCCTTGGCGTCGGTCGGAAGCCCCACCATCGCCAGAGCCTCCTCGGCTTGGCGCCAGCACTGCGCGCGTGAAACCTTGGCGTTCTGTCCAAACCACGCGGACAGGGCCACGTTCTCGAGCAGCGTCAGGTTCTTGAACGGGCGCGGGATCTGGTAAGTGCGCCCGACGCCCTTGTGGCACACCTCGTTCGCGCGCAGGTTCCCGATCTCCTCGCCTTGGAGCTTCACGCTGCCGGCGGAGAGTTGGTACATACCTGCGATACAATTGAAGGTCGTGCTCTTGCCCGAGCCATTCGGCCCGATCAGTCCCAGAATTTCGCCTTCGCGCACGTCGAACGAAACGTCGTTGACTGCGGTGAAACCGCCGAACCGTTTGGTCAGCCCGGAAACAGTCAGCATCGCCATGTACGGCAATCCTCCCCCGACAGGACGCAGGGGGCAAACGCCCCCTGCTCGATTGCCGTTACTGAGCGTACGCGTGCCCCTTCGGCAGAGGCATCACGGGATCTTGCGTCGCCACCTCCTTGGGGAAGACGACCTTCGTTTCCCCGTTGACGTACTGCATGACGACCGGGAAGGCCCGCTCGTTCTGGCCGCGCATGGGATGGCCCGGCGGGTAGAACTTCACGCCGTAGCCCTGCAACGTGCCGGCCACCGGAATATCCGTCTCCATGGCCGCCTTCTGCAGTGCCTCGGCATTGATGCCACCGTGCTTCGTGATCGCGCGTGGCAGCACGTCGGACAGGAAAATCCAGGTGTTGTTGAAGCCCATCGACAAGTGGGCCGTGATCACCTTCGCGTCGGTCTCCTTGCGATAGCGAGCCACCATCTCGTCGATGAGCTTGCCGCCGTCCTTCACCGAAAGCTTCTTGGGATCGAGCAGCGTCGAGGACACGCTGTCGATGTTGAAGATCAGGTCGACGTCCTTGCCGAACGTCTCGGCGAGTTTGTCGTACTGGCCGTATCCCGCGCCATGACCGATCAGCGCCTTGAACTTGAGACCGGCTTCCTTGGACTGACGCAGCAAAAGCGTGATGTCGGGATTGTACCCCGTATGCAGGATCACGTCGGGCCGGGCGCGGCGCAATTTGGTGACGAGAGCCGAAAGGTCGGCCGACGTCGCGGCGTAGCCCTCCTTGTGCACGATCTTCATGCCGTGCTTCTTGCACTGACTTTCGTTCGTGGTCGCGACACCCACGCCATAGGGGCCGTCCTCGTGGATGATCGCCACCTTCAAGTCCTTCGGCTCGATTCCGAGCTTGGCCTTGGAGTATGCGTTCAGCATGTCGCAGGACGCTTCACCGAACTGGTCGGAATGCACGTGGCTGCGGAAGACGTATTGCAGGTTCTTGTTCTTGAAGACTGCGGACGAGATGCAGACCGTCGCCCACCAGAACTTCTTGGCGGCATCGACCTTCGCCGACAGGGGCACGCAGTGGGCAGACGAGTACACGCCCATCAGCATGTCCACCTTCTGCTCGTTGAGCAGGCGCTCGGCCTCGTTCACCGCAACGTCCGCCTTCGACTGGGCATCGGCGAAGACAGGCACGATCTTGTAGCCTTCCACGCCACCCCGCTCGTTAACGATGTCGATGGCGAACTTCGTCCCGTAGTAGGCCGGCAACGATCCCCCGCCGGCGAACGCACCGGTCTGATCGAAGATGATGCCGATCTTGATCTGCTTGTCCTGGGCGTTGGCGGCAGCTCCGCCGAACGCCAGCGTCGCAGCCATGCCGAACGCGGCCACAGCTCTGCTGAGTTTCATATCGTCTCCATCCCTTGAATACTTGGATCCGTGGTTGGCCCACGTGTCGTATTCGGAGCGAGTTTGCGGGCACCCTTCCTGCCTGTCAATCCAAAGTCTACCGCTGGAAATGAGACAGGCCCACTCGGCGATGTCATAAATCCGCACCGCTGCCGACGCATATCGGCAGCCATCAGAGGACAGCGCGATCCCCGCGCTGGTCTTTCGCTGATCATGATGCTTGGTCAACCCGAGGCAGGAATGACGACCACCAGACCGATCGTTGCACTCGCAGCGCTCACCGCCTTCGTCGGCGCGGCTCTACTCGGTACGCCGCCCGCGCGTGCACAGGATAGCAAACCCGACGCGAAACCCGCTGCGATCGAGCTGACGCCGGAGGAGAAAAAAGAACGTGAGATGCGCAAGTCGTGCAAGGTCGCGATCTGCGCGGCCTTTCACAATCGCAAGGCCGACGGCGGCGACATCCGCTGCAACGTACTCAAGACATGGCGCAAGGAGCAGCTCTCGAAGATGATCGAGAAAGCCAAGGTTTCCTGGCCCTGGGGCAATGTCCGTTGCACCGCCGACATCAAGCTGCGCCGTGCCGATCTCATCATGGCATTGACGGCCGACAAGGCCGAAGCCCAACTCGACAAGCACCACATCGATTGCGAAGTCGATCGCGACAAAGGCGAGAAATCGCAGATCAAGTTCGACTTCACGCCGAAGGTGACCTTCGAGAAGGGCAAGGCGACGAAGGCTTCGATCAACTGGGGCAAGATCGAGGCGCCCTCTCTTGTCAAAGGCGCCATGTGGACGGCAACCGCGACCGACAATACGTTCAACGTCCTGCAGGGCACGCTCGTCGAGGACATCAACGACTTCATTTCCAACAAATGCATGGAAGTGAAGGACGAGTGGCAGGGCAAATAGCGGCAAGACAAGGGGGCTGCCATGATCGAGACTGAGCAGGCTGACGGAGCGATACGCGCGCGCATCGGTCTTGTCGTTCCAGGCATCAACACGATCATGGAGCCCTGGGCCGCGCGCGTCTTGCCAAGCGATGTCACCGTCCACACTGCCCGCATGCTCCTGCAGGATGCCTTGACGCCCGAAGGCATCCGCGAAATGGACCGCACCGACGGCATGCGCGCCGTCAGACAGGTCGCGAGTTGCCGACCCTCCGTCATCGCCTACGGCTGCACGGCCTCGAGCATCGTGCAGGGGCTCGCCTATGACGGCCATCTGCGTGAGGAGATCGCGTCGGCCGCAGGCTGCCCGGCCACGACCGCAGCCCATGCCATTCTGGAAGCCACCCGCGCGCTCGGCGTCGACCGCGTCTCCATCGTCTCGCCCTACACCCAGGAGGTGGACGCGGCCGAGCATCGCTACTTCGCGGCCGCTGGACTGATCGTTTCCGGCGGTGCCTGTCTCGGCATCACGGACAATTTCAAGCTCGCCGAACCCTCTCCGCGAACGCTTTTCGAACTCGGCCTGCGCGGTTTCGACGAGGCCGCCGATGCGCTCGTCATAACGTGTCTCAACACGCGGTCGCACGAGGTTGTAGAAGCGCTCGAGCAGAGCACGCGCCGCCCCGTGATCACATCGACGCAAGCGACCCTCTGGCACGCTCTCCGGCTCGCGGGACTCACCGACCGCATCGACGGGCTGGGCCGTCTCTTTCGCGAACATTGAGACAGACGAAACGGCCCGCAGCAGTTGCCGCGGGCCGGTGGTGCGCGTCTGCCCGGGGCTGCCGGCTCAGCCGCGCAACTCTTTCACAGCCACTTCCCAGGCAGCGATCGTGTGGGCTACGTCGCGCTCGTCGTGCGCGATTGAGATGTAGTACTTGCTGTCGCTCTTCAGCACACCCTGACGCAGCAACGAGGCGTTGAACTTCTTCGCCATGTCCGCATTGCCGCGGAAATAGCTGCGATAGTCCGTCACCTCCTCCTCGGTGAAGACGACGTCGAACATCGGCGCCTCGCCCACGATCCGCGCCGGGATCCGTGCGTCCTTCAGGATGCGCCCGAGCGCATCCATCAACTGCCGCCCGGTTCCCCACAGCTTGTCATAGGCGCCGGGCCGCTTCAGAATATCCATCGTCGCAAGGCCGGCTGCGGAGGCGACCGGATTTCCCGACAGCGTCCCGATCTGCACCGTGAACTCGTCTTCGGGCACCGCTGCCTTGTTGAAGTGCTTCATGATGTCGGCGCGGCCTGCGATGGCTGCCAGCGGGAAGCCGCCGCCGATCACCTTGCCGAACGTCGCGATGTCGGGCGTGACGCCGTAATACGATTGCGCACCGCTGTAGGCCCAACGGAAGCCCGTCACGACTTCGTCGAAGATGAGGACGATGCCGGTTTCCTCGGTGATCTTGCGCAACCCCTCGAGGAAGCCCGGCTTCGGCCCGATCAGCCTCTGGAACGGTTCGACGATGATCGCCGCAATCTCGTCCTTGTGCTGCGAGATGAGGCCGCGCACTGCTTCCAGATCGTTGTAGGGCGCGACGATGACCTCATCCCGGACCGATTTTGGAATGCCCGCCGAGTCCGGCACGGGCGTGGGGAAGTTGGCGAGGCGCTTGGGCGCGAGGCTCATGAGGCCGTAGTCGCTCATGCCGTGGTAGCCGCCCTCGAACTTCAGGATCTTCTCCCGCTTGCGATACGCGCGCGCCACGCGCATCGCGTACATGTCGGCTTCCGTCCCCGTGCAGACGAAGCGCACCTGTTCGGCGCAGGGAATCGCATCCACGATCTCGGCCGCGAGACGGATGCCGTGCGGATTGTTGACGAAGAAGGTCGTACCGTTGGCGACCTGCTCGTTGACCGCGGCGGTCACCTCCGGATGGGCATGACCGACGACCATCGGCCCCGATCCCAGGAGATAGTCGATGTACTCGTTACCCGACACGTCCCAGATTCGGCCCGCCTTTCCCTTCGCGATGACCACGTCCAGGGCCGTGTTGCCGAACGTGCCGGCGGGTAGCACCGTATTCGCGGTTTCGACGAGCGTCGTCTCGCCAGGCGTGCGAACGAGCTGCTGCATGATAGGCTCCATGATGTTGCTCTCACGCACGACATGCGGTTTCTCGCACTTTCCGCTTGCCGTCCGAATTGGGTCGGCCGAATGTTGGGCCAACCTGTCCCGACCCGTCAAGCGGACACCCGGATCACCCCTCACCCTTGACCATTCGAGAGGAACGTCATGCCCGTCGTCAAAGCCGATCGTCTGACCACGATCACAACGGATCTGCTCGTCGCATCCGGCGCGAGCAAGGAGGAGGCCGCGTGCGTCGCCAAGGGATGCGTCGCCGCCAATCTGGCCGGCCATGACAGCCACGGCGTGATCGCGATCCCGACCTACATCGATCGCATCCACAAGGGCCATATCGTGCCGGGAGCCCCCTTCACGGTCGTTCAGGAGAGCCCGACCACGACGGTCATCGACGGCAACTGGGGCTTCGGCTTCGTCGTCGCCGAGCGCGCAATGAAGATGACCATCGAGAAGGCGAAGAAATCGAACGTCGCCGCCGCAACGATCCTGCGTCAGAGCCACGTCGGCCGCGTCGGCGCCTATCCCATCATGGCGGCGCAGGAAGGCATGATCGCCATCATGACCGCCGACAGCGGTCGCAGCCCGAAGGCGGTCGCGCCGTTCGGCGGCCGCGAGGCGCGTCTGGGCACCAACCCGATCGCCATCGCCATGCCGTCCGATCTCGACGGGCCCTTCTGCCTCGACATGGCGACATCGGGCGTCGCCGTCGGCAAGATCAAGCTGGCCCAGGCCAAAGGCGCCTCCATCCCCACGGGCTGGCTCGTCGACAAGGAAGGCAATGCGACGACCGACCCGTTCGCCTACGATAATGGTGGCGTTCTGTTGCCGCTGGGCGGCGAGGAAGGCCACAAAGGCTACGGCCTCTCCGCCATGGTCGAGATCCTGTCTGCCCTTTTGCCGGGCCTCGGGTTCGGCGTGGACCCGACGGGCCGCCACAACGACGGCTGCTTCATAGCCGTCTTCAACGTCGAAGCATTCCGTCCTCTGGCCACGTTCAAGAAGGAAGTGACCGAATTCGCGCATTATCTGAAGGCAACGCCACCGCAGGCCGGCGTCAAAGAGGTGCTCTATCCCGGCGAGGTCGAGTACCGCCGCGAGCAGGATCGCCTCACCAACGGCATCGAGGTGGACGATCAAACCTGGAAGAAATTCCAGGACATCGCGGCCAAGCACGGGATCTCCGACAGCGTGAAGCCCTGAGGCGCGAACGCACTGCACGCCATGTTCTTCGCGGCTGGAGCCATCGCTGGTTCCGGCCGCGATGCCTTCAGACGGGCCGTTATGCTCGCGATCGACAGTTGACCCTCATCAAGGCCGCCCGGACGCCCAGCACGCACCATGATCTCAAATCCGGCCGCAGCCCGGGCCGGGCCGTCATGCGGGAGCTGGGAGGATGCCTTCTCAAACCGAATTCGGGTCCGCGACGCACATCGTCGCGAGCTTCGCCGTTCCATACACGCGCTATCTCGACGAGGCGGGAGGCTCTTGCGCTCCCCTGCCGGAATTTGCCCAGGACGTCGGCGAGCTCACGCGCCTCTATCGCGCCACTGTACTGACCCGGATCTTCGACGAGAAGGCCGTCGCACTGCAGCGCACCGGCCGCATGGGAACCTACGCGTCCTCCCTGGGCCAGGAAGCGGTGGGCGTCGGCACCGCCAGCGCCATGCGAGGCGACGACGTTCTCCTGCCATCCTTCCGCGAGCAGAGCGCCATGCTCTGGCGCGGCGTCACCATGGTGGAGTTGCTGACCTATTGGGGGGGCGACGAGCGCGGCTCGGATTTCAAGGTCCCTCGGGAGGACTTCCCCATCTGCATTCCCGTGGGGACACAGTTCCCGCACGCGGCAGGGGTCGCGCTCGCCATGCAGATGCGCCGCGAGAGGCGATGCGCAGTCGCGATGGGCGGCGATGGCGCAACGTCCAAGGGCGACTTCTACGAGGCCCTCAACATGGCAGGTGTATGGAAACTGCCGCTGGTGGTCGTCATCAACAACAACCAGTGGGCGATCTCCGTTCCGCGCAAGGCCCAATCGGCAACAGAGACGCTCGCCCAGAAAGCGTTAGCGGCGGGTATCGCTTGCGAGCAGGTCGACGGCAACGATGTCATCGCGGTGCGCGACGCGGCGGCTCGTGCCCTGGCCAGGGCACGCGACGGTGAGGGCGCCACGCTCATCGAGGCCATCACCTATCGGCTGAGCGATCACACCACCGCCGACGATGCCAAGCGCTACCGCCCCGACGCCGAGGTTTCCGCGCATTGGAAAGGCGAGCCTGTGGCACGCCTTCGCGCCCACCTCGTCGCCCGAGGGGCGTGGACGAAGGAGCAGGAATTGGCTCTCATCGCCGAACTACGAAAGGAGGTCGAGGCCGCAGCGGCCCACTACCTCGCATTAGCGCCTCCTTCCGTAACGGACATGTTCGACTACCTCTTCGCAGAGCTGCCCCCGGCACTCGAAGCCCAACGCGCCCGGCTCTCGGGACAGACAGGGGGGGATCATGGCTGAAATCCCTCTCGTCGAGGCCGTCAATCTCGCACTCGCCCGCGCCATGCAGGACGACGAGCGCGTCCTCGTTCTGGGCGAGGACGTCGGTGCGGACGGAGGTGTTTTCCGCGCCACTGCGGGCCTTCTCGGTCGGTTCGGCCCCGAACGCGTTCGCGACACGCCGCTGGCCGAGGTCGCAATCGCCGGCATATCGATCGGGATCGCCGCGCAGGGCTTTCGTCCCGTCGCCGAGATCCAATTCGATGGCTTCATGCTGTCGACCGTCGACCAGATGGCCAATCACGCAGCGCGGCTACGCACGCGCACACGCGGCCGCCTGACGTGCCCGATGGTGCTGCGCGCGCCCGTAGGCGGGGGCATTCACGCACCCGAGCATCATTCCGAGAGTATCGAGACCTTCTTCGCGCACATCCCGGGCTTGCGTGTGGTCGTGCCCTCCTCGCCGAAACGCGCCTACGGGCTGCTGCTTGCCGCGATCCGCGATCCCGATCCTGTCGTCTTTCTAGAGCCGAAGCGGATCTACCGGACGCCGAAGGAGGATGTCGCCGACGACGGCGCCGCGTTGCCGCTGGACACGAGCTTCACGTTGCGGGAGGGCGACGATCTGACCCTCGTGACGTGGGGCGCAACGGTCCTCGACTGCCTCGGCGCTGCCGAGACCTTGGCGCAGCGAGGCATATCCGCCGAAGTCGTGGACGTGGCCACCTTGAAACCTTTCGATCCCTCGGGCGTTCTGCAATCGGTGGCTAAAACGGGACGCTGCATCATCGTCCACGAGGCCCCCATGACCGGCGGCTTCGGCGGCGAGATCGCCGCGCGCATCGCCGACGAGGCGCTGCTGTCTTTGCTGGCGCCCGTGCGCCGCGTCACCGGCTATGATTGCGTCATGCCTCTGCCGCGGCTCGAGGGCGCCTATCTGCCCTCCGCGGCCCGCATCATCGAGGCCGCGCACGATGTGATGAGCTACCGATGAAAACCTTCAAGCTGCCGGATCTTGGAGAAGGCCTCACCGAGGCGGAGATCGTCGCCTGGCACGTCTCGGTGGGCGACCACGTGGTCGCTGATCAGCCCATCCTTTCGGTGGAAACGGCGAAAGCCGTGGTCGAAGTCCCCTCGCCGTGGTCGGGTCGCATCGCAGCCTTGCATCATCAGCCCGGAGACGAAGTACCCGTCGGCGAGGCCCTGGTCGACATCGAGACGGACGAGCCCGCCCGCGACACCGGCACGGTTGTCGGCACACTCCCTGAAGCGCCACCGCCGCCGAAGACCGTACCGAGCGCTCCGGCCTCAGCCGCGCCATCGTCCGCGCCGGTGAAGGCGCCACCGGCAATCCGCCGTCTGGCGCAGGATCTCGGCGTCGACTTGGCCCAAGTCCGTGGCACGGGCACCGCCGGATCGGTCACACGCGAGGACGTCGAGACGGCGGCCGCGGCGCTCACCGCTGCCTCAGCACCCGCTTCGAATGGCTATGAGCCTCTGCGCGGCGTCAGGCGCGCGATGGCGGACACGATGGAGCGGCATGCGCGCGCCGTCGTCCCGGCAAGTGTCAGCGACGAGGCCGTCATCGATGGCTGGCCACACGGCACCGATCCCACCATCCGCCTCATACGGGCCGTTGCCGCCGGCTGCCGCGCGGCTCCTGCGCTCAACGCCTGGTACGATCCCATCCGCAAGACGCGGCGGCTTCACACGAGGGTGGATCTCGGTCTCGCTGTGAACACCGAGGACGGCCTCTTCAATCCCGCCCTGCGCAACATCGCCGCGCGCGACGACGCGGATCTGCGCCGCGGCCTCGATGCCCTTTTACGTGACGTACGCGACCGGAAAGTCCCATTGGCCGAGCTGAAGGACCAGACGATCAGCTTGTCGAACTTCGGCATGCTCGGCGGCTTGACGGCGGTGCTCACCGTCATCCCCCCGCAAGTCGCGATCCTGGGTGCAGGCCGCATCCACGAGGCGCCGCGCGCGGTCGACGGCGCCGTACGCATCGTGCGCATCGTGCCGCTGTCGGTCACATTCGATCATCGCGCCGTCACGGGCGCCGAGGCGATCGGCTTCCTCAACGCCGTCATCGCCGATTTGACGCGACCTTGAGACACACGAACGCAGACCCAACCGGAGAGCTGACACGATGCAGGATATGTTCGCCTTCATGGACGATCTCGGTCCCGAAAAGATCGTTCACGTGACGAATGCGGACGTGGGCTTGAAAGCCATCATCGTCATCGACAATACGGCCGCCGGCCCCGCTATCGGGGGCACCCGCATGGCGCCGGATGTGAGCGTCGAGGAATGTTTCCGCCTCGCTCGTGCCATGACGCTGAAGAACGCCTCCGCAGGCCTCGCTCACGGCGGCGCCAAATCCGTCATCATGGCCGACCCCGCCATGCCGCTCGAGCGCAAGGAGCAGCTCATTCGCGCCTTCGCGCGGGCACAACGTGATCTGCGCGACTACATCCCGGGTCCCGACATGGGGACGGACGAGCGCGCGATGGCCTGGATCAAGGACGAGATCGGCCGCTCCGTCGGCTTGCCGCGCGTCGTGGGCGGCATTCCGCTCGACGAGATTGGAGCGACGGGCTACGGCCTCGCCATCGCAGCCGAGGCAGCCCAGGATTTGGGCAGCCCGCAGTTGAAAGGCGCGCGTGTCGCCGTCCAAGGCTTCGGTGCCGTTGGCCAGCACGTGGCCCGCTTCCTGGCCGAACGCGGCGCCAGCTTGGTCGCCGCCTCCGATTCGCATGGCACCATCGCCGATGCCGACGGGCTCGACATAGCGGCCCTGATCGACCTCAAGCGCGCAGGCAAACCGCTGTCGCTGTACGTAAGGGGCAAGAAGCTCGGCCGCGACGACATCATCGGCGTGCCCTGCGACATCTGGATCCCGGCAGCCCGGCCAGACGTACTCAACGCCAATAACGTCGGCCAGCTTCAGACGAAGCTCGTCCTGCAAGGCGCGAACATCCCCGCCACCGCCGAGGCCGAGCAAACCTTGCACGCACGGGGCGTGCTTTCGATCCCCGATTTCATCGCGAATGCAGGTGGCGTCATCTGCGCCGCCGTCGAATATCAAGGCGGCACCGAGCGCGCGGCCTTCGACACGATCGCCGAGAAAATCGGCGCCAACACACGTGAAGTCCTGAAGGCCGTTCGCTCGGAAGGCCTGCTGCCACGCGCCGCCGCCAACCGATTAGCCGAACGGCGCGTACGCGCCGCGATGCGGTTGCGTCGCTGGCATCAATGAAAAACGCCGTCTCGTGCGTCAGGCGCGCGCCTTCCAGGCGCCGCCGACACGCGCCTTGAGATCGACCACCGCCCCCGCCGGCGCATGCGCCGGCCCGCCGCCGAGCCGCCGGCCTGGCCAGCTCACCCGCTCGAAATGCTGCACCAGCGGCGGCGGGATGAAGCGTGTCCGCGAGGCGAAAAGGTGCCGATCGCCGCCCCGGGCCTGTTGATGCACGTAGAACTTCTGCGGCAGCATCAGATGGAGTTCGTCCTTGGCCCGTGTCATCGCCACATAGAGCAGCCGGCGCTCCTCTTCGATGTCCTCGCTGCGTCCCGTGGACATGTCGGAAGGTATGCAGCCGTCAACTACGTTCAACACATAGACCGCCGTCCACTCCTGTCCCTTCGCCGAATGGATCGTCGAAAGGATGAGGTAATCCTCGTCGAGCAGCGGCGCCCCCGCTTCGTCGCTGGTCGCATCCGGCGGGTCGAGCGTCAACTCCGTCAGGAAGCGCTGCCGCGAGCCGTATTGTCCGGCGATCTGCACGATCTGGTCGAGATCGCCGCTGCGTATCGCAGCATCGGGATAGTTCGCCTCGAGCCGTGGTTGAAACCAAGTCCGCACCGCTTCGATGTCCCCTGGCCATCCCATCCCCTCGTGCAACCGCTCCATCAACGCGACGAACGCAGGCCAGTCCTTCCGCGCCGCGGCCGGCGGCGCAAAGATCGTCAGTGGGGCAAACGGCGCCCCGCTCGTCGCCACCCGGTCGAAGGCTTTCGATGCCGTACCTGGCCCCACGCCCGGCAACAGCTGCAGCACCCGGAATGCCGCTACCCGATCGCGCGGGTTTTCCGCCCAGCGCAGCACGGCCAGCAGATCCTTGACGTGCGCGGCCTCGAGAAACCGAAGACCGCCGAACTTGACGAAGGGGATGTTCCGGCGCGTCAGCTCTATTTCGAGAAGCCCACTGTGGTGCGAGGTGCGAAACAGAACGGCCTGCGCCTTGAGCGGCACGCCAGCCTCACGGTTGGCGAGAACCCTTTCCACGATCGCGCCCACTTGCGCGATGTCGTCGGCCACCGTCACCAATCGCGGCCTCAGTTCCGATTCCCTCGTGGAATAGAGGTTCTTCGAGAACCGCTCCTTGGCGAGCGCCATCACCGCGTTCGATGCTGCGAGAATGGGTTGCGTCGAGCGGTAATTGCGCTCCAGCGTCACGACTTCCGCCGGCGGATCGAAGGCGGATGGCAGGTCGAGGATATTTCGCACCGTCGCCGCGCGAAACCCGTAGATCGATTGTGCGTCGTCACCCACCGCCGTCAGGCCCGAACCGTCAGGCTTGAGACCGAGCAGAATGCGGGCCTGCAGCGGATTCGTATCCTGGTATTCGTCGACGAGGACGTGATCGAAGAGTGCGCGCACATCGCCGGCAACCTCCGCGGCGCCCATCATCTCGGCCCAATAGAGGAGAAGGTCGTCGTAGTCGAGAACGCCCTGCGCCTGCTTCGCCGTGACGTAGGCCTCGAACAATCCACCGAGTTCGCTCTCGAAATTCGCGCACCACGGGAAATGTCGCTCGAGCGTTTCCCCCAGGCCCAGACCCGCGTTCACCGCGTGCGAATAGATCGCGAGGCACGTTCCCTTCAGCGGGAAGCGCGTGTTCTTCTCGGACAGGCCGAGGTCGTGACGCACGATATTCATCAGATCGGCGGCATCCTCACGGTCGTGAATGGTGAAGCCGTGGGGCAGGCCAACCCGTTTCGCGAACTGACGCAGAAGCCGCGCGCCGATGCCATGGAACGTACCCGACCATGATATTTTCGCAGATGGACGCATATGACCGCCGCCCTTGGCCTCCGCGACGATCCGCGCGACGCGCTGCGTCATCTCGGTGGCCGCCCGCCGCGAGAATGTCAGCAGCAGGATGCGGTCCGGATCGGCTCCGTTGACGATCAAGTGCGCCACACGGCTGGCTAGCGTCGTCGTCTTGCCCGAGCCCGCGCCCGCGATGATCAGCAAGGGCCCGCAAGACGACGTATCGCCCGGCGCGATGCCGTGCACGACAGCACGCAGCTGATCGTCATTCAATTTTTCGAGATACGACACGGCCCGAACGCTTTCCACAGCTTCTGCGACACTTCGGTAAGGTCCGCGATTCGCATCGGAAGCCCAAGCCCAACCTCGCCGCTGGTCGTCGGACGGCCGGCCCTTAGGGGCATTCGCGCCGCTGCTTTACGCGCCACACCGCCACCGGCATGCCCATGTCGGGCCGGTTCGCAATCAGCCCTTGGCAATCGCCGATCTTTTGCGTATGGAGAGCCGTCCCGCAGCGGACGGCTCCCTTCGTCTATCGGTTAGGACGTCAGATTTTCAATCTGAAAAGACGGGTTCGACTCCCGTAGGGAGCGCCAGCTCGGACCTCGAGACTGGCTCCACACGCAGATCCATGATGTGCCACCTGCCGGTTCTTCGCGCCTCGTGGCGTCGAGCGTGCGCCGCCGCGCGCGGGCCTGCAAATCAATGGTTCCCCCCAAGCACCATCGCTGAAGATCTCGCGAAGCCGATCGCCAGCCTCCTGCGGCACCGTAGAGACCCGAAGGGGACGCGCTGGCACATATCATGGTCCATTGCGCGCCAGTTCGACAACGCGAGCTTGTATCGAGCACGGGAGCGCCACCGGGTATTGAGCGAACTCAACGACGGGGCCGACAACACCGCGCAAGTTGGCCTTAAAGTGCGTGCACATGACGGTGCGGGGGGACACGCATAGGCCCACGTCGTTCCGACAGGGCGATGCCGAGGCGACACACACGCGTGGTCTTCGCGTCACGGCGGCCGCGAATCGGGGCGAAATTGAACAGATTTGGGCATTGAAAAATGGGCTGGTCTCTGACAATTGGCCGGTTTGCCGGTACGGAAATCCGAATTCACGTCACATTCGGCATTCTGCTGGCTTGGCTGGGGATCGCGGCGGGTGCACGCGCTGGATGGCCTGCCGCAATCGAAGCCGTGGCGTTCATCGTCGCCGTATTCGCATGTGTCGTCGCGCACGAGTACGGGCACGCTTTGATGGCCCGCCGTTACGGCATCAAGACCACCGATATTACTCTGTTGCCGATCGGTGGCGTCGCCCGCATCGAGCGCACACCCGAGAAGCCGGTACAGGAACTGCTCATCGCCCTGGCCGGGCCTGCCGTCAACGTCGTCATCGCACTCGCCCTTTATCTGTTTCTCGGAGCGCGGCTGGACGTCGCGCGGATGCAGCAGACGCCCGAGCCCCAGCAGATCGATTTCATCACGCGACTTGCGTTCGTCAACGTGATGCTGGTCGTCTTCAATCTCATTCCCGCGTTTCCGATGGATGGCGGACGCGTGCTGCGTGCGCTGCTTGCGATGTATTCCGACCCGACGCGGGCCACGCGCATTGCGGCGGCCATCGGGCAGGCGGTGGCCTTCGGACTGGGTTTCCTGGGGCTTTTCGGGAACCCGCTGCTGCTGTTCATCGCGCTCTTCGTCTTCCTCGCGGCGAGCCACGAAGCCTATTCGGTGGAACTCCAGGAAGCGACACGGGGCAGCGCGACCGGCCGGGCGACCATCACGTCCTTCGCGACCCTGGGCATGCAATCCACGGTGGCGCAAGCCGTCGAACTTCTGCTTTCGACCAGTCAGAGGGAGTTCCCCGTAACAGACGGACAAAGCCGCCTGCGAGGCGTGCTCGATCGCGACGGAATCATTCAAGCCCTCAGCCAGACCGGACCGGACACGCCTGTTCTCGAGGTCATGCAGCGCGAAATTCCAACGATCAACCGCCGCTCACCACTCGCGCAGGCCGTCGAGCTCCTCAGAACGAGCGGAAAACCGCTCGTAGGCGTCGTCGACGACGATGAACGCATCGTCGGCATGCTGACCCTCGAGAACGTCGCGGAGTACATGATGGTTGCGCAAGCAAGGCGCGCGACGAGATGATGGCGGTCCGCCGCGCGGACGTGTTGCTGCGAAGACCTCTCTGACGCGACACGGCATGCGCGCTCGAAACGTTCACACAGGCAGGCCCCGACGTGATCGACGGGTTGATAATACTCACGCTCATCCTGCTCAACGGTGTGTTCGCTCTGTCAGAAATGGCGATCATCTCTTCACGCCGCTCGGCCCTGAGGGCACTCGTGAGCCTGCATCGCAAGGGCGCCGCAAGCGCGCTTGCACTCGCCGATACGCCAAGCCGGTTCCTGTCGGCGGTACAGATCGGCATCACGCTCGTCAGCCTCGCGAACGGCGCCTATTCCGGCGAGACGTTCGGTCCCTACGCCATTGCCTGGCTCAAGGAGCTGGGCGTGCCGGCCAATATCGCCGCGCCGCTCGGTTTCAGCGCCGTCATCCTGTTCATTACGTACCTTTCGGTCATCGTCGGCGAACTGATCCCCAAGAGCCTGGCACTGAGGAACGCCGAAGCGATCGCCTGCTCCGTCGCCCCCTTCATGGCGATGTTCGCCAGATTGGCGGCTCCCGCCGTCTGGTTCCTGGACACCTCCACACGTCTCGTGCTTCGCCTTTTCGGGATCCATCGGACACGACGCTCGACCGTATCGGATGAGGAGATCAAGGCACTCATTGCGGAGGCCGAAATCGAAGGGGTCATCGAAACAGGCGAACGCGATATGATCTCCGGCGTCATGCGTTTTGCCGACAGAAGCGTCGTCAGCTTCATGACCCCGCGCGGCGACGTCGAATGGATCGATCTCGAACTGCCCGACGCCACCCTGGTGGAGAAGTTGTCCGTGGCCACACACTCCCTGCTTCCCGCCGGGCGAGGATCGACCAGCGACCTCGTGGGCGTCGTGCGGATCCGTGATTTGCTCGGCGATTGCCTCAACGCCCGGCCGCTCTCCATCCGGCAGCATGTCGAGACGGCCCCGATCGTCCCCGAGACCATGCGCGCACTCGATGCGCTCCAGATCTTGCGCGATGCCGATGTACCGATGGCCCTGATCCACGGCGAGTATGGCGACTTCGTGGGCCTCGTCACGCCCGCCGACATTCTCAGGAGCATCGCCGGTGCGTTCAGGTCCGACATCGCGACGACCGAGCCTCTCGCTCTCCAGCGCAAGGACGGGTCCTGGCTCTTGTCGGGAACATTGCCCATCGACGAGATGGCAGATCACATCGGCATGAATGTGCCTGTCTCGCGATCTTACAAAACGGTCGCCGGCTTTCTCCTGGCTCACTTCCAGCATATTCCCAGAACGGGCGAGAACGTCGTGATCGGCGAGTGGCGGTTCGAAGTCGTCGATCTCGACGGGCGTCGCATCGACAAGGTCATGGCGTCCCGGGTCCCGCCGAAACGGCGCATCTTAGAATTCCGGTGAAACTGAGATCGTGCCGCGGCACATTCCCCGGATTTCGACATCTTGGGGCGACCGGGACTTCCCGTCCGCGACCAGGGTAGCGCTCAGCGCGCCATGGCCGGCGCACGAGTTGCACAGCCAGTTCGTGCTGTCACGAAATCCATCCCCGCTCGAACACGGCGATCGGCGCCCCCGCGGCGGGCCTCGATTTGACCACATCGACCAATCAATTTTACGAGATATCAACGAGTTGAACGGCCGCGCCGGGTTGCGCGAGCCACCTGCTCCATGGCCGCCGACCGGGACATCGCCGTCTCCTCGAAAACCGTAGCGACGGTTTCCATGAAATCCAAACGTTGTCTCTGACGTAGGATGTTCCAGGCAAGGCAGCAACGCATGTTCAAGGCCGTGATCCTCATGCTGAAGAAGCTCGTCGCACTCTCCCTGCTCGTCGGCTTGGTCGGCGTCGTGGCCTATGCCATGGTCAAGCCCGAGACCGCCCCGCAGACCCGGGATAGGCCCGGGCGCGGTGGCGGCATGGCCAAGGACGGGGGCGCTCCTGTCGTGCCGGTGCTGGCAGCCAGAGCCGTGCGATCCGACGTGCCGGTGGTTCTCGACGGTGTGGGAACCGTGCGTCCGCTCAATACCGTCACGGTGAAGCCCCAAGCCGACGGCCGCCTCATCAAGATCCATTTCCGCGAAGGCGAGGACGTGAAGGCAGGCGACCTTCTCGCACAGATCGATCCCGCACCGTATCAGGCAGCACTCGACCAGGCGCTGGCGCGGCGCGCGGTAACAGCCGTGCAATTCGCCAATGCACGCCGCGATTACGACCGCATGGTCAAGATCCCCGGCGTTGTCGCTCAGAAAACCATGGACACGCAGCAGGCGCAGTCCGAGCAGCTCGCTGCGCAGTTGAAGGCCGATGACGCCGCAATCGCCAGCGCGAGAACGACGCTCGCCTATACGCGGATCACCGCACCGATCTCGGGGCGCACCGGACTGAGGCTCATCGACGAAGGCAACGTCGTCCGCTCGGGCGATGCGGGGATCGTCACGATCAGCGAGATCGATCCCATCGCAGTGATCTTCACGCTGCCCCAGCAGCGGCTCGCCGAAGTCCGCCGGGCCGAGGCCGGCGGTCCTGTACCCGTCGAGGCGCTTGATGGCGAAAGCCAAAATCCAATTGCGAGCGGCACGCTCGACGTGATCGACAACCAGATCGATCAGCAGACCGGGACCATCCGCCTCAAGGCGCGCTTCCCCAACCCCAAGCGCGAGCTGTGGCCCGGCCAGTTCGTCAATGTCCGTGTCAAGGTCGCCACACTCACCGCGGTCGTGTCCATACCAGCCGCCGCCATTCAGCGCGGCCCTGCCGGTACGTTCGTTTGGGTCGTGGGGTCGCAGAACGCGGCGACGGTCCGGCCTGTCGAAACGGGCCTGATCACCGAGACGATCGCTGTCGTCACCAAAGGCCTCGACGTCGACGAGCAGGTCGTGACCACAGGCTTCGCCCGCATCTCGGAAGGCGCGCGGCTCGTCGTGCGCGACGCCCCCGCCTCCGCTCCCGTCAACTTCGCGCCCCCGCCCAAGGGGAAGCGTGGAAACCGCACCGGAACCGACAAGCGACGCGAGCGCGAGCAGTCCGGACAAGCCGCCCCGACAGCCGATCAACGCGCCAAGGCGTCCGGCCAATGAGCGTCTCCCGCCCCTTCATCCTGCGTCCGATCGCAACGTTCCTTCTGACGACGGCGATCGTGCTCGCAGGTGTCCTGGGCTACCGCGCGCTGCCGGTCGCCTCGCTGCCCCAGGTGGAGTTCCCCACCATCCAGGTCACGACGACCTTGCCGGGTGCAAGCCCCGATACGATGGCCAACCTCGTAACGGCGCCGCTCGAACGCCAGCTCGGCCAGATCGCGTCGCTCGAGGTGATGACGTCTTCGTCGTCGCTCGGCATCAGCCAGATCACACTGCAATTCAATCTTGGACGCGACATCGACGCTGCCGGCCAGGACGTCCAGTCCGCGATCAACGCCGCCGCCTCCACGCTGCCGCGCAATCTTCCCTATCCGCCGACGTTCGCGAAGGTGAACCCGGCCGATGCGCCGATCATGACGCTGGCCCTCACCTCCGACACGCAGTCCTTGCGCACCCTGTCCGACCTTGCCGATACGATCGTCGCCCAGCGCCTCGCCTCGGTGTCCGGCGTCGGCCGCGTAGCGGTCGAAGGCGGCATCAAGCCTGCCGTACGCATCCAGGCCGACCTTTCGCGTCTGGCCGGTTACGGCCTGTCCATGGCCGATCTGCGCACGGCCATCGTTGCCGCCAACGTGGCGGGTCCCAAGGGATCGCTCGATGGCGCGGCCCAGACTTACACCATCACGGCGAACGACCAGATCACGAACGCCGACCAGTACAAGAACGTCATCGTCGCCTGGCGGAACGGCGCACCGGTTTTCCTGACTGATGTCGCCGACGTCATCGACGGTCTCGAGAATACGAAAGTCGGCGGCTGGTATCAGGGGCGGACCGCGGTCATCGTCAACATCCAGCGCCAGCCGGGCGCCAACGTCATCGAAACCGTCGACCGCGTAGCCCGCGAGTTGCCGCGCCTCCAGCGCTCGATGCCCGAAGGCGTCGAACTCGTCACGGTGCATGATCGCACGGGTACCATCCGTGCCTCCGTCTACGACGTCCAGTTCACCCTGATGCTCGCCGTCGCGCTCGTAGTGCTTGTCGTGCTCCTGTTTCTGAAGTCCGCGAGCGCCACACTGATCGCGGGGATTGGCCTGCCGGTCTCCATCGTCGCGACCTTCGCGGTAATGTGGCTATGGGGGTTCTCGCTCGACAACCTGTCGCTGATGGCCCTCACGATCGGTACGGGCTTCATCGTCGACGACGCCATCGTCATGATCGAGAATATCGTGCGCCATATGGAGGAGGGCGAGGATCCCTTCACGGCCGCCCTCACCGGCGCCGCCGAAATCGGCTTCACGGTGATCTCACTCACCATGTCGCTCCTGGCCGTCTTCATCCCGCTGCTCTTCATGACCGGCCTCGTCGGCCGCATGTTCCGCGAGTTCGCGCTGACGCTGTCGATAGCGGTCGTCGTTTCCGCGATCGTTTCCTTGACGCTCATTCCGATGCTCTGCTCGCGGCTCTTGAAGCCGGCATCCGGCAACACGGCCCATGGCCGCCCGGCCGGTCTCTTCGGCCGCTTCGGCAGTTGGATCGTCGAGGCCTATATGGCGAGTTTGAGGATCGTCGTCTCGCACGAGCGCACGACCCTGCTGGTCTTCGCCGCCACCGTCGCCGCCACCTTGTGGTTCTACGTCACGACACCGAAAGGCTTCCTGCCGTTACAGGATACCGGCCAGATCACCGCGACCTACGAGGCCGCGCCCGCTACGTCTTTCGAAGCTATGGAGAAACTGCAGGCCGACCTCGGCGCAGCCATCCGCCGCGATCCCGACGTGACAAGCGTGGTTTCGATCCTGGGGGTCAGCAATCTCAACCTGACGCCCAACACCGGCAACTTGAAGATCACCTTGAAGCCACGCGGCGAGCGGCGGTCGACCGTGACCGAGATCACGGACCGGCTGACCGACGCAGTCCGCGGCGTGGCCGGTCTCGTCGTGACATTCCGGCCCGTACAGGAAGTACAGATCGCGACCCGTCAATCGCGTGCGCTCTATCAATACACGCTGACCGGCGCCAGTGGGCGCGAAGTCTCGCTATGGGCCAGCCGCCTCGCGGAACAGCTAAAGACCGATCCGCGTCTGAAGGACGTCGGAACGGACGAGCAGCCGGGCGGGCTCCGCGCCCTCGTCGACGTCGACCGTGCAACCGCGGCGCGATTGGGCGTATCCATGACGCAGGTCAGCGACGCGCTGAACGACGCCTTCGGCCAGCGGCAGATCTCCACGATCTATGCCCAGTCCAACCAGTACCGGGTCGTTCTGGAAGCGAGCCCGCGCTACAACCGCGATCCCGCCGCCCTCACCAACATCTACGTCCCTTCCTCGACGGGCGCGCAAGTCCCGCTCAGTGCGTTCGCAAAGATCGTTCGCACGACCGCGCCGTTGACCGTCCTGCGGCAGGACCAGTTCCCGGCCGTCACCATTTCCTACAGCCTTGCCCCCGGAACCTCCCTGTCCGACGCCATTACGGCCATCGATGCGGCAAGCCGGGAGATCGGCGTGCCGGCGGGTCTGACGGGTAGCTTTGCCGGGGAGGCCGCCGAATTCACGCGCGCTCTGGCGGGCCAACCGTGGCTCCTGCTCGCGGCCATCGTGTGCATCTATCTCGTCCTCGGCGTCCTCTATGAAAGCGCCGTCCATCCCTTCACGATTCTCACCACGTTGCCGTCGGCCGGCATCGGCGCGGTTCTAGCGCTTTGGATCATGGGCCTCGATCTGTCCGTAGTCGCGCTGATCGGCATCGTGCTGCTGATGGGCATCGTGAAGAAGAACGCGATCCTGATGATCGACTTCGCTCTCGACGCCGAGCGGGATCGCGGCCTCTCTCCCCGAGAGGCGATCTTGGAGGCATGCCGCCTCAGATTTCGGCCGATCATGATGACCACGCTGGCGGCACTTCTCGGCGCGCTTCCGCTGGCCGTCGAGAGCGGCACGGGGTCGGAGCTGAGAAATCCGCTCGGCATCAGTATCATCGGGGGTTTGCTCGTTTCGCAAATCCTGACGCTCTATTCGACGCCCGTCATCTATCTGGCCCTGGAACGGCTGCGAGCGCGCATCGTGGGGGGACCGGTCGACGTATCCCTGCCGCGTCACCCCGCCGGAGGCAGCCAGACGGTCGACGATGCCATGCGGCCGGCGGAGTAGCATCATGGGCAAGCCGTCTCGCACCCGCACCTCCACCGAAGATCAGCTCGGGCATGTGGCGGTCAACTTCTCGCGGCCCTTCATTGCGCGCCCCATCGGCACGACACTTCTCGCCATAGGCCTTCTGTTGGCCGGCCTTGTCGCTTACCGCGTTCTGCCGGTTGCCAGTCTGCCCTCCATCGAAGTCCCGATGGTGGTCGTAAGCGCCAGTCGTCCGGGCGCCGACCCTGCGGTCATGGCCGCGACCGTCGCCTCCCCGCTCGAGCGCCACCTCGGCAGCATTCCGGGCGTCACCGACATGACGTCCTCGAACGGCTTGGGCTCGACGCGGATCCGCCTGCAGTTCGACCTCAAGCGCTCCGTCGATGGCGCCGCGCGGGACGTGCAGGCGGCGATCAACGCGGCTGTGGCGGACCTGCCGAGCGACATGCCGACGTTGCCGGCCTATCGCAAGATCAACCCGAATGCCGCGCCGGTGCTGATCCTGGCGCTGACGTCCCCCACGGTTCCCGTATCGACCATCTACGACGTGGCCGACACCACCGTCGTCCAGCGCATCTCCCAGGTGCCCGGCGTCGGGGAGGTCAACGTATCGGGTGCCGAACAGCCGGCAATCCGGATCCGCCTCGACCCGCGCCGCCTCGCCGCTCTCGGCATTTCGAGCGAGGAAGTCCGCCGGGCCATCGCCGCCGCGACGCAGCTCGTCGCGCTCGGCACGATCGACGGCCCGGAAGAACTCGTCGCCATCGAGACGAACGCGCAACTCACCACCGTCGACGAGTACAAGGACCTCGTCGTGAAGACCGTCGGGGGTGTCCCGGTCAGGTTGTCGGACGTGGCCGACGTCGTGCAGGCGACGCGCAACGCCCGTTCCGCCGCGCTGTTCAACCGCAAACCTGCCGTTTTGCTCTTCATCACCAAACAGGCCGACGCCAACGTGATCGAAACGGTCGATCAGGTGAAAGCCCTGCTGCCCGAGTTGAAGACCTGGATGCCGCCCGGCATCGACATCGACGTTCTGTCGGACCGTACGGCGACGATCCGCGCCTCGGTGCACGACATGGAGTTGACGCTGCTGCTCTCTGTCGTCCTCGTGATGCTGGTCGTGCTCGTTTTCCTGAGACGTACCGCACCGATGGTGGCAGCCGGCATCACCGTACCGCTGTCGCTCGCCGGCACGCTGGCCGCCATGTGGTTCGCGGGCTTCTCGATCAACAATCTGACGCTGATGGCGCTCGCCATATCGGTCGGCTTCGTCGTCGACGACGCCATCGTCATGATCGAGAACATGTTCCGCAATCTCGAGAAGGGGCTGCCGCCACTCGAGGCGGCCTTCGCGGGGGCGCGCGAGATCGGCTTCACCGTCGTCTCCATTTCGCTTTCGCTTGCGGCCGCTTTCGTGCCGCTCGTCTTTCTCGGAGGCATTCCTGGCCGGATGCTCAACGAGTTCGCCATGACGATGCTGTTCTCCATCGCCGTGTCGACCGTCGTCTCCCTCTCCGTCACGCCGATGCTTTGCGCACATACGGTCCGCAAAGCGACCGCGACGAACGGCAACATCGTGGACCGCATCGTGGAGCGACTGCTTGACGGGCTCGTCTCCAGTTACGCCGCTTCGCTCGAGACCGCTCTGCGCTGGCGCTGGACCACGCTGCTGACGCTTCCCGCCGTGATCGCTGCCAGTATGTTTCTCTTCGTCAAGCTGCCGAAGGGGTACTTTCCGCAGGACGACACGGGCCTCGTCTCGGTCTTCATGCAGGGGGCACCGGATGCATCCTTCGAACAGATGAAAACCATGCAGGAAAGTGCCGTCAGGATTGCGCTCGCCGACCCGGCCGTCTCCGGCGTAGGCTCCAGTGTCGGTGCGTCCTTCTTCTCGACGACCGGCAATTCGGCGCGCATGTTCATCGCCCTCAAACCGCTCGCCGAGCGCAACGGCGTCACGTCGGCAGAGGTCGTCCAGCGCCTGCGCCGCCCGCTCAATGCCATTCCCGGCATCTCCGCCTACGTCAACGCAGTGCAGGACGTGCGCGGCGGCGGCGGCGGCTCTCAACGCGCACAGAACGAGATTTCCCTCTGGTCGACGAGCGCGGTCGATCTCTACGAATGGGCGCCCCGCATCCTCGCCAAGCTGCGGACCCTCCCAGGTCTGGTCGACGTCGCCACCGACCGCGAGCAGGGTGGCCGCGAGATCAGTATACGCATCGACAAGCAGGCCGCGGCCCGGCTCGGTGTCAGTGTCGAGGCGATCGGCGCGGCACTCAACAACGCATTCGCGCAGCGGCAGGTCGCAGTGCTCTATCGCCCGCGCAACCAATACCGCGTCGTACTGGAGGTCGATCCCGCACTCCAGCGCGATCCGACCCATCTCGCCAGCATCTACGTGCCGGGACGCGGCGGTGCTCAGGTATCGCTGCTTTCCGTCATTCGGGTGACGCACGGGCTGGCGCCGCTCGCCGTGAACCACCAGGGCACCTTTCCTGCCGTCACCATCAGCTACAACACCGAGAACGGCCTGACCCTGGACGAGGCCAACCGCCGCATCGCACAAGCTGTGGCCGAGATGCAGGTTCCCGATTCCCTTCGCTTGGAGCCTGCGGGCGACGCTCGTGCGGAGCTCAGGGGCAGCGGCGCCCTGCCACTGCTCATCCTCGCGGCACTGGCGCTCGTCTACATCGTCCTCGGCATCCTGTACGAAAGTTTCGCGCACCCCCTGACGATCATCTCGACGCTCCCGTCCGCGGGGCTCGGCGCGCTCGTCGCGCTGCGTCTTGCCGACATGCAGCTCTCACTCGTCGCCTTCATCGCCATCATCCTCCTGATCGGTATCGTCAAGAAGAACGGGATCATGCTGGTCGATTTCGCGCTCGAGGCGGAACGCAAGCGCGGCATGCCGGCGCTCGATGCGATCCGGCAGGCCGCGCGTGAACGCTTCCGGCCGATTCTGATGACGACCCTTGCGGCCCTCTTCGGCGCGGTGCCGTTGGCGATCGCGACAGGACCGGGCGCCGAATTGCGCCGCCCACTCGGCATCGCCATCATCGGCGGCCTTGTGATCTCGCAGATACTGACCCTCTATACGACGCCGGTCATCTACCTGATGCTGGATCGCGTGCACCGGTTGTTCGGCCGCAAGCAGCTGCCCGCACCCGCAGTGACCGGGAAACCGGAAGAGGCCTGACGGCGTCAGCTCAGTTTTGCAGCCTGGATGGCCGCAAGAACGCGCGGCGGCGTCAGGGGGACCTCGGTCAGGACGGCGTCGAACGGCTCCAGAGCGTCGTTGACGGCGTTGAGCACGGCGCCGACAACTCCTGCCAATCCGGCCTCTCCCGCCCCCTTCGCACCGAGTTCCGACGTCTGCGTCGGCGTTACCACATGCGCCACGTCGATGTCCGGCATCTCGGCGGCCGTGGGCAACAGGTAGTCTGCGAAACTCCCGGTGAGCAGCGCGCCGTTCCCGGCATAGCGCAACTCCTCGTAAAGCGCGGTCCCGAGCCCCTGCACCACGCCGCCCCGGATCTGCTCGCGCACGAGAAGCGGGTTCAGGACGCGACCGCAGTCGTGCACCACCACATTGCGCAATGGCGTGATCAGACCCGTCTGCACGTCGACGTCCACGATCGCGACCTGGATGCCGTTGCCTGCGATGAACATGCGGTCGCGGCTGGCATACCGTGCCGTCACCGTGAGATCGGCGGGCAGGTCCGCCGGCAACGCATAGGGTCTGAAATGACCGGTACGCGCGAGCTCGGCGACATCCATGTGCACCGTGCCGCGCGCCGCGTCGACCACGACGCCTTCGCGGATATCGAGATCGTCGGGCGCTTTCTGCAGCAGGAAACCGGCAATCGAGAGCAGGTTACGTCGCAGGTCGCGGGCAGCCCGCAGCGCGACCTCTCCCCCGAGCGCCGCCCCGCGCGATCCCCACGAACCACCTCCCATCGGCGAGAGCGCACTGTCCCCACTGATCACCTCGACGTCCTCGAGCTTCACTCCGAGTGCGCCCGCGACAACCTGCTGAATGCCGGTATCGATGCCCTGCCCTTGGTCGGTCGTGCCGATATGGATGCGCACCTGGCCCGACGCCTCCATGCGAAGCAGACAGGTTTCCTGGGCGCTGATGTGCTGTCCGCCCTCGCCGTAGTATTCGGGCCCGATCGCAGTGAGTTCCACGAAAGTATTGAACCCGATCCCGCGATAAACGCCTTTCTGCCGCAGCACCGCCTGCTCCGCGCGGAAGGCAGGCACATCCACCAACTCCAACGCCTTGTCGAGACACGCTTCGAAGGAAAGCCGTTCGAAGACGACACCGCCTGCTGAAGTCAGCGGAAAATCGGAATCCTTGAGATAGTTCTGCCGCCTCAGATCCAGTGAGTCGCGGCCGAGCTCGCGCGCCGCAAGCTCCATCAAGGCCTCGGAAACCGCAGCCGCGATGGGATGCCCAACCGCGCGGATGTGCCCGAGAATGCTGCGATTGAGAAACGCCATCTGCAAGGACGCATGATAGTCGGCCAGCTTGTAGGGCGCGCCCGTCAGGCGGATGATCTGATTGCCTTCCGCCACGCTCGAACGAGGATACTGCCCATAGGCGCCAGCGTTGAAACGGTCTTCGATCGCCAGTCCGACGATTTCACCCGTCGCAGCGAATCCCATCCGTGCCCGCACCTCGTGGTCCCGGCAATGGATATCGCTCATGAACGACTCGATCCGGTCGGCGATGTACTTCACCGGCCGCCCCACGATCACTGCCGCGGCGCATGCCGCAAGCTCGTCGGCATAGAGGTGATGCTTGAGGCCGAAGGCGCCGCCGACGTCCGGGCAGATCACGCGCACCTTGTGCTCGGGCAGGTTCAACAGACGCGCATAGAGGTCCTGTTGCTGGTGCGGGGTCTGGTGTGACTGATGAACCGTCAACCGCCGTTCGCCCGGCTCGAAATCGGCGATGATGCCGCGCGTCTCCAGACTGACCCCGGTATGGCGATGAAAGCGGAATGTCCGTTCGACGATCACGTCCGCTCTTGCCAATGCCGCCTCGGCGTTCCCCGCCGAAACCTCGGTCGAAAACGCGAGATTGCTGTCGCAATCCGCATGCAGCAGCGGCGCATCGGGTGCGAGCGCTTCGCTCACGTCGCCCACTTGGGCCAGCGGCTCCCACTCGACCACGACCGCCTCGCACGCATCCTCCGCCTCGGCACGTGTCGACGCCAGCACGGCTGCCACGGCCTCGCCTTGAAACCGCACCCGATCGGTGGCGAGCGCCGTCTGCTCCGGCGCCTGCATCGAGGGAAAGCGGTTGTGCAGCGCGCGCCAGGGCGTCACCACAGCGGCAAGGTCAGCCGCCGTCAGAACGCGGACGACACCGGGCATGCCCCGTGCCGCCGCCGTATCGATGCTGCAAATTCGCGCATGTGCAAAAGGCGACCGGACGAAAGCCATATGCAGCATCCGAGGCAGCGCGATGTCATCCACGAACCGGCCGCGCCCCGTCAGCAGACGGCGCGCACGGTCGCGTGGAACCTCAGCTCCAATAGGAGACTTCAGCGCCTCGCTCATTGTGCCGCCTCCATGACCGCGTCCACGATGGCCTGATAACCGGTGCAACGACAGGCGTTGCCGGAAATCCAGTCGCGCACGTCCTCGCGCGTGGGCTTCGGGTTGTTCCGGAGCAACTCGGCGGCGGTCAGGAGCATCGCGGGCGTGCAGAAGCCGCACTGCAGCGCGTTGCGGCGGTGGAATGCCTCCTGCAGCCGGGCGATCCGCCCGCTCCCGTCCGCGCCCTCGATCGTCTCGACGCAGGCGCCGTCGGACTGTACGGCGAGCATGAGACAGGCGCGTACGAGCTGGCCGTCGACCAGGACGGTACACGCGCCACACACGCCGTGCTCGCACCCCACGTGCGTGCCGGTGAAACCGAGCTGATGCCGGAGAAAATCCGCAAGGTTCAGCCGTACCGGCACGTCCGCCGAGACCGGTTCGCCATTGACGGTAAGCGCAATCCGCAAACGCGTTTCAATCGACATGGTCGGGCCCGCCGTTGAGGGATTCGAGGCAGCGCGCGAGTAGCACGCCGGCCAGATGTCGCCGATATGCGGCGGGATAGGCCTCATCTCCAGGGGGATCGACGTCCGCCGTCAATGCCGCAGTCGCCGCCTGCACGACAGCGGCCCCGAGCGTTGCACCTTCCAGGACCGCCATGGCGCCGCGCGCGAGGATCGGGCGGTCGGCCACGCCCATCAGTGCCACCCGCACATTCCGCAATGCCCCCCCCGTCCGCTCGCCCGCCAACGCGACACCCGAGATCGCAAAGTCGCCGCGTCGCCGCGCGAATTCCCGGAAGGCTTGAACGTGATCCATGTCGGCAATGGGAAACCGTACGCTGGCGACGATCTCGTCGTCTCGACGCGCCGTCGTGTAAAGGCCTACAAAATAGTCGTCGGCGCGTACGCGCCGTCGTCCCGTCGCGCCGGCAAGCTCGATCTCCGCACCGAGCGCCAGGCAACATGCCGGCCACTCGGCCGCCGGATCGGCGAGTGCGAGGCTTCCCCCGATGGTTCCCCGGCTGCGGATCGCGACGTGGGCGATGTATGGAGCCGCCGCGCGCAGCAACGGAACGTGTTGCGCCACGAGCGGCGAGGCGGCGATCTCGGCGTGGCGCGTCAAGGCACCGATGACCAGACGATCACCATCCATACCGATGCCCGCGAGCGCCGCCTGCAGCCCGTTGATGTCGACGAGTACGCCCGGTGCAGCCAGCCGCATGTTCAACATCGGCATCAGGCTTTGGCCGCCGGCCAGGACATGCGCATCGGCACGGTACTCGGCGAGCACTGCGAGACACTCGCCGAGCGTCGCAGGCTTGATGTAGCGGAATGGCGGAGCCTTCATGATCTCACCGCGCCGTCCATCCGCCATCGACCACCAGGCTGGCACCCGTGATCATTCCGGCCGCGGGCGATGCGAGGAACACGACGGCCCCGACCACGTCCTCGATCTGGGCGAGATGTCCCATGGGAATACTGTCCAGTACGTCTTTTCGCAGCGAAGGCTCTGCAAGCGCCGGCCGCGTCATCGGTGTGTCCACCCAAGTCGGCCCGACCGCATTGACACGTATGTTGTCGCCAGCCAACTCGATCGCCATCGCCTTGGTCATGCCTTCCACGGCATGCTTGGTCATGACGTAGACGCCACGCCCCTTCATCGCCACCCGGCCCAGTTGCGAGCTGATGTTGACGACGGCGCCGCCTCGCTCACGCCGGTCCGCGTCCGCCCGCATTCGCCGCACTGCAGCTTGGGCAACCATGAACGCCGCCCGGACATTGAGCTGCAAGAGGCGATCGAGTGCGGCCGCTTCGACGTCCACGAACGGCTGCGGGATGTTCGTACCGGCGTTGTTGACGAGAATATCGAGCGCCGGAAGGCCGGCGATCGTGCGCCTGACGGCCTCGTCGTCCGTCACATCGAGCACTAACGCCCGGGCGCGCCCACCGCCAGACACGATATCCGCTGCCACTCGCTCGATCTCGGCTGCCGTTCGCGCTGCGACGAGCACCTCTGCGCCTGCCTGAGCCAAGCCATGCGCCATGCCGACGCCAAGTCCGCGTCCTGCCCCCGTAACGAGAGCAACACGGCCATCCAAACGGAACGTGGGGAGTTTCATCGAGACCATTTTCGCATTTCGAGTTTCGCCGATCGAGCGTCGGCAGCGGGAGTAGACGTCGACCCGGTACCCTTTGTCCAGCGCACTCGATCTACACCGGAACACCCGGGCCCTCCCGGGCGGTCGTCATCCCCGGGCCATGCCGGCCCGCACGACGTCGGCCCCGTTGATGACGATCAAGGCTCCCCCCTGTTGGCCGTGCTCGACTGCCGCACGCGCAGGCACTGGAGCAACACCGTGACATGGCCAACGATCAAGAAGGGCGGTGCGATCCCGGCAGGTAGGCATAACCTCGTCGACTATCGCGCCGAAGCTTCCCGCTTCTCGTGGGATGAAGCGCGCAAAGCCATCGAGGACCGGGCAGGCCCCGGTGGCATGAACATCGCGGCGGTTGCCGTCGATGCGCATGTTCGAGCTGGACGTGGCACCCACACGGCCCTGCGCTGGCTCTCCGCGAAGGGTGAGCGCCAGGACTACACCTACGCGGACCTGCGGACGCTGAGCGCCCGTTTCGCCAACGCACTGTGCGATCTGGACGTCTCGGCGGGCGATCGTATCTTCACGCTTCTGGGCCGCGTGCCCGAACTTTACGTGACCGCACTCGGCGTCTGGAGGCGCGGAGCCGTGCTCTGCCCTCTCTTCTCTGCTTTCGGGCCAGAGCCGATCAAGGCGCGGATGCTCATTGCCGAGCCAAAGGTGCTCGTGACGACCCAACGGCTGTTCAAGCGCAAGGTCCAGCCGATCATGGCCGAGCTGCCTTTCCTCGAGCACGTCGTCCTGGTCGGTGGCGGTGACGGCGGCATGGATTTCGGCGCGCTCCTGGACGCTGCGTCGCCGGAGTACGAGATGGCCGTCACCAACCCCGAACAATTGGCCACGCTACACTTCACGAGCGGCACCACAGGCCGCCCTAAAGCCGCCATGCATGTGCATGCCGCCGTCGTCGCTCATTACGCCACGACGCGACTGGCCCTCGATCTGACGCCCGACGACGTCTTCTGGTGCACAGCCGATCCGGGATGGGTGACCGGCACGTCCTACGGCATCATCGGCCCGTTATCGGTCGGGTGCACGATGGTCGCGGACGAAGAAGAATTCGACGCAGAGCGCTGGTATCGCGTACTTGCCGAACAGAAGGTCAATGTCTGGTACACGGCGCCCACCGCCATTCGCATGCTCATGAAGGCCGGTTCCGAGTTGCCGCGCCGATACGACCTCGCGTCATTGCGATTCATCGCCAGCGTCGGCGAACCGCTGAATCCCGAGGCCGTGGTCTGGGGGGAAAAAGCCCTGGGCCTGCCGATCCACGACAACTGGTGGCAGAGCGAGACGGGTGGCATCATGATTTCCAATTATGCCGCCACCGACATCAAGCCCGGATCCATGGGCCTGCCGCTCCCCGGCATCGAAGCCGCGATCCTTCGCAGGACCGCCGATGGCGTTGAAGTCGCGGGCCCCGGCGAGGAAGGCGAACTCGCCCTCAAACCCGGATGGCCGTCGATGTTCCGCGGCTATCTCCACGAGGAGGAGCGTTACCGCAAGTGCTTCGAGGGCGGCTGGTACCTCAGCGGCGATCTCGCCCGCCGCGACGGCGACGGTTATTTCTGGTTCGTGGGCCGGGCCGACGACGTCATCAAGTCGGCCGGACACCTGATCGGCCCGTTCGAGGTGGAGAGCGCCTTGATCGAGCATCCCGCCGTTGCCGAGGCCGCCGTCATCGGCATTCCCGACCCGGTCGCGATGGAAATCGTGAAGGCGTTCGTCACGCTGAACCCCGGCCACGAGGCGAACGAGGACCTGCGCAAGGATCTTATGGCGCATGCGCGAAAGCGCCTCGGTCCCGCGGTGGCACCGCGCATCATCGCATTCGCCCAGACCCTGCCGAAGACCCGGTCGGGAAAGATCATGCGCCGGCTTCTCAAGGCACGCGAACTCGGCCTCCCGGAAGGCGACACGTCTACGCTGGAGAGCGCCACATGAACCAGAACCACGATACCCGGGTTCACATCACACGCGATCATGCCATCGGGCTGCTCCGGCAAATGATCCTGATCCGGCGGTTCGAGGAGAAATGCGCCGAGCTCTACAGTGCTCAGAAAATCCGCGGTTTCCTCCATCTTTATATCGGCGAGGAAGCGAACGCTGTCGGCGTCATGCAGGCCTTGACGCCGGACGACGCGGTCGTGGCAACCTACCGCGAACATGGTCATGCCATCGCACGCGGCTTGCCCATCGACGCCGTCATGGCCGAGATGTACGGCAAGGCCTCCGGCTCGAGCCGCGGCCGCGGTGGTTCGATGCATGTCTTCGACGCGCGCCATCGCTTCTACGGCGGCAATGCGATCGTTGCGGGTGGACTGCCCCTCGCGGTAGGCCTCGCCCTCGCCGACAAGATGCAGAACCGTCCCAATGTGACGTGCTGCTTCTTCGGCGAAGGCGCCGTTGCGGAAGGCGAGTTCCACGAGTCGCTGAATCTCGCGGCTCTTTGGCAACTCCCCGTTCTGTTCGTTTGCGAGAACAACGGTTACGCAATGGGCACCGCGCTTGCGCGATCCGAGTCGGAGACCGACATCTGCCGCCACGCGCAGAGCTACCGGATCGAAGCCGAGCCGGTGGACGGCATGAACGTCGTCGCCGTCGAAGCGGCAGCACGCCGCGCCGCCGAGGCGGTCAGGTCCGGGAAAGGGCCACGGCTTCTCGAAAATCGCACGTATCGCTTCCGCGCCCATTCCATGTTCGATCCGGAACTCTATCGCGACAAGGCCGAGGTCGACACGTGGCGGAAGCGCTGCCCGATCGCTCAATTCTCAGCGTGGCTCGCGCGCGTCGGGATGCTGCACGACAGCGACATCGCCGCAATCGAGACGACGGTCGCCGCCGCGATCGCGGGAGCCGTGACCTTCGCCGAGGCTGCCCCCTGGGAACCGGTCGAGGACCTCTTGCGGGACGTTCATACGCCCGCCTCCCCAGCATCAGTCGGAGGATGAGCATCGTGCGCACGATCACCTATCGCGAGGCCGTGCGCGAAGCGCTCCGGGAAGCGTTGATGCGCGATTCTCGCGTCTTCCTCATGGGTGAGGATGTCGGCCGCTACGGTGGCTCCTATGCCTGTTCCAAGGGACTCTTGGAGGAATTCGGCGAGGACCGCATCAGGGACACGCCACTCTCCGAGTCGGGTTTCGTCGGAGCCGGCATCGGCGCGGCCATCGGCGGCATGCGTCCCATCGTCGAGATCATGACCGTGAATTTCAGCTTGCTCGCGCTCGACCAGATCGTGAACACCGCCGCCACCCTCCGGCATATGTCCGGCGGTCAGGTTTCCGTGCCCGTCGTCATCCGAATGGCCACCGGCGCGGGACGCCAACTCGCCGCGCAACATTCCCACAGCCTGGAATGCTGGTACGCGCATGTGCCGGGCATCAAGGTCGTAGCCCCGGCCACCGTCGCCGACGCGCGTGGCATGCTGTGGACAGCACTCCAGGATCCAGACCCGGTCGTCATCTTCGAGCACGCGATGCTCTACAACGACGAAGGCGAGGTTCCCGAGACCGGTGTCTTGGCCGTCGACATCGACAAGGCCGCCATCAGACGCGCCGGACACGATGTCAGCGTGATCACATACGGCGGCAGCCTCAAGAAGGTCGAGGAGGCTGCCCAGATTCTCGCTGGGAACGGCATCACCTGCGAGGTCGTCGACCTGCGCACGCTGCGCCCGCTGGACGATGCAACGATCATGTCGTCGGTCGCACACACACACCGGGCCGTCATCGTGGACGAAGGGTGGCGCACCGGTAGTCTTGCCGGGGAAATCAGCGCCCGAATAACGGAGCAGGCTTTTTTTGAACTCGACGCGCCCGTCGAGCGGGTCTGCAGTGCGGAGGTACCGATCCCCTATCCGCGACATTTGGAGCAGGCGGCGACGCCGCAGGTCGATGCCATCGTCGCGGCGGTCGAAAAGGTCATGCGGCGATGATCGAGTTCCGCATGCCATCGCTCGGCGCCGACATGGAGGACGGCACACTTGTCGAGTGGCTGAAGCAGCCGGGTGACCTCGTGCGCCGCGGCGACATCATCGCCGTTGTCGAAACCCAGAAGGGCGCCATCGAGATCGAGGTGTTCAACGAGGGCATCCTTGCCGCGCAACTGACGGCGCCAGGCGAAAAAGTACCCGTTGGTCATGTCCTGGCGACCATCCGCGGCGCGGATGAACCCGCGAGCGCGACCATCGCCCCGCATGCACAGCCACGGCCGCCGGCCGCACCGTCAGCGCTTTCGGTCGCTTCTCCCGTCCCACCGCGCGCGTCACGAAGCCCGCGCGTTCGCGCAACTCCTTTGGCAAGACGACAGGCGGCCGAATGGGGCTTGGAACTCGCGACCGTGACACCGGGCTCGGATGGGATCGTCGGGGCCCGCGAAGTCGCGGCAAAGAAGCCGGCGAAGCCCCCACGCGGCAGGACGGGGGTCGATCTCGCCGAGATGCGCAAGGCCATCGCAGCGGCGATGGCACGATCGGCGAGCGAAATTCCGCATTATTACGTCAGCTCGACCCTCGAGGTGTCCCGCATGACGACTTGGCTGGCAGCCGAGAATGCCACTCGCCCACCACCGCGCCGGCTTCTCTATCTCGCCCCGATCCTCAAGGCGACGGCGCTGGCGCTACGCAAGACACCCGACCTCAACGGAACTTTCGCGCACGGCCAATTCGAGCCCGCAGAGAAGATCAATATCGGCGTGGGGATCGCTTTGCGCGGCGGCGGCCTCATATCGCCGGCGATCCGCGACGTCGACACGTTGGGCCTCGACGATCTGATGTCGAGCCTCTCCGATCTCGTCTTGCGTGTCAGGGCCGGGCGTCTCAGGAGTTCCGAGCTGTCCGATAGCACCATCACACTCTCCAATCTGGGGGAACGGACCGCCGATGCTCTGATGCCGCTGATCTATCCTCCCCAAGTCGCGATCATCGGCTGTGGGCAGATCGCAGCGCGCCCATGGGTGAGCGACGGCGACATCGTCGCGCGCGACGTGATGACGGTGACGGTCGCGGGCGATCATCGTGTCGGCGACGGCCGCCTCGCGGCACAATTTCTGGGGCATCTCGAAGAGCTTCTGAAGAGGCCGGAAAACCTATGAGCGACGCCACCCTTACCGATCTCGTGCAATCCTGTCTGTTCAGCGTCGCACCCGATCTCGAAGGCGAGCCGATCGATCGCGACGAGCCGTTCCGGCTGCAGTTCGAGATCGACTCGATGGACTTCCTCAACTTCATAATCGCGCTCCACAAGGCGACCGGTGTGGATATTCCCGAGCAGGATTATCCCCGGCTCGAGACCTTGGCGGGCTGTCTGCACTACCTGCAGGAGAAAGGCGTCACGGGATGAACACCCCAACGACACCTGCCCCCGCCCTTGGCCATGACGAGATCGCCCTTGCGCTGCACAGGCGCTACCGCGGCAAGATCGAAAGTGTGGCCAAGTGCCCGATTACGTCGCGTTCCGATCTCGCGGTCTGGTACACGCCCGGCGTCGCGGCACCTGCCCGCGCCATCCACGCCGATCCCGCGCTCGCATACGACCTCACCGCGAAGGGAAATACGATCGCGATCGTCACGGACGGTAGCCGTGTACTCGGATTGGGAAACGTCGGCCCGCTCGCGGCGTTGCCGGTGATGGAAGGCAAGGCGGTGCTGTTCAAGCACTTCGGCGGTGTCGATGCGGTGCCGATCTGTCTGGACACTCAGGACACCCGGGAGATCATCGCCATCGTCCGGGCGATCGCCCCCTCGTTCGGCGGTATCAATCTCGAGGACATCGCTCCGCCCCGATGCTTCCGCGTTCTCGACGCCCTGCGCTCGACCCTGGATATCCCGGTCTGGCACGATGATCAGCAGGGCACCGCAGCCGTTGTCCTGGCGGCATTGCTCAATGCGCTCGAAGTCGTCGGAAAGCGGTTGGACGATATCCGCATCGCCCTGGTCGGGATCGGGGCGGCCAATATGGCGGTTTACCGACTGTTGCGTTCCCAAGGCGTCCACCCTCGCGCGTTCGTCGCTTGCGACAGCCGCGATACGCTGCATGCCGGACGCAGCGACATCGAGGCGCGCCGGGACGATCTCGTGGAGAAGTGGAGCGTGTGCGTCGAGACCAATCCAGAGCGGATCCGCGGCGGCGTCGCGGCAGCCCTGCGAGACGCCGACGTCTGCATCGCCTTTTCGACGCCCGGTCCCAGCGTCGTCCCGTCCGAGGCCGTTCGGACAATGCGCAAGGACAGCATCGTTTTTGCGTGTGCCAATCCCGTGCCGGAGATCTGGCCGTCCGATGCGCTAGCTGCGAGCGCACGGATCGTCGCGACGGGACGTAGCGACTTTCCAAACCAGGTGAACAACGCCTCGATATTCCCGGGTCTGTTCCGCGGCGTACTCGATGCGCGCGCCACGCGCATCACCGATGGCATGGCGCGCGCTGCGGCCCATGCCTTGGCTCGCCACGCCAAGGACGCTGGCCTCACCGATCAGACGATCCTGCCCCCCATCGACGACACGATCGCCGCTGCCAAAGTCGCTGCCGCCGTGGGCTGCGCCGCCGAATCGGAAGGTCTGGCGAGAACCGCGGTCGACCACGACGCAGCGCTGCAAGGGGCATTGCGGAAGATCCAGGATGCCCGTCGCGCGGACAGTGCCGTCGCCGCAATCGAAGCCGACGCAACTTGTTCGCGAGATGCAACCGACACCAGCATTTCATCCGTCTCAGGACGATTGGTCGGGGGATGATGAGAAAACTCGCCCTTTCGAAAGTCTATCGGCTCATCGAACCCGGCCCCGTGGTCCTGCTTGTCACGGCGCGCCGAGGCACGGCCGGCGTGATGACGATGTCCTGGCATATGATGATGGATTTCGAGCCACCGCTCGTCGGCTGCGTGGTCAGCAGCGCCAATCATAGCTTTGCGGCTCTGCAGGAAACCGGGGAATGCGTCATTGCCATCCCCCCCGCGAACATGGCCAAGACCGTCGTGGGGATCGGCAATTGCTCTGGCCGGGATGTCGACAAGTTCGACAAATTCAAACTCTCGACCGCTCCGGCAGGCAAGGTCGCCCCGCCGTTGATCGAGGGCTGCATCGCGAACCTCGAATGCAAGGTGAAGGACGCCTCGATGGTGCAGCGCCACAGCCTGTTCGTGCTGGAAGTGATCGAGGCCTGGAGCGATACTAGGCAGAAGACGGCGAAAACGCTCCATCATCACGGCTATGGCAAGTTCGTCGTCGACGGCGAGACGATCAGATTCAGGTCACGAATGCCCTAGCGTAACGGCATTTGTCGTTTGTTACCCGCTCGCACGCTGGTCTCGTCACTGGACGTGGGATGCAATAGCTACAGCAAGATCATGGAGTTGCGAGTTTCCCTTCTGGTTCCGACATTTACGCTGAGACGCGCCGCGCCGGCAGACAAATATCGGAACACGAGCACGGCCGAGACGGCTCCTGCCCTCCCCGGCATACTGACGCCACCTTTGTCAGCCACATGAAGAACAGCGAACACACCGGGAATTGATGCGGGAAGCTGCGGAGCTGCGATATAGTGATCGCAATCGCGCACCAGGCCCGGCGAACCCCGGCCGCACGATGCCCGTACCGAGACGCTGGACCGAAGATCGTTGCTAAGGCAACGCGGCCAGCATAGCTTCGGCGGCTCCATCGCGCAATCAAGGCTTTGTCGGCGGGTAACGTGTGCAGCTGCGAGGACTTGGCTTCGTTGCACGGACGACCGATGGCCCACGGAAGGCAAAAAAGATCAATGCGCCGTTTCACGATTCTTATCCTCGCTGTGATCGTCGCCGCCGGCGGCATCTATGCCTATAGGACCGATCAGCGCGTGCGCGGATGGGCTGATGGTTTGATCGGCCGCATGTCCGGACACTCCGCAGCCAAGCCTCCCTCGATGGGCAAGCGCGGCATCGCACCGGTCCGCGTCACCCAGGCGACCACACGCGACGTGCCGATCACGCTGGAAGGAATAGGAAACGTCCAGGCGCGGTCGACAGTCGCCGTGAAATCCCGCATCGACGGCCAAGTGATGGAGGCCGCCATCAAGGAAGGCCAGCTCGTCGCGAAGGGCGATCTGCTGTTCCGCCTCGACGCCCGGCCACTTCAGGCGCAACTCGCCCAGGCCGAGGCCAATCTCGCCCGCAGCCGCGCCAATTACGAGAAGGCCAAGAGCGACAGCGAGCGCTACGGCGGGCTGGCGCAGAAAGGCTATTCGCCCAAGTCGAAGCTGGAGGAAGCGCAGACAAGCGTTGCCTCCCTGGAGGCGGAAATCCGGGCGGCGCAGGCCGCCGTCGAAATCGCCAAGCTCAACCTCGCGTATGCCACCATCCACGCGCCGATCGACGGCCGCGTGGGCCAGATTCTGCTCACCCCCGGCAACATGGTCAAAGCGAACGATACACAGGCCATGCTGATGATCACGTCCGTGCGACCGATCAACGTGTCGTTCGCCCTGCCCGAGCAGTATATCGGCGAATTGCGCCGGCGGATGCGGGAGGCCGAGCCCCTGACGGTCACCGTCTCGGTCCAGGGCAAGGACTCGATGCCCGAGCGGGGAACGCTCGTCTTCATCAACAACGTCGTGGATGCCGCAACGGGCAGCATCCAGGTCATGGCCGTCTTCGCCAACGAGCGCGAGCAGCTCGTCCCGGGCCAGTTCGTGAAGGCGCAGGTGACCATGGAGACGTTGAAAAATCAAACCGTGGTGCCCGCCAAGGCCGTCCAGCTCAATCAGCAAGGCCACTACGTCTGGCTGTTGAAGGCCGACGACACCGTCGAGGCCCGGCCGGTCAAAGTCGGTCCAGAAATCGATGACATGATCGTCATAGCGAGCGGCGTCACGCCCGGCGATACGGTGGTGACTGACGGTCAGCTACGGCTCTTCCCCGGAGCCAAAGTCGCGCCGACCCGGCCGAAAACGAACAAGGATCAGACATGAACCCGGCAGAGTTGTGCATCCGCCGGCCGGTCATGACGACACTCGTCATGATCGCCATCGTGCTGTTCGGTGCGTTTGCTTACCGGGTCCTGCCTGTTGCCGAGTTGCCCAGTGTCGACTTCCCGACGATCCGAATCTCCGCGCGTCTCCCCGGCGCCAATCCCGAGACCATGGCGTCGGCCGTCGCCACGCCGATCGAGAACCAGCTGTCCCGGATCGCCGGCATCAAATCGATGACATCGGTCAGCTCGCAAGGCTCGACCAACATTACGCTCGAATTCGATCTCGACCGAAACATCGATGCTGCCGCCCTCGACGTACAGACCGCTCTCTCGACGGCGCAACGCAGCCTGCCGCCGGAGATGCTGGACGCTCCGTCGTTCCGGAAAGTCAACCCGGCCGACTTTGCGATCTATTACGTGCGTCTTTCCTCGGCCACCCTGCCGATAGCGACCCTCAACGACTACGCGGAAACGCTGATCCAGCAGCGCGTGGCGTCGATCAGCGGTGTCGCGCAGGTCCAGTTCTGGGGCCAACAGAAATACGCTGTGCGCGTCCAGATCGATCCGCGACGGCTCGTGACGATGAACGTCGCGCTCGACGACGTGGAACGCGCCGTCAAGAGCGGCAACTCGAACCTGCCGACCGGTTCGCTGAGCGGACCCGACAAGGAGCTGTCGATCAAGACATCCGGCTCGCTCGCCAGCGCCAGCGATTACAACAACGTGGTTGTCACCTATCGGAACGGTGCCCCGGTCCGCATCAAGCACATCGGCCGTGCGATCGATAGCGTCGAGGAGGAAAAGGTCTCCACTTGGTTCGGCAACGAGCAGGGCATGTTGATGGCGATCTATCGCCAGCCCGGCGCCAACACGGTCGCCGTGGTCGACGAGATCAACCGCATCCTGCCTCAATTGCGGCTGCAGATCCCGGCCGCAATTACACTCGACGTCATGTACGACCGCTCCGAAGGCATTCGCGCCTCGATACACGAGGTGGAATTCACGCTGATGCTGGCGGCGGCACTCGTCATCCTCGTCATTTTTCTTTTCTTGCGTAGCCTGACGGCCACCTTCATCGCTTCCGTCGCATTGCCGATTTCTGTCATCGGGACGTTTGCCGTCATGCACATGTTGGGCTTCAGTCTCAACAACCTGTCCCTGCTCGCATTGACGCTGGCCGTCGGCTTCGTCGTCGACGATGCCATCGTCATGCTCGAGAATATCGTGCGCTACCGCGAGAAGGGCATGCCCATGCTCGAAGCGGCGTTGACCGGCTCGCGCGAGATCGGCTTCACGATCATCTCGATGACAATCTCGCTGATCGCGGTCTTCATCCCGGTCATCTTCATGGGCGGCATGCTGGGACGGCTGCTCAACGAATTCGCCATCACCATCACCGCGGCCATCGTCGTTTCGGGTTTCGTCTCACTGACGCTGACCCCGATGCTGTGCTCGCGCATGTTGAAGGGCCATCACGAGACAACGGGCCGGCTCTATCGGTGGACGGAAGCGGTCTTCAACGGCATGCTGCGCGTCTACGATGCCGCTCTGCTCTTCTGCCTGCGACATCGCTTCATGGTCCTGCTGTCCTTCATCGGCTCGATTGCGCTGACTGCCCATCTCTACACGCTGATCCAGAAGGACTTCCTGCCTGCCGAGGATACGGGGCGGCTGATCGTTCGAACGCAGGCGGCAATCGATGCCTCCTATGATGCGCTCATCGGTTACCAGAGGCAGATCGACCGTATCGCTGCAGCCGACCCGAACATCGCGGCGGTCATGTCGCGCGCCGGAGCGTCCTTTTCCTCCTCGAACAACAACGAAGGCATGCTGCTGCTGCGCCTCAAGCCGCGCGGCGAACGCCCTGAACCCGATGTCAACAAGATCGTCCAGGGTCTCCGGCGCTCCTTGAACACCGTGCCGGGTATCCGATCGTTCGTCGTCAATCCGCCGGCCATCCGCGTCGGCGCGCGGCTGTCCAATGCAGACTACCAGTACACGCTGCAGGACCTCGACCTCGACACGCTGTACCAGTGGGCAGGCAGGCTCGAGCGGGAGCTCAGAAGCCTCAAGGGCTTTCAGGACGTGACGAGCGATCTCAGGATCGGACGCCCGACCGTCATGGTCGACATCGATCGCGATCGGGCCGCGGCTCTGGGCGTCGACGCGCGTCAGGTCGAAAGCGCCTTGGCGGCCGCGTTCGGTGCGCGCAAGGTGTCGACCATCTACACGTCGTCGAGCCAATATGCGGTCATCCTCGAAGTGCTGCCCGAATTCCAGAAGGGCGCGAGCGGTCTCTCGGAGATCTACGTTCGAACCAACACGAACAAGCTGGTGTCACTCGAAACGCTGACACGGCGGCGCAACGAAGTGGCGCCTCTCCAGATCAATCACGAAGGCCAGCTTCCCTCGGTGACGCTGTCGTTCAATCTGTCACCGGATGTCTCGATCGGAACCGCCATCGAGGACATTCGTGCGATGGAACGGCGCATCGGCCTGCCCCCCACCATCACCACGTCATTCGGAGGCACCGCAGCGGCGTTCGAGGAATCCATGAAGAACATGAGCGTACTGCTGCTCATGGCGATCCTCGTCGTCTATCTCCTCCTCGGCATTCTCTACGAGAGCTTCATTCACCCCCTCACCATCCTCTCCGGACTGCCCGCTGCGGGGTTGGGCGCACTGGCCGCGCTGCTGATCGCCGACATGCCGCTGACGCTCTATTCCTTCGTCGGCATAATCATGCTGGTGGGGATCGTGAAGAAGAACGCCATCATGATGATCGACTTCGCCCTCCAGGCGGAACGAGACGAGGGCAAGTCGCCCGAAGAGGCGATCTATCAGGCGTGCCTGCTGCGCTTCCGCCCAATTATGATGACGACGTTCGCGGCCTTGGCCGGCGCGTTGCCGATCGCGCTCGGTCATGGCGCGGGCGCAGAAGCACGAGCGCCGCTGGGCATCACCGTCGTCGGCGGTCTCGCGGTTTCACAGGTGATCACCCTGTTCCTGACGCCGGTGATCTTCCTCTATCTCGACAAGCTCCAGAAGATGATGGGAAACAAACCCGTCGAGACCCCGGCCAAACCCACACCGGCAGAGTGACGACGAGGCCTCGCCACGCCCGTCGACCGCTCGCGCAACCTGCCACGTCGGACTGGCACGGCGCCCCCCGCGAACTCGCGTAGCTTTTGCATCTGACGCTTGGTTATGAGCCCAGCCGCAACCGAGGACCAAACGTCAGATACGCTACGCCAGTTGGCGCCCCGGGCGCTTGCGCGCGCTTTGCTGGCATTTTGGCCGGATCAACATATTCAAGGGAACATATCCGCAGATCTTCGAGCATCCCGAACTTTCAACTTGGTGGCCCTTGGCCTACACTGCCGTCACCAGCACGCGTCGAGGTACTGCGTCATGACCCGCCTCACACTTCGCATCGATTTCGAGAACGGCAGCCAGATCGGGCATGGCAAGGTCCGGTTGCTCGAGTTGATCGCGGAGCACGGCTCGATCAGCCGTGCCGCGCGAGAGATGGGAATGTCCTATCGGCGAGCGTGGCTGCTCACAGATCAGATGAATCGCATGTTTACGACACCCGTCGTCGAAACCCAGCACGGCGGATCGGGCGGTGGAGCTGCCCGGCTGACGTCTTTCGGCCACGCCGTCATTGGCCACTATCGCGCCATAGAGGCGCAATCGATGAAGCTCTTCGGTAAGCAGTTGGCTGAGTTGGAGCGAGGATTGAGCCCGTGAAGGGACGCAGAGCCGAAGCGCCGTCGATATGTCTGAATGAACTTATCGCTTGCCGAAGGCCACACCGACCGACTATCACCGAAATGTTCCACAGTGCATATCGATAGGGTGTGGGTGATGACGTTGCGCGTCAGTCCGGGTTCCTTGGCCGTCAGGCTGGCTCGATTGGCGGCGCCAGCCCTTCTGGCCATGGCCGGAGCAGCTTCTTCGGCGGTCGCACGCGACATGCAGAGTGTCGGGATCGCTGTCGCAGCGAACTTCACGGCAGCCGCCAAAGAAATCGCCGCCGCGTTCGAAAAAGCCAAAAAACACAAAGCCGTCTTGAGTTTCGGATCGACGGGGCAACTTTACACGCAGATCACCCAAGGCGCGCCCTTCGAGGTTTTCCTCGCCGCGGATCAAGCGCACCCCAAGAAGGCCGTCGACGAGGGACGGGCCGTGGCGACGAGCCGCTTCACCTACGCTGTCGGCCGGCTCGTACTCTTCAGCACGGCGAAGGATCTCGTGACCGACGAAGTGACATTGCGGACGGGCAAGTTCAGCAGGATCGCCATCGCGAACCCCATGACAGCGCCCTACGGCGCGGCCGCGATCGATACCATGAAGGCGCTCGGCGTCCACCGGGCACTCAAGAACAAGATCGTCCAAGGCAACAATATCGCACAGGCGTTCCAGTTCGTCGCTTCCGGTAACGCCGAAATCGGTTTCGTCGCCTTGAGCCAGATGACGAAGGCGGATACGGGCTCACGCTGGGTCGTGCCTGCCAAATACCATGCCCCCATCGCTCAGGACGCCGTGCTCTTGAACAAAGGCGCTGGCAACGCGGCCGCCCGCGACTTCCTCGCCTTCCTCAAAGGCCCCGAGGCGCGCCTCGTCATCGAGAAATACGGCTACGCCGCGGGTGATTGAGGCAGAAGCGGATGCTCGACGTCGAACAGCTCTGGTCGCCTATTCGCCTGACGCTCGAACTCGCGGCGATCACCACTGTTCTCCTGCTGCTGATCGGCACTCCCATCGGTTGGTGGCTCGCGCGATCCCAGGCCCGGTGGAAAGAGGCGGTCGCAGCCGTCGTCGCGATGCCGCTGGTCCTGCCGCCCACCGTGCTGGGCTTCTATCTGCTGCTGGCATTCGGACCCGACGGGCCGGGCGGATGGCTGGCGCGTCTGTGGGGCGCCCGCACGCTCGCGTTCACGTTCGAAGGCCTCGTTCTCGGCTCCGTCCTCTACTCGATGCCGTTCGTCGTGCAGCCGATCCGCAACGCATTCGAGGCTATCGGCGACCGCCCGCTCGAGGTTGCCGCAACTTTGCGCGCCTCGCCATGGGATGCATTCTGGTCGGTGGCCGTTCCCCTCGCGCGGCCCGGTTTTCTGACGGCCGCCGTGCTCGGCTTCGCGCATACCGTCGGTGAATTCGGCGTCGTCCTCATGATCGGCGGCAATATCCCGGGCCAGACCAAAGTCCTCTCGGTGGCCATCTACGACTTCGTCGAAACACAGAGATGGACCGAGGCGCACATCCTCGCCGGCGGCATGGTCCTGTTCTCCTTCTTCGTCATCCTCGCGATGTTCGTCCTGGAGAAGCGCATCAGGCGGGCCGACCGATGAACGAGAACCCGGACCGCATCGCTGTCGACCTGTCGGGCAAGCTCGGTGCCTTCAGCCTGGATATCGCTTTCGAGGTGCCCGCGCGCGGTGTCACCGCCCTCTTCGGCCCCTCCGGCTGTGGCAAGACCACGGTGTTGCGATGTCTCGCGGGCCTTCAGCGTCTCGCTGGACGCGTGCAGATCCGCGACGAGCTCTGGCAGGACGGTGTATCGGACTTCTTCCTTCCACCCCATAGAAGGCATGTGGGCTACGTCTTTCAGGAGGCGAGCCTGTTCGCCCATCTCTCCGTCCGCGACAACTTGCTCTTCGGCGCGCGCAGGGTCTCGCGCAAGGGGCACGGCAACGGCCCGCGGCTCGACGACATCGTCGATCTGCTCGGCATAGGCGGCCTTCTCGACCGAGCGCCCGCGACGCTTTCAGGTGGAGAGCGCCAACGTGTCGCGGTCGGACGCGCCCTGCTGTCCGAGCCGCGCGTCCTGCTGATGGATGAGCCCTTGTCCGCCCTCGACCGGATGACGAAGGACGAGATCCTTCCCTATTTCGAGAGACTTCACGAGCAACTCGCCTTACCGGTCCTCTACATCAGCCACGATCTCTCCGAGATCGAGCGGCTGGCGGATACGCTCGTGCTGATGCAGCAAGGCCGCGTGCTTGCGACCGGACCTCTGAGCGCGCTGCAGACGGATCCGAACCTCCCGCTCCTGTCCGCGCCCGAGGCTGCCGTCGTGCTTGAGGGCCGCGTCGCGGCAATCGACGATCGCTACGCTCTGACGGAACTGACCGTACCGGGCGCGCGCCTCATCGTCCCGGGCTGCCACGGTGCGGTGGGCGACAAGCGGCGCCTCAGCATTGCCGCATCTGACGTCAGCCTCGCCCGATCGGCGCCCAAGGATTCCACCATCCTCAATTGCCTGCCCGCCCACATAACAGCCGTAGAGGGCGACACGCGCGCACCACAGGCCAACGTCATTCTCGCGCTCGGCACGGGCAGTGAACAAAGCCGCATCGCCGCCCGCATCACGCGCAAGTCACTCGAGAGCTTGGCGCTCGTGCCCGGCGAAAGAGTGTTCGCCCAGATCAAGAGTGTCGCCCTCGTCGCCGCCAGAGCCGCACCGACCTCGTAGCGCGGGAGCGGGCTTGAACTGTCACCGGCGTGCGGCGAAGGGAAGGACGCCCGCGTCCAACCAGTTGCCGAACTCCCGCGTCCGCAGCATGGGGTCCGTCGCGGCGGGATCCAGACCATACTTCCATACGAGGTCACCGCGCAGCGGCACGCGGCCCATGTCGCGGAAGTCCAAGACGATCTGCGCGACGTCGGCTTCGTCGCGCGCCAGCCCCTCGCGGATATGCCGGTCAACGCGCATCGCGATGATGGCCGCGATGGTTTCGAACTCGAACTCCGGATGATATTGCACGCCCCAGAAGCAGCGCGATCCGTCGCGCAACTCTGCCGCCTGGACACGGCTCATGGCATTCGACGCCAGGACCACGCCGCAGGCCGGGAGCGCGGCGACTTCGTCCTCGTGCGTGCACAGCGCGTCGAAGGCCGGCCCCTTGCCAGCATACATGCCGTGGGCGCGTCCGGCCTCCGTCAGTTGTATGCGCCGGGCAATACCGATTTCCCGGCCTCGCGGATTGAGATGCACCGTGCCCCCCTGCGCCGCCACCATCAATTGCAGCCCCCAGCACGATCCGAAGGCGGGGATACCGAGCGACCAGATCTCCCGGACGAGATCCAACTGCTCGCGGACCGAAGGTTGATCGAGCCGGTACACGTTGAGTGGTGATCCTGAGATCCACACGCCGTCGAATTCGGCAAGGCCCAGGCCCGCTGGCAGCCGTTCGCCATCCGCCACACGCAGCACGTGATACGAAATCTGCCGTCCGTGCGGAACATGGGCGTCGATGGCGTCCTTGATCAGCGCCTCGTATGAGCGCGAACCGGCCCGCGTCAACTGTGCTTCGGCCGCCAGCGGCGTTCCGTTGAATATCAGAATGCGTGCCATGGCCATCATCGCTTCAGAATGGCGCGCTGACGACCAGCGCGACCGGCCGCGCACCCTGCACCTGCACGCCCGACGCGGGCAAGCAGCACGAGGGAAAATATATCAGCTGCGATCATTCCGCGGCGGTGCGCGTGTCTCTCGCATCCCACGCTTCGACATCGAGGAACGTGCTCTGGTACGTCGCACCGGCGCCGATGTCGGTCAGTCTGTCGGAGCACAGGATGTTCACGGTGCCCGATACGGCCTCCGCCTGCGGTCTCTGGCCGGGCACCAGCACGACCCCTTCGCGGATCTCGTCGCTGACCGCGAGCAACAGTCCGACTGCGCCGCGTTCATTGAACAGCCTGACCTTGTCGCCGCTCTTGAGCCCACGGCGCGCGGCGTCCGCCGGGTGCAGCACGCACTTGGGTTCACCCTCCCGCTTGCGCAAAAAGGCGTTCGCCGAAAATGCCGTATGCGACTGGAAGTAGCCGGGCGTCGTCAGCAGACGCAGCGGCCAGCGCCGGGCATCCGCCGCCTCCTGCGCATCCGCCTCCCACACGGGCATCGCCGGCAGGCCTTGCGCATCCAGTGCTGCGGAATAGATCTCCAGCTTGCCGGACGCCGTGCGGAACTCCTGGCCCTCGCTTTCCGGCGCTGCTTTCACCGCTCGGTGATCCAGCAGCCGTTTCGGATCTATCTTCGCGACCGCTCCCTTCGCCCCGTCGAAGAATTTCGGAAGGATCTGCTCGGGTGTCAGAGCAAAGATTTCGTCGGTGAGCCCCATGCGGCGTGCCAATTCCTGTGCGACCCGCATGTTGGAACGGCTCTCGCCTTGCGGCGCAATGGCGGCGGGCGCGAACTGCATGTAGTAGCTGCCGTAACCGCGATAGAAGTCGGACGTCTCCAGATACGTGGTCGCCGGCAGTACGATGTCCGCGAATTTCGCCGTATCCGTCAGAACGATGTCATGCGCGACCGTGAACAGATCGTCGCGTGCCAGTCCCCGCCTCACCTTCTGCACGTCCGGGCACGTCACCGCCGGATTGTTCGAAGCGACGAACAGACCCTTGATCGGCGGATCGGCCAGCGTCAGCAGCGCTTCGCCAAGCAGGCTGTGATTGACGTCACGGGTCTTGGCGGGACCCGACGGCTTGCGCACCGGGGCGAAATTGAAATCCATGGACGCCGCCGTGACGGACATGGCCCCGCCGCCGCGCACGCCATACGCGCCCGTGACCGCGGGCAGTGTCGCAACCGCACGCATGGCTTGGCCGCCGCGCATCACCCGCGTCATGCCCCAGCCGATCCGCAGGAACGACTTCTTCGTGGCGCCATACATGGCCGCCAGCCGCTCGATGTCGGCAACCGATAGCCCTGTGATTTCCGCCACGCGCGCCGGCGGGAACTGCGGAATGACTTCACGCTTCCACCGCTCGAAGCCGATCGTGTTCTGCGCGAGATAGGTCTCGTCGCATTTGCCGTCGCGAACGAGGATATGCACGATGCCCAGTGCCAGTGCCGCATCCGTGCCGACATTGATCGGAAGATGCCAGTCGGCGCTGGACGCTGTCCGGTTGCGGTGCGGATCGATCACGACGATCTTGACGCCCTCGCGCTGCCGCCGCTCCGCCTTCTGCCAGAGGTGCACGTTGACGGCCTTGAGGTCGCACCCCCAGACCAGGATCAATTCCGAGTCCGCGATCGTATCGGGATCGACGCAACCGACCGGACCGAGCGTCATCTCCCACGCTACGTCGGCACAGGTGTCGCACACGGTTCCAGCCTGCAAACGGCTGGTGCCCAACGCATGAAAGAGCCCATTGGGCAGGTGGCGGTTGATCTGGCCCTGATGCGAGCTGTAGGCGTAACCGAGCAGCGCGAGCGGCCCGTCCGAGGCGATGATCGCCTTCCAGCGCGTTTCGATCTCGTCCAGAGCCTCCGCCCAAGTGATCGGGGTGAATGCACCGGCCCCCTTCGCGCCGGTTCGGCGCAATGGCGTCGTCAGTCGCTCGGGTGAATGTACGACCTCCATGTCGCGATTGACCTTGGCGCAGGCGAAGCCGTCGGTAAACGGTTGCTCGGGATCGCCGGAGATCTTCGCGATGCGCCCGTTGTCCACCTCGACCAGAAGCGAGCACATGCAAGGGCAATCATGGGCGCAGGTCACGCGGATCGTCGTCATGGTCCAGTCTTTCTCCAGGCGGGAACGAGCGCGAACGGCACTCTGCCGACAAACCCCACCATGACATGGGCCGATTGCTGTCTCCTAGCCCCAATTATTCACGAGGCCGTTTGAAGTGAGATGATGGGCGGCGACGAAGCC
>VFQT010000564.1_pt1 | contig 53086 bp, 42 predicted proteins | sample 3512381 | NCBI WGS metagenome assembly VFQT01 (sample SAMN10412376, study PRJNA504923) | tailings metagenome | isolation source: Relicate 2 Philex TSF3 active mining site | place: Philippines: Tuba, Benguet | collected 2017-08-29
TCGGACTCGTTGATGCCGCCCACCGCATAGTGGATGACGCGCGCCTTGATCTCGGTGTTGCCGATCTTCTCCAGCGCCTGGACGATGGCTTCCGCCGAGCCCTGCACGTCCGCCTTGACGAGGATCGGGAACTCGGTGGCACCCTCCTTGATGGCGGACATCATCTGCTCGAGCGACGAACGCGCCGAGGCTGCGCCGCGGCTCTCGCGGCGCTTGCGCTCACGATATTCGGTGACCTCGCGGGCGCGGGCGTCATTCGGCACGACGTCGAACTGGTCACCGGCCTCGGGTGCCGAGTTGAGACCCAGCACCTCGACCGGAGTCGAGGGGAAGGCTTCCTTGACCTGCTGGCCCTTGTCGTTGACGAGGGCGCGCACGCGGCCCCAGGCGGAGCCTGCCACGAAGATGTCGCCGAGCTTCAGCGTGCCGCGCTGCACGAGCACGGTCGCGACCGGGCCACGACCCTTGTCGAGCTGGGCTTCGACCACCATGCCGCCGGCCTCGCGGTCCGGGTTGGCCTTGAGGTCGAGAACTTCCGACTGCAGAAGAATGACTTCGAGCAGGCGGTCGAGGTTGGTGCCCTTGAGTGCCGACACTTCGACTTCGAGCGTGTCGCCGCCCATGCTTTCGACCACGATCTCGTAGCGCAGCAGTTCGTTCCTGACGCGCATCGGATTGGCGGCAGGCTTGTCGATCTTGTTGATCGCCACGATGATCGGCACATTGGCCGCACGGGCGTGGTTGATGGCTTCCACCGTCTGCGGCATGACGCCGTCATCGGCGGCGACGACCAGCACGACGATGTCGGTGGCCTTCGCACCGCGCGCGCGCATCGAGGTGAAGGCCTCGTGGCCGGGCGTGTCGATGAAGGTGACGACGCCGTTGGGCGTGTCGACCTGATAGGCGCCGATGTGCTGGGTGATGCCGCCGGCTTCGCCGGAGACGACGTTGGTCTTGCGCAGCGCGTCGAGAAGCGAGGTCTTGCCGTGGTCGACGTGACCCATGATGGTGACGACCGGCGGACGCGGCTTGAGCTGCTCGGGCGCATCGGTGTCGCCGGCGAGGCCCTCGACCACGTCGGATTCCGACACGCGCTTGACCTTGTGGCCCATTTCCTCGGCCACCAGCTGGGCGGTGTCGGCATCGATCACGTCGTTGATCGTGTGCATCTCGCCCTGCTTCATCAGGAACTTGATGATGTCGACCGCGCGCTCGGCCATGCGGTTGGCGAGCTCCTGGATGGTGATCGCTTCCGGGATCACCACTTCGCGGCTCACCTTCTCGGTGGGCATCTGGAACCCCTGGGTCTGCTTCTTGAGGCGCTCGGTGCGGCGGCGGAAGGCCGCGACGGAGCGGGCGCGCTCGTCATCCTCGTTCAGCGCATTGCCGACCGAGAGGCGGCCGCGGCGCTTGTCGGCTTCGCCCACCTTGGTCGGGCGCGCCGGAACCGGCGCCTTGATCTCGCGCTTCACGGCACCTGGGAAGGTGCGGCGCGGCGCTTCCTCTTCGTCGTGCGAGCGCTTCACGGGGGCGGGCGCCGCCTTGCCGGTCATCGGCTTGGTGGGCGCGGTCGCGGGCGTCACGACATTGGCGTTCTGTCCGCCGGGCGCGCGCGGGGCGAGCCTCTTGGCGGCTTCGTCCGCCTTGCGGCGTGCGTCTTCCTCGGCCTTGTGGCGGGCCTCTTCCTCGGCCTTGCGCTTGGCGGCGGCCTCGCGCTCGATGCGGTCGCGCTCTTCCTGCTCGGCGCGGCGCTTGGCTTCCTCTTCCTGGCGCTTGCGGTCCTCGGCCTCGCGCACGCGCGCGCCGGCGAGAGCGCGGTCACGCGCCTCCTTCTCTTCCGCGGTCAGGGTGCGGAGCACGACGCCGGAGCGCTGCGTGGACTGCGGCCGCGGCGGCGAGGGCGTCTGCGTGTTGGACGGCGGCGCGGGGGTGACGGGCGTCACGCGCGGCTGCTGCTGGAACGCCGGACGCGGCTCGGCGCCCGAGGCCGGCTTGTCGTCGAACCGCTTGCGCTTGGTCTCGACGACCACGGTCTTCGAGCGTCCTGCGCCGAAGCTCTGCTTAACCTTGCTCTGCTCGATCGAGGGGCGCTTGAGGGTCAATGTCCCGGCACCCGGGCGGTTGCCTTCGGGCTTCCGGTCTTTGTCGTTGTTATCAGTCATCTTTTCTCTTCAGGTCCTCGGTGGGCCCAGTGCGGAGGCCCTCAAACGTATCGATCCGGCGCACGGCGGCGGAGAGCTTCTCGGCAAGCCCTCCCTTGGCCACGGCAGCATGTACCACATTTGGGCGGCCAAAAGCCAAATCCAATTCACGCGTTTCGAAAAGAACGATCTTCTCGACGCTCGGCTCTGCCATCTTGTCCAGTTTCCTGCAACCGTCCGGCGCGGCGTCCGTTCCATGGAACAGCAATTTCGCCCGGCCCCGGCCCAGCATTTCCTCAACCTTCATGAAGCCCGCGACGGCCTCACCCGCCTTCTTGGCGAGCGAGAGAAGGGAAAGGGCCTGCTGGCGGAGCAATTTCGCCACCATATCGGGAAGATCGGGCGGCATTGTGGTCTCTGCCTGGAAGGCTTTGGAAAACAGCTTCCGCTTCATCGCCTCGGCCAGGCTCTTCCTGTCGAGGCTGACCCACACGCCGCGCCCCGGCAGCTTGCGGGCAAGGTCGGGCACCGCCACGCCGTCCGGGCTCCGGACGAAGCGGATCAGTTCCGCCTCGTCCTTCACCTCGCGCGTGAGGATGCACATGCGGTCCGCCAAGGGCTGGTCCGCCTCCGTATCCGGTGATCCGCTGGTCTGGCTCAGGCTTCCACCTCGCCGGCCTCTTCCGCCTCGGGTGCGGCGGGAGCCTCGATCCAGCCCGCCTTGATGCGGGCCTTCATGATGAAGTCATTGGCCTCGTCGGAAGCCACTTCGAGGTCGGAGAGGGCACCCTTGTGCTTCACCGCACCGCCGGGCTTCCTCTCGGTCCAGCCGATGAGCTCGTCGGTGGCGCAGCCGGCGAGGTCCTCGACGGACTTGATGCCGGCCTCGCCCAGCGCCACGAGCATGGCGGGCGACAGGCCCTCGATCTCCTTCAGCTCGTCCAGCACGCCCAGTTCGATGCGGCGCTGGTCGAGTTCGGCCGCCTGCCGGTCGAGGAACTCGCGCGCCCGGTTCTGCAGCTCTTCCGCCGTCTGCTCGTCCAGCCCCTCGATCGAGGCGATCTCGCGGAGGTCGACATAGGCCACCTCCTCCACATTGGCGAAGCCCTCGGAGGCCAGGAGCTGGGCCAGCGTCTCGTCGACGTCCAGCGCATTGACGAAGAGTTCGGTGCGGGCCGCGAATTCCTTCTGGCGGCGCTCGGACTCCTCGGCCTCGGTCATGATGTCGATGTCCCAGCCGGTGAGCTGCGAGGCAAGGCGCACGTTCTGCCCGCGCCGGCCGATGGCGAGCGAGAGCTGCTCGTCCGGCACCACCACCTCGATGCGCTCGGATTCCTCATCCAGCACGACCTTGGAGACTTCGGCGGGCGCCAGCGCGTTCACCACGAAGGAGGCGACGTCCTGCGTCCACTGGATGATGTCGATCTTCTCGCCCTGGAGCTCGTTGACGACCGCCTGCACGCGGCTGCCGCGCATGCCGACGCAGGCGCCCACGGGATCGATCGAGCCGTCCTTGGAGCGCACCGCGATCTTGGCGCGGCTGCCGGGGTCGCGCGCCACCGCCACCACCTCGACGACGCCGTCATAGATTTCCGGCACTTCCTGGCCGAACAGGCGGGCCATGAATTCAGGATGCGTGCGGGACAGGAAGATCTGCGGCCCGCGCTGCTCGCGGCGCACGTCATAGACATAGGCGCGCACCCGGTCGCCGGGGCGGAAGGTTTCGCGCGGCAGCGACTCGTCGCGGCGGATGATGCCCTCGCCGCGGCCCAGGTCGACGATCACGTTGCCATATTCCACGCGCTTCACCGCGCCATGGACGATCTCGCCGATCCTGTCCTTGTACTCGGCATACATGCGGTCGCGCTCGGCGTCGCGCACCTTCTGCACGATCACCTGCTTGGCGTTCTGCGCGGCGATGCGGCCGAACTCGATGGGCGGCAGCGATTCCGCGATCTGGTCGCCGATGTTGGCGGCCGGGTTGCGGCGCTGTGCGTCGGCGAGGCTGATCTGGGTCGCCTCGTTCTCGACCGCGTCGACGACGAGGAGCAGGCGCTGCAGGCGGGTTTCGCCGGTGCGCGGGTCGATCTCGGCGATGATGTCGTTCTCGGCGCCATAACGCGCCTTGGCGGCCTTCTGCACCGCCTCTTCCATCGCATGGAGCACGACGGACTTGTCGATCGACTTCTCGCGCGCCACGGCGTCCGCGATCTGCAGGAGTTCGAGCCGGTTTGCGCTCACGCCATAATCAGCCATTGTCTTCGCTCCTCTCTTGCGAAATCTGGTCTTCGTCGATCTCGGCGCCGTCGCCATAGCCCTTGACGGGCAGGCGGCTCCTGGCGGCCTCGATCAGTTCGTCCGTCAGGACGAGCTTGGCATCGGAAATGTCGGCGAAGGGAACGCCGATCAGCACCGGGTCCTTCGCGGCGCCTTCCGGGTTCTCGATGAAGAGGCGCACCTCGCCGTCCGCGTAGCCTTCGAGATTGCCCTTGAAGCGCTTGCGGCCGGCCACCGGCACGGCCATCTCGATCTTCACCTCATGGCCCGCCCAGGCCTCGAAATCGGAGGGGCGCACCAGCGGCCGGTCGATGCCGGGGGAAGACACCTCGAGATGATAGCGCGATGAAATCACGTCCTCGACGTCGAGGATGGGCGACATCGCCCGGCTCACCGCCTCGCAATCGTCGATGGTGAAGGTGCCGTCGGGGCGCTCCGCCATGATCTGCAGCGTCGGCCCGCTCATCTTCACCCGCACGAGCCTGAAGCCCATGTCGGCCAGCACCGGCTCGGCGAGGGCCGCCACCCGCTGTGCGGGGCCCGTCTCGCGGGCCAGTCTCGTCTCTGTCTCGGTCGTCATCGAAAGCCCTTTCAGGCAATAAAAAAAGCGGGCCCCGGACCGGGACCCACTCGCGATCTCCACTTTCGTGGCTATGTGAGTGAACCTAAGTTGGACGGGATATAGTCGTTTCCCGCCCCTTCCGCAAGGGGTTGTGGTTTCGGCGGCACCGGGCCGAGGCATCGTCCTCTCCCGCTGAAGAAGCGGCAGAGGAAGCAGGTTCCGGGGCGGCGTCAGACCTTCCTGAACCTCAGATAGCTCGACCCCCGCCCCTCATGCCGGGCCTTGGCCTCGTAGCGGGTCTGGATCCAGTTCTCGTAAGGCTGTGAAGGGTCACCCTCCTCCGCGAAGCCACCGTGGCGGGCCACGTGTTCGCGCGTCCAGGCGACATAATCCTCGATGTCGCTGGCAAACAGGAACAGGCCGTCCGGCTTCAGCACCCGGTGGAAATGGCCCAGGTTCTCCTGGCTCACGAAGCGGCGCTTGTTGTGGCGGGCCTTGGGCCAGGGGTCCGGGTAGAGCAGGTAGATGCGCTCGAAGCTCGCCTCGGGAAGCGCCTCCAGCAGAGGCCGCGCGTCGCCGTCGTGGATCTTCACATTGGCGAGGTTCTTCTCCTCCACCAGCGCCAGCATCTTGGCGACGCCGTTGACGAAGGGCTCCGCCCCGATGAAGGAAAGGTGCGGGTGAAGCTCCGCCTGGTGCGCGAGGTGCTCGCCCCCGCCGAAGCCGATCTCCAGCCAGCGCCGCTCGCCCATGCCGGACAGCGGGTCATCCAGCGCCACGCGCAGATGCGGCAGCAGCTGCTCCATCAGTTCCGAATGATGACGGCGCAAGGATTTCCCCTTGCGCCGCCCGTAGAACTGGAAGCGTTTTTCGGTTTCGGTGAAGCAACGGGCGTTCAAGTCAATCCGGCTCGCTTTTTTGGCCGTCATTCCGGCGAAGGCCGGACTCCAGCTTTCCTTCCGCATGGCAATCGCCCAGCGCTGGACCCCGGCCTGCGCCGGGGTGACGGCATGAAGAGAGGATACTCAGCAATCCGGGCCGGATTGACGGCCCGTCCCGCCAATCACTTCACCGCGGCTTTGAGCGCCTTCACGAGGTCGGTCTTCTCCCAGGAGAAGCCGCCGTCCTTCTCCGCCGCCCGTCCGAAATGGCCATAGGCCGCGGTGCGGGCATAGATCGGGCGATTGAGGTTGAGGTGCGTGCGGATGCCGCGCGGCGAGAGGTCCATGATCTTCGACAGCACCTTCTCGAGCTTCGCCTCCGGCACCTTGCCCGTGCCGTGGGTGTCGACATAGATCGAGAGGGGCTGGGCCACGCCGATGGCATAGGAGAGCTGGATCGTGCAGCGCTTGGCGAGCCCCGCCGCCACCACGTTCTTGGCCAGGTAGCGCGCGGCATAGGCCGCGGAGCGGTCCACCTTGGTGGGGTCCTTGCCGGAGAAGGCGCCGCCGCCATGCGGGGCCGCACCGCCATAGGTGTCGACGATGATCTTGCGGCCGGTGAGGCCGGTGTCGCCATCCGGGCCGCCGATGAAGAACTTGCCCGTGGGGTTCACGTGCCACACCGTGTCGTCCGTGATCCAGCCCTTGGGCAGGGCCTTCTTCACGAAGGGCTTCACCAACTTCAGCATGTCCTTGGAGGACAGGCTCTCGTCGAGGTGCTGGTGGGACACCACGATCTGGCTGACACCCACCGGCTTGCCGTTCTTGTAGATGACCGAGACCTGGCTCTTGGCATCGGGGCCCAGAACCTTCTCCTTGCCCGAGTGGCGGGCGTCGGCCAGCAGCTTCAGGATCTTGTGGGAATAATAGAGCGGCGCCGGCATGAGTTCCGGCGTCTCGTCGCAGGCATAGCCGAACATGATGCCCTGGTCGCCGGCACCCTCTTCCTTCTTCTCGCCGTCGGCGTCCACGCCCTGAGCGATGTCGGCGGACTGGCTGTGGAGGAGGATAACGATCTTCGCCGTCTCCCAGTGGAAGCCGGACTGCTCATAGCCGATGTCCCTGATGGCCTTGCGGGCCGCGGCATCGATCTTTTCCTTGGTGATGGAGGCGGGACCGCGGGTCTCGCCCGCGATCACCACATAATTCGTCGTCGCAAGTGTCTCGCACGCGACTCGCACGGACCACGGGTCGAAGCCCTGCTCCAGCGCCTCACGGTAGAACAGATCGACGATCTCGTCGGAAATCCGGTCGCAAACCTTGTCCGGATGACCTTCCGAAACCGACTCACTGGTGAACACGAAATTCTTGCGCGACATCTGGCTCCAGTGCCCCCTTGCGTTAGCAACGGCGCTTTTTGGCAGCCTTGCCCATGCCGGTCAAGCCAAGTTGGGCCCGGGAACACCGGACAGATGTGTTATTCCTTGGTCTCGGCGATAACACGCGCAATGGTGGAAATGAGCTTCCGCTTGTTCACGCTGTCCGCATCGCGGAACGCCTTCGCCAGCGTCACACCCTCGACGTTCATCAGGGCAGACAGCACGGCGTCTTCCTCGCGGGCCTCGCCCATGCCGCCATGCTCCTCGATGCCCGGCAGTTCCTCGAAGAAGAACTGCACCGGAACGCCCAGGATCTTTGCTGTAAAGTAAAGGCGGCTCGCACTGATGCGGTTGGCGCCCTTCTCATATTTCTGAACCTGCTGGAACGTGATGCCCAGCAGCTCACCCAGCTTCTCCTGGCTCATGCCAATGAGTTGCCTACGCATGCGGATTCGGCTTCCGACATGCACGTCAACGAAATTCGGATCGCGTCTTGTCATGTTTTCCTCAGACCTGATGCCCCCCGGTCTGACGCCCGACGATGTTACAAAGCTGTCCGTCATCACTTTCGCCGCATCGTCTCAAGCAAGTCTGGCTTAGTATACATAATCATTGCGCGCAATTGCTTTTCCCCTGAAACCGGGCCGCGATACGCAAAAATTGCAAAATGCGGCCTCGCGAAATCAGTGTCCCGTCTTTTTCAGGAGTATAGCACCGCCTGCGGTTGCAGCAAGCAGAAGCAGAAACAGGCCATCGCCCCATGAACCATAAGTGGTGGTTGAAATCGCCGTCGGAAGTGGAGAATCGATGACGCCTGCTTCCATCAGCGGCAGCCGGCCCAGGTAGCGCCCATGCGAATCGATCACGGCGGAGACGCCCGTGTTGGCGGCACGAATCACCGGCAGCCCCTGCTCGATGGCGCGCATCCGCGCCTGCGCGAGGTGCTGGTGCGGCCCGGTCGAACGGCCGAACCACCCGTCATTCGTGACATTGACGATGAACTGCGGCCTGTCGCCGGCATCGACCAGCCGGTCCGGAAAGATGACCTCATAGCAGACGAGCGGCGCCGCCCTGAGGCCACCGGGCAGGGCGAGGGTGCGCGGCCCCGGACCCGCCTCGAAGTTTCCCGGCGTCCTCACCACCTTGCGGAAGCCCAGCGGTTCCAGAAGCCAGCCGAGCGGCAGGAACTCGCCCCCCGGCACCAGCCGCCACTTGTCGTAGCGCGCCACGGGCTCCGCCCCGCCGTCGAAGACGATGACGCTGTTGAACACGTCGGGCTCCTCCGGATTGGTCCGGTCCAGCCGGAGGGAGCCGGTGATGAGCGCCGTGCGCCCGCCCAGCATCGGCTGCAATTCGCCCCGCGCCACGGGGCTTTCGTCGATCGGGAAGGGAACGGCCGATTCCGGCCAGACCAGGTGGGTGACGCCGCCGATGCCCTCGGGCCGCTCCTCCGTCGGCATGGCGGAGAGCTGCTTCAGCGAGTCGAAGATGGCGCGCGCATTCTCCTCGCGCCATTTCTGCTCCTGCGGCACATTGGGCTGGACGATGCGCAGCGTGACGCCGGGCACCATGTCAGCCGTGGCCGAGGCCAGCCGCGCCTCCCCCCAGCCCCACAGCGCCGGAAACAGCAGCAGGATTCCGGCCCCGGCCAGCAGCCCGCTCCGCCGCCGGCCGGACGTCAGCACATGGGGCAGCGACGCCCACAGCACGACCAGCACGGTGAGGCCGGTCATGCCGATGAGGGAGGCCGCCTGCGCCAGCCCGCCCATGCCGTCCGCCATCAGCCCCGGTGCTGCCCAGGGGAAGCCGGTGAACAGGTGGCCGCGCAGCCATTCCGCCGCGCCGAGAGCCGCCGCGAAGGCCAGCACGAGGGCCAGGCCACCGCCGCCGAGGCGCTTCGCCACGGCAGCGGCGAGGCCCCAGTAGACCGCCATGCCGCCCGCCAGCGCACCCAACATGAAGGGCATCATCCAGAGATAGGTCTCGGCCTCCACCAGGAAGGCGAAGCCGATCCAGTGGAAGGCCACCGCGAAATAGCCGAGCCCGAACAGCCAGCCCGTGCCGAAGCCGCTGCGCCAGTTGGCGCTCTTCCCCGTCTCGAGCAGCGCCAGGAACAGCGGCAGGCCGAGGAAGGCAACGGGCCACAGGCCGAGCGGCGGCAGGCCCAGGGCCATGAGGGCGCCCGCGGCGAAGGAGAGTGTGCGGTGCGCCCAGGGGTGCAAGCCCGCCATGCGGTCAATCGATCGAATCATGCGGGCTGTGACTATAGGAGCAGTCCGTTTTCTCTGATACGAATCGCATTCTCAGGGAGAATGCGCATGAACGACAGGTCACCCGGAACCGCCGAAGACGGCATGATGCTGATCGAGCACCTGCCCTTCGAGACCGACCATGGCATCGCCAGCAGGGCCCGGCTGGGCCTTCTGGTTCTCGCCACGGACTTCACCATCGAACATGAATGGCGCGCAATCATGGCGGGGCTTCCGGGCGTCGCCCTCTATGAGAGCCGCATCCTGAACGACAACCAGATCACGCCCGAGACGCTGCGCGCCATGGAACCCCGGATCGCGGCGGCGACCGACGTGATCCTGCCCGGCAACCCGCTGGACGTGGTCGCCTATGGCTGCACCTCCGCCTCCATGGCGATCGGCGAGGAGAAGGTTTTCGAACGCATCCGCTCCGTCCGGCCGGAGGCCAAGTGCACCACCCCCATCACCGGCGCCTTCGCCGCCTTCCGCGCCCTGAAGGCCAGGCGCATCGGCGTGCTCACCCCCTACCGGGCGGACGTCAACCGCATCGTGGCCGATTACATCCGGGCGCGCGGCTTCGAGGTTCCCGTCTTCGGCTCCTTCAACGAGCAGGATGACGGAACCGTCTCACGCATCACCCCGGCCTCGGTGAAGCGCGGCGTCGACACGATCCTGTCACACGCGCCGGTCGACGCCGTCTTCGTCTCCTGCACCTCGGTCAGGCTCGCGGAAGCCGCGCGTGACATCGAGGCGGAGACGGGCGTTCCCATCACCTCCTCCAACCATGCCATGGCCTGGCACGCGCTCAGGCTCGCGGGCGTCGATGACGTGATGCCGCAATGGGGCCGCCTGTTCGAGGCGCAGATCGCCTGATGCGCGAGATCCACCGCGAGACGATCCCGGCGCGCGCGCCCTGGAGCCGGCTGATCAAAAAGGGCGAGACGCTCCGCATCATCGACACGCACGGCCAGCAGGCCGTCGACTTCCTCTGCTACAATGCGCAGGACCCCGAGGAGCGCTACCACGCGCCCAACACCATCAAGAAAGCGGGCCACATCCTGCTGACCACGGGCGACGTGCTCTACTCCGACCGGGCGCGGCCCCTCTTCACCATCACGGCGGACAGCTTCGGCGGACACGACACCATCGGCGGCTGCTGCTCGGAGCCCTCGAACCAGATGCTCTATGGCGTTCCCAACACGGGCTGCCGGGAGAACTTCCTCGCCGCGCTGAAGCCCCATGGCCTGGGCTGGCGCGACGTCGTGCCGAACGTCAACTGGTTCATGACCGTGCCAGTGGGTGCGGCGGGCGATGCCGCGATCGCACTCGGCTCGTCGAAGCCCGGCGACCACGTCGACATCCGCGCCGAGATGGACGTGCTGGCCGTCATCTCCAACTGTCCGCAGGTGCTGAACCCCTGCAACAATTTCGATCCCACGGAGATCGGGGTGGTGGTGCTGGAATGAAAAATGGCCGGGGTTCGCCCCCGGCCAGAAAGAACGTCAGGCCTTGCGCCGCTTCGCCACGTCCTCCGCCATGGAGCAGAGGATTTCGAACATCATGGTGACGCCCGCATGGGCGGTGATGCCTGAGGGGTCGAAGGGCGGCGAGACTTCCACCACGTCCGCGCCAATGATGTTCAGCCCACGGAGTTCCCGCAGCATGGCCTGGGCCTGGAAGGTGGTGAAGCCGCCCACTTCCGGCGTGCCGGTGCCCGGCGCATAGACGGGGTCCAGCATGTCGATGTCGAAGCTCACGTAAGTGGGGCCGTCGCCCACCACCGCGCGGGCCTCCGCCATGATGGCCTTCGGCCCCTTCTCCATCGCCTCCTCGATGCGCACGAGGCGCACGCCCATCTTCTCGCCCCACTCGAAATCGTCGTTGTCGTACATGGAGCCGCGCAGCCCGATCTGGATCGTGCGCTTCGGGTCCAGCACGCCTTCCTCGATGGCGCGGCGGAAGGGCGTGCCGTGGGTGTATTTGAAGCCGCCGAAATAGCTGTCATAGAGATCGGTATGGGCGTCGAAATGGATCATGCCCACCGGCGCCTTCTCGCCCAGCGCGCGCAGCACCGGCAGCGAGGACAAGTGATCGCCCCCGGCGGAGAGGGGGCGGATGCCCTTGGCGACGAGTTTCTTGAAATAGCTTTCCACCCGCGTCAGCGCGTCCTCGACGTTGGCGGGGTTCACCGGGCAGTCGCCCAGGTCCGCGACATTGGCGAGGTCGTAAGGCACGACCCTCGTCGTCTGGTGCATGGGCCGCACCATGGAGGACATGTCGCGCATCTGGCGCGGCGCGTGGCGGGGCCCGGGCCGGTTCGTCGTGCCGCCGTCCCACGGAATGCCGACGAGGCCGATGTCGATGCCGTCCGCCTCGTCGAGCGGCACATGCGGCAGGCGCATGAAGGTGGCGATGCCGCCGAAGCGCGGGGTGACGAGCCCGGAGACGGGCCTGTTGAAAGGAGCCATTGTATCTACCTCAGGTCTTGATGACGAGCTTGCGCGGCGTCTTGCAAAGGCACTCGACGCCGTTCTCCGTGATGAGAATGGTTTCCGAAAGTTCCAGCCCGCCGTCATCCAGCCACAGTGCGGGCATGAAATGCAGCGTCATGTTGGGCTGGAGCACCGTCTTGTCGCCGCGGCGGATCGACAGCGTGCGCTCGCCCCAGTCCGGCGGATAGGACAGGCCGATCGAATAGCCCGCGCGCGAGTCCTTGCTGAAGCCGCGCTTCTGCAGCGTGCCGAAGAAGGCCTCCGCCACCTCGCCGCAGGTGACGCCCGGCTTGCACAGCGCGAGCCCCGCCTCGGTCGCTTCCGACACCGCGCTCTCCGCGTCGAGGAACTTCTGCGGCGGCTTGCCGAGATAGACGGTGCGCGACAGCGGCGCGTGATAGCGGCGGTAGCAGCCGCCGAGTTCGAAAAAGGTGCCCTCGTTGTCGTTGAAGGGCCGGTCGTCCCAGGTGAGGTGCGGGGCCGTGGCATCGATCCCCGAAGGCAGCATGGGCACGAAGGCGCAATAGTCGCCCCAGTGGCCGCCGGCGCCGAGAATGGCCTGCTTCTGGATTTCGGCCACCAGCACGTTCTTGGGCAGGCCGGGCTCGACGAGTTCCACCACCTTGGCATGCATGGCGTCCACGATCGCCGCGGCGCGGCGGATGAATTCCACCTCATGGTCGCTCTTCACCATGCGCTGCCAGTTGACGAGGCCCGTGGCATCGAGGAACTGCGCCTGCTTCAGGTGGGTGCGGAGGCTCTCGTTGGCGGCGGCGGAGAACCAGTAATTGTCCATCTCCACGCCGATCCGGGCGGCGGCCCAGCCGCGCGCCGCGATGACGCCCGACATCTGCTCCATCGGGTGCTTGAGCGGGTTCTGCACGTAAGTGTCGTCATAGCCGATGATGTTGTCAGGCCCCATGAACACGGTGCGCCGCGCTCCTTGCGCGTCCATGCCGCGGCCCCACCACACGGGCTCGCCCTCGAGGCCGAGGAGCACCGCCTGGTGCACATAGAAGGACCAGCCGTCATAACCCGTCAGCCAGGCCATGTTGGACGGGTCGGACACGATCACGAGGTCGAGCCCCCTTGCCGCCATCGCCTGGCGGGTGAGGGCGATGCGGCGGTGGTACTCCTCGATCGGGAAGTGGAGCGTCACGTTTGTCATGGCTGGCATGATGGAACGGGGGAGCGTTCTTGCGCAAGGGCCAGTGCGCCGCTTAAGTGGAGCCATGAGCAAGGATTTCGACATCATCGTCATCGGCGCGGGCATTGCCGGCGCTTCCGTCGCGGCGCATCTGGCGGGCACGCACCGCGTCGCCATCTGCGAAATGGAGGAGCGGCCGGGTTACCACACCACCGGGCGTTCGGCCGCGGCCTATGAGCCCAATTACGGCCCGCCCGCGATCCTGGCGCTGACGCGCGCGGCCAGGCGGCATTTCGACGAGGGCGGCTTCCTCACCCCGCGCGACACGATGTTCTTCATGCCAGAGGGCCAGGAAGAGGCCTTCGCGCGGCTGATGGCGGTCCAGCAGGGCATGGCGGAGATTTCTCCCGCCGAGGCGCGTGCGCGCTTTCCCCTGCTGCGCGAGGGCTATGCCAAGCGCGCCGTGCTGGACACCGGCACGGCCGACATCGACGTCGACCTGTTGCACCAATCCTACCTCAGGCTCTTCCGCCAGCGGGGCGGCGAGCTTCACTGCGAACACCCCGTGGCGGCGCTCGAGAAGAACGCCCAGTGGACGGTGCGCACCAAGGGCGAAACACTCCGTGCACGGATCATCGTCGACGCGGCGGGCGCCTGGGGCGACGTGGTGGCCGAAATGGCCGGGCGCCGGCGCATCGGCCTTCAGCCCAAGCGGCGCTCCATGGCGGTGGTGCCGGGGCCTGAGGGCGTGGATGTCATGGGCTGGCCGCATGTGGGCGACGTGGGCGAGACCTGGTACATGAAACCCCAGTCCGGCAAGCTGCTGATCTCGCCCGCCGACGCGACGCCGGTTGACCCGCATGACGCCTATGCGGATGACTTGTCCCTCGCCGAGGGCATCGACCGGTTCCAGCAGGCCATCGCCTGCGAAGTGACGCGCGTCGAGCGCACATGGGGCGGGCTTCGCTCCTTCGCGCCGGACGGCAACCCGGTGGTGGGCTATGACGCGAAGGCGGACGGCTTTTTCTGGCTGATCGGCCAGGGCGGCTATGGCATCCAGTCCTCCCCCGCCCTGTCACGGCTCGCCGCCGCACTGGTGAGGGGTGAAGACGCGCCGCAGGACATTCTGGACGAGGGCCTGGACCTGGCGGAGATCTCACCAAAGCGCTTCGGGTGAATCGCACCCTCCCGCCCGTCACCCCGGCGAAGGCCGGGGCCCAGCTCCATGGCCGAAAGTAAATTCCTAACGATGTCAATCAGCAGCAAACAGAGCCGGTGATTAGCAAGAATTAGGAATAAAGTCAAGAGATTTCATCCTGCGCCAGCCACAGCTGGACCCCGGCCTTCGCCGGAGTGACGCCGGAGGGAGCAGGCAACCCTACCCCGCCAGCAGCGGGAATTCCGGCGCATCCATCACCGCGCCGTGGGGCAGCGTCACGCCGCGGAAGGGGGGCGAGGTGTTGACGCCTTCGCGGCGGGCATAGCGCACATCGTCGCCCAGGAGGCGGAGCGAGAAGGCGCGGCGCTGCTCCACCTTGCTCTTGTTGGCGGGCGCACCGTGAAGGGTCATGTAGTTGAAGGCCACGGCATCGCCGGGCTCCAGCGCCCAGCCGAGGATGTCATAGGCCGCCCGGTTGCCCTCGATGTCCGGCACGGGCTCCAGCCCGTCATTCTCGTTCAGCGCCGTCTTGTTGAAGCGCTCGGGCCGGAAATACTTGCCCCACTTGTGCGAGCCCCCGACGAATTCCAGCGTTCGCTCGCGCGGGACGGGGTCGAGCGGGATCCAGAGGGACACCGTGTCGGTGCCGTCGACGCAGTAATAGGGCTGGTCCTGGTGCCACGGCGTGGGAACGTCCGCACCCGGCTCCTTCACCAGCACGTGTTCATGGAAGAGGCGCACGGTGCTGGTCCCCATCAGTTCGCGGCCGATGGCGGCGGCCTTCGAATTGAAGATGAAGTCCCGGTATTCCGGAATACGGTCCCAGTTGCAGTAATCGCCCACGAAGCGGCCCGCGCCATCCTTGCCCTGGTAGATCTTCACGTCCGCCGAAGGCTCCGCCAGGTTCCGGTCCACGCCCCGGCGCAGGGTCTCGATCCAGTCCGTGAAGACGCCGCGCAGCACGCAGGCGCCGTCACGGGCAAAGGCTTCGGTGGTTTCGGGGGCTATGAGGCGCGGCATCAGTCTCTCCTTCGAACGCAGCGGCACTGGATGGCTTGATGTTATTTCCCGCTTATGGCGATTTTGATCAACCGGAAAAACGTGCTTAAGTGCGCCCACGCCCGGAAGCGGGCGGGTAGGACCTACAGGGAGATAAACATGAAATTGAAGACACTGCTGGGCGCAGCGCTGCTCGCCTCGAGCATGCTGGTGGCCGGCGCCGCGAACGCCAAGTCGCTGGTCTACTGCTCGGAGGGCTCGCCCGAGAACTTCACGCCCGCCATCAACACCACCGGCACCACCTTCGACGCCGCCCGCCCCGTCTACAACCGTCTCGTGCAGTTCAAGCCCGGCACCACGGAAGTGGAACCCGGCCTCGCCGAAAGCTGGACCGTCTCGGAAGACGGCAAGACCGTCACCTTCAAGCTGCGCAAGGGTGTCAAGTTCCACTCCGGCGTGAACGGCTTCACGCCTTCGCGCGAGCTGACCGCCGAGGACGTGATCTGGTCCTTCGAGCGCCAGTGGAAGGCCGAGCATCCCTTCGCGAAGGTTTCCGGCGGCGCCTATGACTATTTCAACGACATGAGCATGCCGGACCTCCTGGAGTCGATCTCCAAGGGCGAGGACGACCTGACCGTCGTCATGAAGCTCAAGAAGCCCAATGCGCCGATCATCGCCAACCTCGCGATGGACTTCGCCACCATCCATTCCGCCGAATATGCGAAGTACCTGTCCGACAAGGGCACGCCGGAGCAGTTCGACCAGATGCCGGTCGGCACGGGCTCCTTCCAGTTCGTGGCCTACCAGAAGGACGCGGTGATCCGCTTCAAGGCCTTCGCCGAGGGCTGGGCCGGCAAGCCCGCCATCGACGACCTCGTCTATGCGATCACGCCGGACGCCACCGCGCGCTACGCCAAGCTGAAGGCGAACGAGTGCCAGGTGATGGCCTATCCGAACCCGGCCGACCTCGCGGACATGAAGAAGAACCCGGACATCAACGTCCTGGAGCAGGCGGGCCTGAACATCGGCTATTACGCGCTGAACGCCCAGAAGCCGCCCTTCGACAAGGTGGAGGTGCGCCGTGCCATCGCCACGGCGATCGACCGCGACGCGATCATCCAGGAAGTCTATCAGGGTGCCGGCCAGAAGGCCAAGAACCCGATCCCGCCGACCATGTGGTCCTATGACGAGTCGACGGTGGACATCGAGTACAACCCCGAGAAGGCCAAGGAGATGCTGAAGGCCGCCGGCGTCGAGGGCCTCAAGACCGACATCTGGTGGATGCCGGTGCAGCGCCCCTACAACCCGAACGCCAAGCGCATGGCCGAGATGATCCAGGCGGACCTCGCCAAGGTCGGCATCGAGGCGACCCTCGTGTCCTATGAGTGGGGCGAGTACCGCAAGCGCATGCAGGCGGCCGAGCACCAGACCGGCATGCTGGGCTGGACCGGCGACAACGGCGACCCGGACAACTTCCTGGCCGTGCTGCTGGGCTGCAATGCCGAAGGCAAGCCGAACGGCAACAACATCCCGAAGTGGTGCAATGCGGAGTTCCAGGAGGTCGTGAACAAGGCCGCCGAGATCTCCGACCAGGCCGAGCGCGCCAAGCTCTACAAGCGCGCGCAGGAAATCGTCGCGGCGGAAGTGCCGTGGGTGAACATCGCCCACTCCACCGTGTTCGAGCCGATCCGCAAGTCGGTGCAGAACTACAAGGTGAGCCCGCTGGGCGCGCATGAGTTCCACCAGGTCGACGTGACCGAGTAAACGCAGAGAAACGCGTCCCCCGGGGCCAGCCTCCGGGGGACTCCACATTCTTCTTCCGTCAGCCGCTCCGACACCATAACAGGTGCCAATGTTCCGGTTCCTCCTCAAGCGCCTGGCGCTGACCATCCCGACCTTCATCGCCCTCATGTTCATCACCTTCGTGATGATCAGGCTGGTGCCGGGCGACCCCATCGAAGTGCGCGTCGGCGAACGCGGTATCTCACCCGAGCGGCTTGAGCAGCTGCGCCACGAAATGGGCCTCGACCAGCCGGTGTGGAAGCAGTTCATCGACTATGCCTCCTCCCTGCTGCAGGGCGATTTCGGCACCTCCATCGTCTCCAAGGCGCCGGTGCTGCATGAATTCCTCACCCTCTTCCCCGCGACGCTGGAACTGACCTTCTGCGCCATGCTCTTCGCCGTGATGCTGGGCGTGCCGGCGGGCGTCATCGCCGCCTCGCGGCGCGGCGGCGTCTATGACCAGTCGCTGATGGGCCTGGCCCTCACCGGCTATTCCATGCCGATCTTCTGGTGGGGCCTGATCCTCATCCTCGTCATGTCGAACACGCTGGGCCTGACACCCGTGTCGGGCCGCGTCGACCTGATCAAATACTACTATGAGCCGGTGACCGGCTTCATGCTGATCGATTCGCTCTTGTCCGGCCAGAAGGGTGCCTTCTGGGACGCGCTGCACCACCTGATCCTGCCCACCATTGTGCTCGGCACGGTGCCCTTGGCCGTCATCGCGCGCATGACGCGTTCCTCCATGCTGGAGGTGCTGGAGGAGGATTACGTGCGTACCGCGCGGGCCAAGGGCCTGTCCTGGACGCGCGTCGTCGGCGTCCATGCGCTCAGGAACGCGCTGATCCCGGTCGTCACCGTCATCGGACTTCAGATCGGCGGGCTGCTCGCCGGCGCGGTGCTGACCGAGACGATCTTCTCCTGGCCCGGCGTCGGCAAGTGGCTGATCGAATCGATCAGCCGCCGCGACTATCCGGCGCTGCAGGGTGGCATCATGCTGATCGCCACCATCGTGATCCTGGTGAACCTCATCGTCGACCTCCTCTATGGACTCATCAACCCGAGAATCCGCCATGCCAAGTGATGCCGCCGTTCCGGCACAAGTGACGGCCCCGGCCCCTCCCGGCCCCATCCGCGCCTTCTGGCGCGCCTTCCGCGAGAACCGCGGCGCGGTGATCGGGCTCACCGTGGTGAGCCTCATCTTCTTCATCGCCATCTTCGCCAATGTGCTGGCCCCGCATGACCCGATGGAACAGTTCCGCGGCTTCACCAAGCTGCCGCCCTTCTGGATGGAGGGCAGCGACCCGCGCTTCCTGCTCGGCACCGACGCGGTGGGCCGCGACATGCTCTCCCGCCTCATGTATGGCGCGCGCGTCTCGCTGTTCATCGGCATCGCGGTGATGGCGGTCTCCATGCTGGCCGGCATCGCGCTGGGCCTGACAGCCGCCTTCTTCGGCGGGTTGATCGACGTGATGATCATCCGCGTGATGGACCTCATCATGGCGATCCCGTCGCTGGTGCTGGCCATTCTCATCATCGCCATCATCGGGCCCAACCTGACCAACACCATCGTGGCCGTCACCATCGTCGGCCTGCCGCGCTACGTGCGCCTCGTGCGCGCCTCGGCGCTGACCGAACTCAGCAAGGACTATGTGACGGCGGCACAGGTCTCGGGCGTCGGCAAGTTCCGGCTGATGACGGTGACGGTGCTGCCGAACTGCCTGGCGCCCCTGATCGTGCAGGCGGCACTGGGCCTCTCGGACGCGATCCTCGAGGCGGCGGGCCTCGGCTTCCTGGGGCTGGGCGCCCAGCCGCCGACGCCCGAATGGGGCGCCATGCTGGCCGACACGCGCGACCTGATGCTGTCCCACCCCTGGGTCATGGCCTTTCCGGGCCTGTCGATCCTCACCACGGTTCTCGCCATCAACCTGATGGGCGACGGGTTGCGCGACGCGCTGGACCCGCGCCTGAGGAGGAGCTGACCCCCATGGCCATGCTCGAAATCGAAAACCTCACCGTCGCGTTCAAGACGGGCTCGGGCTATTTCCGCGCGGTGGACGGCGTGTCGCTCAAGGTCGACAAGGGCGAGGTGCTGGCGATCGTCGGCGAGTCGGGCTCCGGCAAGTCCGTCTCCATGCTCGCCGTCATGGGGCTGCTGCCGTGGACGGCGCAGGTGACGGCGGACCGCATGAGCTTCGAGGGCAAGAACCTCCTCGGCATGAGCGCCAATGAGCGCCGCCGCATCATCGGCAAGGACATCGCCATGATCTTCCAGGAGCCGATGTCGAGCCTCAACCCCTGCTTCACCGTGGGCTTCCAGATCATGGAGGCGCTGAAGGAGCACCTCGACATGGGCAAGGCGGAGCGGCGCCAGCGCGCGGCGGAGCTTCTGCGCCTCGTCGGAATCCCCTCGCCCGAGCAACGGCTCTCGGCCTTTCCGCACCAGCTCTCGGGCGGCATGAGCCAGCGCGTGATGATCGCCATGGCGATCGCCTGCAACCCCAAGCTCCTCATCGCCGACGAGCCGACCACCGCGCTGGACGTGACGATCCAGGCGCAGATCCTCGAGCTTCTCGTCAAGCTCCAGCAGGAGACGGGAATGGGCCTCGTGCTCATCACCCATTCCATGGGCGTCGTTGCCGAGACGGCGGAGCGCGTCTCGGTGCAATATGCCGGTCAGAAGGTGGAGGAGCAGCCGGTGGCGGACCTGTTCCGCGACCCGCACCACCCTTACACGGCCGCCCTGCTGTCGGCCCTGCCCGAACGCGCCACGGGCCGCAAGCTGCCCTCGATCCCCGGCGTGGTGCCGGGCCAGTTCGACAGGCCGACGGGTTGCCTGTTCTCGCCGCGCTGCACGTTCGCGACCGACCTCTGCCGCACCACGCAGCCGCCGCGCATCATGGGGGCGCTCTGCCATTACGCGCTGAAGGACGGCGTTCCCACCAATCACCCCGGCGCCAAGGAGCAGGCGGCATGAGCGTCGTCGTCACTGCCACGAACCTCACCCGCCATTACACGGTCACCCGCGGCGCCTTCGCCAAGCCTGCCACGCTGAAGGCGCTGGACGGCGCGAGCTTCCAGCTCGAACGCGGCAAGACGCTGGCGGTCGTGGGCGAGTCCGGCTGCGGCAAGTCCACCCTCGCCCGCCTCGTCACCATGATCGAGCAGCCGACGTCGGGCTCTCTCGTGATCGCCGGACAGGAGATCGCGGGGGCTTCCGCCGCGACGCTGAAGTCGCTGCGCTCACGCGTGCAGATCGTGTTCCAGAATCCTTACGGCTCCCTCAACCCGCGCCAGAAGATCGGGCATGCGCTGGAGGAGCCGCTGCTGGTGAACACCTCCATGGCCGCCAAGGAGCGCACGGAAAAGGCGCGCGCCATGATGGCGAGCGTGGGGCTCAGGCCTGAGCATTACGACCGCTACCCGCACATGTTCTCCGGCGGCCAGCGCCAGCGCATCGCCATCGCCCGCGCGCTGATGCTGGACCCCGAAGTGCTGGTGCTGGACGAGCCGGTCTCGGCCCTCGACGTGTCGATCCAGGCACAGGTGCTGAACCTGCTGGCGGACCTGCAGGAGAGGCACAATCTCGCCTATCTCTTTATCAGCCATGACCTGTCGGTCGTGCGGCACATCGCGAATGACGTGATGGTGATGTATCTGGGCCGCGCGGTGGAACAGGGCCCGCGCGAGATCATCTTCGGCAATCCGCAGCACCCCTATACGAAGGCGCTGCTCTCGGCCACGCCGCAGCCGGACCCGACGCGCAAGCGCGAGCGCATCGTGCTCAAGGGCGAGCTGCCCTCACCGCTCAACCCGCCCACGGGCTGCACCTTCCACCCGCGCTGCCCCTGGGCTTTCGCGCCGTGCCCCGTCGTCAATCCCACCTTGCTTGCGCATGAGGGAAGCCTCGTGGCATGCCATGCGGTGAACCCTCCCGAAGCGAAGACGGAAGCAGCCTGACATGACCGAACGTGCGGAACTCTCGACCGGCGAAGCCCTCGTCGGCCTCCTCGAAGCCTATGGCGTGGACACGATCTTCGGCATTCCGGGTGTCCATAACGTGGAGATGTACCGCGCCCTTCCGCGCTCGAAGATCCGCCACGTGCTGGTGCGCCACGAGCAGGGCGCGGGCTTCATGGCGGACGGCTATGCGCGCGCCACGGGAAAGCCCGGCGTGTGCTTCACCATCACCGGGCCGGGCCTCACCAACATCCTGACCCCCATGGGCCAGGCCTGGTCCGACTCGAGCAACATCCTGGTGATCTCCTCCGCCCTCGACATCAAGGACTCCGCGCAAGGCCGCGGCCGGTTGCACGAGATGCTCGACCAGCGGGGGGCTGCCGCGACCGTGACGAGCCTGCACATGCGCGCCTATACGCCGAAGGACGTGCGCGACGCCGTGGCGAGGGCCTTCGCCAATTTCGCAAGCCAGCGGCCGCGGCCCGCCTATCTCGAAATCCCGCTCGACCTGTTGAAGGAGCCCGCGGGCGAAGGCTGGGAGGCGCGCGGGCTTCCCACCATACCCTCACCCTCGGCGCGGCAGATCGATGAAGCCATCGCGAAGCTGAACGCCGCGCGCAAGCCGCTCGTCATCCTGGGCGGCGGCGCGCTGCATGCGGGCGAAGCGGCGGTGGCGATCGCCGAAAAGCTCAAGGCCCCGATCATCACCACGACGGCGGGCAAGGGCGCGGTGCCTGCCTCCCACCCGCTGTGCCTCGGCTATGTGATGGGCCGCGAGGGCGTGTGGCAGATGTTCCGCGAGAGCGACGCCATCCTCTGCGCGGGCTCCGAACTCTCGGAGACGGATTTCTGGAACGACCAGGTGGTGATCGAAAAGAACCTGATCCGGATCGACATCGACCCCGATGTGATGGGCCGTCCGCACACGGCGGAGATCGCGATCCTGGGTGACGCGCGCGAGGCGCTGGAGGCGATCGCCCGGGGGGTTGCGGAGAAGAGCGGCGCGGCACAGGCGCATTTCGATTTGGGCGAGCCCGACCCGTTGCGCGCCATGCTGGCGAAGGTGCTGGAGGTGATCCGCGCCGAGCTTCCCGCAGAGACCGTGATCTGCTCCGACATGACGCAGATCGCCTATGCGGCGAACGAGATCTTCCCCATCGACGTGCCGCGCACATGGCTGCACCCCGTTGGCTTCGGCACGCTGGGCTTTGCCCTGCCCGCAGGGATCGGCGCCAAGTTCGGCGTGGGCGACAGGCCGGTCGCGGTGATGATCGGCGACTATGGGCTGCAGTACACGATCAACGAGCTTGGCACGGCGGCGGAGCACGCGCTCCCCATCGTTATCCTGATGTGGAATAATGATGCGCTGGGCCAGATCCGTGACGACATGGTGATGAAGGGCATCCAGCCCAATGCGGTGACGCTGAAGAACCCGGATTTCCAGGCACTCGCCAAGGCCTATGGCCTCAAGGCGGAGAAGCCCGGCACGCTTGCCGCGCTGGCGGAGGCGATCCGGGAGGCGCTCAAGGCCGAGGGGCCGACGCTGATCGAGATGACGCCGCGCATGGTGAGCGGATCGTGACGTGAAGAGGCCGGCGCTGCGGGGAGGTTGGGGCTGCAGCGCCGGCCTGCCGAACGGCTACGGGGAGGGAGCCGTTACTTCGGCATGATGACGGCGTCGATCACATGGATCACGCCATTGTCGGCCACGATGTCGGCGGTGACGACCTTGGCGCCGTCGACGGTGACGGCCTCGGCGGCCACGATGGTCACTTCGGAACCCTGGACGGTCTTGGCCTTGGTCTCCTTGCCCGCCACGTCGGCGGCCATCACCTTGCCGGGCACCACGTGATAGGTGAGGATGGCGACGAGCTTGTCCTTGTTCTCGGGCTTCAGCAGGTCGTCGACGGTGCCGGCCGGGAGCTTGGCGAAGGCTTCATCCGTGGGCGCGAAGACGGTGAAGGGACCGGGGCCCTTGAGCGTCTCGGCGAGGCCGGCGGCCTGGACCGCGGCGACCAGCGTCTTGAAGTTGCCGGCTGCGACCGCCGTGTCCACGATATCGGCGGCGAAGGCCTGGGCCGAGAGGGCAAAGCTCGAGACGGCGAAAGCAGCGGCGGCAGCGATGTTGCGAAGGCGGTTCATGTGTAAGCTCCTTGTGTCAGGATTGACATGGGAGGTTACGGTGCCTCGCGCGGCCCGGTTCGCGCACGTGAATTCACAATTAGTTTTTCAGGCATGGATGATCCACCACAGGTCTGACATATTCGGGCGACAGCCTCGGCAACCTCCGATATGAACAGGCAGACCGATTCATGAGCGACGAGACGAACAGCCAATTCGCGATCCTCACGTCGCGGAGCTTCCTGCCGCTCTTCGTCACGCAGGCGATCAGCGCCTTCAACGACAATGCGGTCAGGAACGGCATTGCCATCCTCATCACCTTCGACCTCGCCGTGCGCTTCGGCTTCGATGCGACACTCTTCGTGCAGGCGGGTCTGGCGCTGTTCATGCTGCCCTATTTCCTGTTCTCAGCCATCGCGGGGCAGCTGGCGGACAAGCATGACAAGGCGATCCTCTCCCGCTGGATCAAGCTGTTCGACCTTGCCGCCATGGTGTTCGGCGCCCTGAGCCTGTGGCTCGAGAACCCATGGATGCACCTCGTGGTGCTGTTCCTCGCGGGGACGACGGCCGCCTTCTTCGGCCCGATCAAATACGGCGTGCTGCCGCAATATCTGCGCAAGGACCAGCTGATCGCGGGCAATGCGCTGATCGAACTCGGCACCTTCGTCACCATCCTGCTCGGCACGCTCTATGGCGGCTTCCTGGTGCTGGACGACTGGGGGCGGCCGGTGCTGGCGGTGAGCATCATCGTGCTGGCGGTGATCGCCCTGGGCTGCGCCTTCCTGATGCCCTCCGCGCCGGGCGACCGCTCCATCCAGTTCGACTGGAACGTGCCGCGCCAGACAATGAAGCTCCTCGCCTATGCGCGGGAAAGGGAGGACGTGTTCTGGTCCGTCATGGGCGCCTCCTGGTTCTGGTTCCTGGGGGCGGCCATCATGGCGCAGCTCCCGGTGTTCACGCGCGACGTGCTGCTGGCCAATGACGCGGTGGCGAATGCCTTCATCGGGCTCTTCACCATCGGCATCGGGGCGGGCTCGCTCCTGACCAACGCGCTCCTGAAGGGCGAGGTCTCGCCACGCTACGTGCCGCTCGCCTCCATCATGATGACGCTGTTCCTGCTCGACCTCTATTTCGCGGCGGGCGGGGCCAATGCGGCGCTGGCGGGAACCACCGGCAACGGACTTGCCGCCTTCTTCAGCCATGCCCAGGGCTGGCGCGTGGCGGCCGACCTGTTCTTCGTGGCCTTCTTCGGCGGGCTCTATGCCGTGCCGCTCAACGCCATCATGCAGCACCGCTCCAACCCGTCGCGCCGGGCGCGGGTGATCGCGGCCAACAACGTGATGAACGCCGTCTTCATGATCGGCTCGGCGCTGGCCGGTGCCGCGCTGCTGAAGGTGATGTCGGCGCAGGCCTTCTTCCTGCTCCTGGGGCTGGCCAATGCGGTGGCCTCCGTCTTCGTGGCGCGGCTCCTCACGCAGGAGCTGGCGGGCAGCATCGCGCGGCTTCTGTTCCGCCTGCTTTACCGCGTCGAGGTCAAGGGCATGGAGAATTTCCGCGCGGCGGGGCGGAAGGCGGTGATCGTCGCCAACCATTCCTCCTATCTCGACGGCCCCCTGCTCTCCGCCTTCCTGCCGGACCGGGCGAGCTTCGCCATCAACACCCATGTCGGGCAGAAATGGTGGGCCAAGCCCACCTTCGCTCTGTTCAACATGATCCCCATCGACCCCACCAACCCCATGGCGCTGCGCGCGCTGGTGGAGGAGCTGAAGAAGGGCCGCAAGGTGGTGATCTTCCCCGAGGGGCGCCTCACCGTGACGGGCGCCCTCATGAAGGTCTATGAGGGCCCGGGCGCCATCGCGCAGATGGCGAAGGCGCGCGTCCTTCCCGTCAGGATCGACGGTGCGCTCTACACCCCCTTCTCCCGCATGCGGGGCAAGCTGAGGCTGAGGCTGTTCCCCAAGATCACCATCACCTTCCTGCCGCCCGTGAAGTTCGATCCGCCGGAGGGAATCCGCGGCGCGGCACTGCGCCAGCACCAGGCGGACCGGCTCTATGACGTGATGACCGACATGGTCTTCCGCACCTCGAACATCGACCGCACGCTGTTCGAGGCGCTGCTCGACGCGCGGGCCACCCATGGCCGCGGCCACGTGGTGCTGGAGGACATCCAGCGCAACCCCGCGAGCTATGACCGGCTGGTGATGGGAAGCTTCATCCTCGGCCGCCGCATCGCGGAGATGACGCCGGGCCAGCGCAATGTGGGCGTGCTGCTGCCGAACTCGACCGCCTGCTTCGTGACGCTCTTCGGCCTCCACGCCTTCGGCCGCGCGCCGGCCATGCTGAACTTCTCCACCGGAGCGGTGAACATGGCGGCGGCCTGCACGGCCGCCCAGGTGACGAGCATCGTCACCTCGCGCCGCTTCATCGAGGCGGGCAACATGGAGGAGGACCTGAAGGTGCTCTCCCAGGGCCGCAAGGTGATCTTCCTCGAGGAGCTGCGCGAGAGCCTGACGCTGCAGGACAAGCTCTACGGCCTCTTCGCGCGGTTCTTCTCAGCCACGGCGCTGCGCATGGGCGGCGCCCTGCGCGACCCGCATTCACCGGCCGTGATCCTGTTCACCTCGGGCTCCGAGGGCCTGCCGAAGGGCGTGGTCCTGTCGCACAGGAACCTGCATGCCAACCGCTACCAGGCGGCGGCGCGCATCGCCTTCACGGCGTCCGACGTGGTGTTCAACGCGCTTCCCATGTTCCATGCCTTCGGCCTCACGGGGGGCGCGCTGCTGCCCGTGCTCGCGGGCGTGCGCACCTTCCTCTACCCTTCGCCGCTCCACTACAAGGTGGTGCCGGAGCTTTGCTACGAAACCAACGCGACGGTGCTGTTCGGCACCGACACGTTCCTGATGGGCTATGCGCGCAATGCGCACCCTTACGACTTCTTCAACGTGCGCCTCGTGGTGGCGGGCGCCGAACGGGTGAAGCCCGAGACGCGCGAGTCGTGGATGGAGAAGTTCGGCCTGCGCATTCTCGAAGGTTATGGCGCGACGGAATGTGCCCCCGTCGTCGCCGTCAACACGCCGATGCATTTCAGGACCGGCACGGTGGGCCGCCTCCTCGACCAGATCCAGTACCGGCTGGAGCCGGTGCCGGGCATCGAGGAAGGCGGGCGGCTTTACGTGAAGGGGCCGAACATCATGCTCGGCTATCTCCGCGCCGACAATCCAGGCGTGCTCGAAACGCCGCCTGACGGCTGGTACGACACGGGCGACATCGTGAAGATCGACGAGGACGGGTTCGTCACCATCCTCGGCCGCGCCAAGCGCTTCTCCAAGATCGCAGGCGAGATGGTGTCGCTGGGGCTGGTGGAGCAAAGGCTGAAGCAGGCTTTCCCTGAAGCCGAGCACGCTGTGGTGGCGGTGCCGGACGCCAAGAAGGGCGAGCAGCTGGTGATGTTCACCACGGACGAGACCATCGACGCGAAGAAGGTGGCGGAGGGCATGAAGGCGCTGGGCTCCACCGCGCTGATGCTGCCGCGCAACGTGATCCATCTGAAGGAACTGCCGCTGCTCGGTTCCGGCAAGACGGACTACCAGTCGCTGAACCGCATGGCACATGAACAGGTGAAGCCGTGAGAAGATACCCCCCACCGGCCGTCATCCCGGCGAAGGCCGGGATCCGGCTTCTCTCACCCCGCATGCTGACGCAAGGCGGGCTTCCGGCCTTCGCCGGAATGACGGCTGGGGTGGGGGCCTGATGGAACTCTCTGATCACGCCCGGTCCTTGCTCGACGGCCATCAGGGCAAGGCGATGCAGCTTGCCATGCGGCTCGTCGTCAAGGCGGCGGAGATCATGGGGGCGGAGCGGCTGCTCCCCATCTCCTTCGCGCATCTCGATGCCTGTTTCTACACAGGGCAAGCACATGTCGATTTCGTGCGCTACCTGATCGAGAACGGCGCAAGCCTCGCCGTCGAGACATGGACCAACAATGGCGTCGTCAGCCTCGCCGACCCTTCGCTGCGACCCGAGGCGGAAGACCCCGAGATGGTGCGTGGGGCCGCTGAACTGATGCACCTCTACGAGAAGCTCGGCACAAGGCCCACATGGACCTGCGCGCCCTACCAGCATGCGGGCGGGCCCGTGTTCGGCGACCACATCGCGGTGGGGGAGTCCAACGCGGTGTCCTATTACAATTCGGTGGTGGGTGCGCGGACCAACAAATATGGCGACTACCTCGACGTCGCCTGCGCGCTGACGGGGCTTGCGCCCGATGCCGGGCTGCACCGGGACGAGGAACGCGCGGCGAGCCTCCACATCGACTGCACGGCGCTGCCGGAGGGCTGGCGGGGACAAGACGTCTTCGCGCATCTGATCGGACACCATGCGGGACGCTTGAGCGGGCGGCGCGTGCCGGTGATCTCCGGCTTGCCCAAGGACGCACCGAAACATGCGCTGAAGGCGATCAGCTCCGCAGCGGCCTCATCCGGCGGGGTGGAGTTGTGGCACGGCACGGCTGTGACGCCGGAAGCGCCGGAACTCGGCGCAATATTCCGGGGCACGGAGACGCATGTGGTGACGGCGGACGACCTCGCACGGGCGCACCGCGACCTTTCGACCGCGCGGGATGGCGTACTCGACGCGGTGGCGCTGGGAACACCGCATTTCTCGCTTGCCGAGTTCGGGGAACTGGTGGCGCTGGTGGCGGGCCGGAAGGTCAGGCCGGGGCTTCCCTTCCTCGTCTCGACCAGCCGCGTGGTGCGGGAACTGGCGCGCGCGAAGGGCTGGATCGCTGAACTTGAGACGGCGGGGATCGAGGTGCCGGTCGACGTCTGCACCTATCATTCGCCGCGCGTGCGGGGCCTCAAGGGCCGCGTGATGACCAATGCCGCGAAATGGGCCTATTACGCGCCGGGCATGCTGGGGGTGGAGGTGGCATTCGGATCGCTGAAGGAATGCGTGGAGAGCGGCGTGCGCGGCGAAGTCTGGCGCGACCCTGCCCTGTGGACGCGCCCATGATCCGGGCGCGCATGCTGACGGGCGGTGCGGCGGAGGGGCCTGTCCTGTCCCTCGACGAGCCGTTGAGCTTCTGGGGCGCCTTCGAGCCCCGGACGGGCGTGATCCTCGACGTGCATCACCCGCAGCGCGGGGCCTGCGTGAAGGACACGGTGCTGGTGATGACGGAGACTCGCGGCTCTGGCTCCGCCCCGGGCGCGATTGCCGAGGCGATCAGGCTCGGCACGGCGCCCGCCGCCATCATCCTGGCCGAGCCGGACATCAATGTGGCGGTGGGGGCCGAGGTGGCGGCCACGCTTTATGGCCGCCACTGCGTGGTGGCCTGCGTGACGCCGGAAGAGCTGGAAAGGCTGCGCCGGGCGGCGCGCCTCCGCCTCGCGGCGGATGGCGCAATCACCGAACCCTGATCATTCGGCTGCTTCGAGGAGCTTCTCTCCGGGGAAATCGACGACGGGGGCTGGCTCGTCCGCGCTGCGCGGGGCTTCCTCCGGAATGCGGAAGACGTTCCAGTGCCACAGCTTGCGGCCGAAGGCCGGCAAGCCCGACGACCATGACACCAGGGGCGACAGCATGAGTGCGCCTGCGATGGGCGCCAGCCACAGGAAGGTGGCCCACGAAATGTGGAAGGACAGGACGGCGAAGCCGAGGCCCGCCGCCACATGCATCGCATGGGCCTTTGCGCACTGGCCGAGCGGCATGGCCTGATCGTCGCGGTTCTGGGCGTTCCAGCCAGAATCGCGGCCGAGGAACACATCGGCCACGACGCGCGACTGGATGAGCATCATCACCGGCGACAGCAGCATGGACACGAAGCTCTCCGCAACCACGCTCTTGATGAGGCCGAAGACCCCGCCGCAGCCCTTGCGCAATTCGCGGTCCTTCAGCGCCAGCACGAGGGCCAGCAGCTTCGGCAGGTAGAGCACGCCGAAGGTGATGGCGAAGAGCTTGAGCGCCAGTTCGGGGTCGAAGACGGGCCAGCGCGGGAACAGCGAGAAGCTGTCCGGGAAATAGTTTGGCGTGGCGTGGCGCGCGACGGTCGCCAGCATCAAGCCTGCCAGCAGCAGCATGAGCCACAGCGGCGAGGCGAGATAGGACATGATGCCCTGGATCAGATGCACGCGGCTGACCCAGTGCAGGCCCTTCGCACCCACGATCTTGATGTGCTGCAGGTTGCCCTGCGCCCAGCGCCGGTCACGCACGGCGAGGTCGATGAGGCAGGGCGGCGTTTCCTCATAGGAGCCGGTGAGGGAGGGCAGCATATAAACCGCCCAGCCCGCGCGGCGGATCAGGGCGGCTTCGACGAAATCATGGCTCAGCACATGGCCGCCGAAGGGCTTGCGGCCGGTGAGTTCCGGCAGGCCCGCGGCTTCCGCGAAGGCCCTGGTGCGGATGATGGCGTTGTGGCCCCAGTAATTCCCGTCCCGGCCGTGCCAGGCGGAAAGCCCGGTGGCGATGAGCGGGCCATAGACGCGGCCGGCGAACTGCGTCATGCGGGCGAAGGGCGTCCAGCGGTTCTGCAGCAGCGGCAGCGACTGGATGATGCCGGCCTTGGGGTCCGCCGCCATGGCGCGGGCCAGTGTGATCATGGCGGAGGCCGACATGTCGCTGTCGGCGTCGAGCACGATCATGTGGTCATAGGCGCCGCCCCAGCTCTGCACGAAATCCGCGATGTTGCCGGCTTTGCGGTGGTGGTTGTTCTCGCGGCGGCGGTAATAGACGCGGACGGCGGGGGAGAGCTGCCGCTGCAGCCAGGCGAAGGCCTCGCGCTCGGCGGCGGCGATGTTGTCCTTGCGCGTGTCGCTCAGCACGAAAATGTCGAAGTGGCGGGCCACACCCTCGCGGCGCAGCGCCAGGCCCATGCGCGAGAGCGCGGTGAAGACGCGTTCCGGGTCCTCGTTGTAGACCGGCATCAGGAGCGCGGTGCGGCCCATGTCGCAGGTGTCGGCGAGGCGCGGCAGCTTTCCCTTGCCGCGCAGCAGCACCCAGAAGCCGAGGATGGCGCTGGCGCAGGAAAAGGCGATCCAGGCGAAGGTGAGCGCGAAGAAGCTGGCGAACAGAACCTGCAGCGCGGTGACGTTCACCGGGCTGATCACCTCATACATCTTCCAGGTGCCGAAGGCGGTGATGACGGCGGACGTGCCGAAGACGAAGAGCCGCGCCATGGCCACATCATGGCCATTTCCCGCGGATGCGGGTTTTCCCGCCCAGGACGTCAGGTCCTGCACGGGCATGTCGAGCGGTGATTCCGGGGGCAGCGCCCCGGTCAGCTGCGTGTCCAGCGATAGAGCCATGTCTCGCTTACCTTCTTGTCGCCGCGTTTGAGCACGGCGCGCAGTTCCGCAATGTCTGCCCCATTGACGTTGTGCTCGAAGGAGAGTCGCGTCGTTTTCTCGACGTCGTTCTTTGCTGCATGCACGTTGGAAATCACGCCGGCGGAGGCCGTCACGTCCGGGACGAGATCACCTTCGAGATCGCCGCCCGCAAACTCGACGATGTAAAGCCGCAGATCTGGGTCATAAGATGGCGGCGTTGCCGAATAATTGGGGTCCACGCCGGCGCCCGAGAACACCGTGCGTCCGACGGGAAGGTCGACGCCCACCGGCCAGTCCGCGCACCAGTGCAGGCGGTAGACGTAGGAATAGCTCTGCCCCTGCTTCAACGCCTCTTTCGGCTGCCAGAAGGCGACGATGTTGTCGTTGGTCTCGAGCAGTGTGGGGATTTCGTAGAGCTCGACAGCACCCGGCCCCCAGTCGCCGATCGGCTCCGCCCACAGGCTGGGGCGGCGCTCGTAGCGCGACTCGAGGTCGAGGAAGTCGCGGTAATTGCGCTTCCGCTGCATCAGGCCGAAGCCGCGCGGGCTCATGTCCATGAAGGCCGAGACCTGCAGCGTCTTGTGGTTGGACAGCGGGCGCCACAGCCATTCGCCGGCACCGGTCTGCATCATCAGCCCGTCGGAGTCATGGACGGCGGGGCGGAAGTCCTCCACGGGCCGCGACAGCGCGTCGAGCAGGAACATCGAGGTCATCGGCGCGATGCCGACATGCTTCAGGTCGCGGCGCGGATAGAGCACGAGCTCGACGTCCATCTGCGTGTCTTCGCCCGGCTTGATCGAGAACTTGTAGGCGCCGGTCACCGACGGGCTGTCGAGCAGCGCCTCGACGACGACGGTGGTCGCCGCCGGATCGGGCTTCCGCACCCAGAAGGCGCGGAACATCGGGAACTCCTCACCCTTGGGCTGGCCCGTGTCGATGGCGAGGCCGCGCGCAGAGAGCCCGTAGAGCAGGCCCTTGCCGACGCCGCGGAAATAGGAGGCACCCTGGAACACCACGAACTCGTCGTTGTATTCCTTGGAATTGATCGGGTAGCGCAGGCGGAGGCCCGCGTAATGCATGTCCGTCTTGCCGTCCGTCTTGGGCGCCTGCGGGCCGAAGTTGAACAGGTCCGGGCTGTAGTTGATGCGCGCCGTCTGGCCGTTCTCGACGATGTGCACGTCGACGGGGGCGGTGAACAGGAAGCCCGAATGGAAAAGGTCGAAGGAGAACTGGTGCGGATCGCCCTTCCAGAATGACTTGTCCGGATTGAAGCGGATGTCGCGGTACTGGTCATAGGTGAGCGCCTCCCAGCCGGGCGGCATGGCGATGCGCACGTCCTCCCACGGCTTCTGCGCCAGCGCTTCCGCCAGCTTGCGGACGTGGTCCTCCGCGAAGGGCTGCTGTTCGATGTAGAGTTCGGAGGCTTCGGCAATTCCCGGAAGCGTGCCGGCGCGCAGCGACGCGATGAGCGCGCCAAGCGTTGCCGCCGACCTCAGGACCTGACGCCGTGAAAGATGCATGTTACCGGAATCCGAGAAGAATGGTGCGGCGCACAAACTAACCTAACCTCCAGAATTGTAAAGCCCCCAGGGCTGTAAACCGGCGGCCTCTCGACCGCGCCGTGGCCTTGCACTAAAAGCGCGGCGAAACAAGGGTTCCAAAGATGAAATTTGCGAAAGTCACGGCGCGGCTCGGCGGTCTCGGATCCGAGAAGTGGGCGGTCCACATCGAGGGAAAGCGCCGCGCGGAACGGGGGGAACGCCTGATTTTCCTGTCGATCGGCGAGCCGGACGCGCCGCCTCCCGCCGCCATTCTGGAAGAGGCGAACCGCCAGATGCATGCCGGGCGCATCCGCTATGCCGAAGGGCGCGGCGAAGCGAATGTCCGGCGCTCGCTGGCGCGCCTCTACACCGAGCAGACCGGGCGCACCATCCAGGAGAATCAATTCATTTACCTTCCCGGCACGCAGACGGCCCTCTACGCCGCCATGATGACGGTGGTGGACGAGGGTGACGAGGTGCTGATGGCCGACCCCTATTACGCCACCTATGAAGGCGTGATCGCGGCGGCGGGCGGCATTCCCGTTCCGATCCGCGTCGACCCCGACCACGGATTTCACCTGAAGGCGGCGGACCTCGAGAAGGCCATCACGCCGCGCTCGCGCGTGCTGCTGATGAACACGCCGTCCAACCCGACGGGCGCGGTGTTCACGCGGTCGGAGATCGAGAAGATCGGGAAGGTGGCGGAGAAGCATGACCTGTGGATCATCTCGGACGAGGTCTACGCCACGCTGACCTATGGCAACACCGTGTTCTCGTCTCCCTTCGACGTGCCGGAACTGGAGAAGCGCACCATCGTCGTCTCCTCCATCTCCAAGTCGCATGCGCTTCCCGGATTCCGCTGCGGCTGGATCGCCGCGTCGCCCGAATTCTGCGACCGCTGCATTCCGGTGACGGAGACGATGCTGTTCGGCTCCCAGCCCTTCCTCGAGGATGCGATGTCCTTCGCGCTCGACACGCACTTCCCGGAACTCGACGCGATGAAGCGCGCCTATGAGACGCGCGCCCACGCCCTGGTGAAGGCGCTGCACAGCTCTCACAAGGTTTCCGCCCGCATGCCGGAAGGCGGCATGTTCGTGATGGTGGACGTGCGGAAGACCGGCCTTTCGGGCGAGGACTTCGCGCGGCGGCTCCTGCAGGAGGAGAACGTCGTCACCATGCCGGGCGAAAGCTTCGGCGAAGGGGGCGCCGGACACCTGCGGGTGGCCCTCACCGTGGGCGTGGAAGAGATCACCGAAGCCTCGAAGCGCATCGTGCGGCTCGCGGAACGGATGTGACGCATTCATCCTTCTCCCGTCCTGCGGACGGGAGAAGGAACGCACTCCCTACCGGCCATAGAGCTGCTCCGGCAGCCACAGGCCGATCTGCGGGAAGGTGTAGAGCAGCGCCATCGAGGCGACCACCAGGAAGATGAAGGGCATGACGCCCGCGAAGATGTCGTTGATGTTCACCTCCTTGGGCGCCACGCCCTTCAGGTAGAAGGGCGCCATGGCGACGGGCGGCGAGAGGAACGAGGTCTGGATGTTCAGCGCGATCAGCAGGCCGAAGAACAGCGGGTCGATGCCGAAGTGGTCGAGCAGCGGCAGGAAGATCGGCACGAAGATGACGATGATCTCCGTCCATTCCAGCGGCCAGCCCAGGATGAAGATGATGAGCTGCGTCACCAGCAGGAACATGAAGGGCGAAAGGTCGAGCCCCACCACGAAGTCCTTGATCACCGCATCGCCGCCGAGGATGGCGAAGACGGCGGAGAAGGTGAAGGAGCCGACGAAGAGCCAGCCCACCATGGCCGAGGTGCGCGCCGTCAGATAGACCGACTCCTTCAGCTTCTCCAAGGTGAGCGAGCGGTAGGCGGCGGCGAGGATGAGGGCGCCCAGCGCGCCGATGGCTGCGGCCTCGGACGGCGTGGCCAGCCCGAACATGATGGCGCCCAGCACCGAGAAGATGAGCAGCGCGAGCGGCACGAAGGACGTGACGAGCTCATAGGCCACGGTGGCGAAGGGAACGTTCCGTTCCTCCTTGGGCAGCGGCGGCGCGAGCTTGGGGTTCAGCATGGCGCGGATCATGACGTAGCCGATGTAGAGGCCTGTCAGCATCAGACCCGGCAGCAGGGCGCCGGCATAGAGCTGCACGGGCGAGACGCCGGCCGTCGCACCATAGAGGATGAGCATGATGGAGGGCGGAATGAGGATGCCGAGGCAGCCGCCAGCGCAGACGACCCCCGCCGAGAGGCGCACGTCATAGCCATTGCGCAGCATGGCGGGGAAGGCGAGAAGGCCCATCAGTGTCACCACCGCGCCGACGATGCCGGTGGCGGTGGCAAACAACGCGCAGGTGATGAGGGTGGCCACGGCGAGCGAGCCCGGGAGGCCACCCGCCGCGAGCTGGATGGAGCGGAACAGCCTATCCAGGATGTTGGCGCGCTCCACGATGTAGCCCATGAAGACGAAGAGCGGCACGGAGATGAGGATGTCGTTGGTCATCACCGACCATGTGCGCTGCACGAGCAGCGACATCACCGGTTCCCAGTTGCCGTCGAAGGCGAGGAAGGCGAAGCCCACGCCCATGGCCATGAGGGTGAAGGCGATGGGGAAGCCGAGCATGATGAGCCCGACGAAGAGGACGAGCATCAGCACGCCGAGTTGCGGATCAGTCACGGCTTTGCTCCTTCGCCGGCATGCTGTTCGAGGATGACTTTTTCCAGTTCCTCCACGTCATGGAGGCGTTGCGGCCACTCGCCGGTGCGCAGGCAGACGAGGCAGCGGGCGACCTCGACGATGCCCTGCAGCAGGAGCAGCACGCCGGTGACGGGGATCACCGTCTTGTAGTGGTAGATGGGCGGTCCGGAGGGGCTGTAGGCCGAATGCTCATGGGTGAACCATGACTGCGCGGCGAAGCCGTAACCCGAATAGATGAAGGCGATGATGCCGGGGAAGAAGAACAGGAAATAGAGCACGAGGTCCATCAACGCCTGGCGGCGCGGCCGCCATGAACGGTAAAGGAAGTCGCCGCGCACATGGGCGTTGCGCGAGAGCGCATAGGCGCCCGCCATGATGAACAGCAGCCCATAGAGAATGTAGCTCGCGTCGAAGGCCCAATCTGTCGGCGCGCCCAGCGCATAGCGCGAGAACACCTCGTAGCTGACCGCCAGCGTGAGCAGCAGGATGGTCCAGGCGAAGAATTGTCCGACGAGGGTGCTGACCCGGTCCACCGGCAGCAGCAGCCGCTGCAGGCGGGACGCCCAGCCCTCCCCCGCCATGCGCGGCTTGAGCTGCAGCACGAAGCTCGCGAGGATCATCGCGATGCCGGCCCAGAAGGCGAGCGGCGAATAGGGCGTGGTGCCCTTGCTGGCGTGGGCCTCGCCCAGCAGCGCGCAGCGTTCCGCCCAGGACACGAGGCAGGCGAAGCTGTTGTTGGGCCGCAGCCCCTTGCTGGCCACCATGCGGCCAACCTCGCCATAGGCGCTGAGCGACCAGAAGATGGCCGCCACGATGATCGCCACACCCAGCGCAAAAAGGGCGAATGCCCAGCGGTCGAGCTTCATGGCTCCCCCCTCCCCCAAAGCCGAAAGCGCCGCCCGGGCTTCCTCCCGGACGGCGAAACGGTATTGCGTATCAGCCCTTGAAGAAGTGGTCGTAGGCCAGGCGCTGGTCGACTTCGATCTCGAACTGGGCGCCCACGACGCGCTTGGCCCAGGCCTTCTGGCTCTCCACCACCTTGGCGAAGAACGGGTCGGCCGACTGCGCCTCGATCACCTTGTCCCAGGCGGCGAGCTGCGCCTTCAGCACCGATTCCGGCGTCTGATGCACCTTGACGCCCGCGGCCTTCAGCGCCTCGAGGTCCTTGGAGTAGCGGTCCATCGCCTTCCAGCTCATGTCGGCGGAGGCGGCCTCCGCGGCATAGCGGATGATCGACTGGAGATCGGGCGAGAGCGCGTCGAACTTCGTCTTGTTGAAGATGATCTCGAAGCACTCCGCCGCCTGGTGGTAGCTCTGCAGCATGTAGTCCTTGGAGACGTCGGGGAAGCCGAGCACCAGGTCGGAGGACGGGTTGTTGAACTCGGCCGCGTCGAGAAGGCCGCGATCCATGGCGGGAACGATTTCGCCGCCGCCCATGATGGTGACCGCCGCACCCATCTCCTTGAACACATCGGCCGAGAGGCCGACGGTGCGGTACTTCAGGCCCTTCAGCTGCTCCGCATCGGTGATCTGCTGCTTGAACCAGCCGAGCGGCTGGGACGGCATCGGGCCGGTGAGGAAGCCGACGAGATCGAGGCCGAGCACCTGCTGCACCAGCTCGTCATAGAGCGCCTGGCCGCCGCCGTATTTCATCCAGCCGATCATCTGGTTGGCGCGCCAGCCCCAGGCGGGCGGCGTGCCGAAGAGGGAGAAGGCCTTGTGCTTGCCATACCAATAAGCGGTGACGCCGTGGCCGCCGTCCAGCGTGCCCGAGAGCACCGCGTCATGCACCTCCAGCGCCTTGGCGACAGCGCCGGCGGCGAGCAGTTCGATCTTCAGCCGTCCGCCGCCCATCTCGTTGACGCGGTTGACGAAATCCTGTGCGTATTCGTGAAAGATGTCCTTGGCGGGCCAGGTGCTCTGGAACTTGAACACCACGGCTTCCTGCGCGCGCACCACATTGGGGGCGGCGATCGCGGCGGCGCCCGCCGCAGCGGCGGTTGCACCGGCCTTCAGGAAAGCACGGCGAGAGCCAGCCTCGGCGGGTTTGTCGGTCTTCGTCATAGTCGTCCTCCCGGGTTGCAGGCCGCTTGACCAGCGGCTTTTGTTTGCATCGTTCTAGGCGTATCAGACCTGCATAACGTGCAACCCGGGATGCCGGTTCAGTTGAGCCCGCCGACTAGCCAAAAGTATAAGTCGCAACCTTGCGACCGGCCTCACCAGCTCAAGGCAAGCTTCAGGCTGCCGGCATAGCCCGGGATTGGCACGCGCGGGCAGCGCCGCAAGGGCGAGGCTTGTCAGGATGGTGGTTCCGACCAGAAGGTGTTTGGCAGTCACGGGTCCCCTTCCCGGGTGGTAAACAACAATCGATGAGAGCGAACCCGCCGGATTCGCAAATATCTTACCCTTGGTTAAAATACCCGCTTAACGAGAGTCAAACGATCAATCCTGACGCTGGATTAAATATCGTTTGCGGGGCTCTCCATGCGGCAAGCCCCTGGAAAGAAAGCCGGATACCGGTCTGCGCCGGGATGACGGACGCGGGAGCCGTTGCGCAAAACGAAATGGCCGGGGCGATGCCCCGGCCATGATGCGGCAGAGATGGACGTGTGGCTCAGATCACCTGATAGCCGAATTCCTCGGCCTGCTCGGTGATCCACTCCCAGAAGCTCTCGGCGAAGCCCCGGAAGACGGAGAGGTCGTAGACGTCCTCGCCCGACCGGGTCAGATGCACGCCGACATGCGCCATCTGGGTCAGCGCCGACTTGGCCACCGGGAATTCATCCGGATGGAGGTCGACGGGCGTGCCCTTGGCCAGCACGGCGCGGGCCCGGGGGCCCTGGATGCGGATGATGACGCGGCCGTGGCTCTGGTCCGACACGGAGGCGAGGCCTGAAAGCTTCGCCTTGAGTTCACGGTAGAGCGCGCCTTCGCCCCGGCCTTCGGCCACCACGAAATACTGGTCAGGCCCCGCCCAGAGTGCTGCATGGCCCTGAAGCGCCGCCGCCGTGGCCTCGCCCTGCCCGGCGCGGGCGATGACGGTGACGATGGACATGGGATGGAGCACGCGAAAGGTGACGCCGGGCTGACCCCGGCTCGCCCCGAAGCGGCCCTGGACCGCGACGTCCCGCAGGGGCGAGACGCGCGGCAGCATGGTTTCAGACGGATTAAGCATGGAGCCTCTTGTTCTCCTTGTCGAAATGCATCGGGTCGCAGATCTCGCCCATCACGCGCGCGCCGCGAAGCCCATCCCACACCTGGACGACCTCGCCGTGGCGGGCGCGGCCATTGGAGATGAGCGCGAGGCCGATCCACATGTTGAGCATGGGCGACCAGGCCACCGAGGTGATGTAGCCCTGGTCGTTCTTCATCGACGGCGTGTCGTCCTTCTTCAGGATGTGCGCGCCGGAGCGGATGCGGTCTGAGGGGTCGACCGGGCGGATGCCGACCACGCAGGCGCGGTTGGAGTCCGTGAGGCCCGGGCGCTGCGCCATCATGCGGCCGATGTAGTCCTTCTTGGTGGACTGCATCTTGCCCATGCCGAGATCGCCGGCGGTGGTGGTGCCGTTGAGCTCGCCACCCGCCACGTGGCCCTTCTCGATGCGCATGATGGAGAGGGCTTCCACGCCATAGGGCGTGATGCCGAACTCCTCACCCGCTTGGCAGACCGCGCGGGCGGCCATGTTGCCGTAATCCGCCGGCACCGCCAGCTCATAGGCGTGCTCGCCCGAGAAGGAGAGGCGGAACAGGCGGGCGGGCACGCCGCCGAGGATGGTGACTTCGAGGGCGGCCATGTAGGGCACCGTCTCGTCCGTCATCACCAGATCATCGACGATCTTCTGCAGCGTCGCGCGGGACTTCGGGCCCGCAACGGCCATCTGCGCCCACTGCTCGGTGACCGAGACATAGGTGACGTCGAGATCGGGGAACAGCGCCTGGTGCGCGAACTCCATCTGCGCCATCACCTTGGCGGCGTTCGCCGTGGTGGTGGTCATCACGTAATGGTCTTCTGCGAGGCGCGAGGTGGTGCCGTCGTCATAGACGATGCCGTCCTCGCGCAGCATGAGGCCGTAGCGCGCCTTGCCGACGGCCAGCGTCGAGAAGGTGTTGCAATAGAGCTTGTCGAGGAAGGCGCCGGCGTCCTTGCCCTGGACGTCGATCTTGCCGAGCGTGGAGACATCGCAGATGCCGACGCGGCTGCGCGTGGCGAGAACCTCGCGCGAGGCGGCGGCGAGCCAGTCCTCGTCACCTTGCGGGAACCAGGAGGAGCGCATCCACAGGCCGGTTTCGACGAAGACCGCGCCCTGCTCCTCCGCCCAGTCATGCAGCGGCGTCTTGCGGACGGGCTGGAAGTGGTGGCCGGTGAAGGGCCCGGCGAAGGCGCCGAAAGCCACGGGCGTATAGAAGGGGCGGAAGGTGGTGGTGCCCACCTGGTCCATCGAGCGGCCCGTCGCCTCCGCCAGGATGGCGATGGCGTTGACGTTGCCGAGCTTGCCCTGGTCGGTCGCCATGCCGGTGGTGGTGTAGCGCTTGGCCAGTTCCACGTCCTTGTAACCCTCGCGCGCGGCGAGCGGCAGGTCCTTGGCGGTCGAATCATTCTGGTAGTCGATGAAGGCCTTGCCGTGGGACTCCTTCACCCACCAGAGGGGTGCGATGGCATAGGCCTCGTCACGGGCCTTCGGCACCGCGATGGGGCGGCCATCGACGGCACCCTTGGCCGCGCCGTCGGCGAGGCATTCGGACAGCAGCATCTTGCCCGCCGCCGAGCCCGCGACGGAGAAGGCGCTGCCCGTGTCGGGCGGCAGGAAGGCGAGCAGGTTCGCGTCCCACTTCGGCTTCTGGCCCCGGTGGCAGGCGAGGTTGACGATCGGGCTCCAGCCGCCGGACATGGCCACCGCGTCGCAGGCGATGTGGGTGCCGTCCGTCAGGTGCACGGCCTTCACACCCTTGCCGCCCGTCACGTCCGCGACCATCCGCCCACGGAGCACCGGAACCCCCGCTGCATCCGCCTTCGAGTCCTTGCGGCTGTCGATGATGGCCTCGACATGGACGCCATGGGCCTTCAGGTCACGCGCGGTGCGGTAGGCGTGGTCGTTGTTGCCGAAGACGACGACGGCGCGGCCCGCCGCCGCGGCGTAGCGGTTGGCGTAGGTGCGCATGGCGGAGGCCAGCATCACGCCCGGCACGTCATTGCCGCCAAAGGCCACGGGGCGCTCCTCGGCGCCCGCCGCCAGCACGGCGCGCTTGGCGATGATGCGCCAGTAGCGCTGGCGGGGCTCATAGGGGTCAGGCTCCGCCACATGGTCGTTCACGCGCTCGACGGCGCCGAAAACATTGCCGTCGAACCAGCCCACCACCGTGGTGCGCGGCATGAGCGTCACGTTCGGCATGGAGCCCAGCTCCGCCAGCACGCCCATGGCCCAGTCGAGGCCGGACTGGCCGCCGATCTCTTCACGCTCGTTCAGCAGCGAGCCGCCGAGGGCCGATCCTTCGTCCGCCAGGATCACGCGCTTGCCCGAACGGGCCGCGGCCAGCGCCGCCATGAGGCCCGCGGGGCCGGAGCCGATGACAGCCAGGTCGCAATGCGCATAGGCCTTCTCATACTTGTCCGGATCGGGGAGCTTCGAGGCTGTCCCCAAGCCCGCCGCGCGGCGGATCAGCGGCTCGTAGATCTTCTCCCAGAAGCTCTTCGGCCACATGAAGGTCTTGTAATAGAAGCCCGCGACGAAGATCGAGGAGGCGAGGGAGTTCACCGCACCGATGTCGAAATCGAGCGAGGGCCAGCGGTTCTGACTCTTCGCAACAAGGCCGTCATAGAGTTCGATCATGGTGGCCCGCGTGTTGGCCTCCTTGCGGCCGCCCTCGCGCAGTTCGACGAGCGCGTTGGGCTCCGCCGCACCCGCCGTGATCACGCCACGTGGGCGGTGATACTTGAAGGAGCGGCCCATGAGGTGCACGCCATTGGCGATGAGCGCGGAGGCCAGCGTGTCTCCCTTGTGGCCGGTGAAGCGCTTGCCGTCGAAGGTGAAGGCATATTGCGTGGCGCGGTCGATGAGGCCGCCCTTGTCGAGACGATAGGAACTCATGCCTTCGCTCCCTTGGCCCTTGCATAGTCACGCGCCGTGACCGCGCCATGGACCTCATGCGTTTCGGTGTTGCGCGACACGACGAGCCAGGCGCGGCAGCCGCCGGAATGGTGCGCATATTCGTCGAACGCCCCGCGCGGATTGTCGCGCAGGTAGACGTAGTCGAACCACTGGTCCATCGAGGCTGGATCATTGGTGGTGGGGCGGGTGGGCTTCGCGTCACCGAGGAAGGTGAACTCCTCGACCGGACGCGTGCCGCAATGGGGACATGGGATGAGCATCTTGTCTGATCCGTCAGTGCAGGTTCGGTGTGGCGCCCTGGCCCTTTTCGTCGATCATGTGGCCGGTCCGGAACCGGTCGAGACGATAGGCGGCGTTGAGCTTGTGGGGTTCGTCCTTCGCGATGGTGTGGGCGAAGCACCAGCCGGACGCCGGCGTGGCCTTGAATCCGCCATAGCACCAGCCGGCATTGAGGTAGAGGCCCTGGATGTGCGTCTTGTCGATGATCGGCGAACCATCCATCGACATGTCCATGATGCCGCCCCAGGACCTGAGCACGCGCACGCGGGCGAGAGACGGGATCATGGCGACGCCGGCTTCCACCACATGTTCCACCATCGGCAGGTTGCCGCGCCGGGCGTAGGAATTATAGCCGTCGATGTCGCCGCCGAAGACGAGGCCGCCCTTGTCCGACTGCGAAACGTAGAAGTGGCCCGCGCCGAAGGTGACGACGCCGTCGATATAGGGCTTCAAGCCTTCGGACACGAAGGCCTGCAGCACGTGGCTCTCGATGGGGAGCTTCATGCCGGCCATGGCGGCCGTCTCTGAGGAGTTGCCGGCGGTGGCAAGGCCCAGCTTCTTGCACTTGATGAAGCCCTTCGAGGTATCGACGCCGAGAACCTTGCCGTTCTCGATCCGGATGCCCTTGACCTCGCAATGCTGGATGATGTCCACGCCGCGCATGTCGGCACCCCGGGCATAGCCCCAGGCGACACCGTCATGGCGGACCGTGCCGCCGCGGCGCTGCAACAGGCCGCCCTTGATGGGGAAGCGCGCATTGTCATAGTCGAAGAAGGGATACATCTCGCGCACCGCCTCGCGGTCGAGCAGTTCCGCATCCACGCCGTCGATGCGCATGGCGTTGCCGCGGCGCGCGAAGGCGTCGCGCTGGGCGTCGGTGTGACACAGGTTCAGCACGCCGCGCTGCGAGACCATGGCGTTGAAGTTGAAGTCCTGCTCCAGGTTCTCCCACAGCTTCATCGACCATTCGTAGAACGGGTTGTTGCCGGGCAGCATGTAGTTGGAGCGGATGATCGTGGTGTTGCGGCCGATGTTGCCGGACCCGAGCCAGCCCTTTTCGAGCACCGCGACATTGGTGAGGCCATGCTCCTTGGCGAGGTAATAGGCCGTGGCCAAGCCATGGCCGCCGCCGCCGACGATGACGACGTCATATTCCTTCTTCGGCTCCGGCTCCCGCCAGGCGGGCTGCCAGTTCTTGTGGCCGGAGAAGGAATTCTTGAGAAGCGAGAATACGTTGTAACGCATGCGCTGGTCCTGAAACTTTGAGCTTCCTATGTAGGGCGGCAGGCAGCATCCGTCTTGCATTCAAAAGCCGTATCCTGATAGATTTGCGCCATGCTACCCGTGCCCCAGACGGTGGGCCTGCTGCTCGTGCCCGGCTTCGCGCTGATGTCCTACGCCTCGGTGGTGGAGCCGCTGCGGGCCGCCAACCTGCTGGCGGGGCGCGAACTTTACCGCTGGGTTCACATCACGCCGGGGCCGGACACCGTGGCGGCCTCCTGCGGGGCGCTGGTGCCCTGCCCGGTGAGGCCCGGCGAGGAGGGCCGGCTCGACTTCCTGTTCGTCTGCGCGGGCGGCAACCCCCGCGCCTTCCGCGACAGGGCGACGCTGGCCTGGCTCAGGTCGCTGGCCGCGCGCGGCGTCAGGATCGGCGGGGTGTCGGGCGGGCCGGTGATCCTGGCCAGCGCGGGCATCATGGACGGCTATCACATGACGGTGCACTGGGAACATGCGCAGGCCGTGGCGGAGGGCTTTCCCAACATCATGCTCACCCGCTCCATCTACATCGTGGACCGCAACCGGCTGACCTGCGCGGGCGGCACCGCCCCGCTGGACATGATGCATGCGCTGATCGCCGAGGCGCACGGGCCGGAACTGGCGCGGAAGGTCTCCGACTGGTTCATGCACACCGACATCCGCCCCGCCCAGTCAGCCCAGCGGGCCTCGCTGACCGCGCGCTACGGCGTGCATGACGAGCGCCTCACCGCGGCGCTCGAACTGATGGAGAGCCACCCGGGCGAACCCCTGACGCGCGCCGAGACGGCGCGGCGCATCGGGCTTTCGACGCGGCAGCTGGACCGGCTCTTCAGCGAGAAGCTGGGATCGAGCTACGCCGGCCACTACCGCCGCATCCGGCTTGAGCGCGCGCGCGACCTGCTGCGGCAGTCCGCCGTGCCGATCACCGAGATCGCGCTGGGCTGCGGCTTTTCGAGTGCGAGCCACTTCAGCCGGGCCTACCGGGAGGCGTTCGGCGTGACGCCGGCATCCGAGAGGAAGTGACCCCCTCAGGCCCGGATCGAGGCTCTGGTTCAGCATGCGCGGGCGAGACAGCTGGACCCCGGCCTTCGCCGGGGCGACGGAACCGGGGGTGCGCATTTCGCCAACGAAAAACCCGGCGCAATGTCTTGCGCCGGGTTTCCCTCATCGCTTCGTTCCCGTGAAGGATCAGCAGTCAAGCGTCGTGTCGCGCTCCCACTGGGTGAGATGGCGGCAATAGTTGTTCCACTCATTGTGCTTGAGCTTGAGATAGCCTTCGCAGACTTCCTTGCCCAGCATTTCATGCAGGTAGCTGTCCTGCTCGAAGGCGCGGAGCGCGTCGAGGAGGTTCAAGGGCAGCTTCTTCGCATCCTTGATGGTGTGGCCCTGGGCATACATGTCGATGTCGAGGCGCTTGCCGGGGTCGATCTGCTTTTCCACGCCGTGCATGCCCGCGACCAAGATCGAGGCCAGCATGAGGTAGGGGTTGGCGGCGCAGTCCGGCAGGCGGTATTCGGCGCGGCCGCCATCGGGGATGCGCACCATGTGGGTGCGGTTGTTGCCGCCATAGGTGATGGAGGACGGCGACCACGTGGCGCCCGAGATGGTGCGCGGCGCGTTGATGCGCTTGTAGGAGTTCACCGTGGGGTTGGTGATGGCGCACATGGCGGCGGCATGGTGCATGAGGCCGCCGAGGAAGTGATAGCCGAGCTGCGACAGGCCGAGCTCGCCCTTCTCGTCCTCGAACAGGTTCGTCTTGCGGGCATTGTCCCACACCGAGAGATGCACGTGGCAGCCGTTGCCGGTGAGGTTGATGAAGGGCTTCGGCATGAAGGTGGCGCGCAGGCCATGCTTCTCGGCGATCGACTTCACCATGAACTTGAAGAAGGCGACCTGGTCGGCAGTGGTCAGCGCATCGTTGAAGTTCCAGTTGATCTCGAACTGGCCGTTCGCATCCTCATGGTCGTTCTGGTAGGGGCCCCAGCCGAGCTGCGTCATGGTCGTGCAGATCTCGCCGATGACGTCGAGGCGGCGCATGATGGCGGCCTGGTCGTAGCAGGGCTTCTCGGCCGTGTCGCGATGGTCGGACACCGCCGTGCCGTCGGCGTTGATGAGGTGGAACTCCGGCTCCACGCCCGCCATCAGCTTCATGTCCTTCTTGGCGTAGTGCTCGGTCAGCTTGCGGAGCACGACGCGCGGCGCCTGGGGCAGCGGCTCGCCGTTCATCCAGGGCTCGCCCGCGACCCAGGCGACTTCCGGGCGCCAGGGCAGCGGGATGATCGAGTTGGTGTCCGGCATCACCAGGATGTCCGGGTGGGCCGGGGTCTGGTCCAGCCAGGTCGCGAAGCCCGCAAAGCCCGCGCCGGCCTTCTGCATCTTCGCCGCGGCTTCCGCCGGAACGAGCTTGGCGCGCTGCACGCCAAAGAGATCCGTGAAATTGAAGAGGAAGAATTTAATGCCGTGTTCTTTGGCGTAGGAGGCGAGATCGCCCATGGTCCGTTTCACTCCCGTGACTTTGTTTATGGCCTTCCGGCCTTCCGCATGAAGGCCGGAAGACATTCCGCTTTCGATATTAGTATCCGCCGCGGCCGGGAATCCAGCCCGTTCCCGCGAGGGGGACCTGCGCCATGGCGGCAGCTTCGACCGTCAGTGCACAGAGATCTTCCGGCTCGAGGTTGTGAAGGTGGCTCTTGCCGCAGGCACGCGCCACGGTCTGCGCCTCGAGCGTCATGACCTTCAGGTAGTTGGAGAGGCGGCGGCCGGCCTTGACGGGGTCGAGGCGGGCGGCGAGCACCGGGTCCTGGGTGGTGATGCCCGCGGGGTCGCGGCCCTCGTGCCAGTCGTCATAGGCGCCGGCGGTGGTGCCGAGGGCCTTGTACTCCTCCTCGAGGTGCGGGTCGTTGTCGCCCAGCGCCACGAGGGCGGCGGTGCCGATCGCCACCGCGTCAGCGCCGAGCGCCAAGGCCTTCGCCACATCCGCGCCCGAGCGGATGCCGCCCGAGACGATGAGCTGCACCTTGCGGTGCATGCCAAGGTCCTGCAGCGCCTTCACCGCGGGGCGGATGCAGGCGAGTGTCGGGATGCCGACATGCTCGATGAAGACTTCCTGCGTCGCCGCCGTGCCGCCCTGCATGCCGTCCAGCACCACGACGTCGGCACCGGCCTTCACGGCGAGGGCCACGTCATAATAGGGGCGCGTGCCGCCGACCTTCACGTAGATCGGCTTTTCCCACGAGGTGATCTCGCGCAGCTCGTGGATCTTGATCTCCAGATCGTCCGGGCCCGTCCAGTCCGGGTGGCGGCAGGCCGAGCGCTGGTCGATGCCCTTGGGCAGGCAGCGCATCTGCGCGACGCGGTCCGAGATCTTCTGGCCGAGCAGCATGCCGCCGCCGCCGGGCTTGGCGCCCTGGCCGACCACGACCTCGATCGCGTCCGCCTTGCGCAGGTCGTCCGGGTTCATGCCGTAGCGCGAGGGCAGATACTGGTAGACGAGGTGCTTCGACTGGCCGCGCTCTTCCGGCGTCATGCCGCCGTCGCCCGTCGTCGTCGAGGTGCCGGCCATGGAGGCGCCGCGGCCCAGGGCTTCCTTCGCCTGGGCGGAAAGCGAGCCGAAGCTCATGCCGGCAATGGTGATCGGGATCTTGAGTTCGAGCGGCTTCTTGGCGAAGCGGGTGCCGAGCACCACGTCGGTGCCGCACTTCTCGCGGTAGCCTTCGAGCGGGTAGCGCGAGATGGAGGCGCCGAGGAACAGGAGGTCGTCGAAGTGCGGGAGCCTGCGCTTGGCGCCGGCACCACGGATGTCATAGATGCCGGTGGTGGCGGCGCGGCGGATTTCGGCGAGCGTGTAGTCGTCGAATGTGGCGGACTTGCGCGGAGGAGTACGAGGAGTGTTCATGTCCATGGGATGCGAGCCTCAGTAAGCGTCGGCGTGATCGACGTTGAAGTTGTAGAGCTTGCGGGCCGAACCGTAGCGGCGGAAGGATTCAGGCCGGTGGTTCATCTTGGCGCGCTCGAGGAGCTTGGCGAGGTCTTCGAGGTGCTCGGCGCGCATTTCCTTCTCGATGCAGTCGGCACCCAGATTGTCGGCGCGGCCCTTCACATAGAGGCGGGCCTCGTAGATCGAGTCGCCCAGCGCCTCGCCGGCGTCGCCGCAGACCACGAGGTTGCCGCGCTGCGCCATGAAGGCGGACATGTGGCCGACCGAGCCGCCCACCACGATGTCCACGCCCTTCATCGAGATGCCGCAGCGGGAGGAGGCATCGCCCTCGATGACGAGGAGGCCGCCGTTGGCCGTGGCACCGGCGGATTCGGAGGCATTGCCCTTCACCCACACCACGCCCGACATCATGTTCTCGGCGATGCCGACGCCGGCGTGGCCGTGGATGGTGATCTCGGCTTCCTTGTTCATGCCGCCGCAGTAGAAGCCGACATGGCCCATGATGTCGACCTGGAGCGGGCCGTCGAGGCCGCAGGCGATGGCGTGCTGGCCCATCGGGTTCCTGATGACCCAGTGGCGCTCGTTGGAGTCCTTCGGGACCTTGTAGAGTTTCTGGTTGATGACAGTGACACCAACCGCCTTCAGATCGAGTTCGTTCATGCGTTTCCGCCCCTCATGGCAGGACCTCATCCCTTCTGGTTGCTGATGCGACGGGAGATGAGGGAGTGTTGGAGAAATCGCCGGAGCCACCCGGAGTATGAAGCGGCCCCGGCGGGGTGAGTAGGCTTCCTCAGGCGTTGCTGCCCCAGGTGTAGATGGTGGTGGGCTCGGGCTCCCAGATCTTCGCATCGTCCGCACCCGGAAGATGGGCGATGGCGCGATATTCGGTGGCCATGGCGACCCAGTCGTCCGTCTCGGCGATGACCGCGTGCTTGCAGGCGATCGGGTCGCGCACCACGGCGAAGCCTTCCGCCGTGCCGACGAGGAAGGTGTAGAAGCCGTCGAGGTCCTTCAGGCCGTCTTCCAGCGCCTGCTTCAGCGATGCGCCGTTCCGGAGCTTCCACGTCATGTAGGCGGCGGCCACTTCCGTGTCGTTCTCGGTCTGGAATTCCATGCCCTCGCGCTTCAGGTTCTCGCGCAGGCGGTTGTGGTTGGAGAGCGACCCGTTGTGCACGAGGCAGAGGTCGGCGCCGGTGGCGAAGGGATGCGAGCCGGCGGTCGTCACCGCGCTCTCGGTGGCCATGCGGGTGTGGCCGATGATGTGGGTTCCGCTCGCGCTGGCAAGGTCGAACTTGTCATAGACGTTCTCAGGGAGACCCGTTTCCTTGAAGATCTCGATGGTGTGGCCGGAGCCCACCACGCGCACGCCCGGCGCGTTGGCCTTCAGCCACTTGATCACGTCCTCTTCCTTCGCCGTGGTGACGAGGATGCAGTGATTGCCGATCTGCTCGATCTTCGCATCGGCCTTGAGGGCCTCCTCGAGGCCGGCGTCGATGTGCTTCCAGTTGTAGCTGGGATCGTCATGGGCGAGCGAGAACTTCACCTCGTTCGCGTTCACCGGATTGCGGTAGATCGCAACGCCCGCGGAGTCCGGCCCGCGGTTGGTCATTTCGATGATCATGGGCTTGAACATCGCACCGAGCTGCGACTGCAGCTTGGGGTTCTTCAGGTAGAGTCCGACAATGCCGCACATGGGCTGGTTCCCCGTTCAAAGTGAATGACGGGAGCCTAACAGCGTTCCCGGACCCTTTCAACTGTCAGGAACTATTTTTTCACCCTGGGAATTGGGCCTCCGACATGCGCCTATTGCAGGCCGGCCGGGTCCACGATGCCGCCGGGGCAGCCGGGGCCCGTGGGGGAAGAGGCCCGAATCAGCTCCGCCACCGGCGTTCCGGCCGGAATGTCGCCGTGGAGGCCGATGGTCAGTTCGACGATGAGGCGGCGGTTGCCGTCGTCCCGGCAGGCGACGCGCACCCTTTCGCCCGCGCCTTTCCCGAAGGCCTCGTCGAAGCGGGCGCGGATCGCGGCGGTGCTGATCTGCCCCCCGACGCTGCGGGCGAAGAGATCGCGCACGGGAGAGGCGTTGATGGCCTCGAGCAGGCGCAGGGAGTCCCGGTAATAGGCTTCCGGCTCGCGCGAGGGATAGCAGGTGCCGTGCTTCACCCATTCATAGCGGTCGAGGTAGGACTGGCTGCCGGGCATGGCCCGCTCGACACCGGCCTGCGTGGCGGGGGTGAGGCCGAGCCGCGGCAGGTCGCCCCAGCGGCCTTGCGTGGCGGCGCGCCTGTCCGCCTCGCCCACCCCGCAATAGACGTTGGTGCCGGGCTGCGGCCAGAGCCCGTGCAGCGCGAAATGGCTGGCATCGAAGCGCCGGTCGGTCTGCGAGCGGCATTCGCGCTTCCTGGGGCTTCCCTCGCAGAAGGCGGGCTGCCAGCTGATGGCCAGCACATAGGAGGCGCCGCGCGGCTGCGGCGGCGCGCTCTTCTCCGCCTTCTTCTCCGCGCGGGCGGCGGCCGCGGCCGTGCCGCAACCGGCGTCGACCCAGCGCTCCGGCGGTTCGGCGCCGGGTACCTCGATCCGGTAATGGGTCGCCTTCTTGCGGTTGGCGGCGATGATCTCATAGCTGGCGCCGGGCTCCGTCATGACGCCGCCCGGGTTGGTCTCCTTGCGGATCGACTGGAGCGCCGGGCAGGCCTTGCTGGCGGTGAACCGGCCGTCCGCCGGCATCTCGGCCAGTGCCGGGGAGATGACGGCCAGCAGAAGGGCCACGGCGGAGAGGCGGAGCGCCTTCATTCTAGTCCTCGCGGCGGTAGCTGATGACGGAGAGATAGCGGATCGGCAGCGTCTTGAGCTCCTCCGGCCCGTGCGGCGCATCGGCATCGAAGAACAGCGCGTCGCCCGGGTGCATGTCATAGGTCTTGTCGCCGTGCCGGTACACGACGTTGCCTTCGAGCATGTAGAGGAATTCGAGCCCTGCGTGCTGGAAGGTGGGGAAGACGTCCGACTGGTGGGTGAGGGTGATGAGATAGGGCTCGACCATCACCGGGCCGTGCGGGCTGTGGCCGAGGAGCTGGTACTGGTGGCCGGCCCTGGTGCCGCGCCGCTCGATGGTGAGGCCCTGCCCCGCCTTCACGAAGGTCGCGTCACGGATTTCCTCATAGGACTTGAAGAAGGCGGTCACCGGCACCTGCAGGGCGCGCCCCAGCGCCTGCAGCGACGCAAGGGAAGGCGAGGTGGCGCCGTTCTCGATCTTGGACAGCATGCCGGCCGACATGTCCGCCGCCTTGGCGAGTTCGGCGATGGTGAGGCCCAGCTTCTCGCGGAAGCCCTTCACCTCGCGGCCGATCGCCTGCTCCAGCAGCTTGCCCTGCACCTCGCCATGGCCGTGCGGGTCCTGATAGGGCAGACCGGAGCCTTGCGCCGGCTTTCGTCCATTGGCCTTGTCCAAGTCGCATTCCTCCCAGGAAAAACTGTATACTGCGGCGGAGGCGTGCTCAAGGGCACATCCACAGGGCGATGATAGGATTTTGCCTATGGAACACGCAGTAACATCTCCTTGACGACCCAATTTTTCCTATTCCTGGCCCTGAAAATACGCTAAGCGCGAATTTCAGAACACCAGCGAGAGGCAAAATCCTATCATGGATCAGGTTGCGCAATCCTTCCTATCGGAAATCGAGCAGTTCCTCGAAGCGGCGGGGCTGGAGCCCACGGCACTGGGCAAGCAGGCGCTGGGAGACCCGAATTTCGTCTTCGACCTGCGCAAGGGCCGCTCTCCCTCCACCCGCACCATCGACAAGGTGCGCGGCTGGATCGCCCGGCAGCAGCCAGGCGGGAATGCCGCGCCGAAAACCATTCACCGCGCCGCGAACCAGAACCTGACGCATCTCGAGCGGCTGGAGGCCGAATCGATCCACATCATCCGCGAGGTGGCGGCCGAGTGCGAGAAGCCGGTGATGCTCTATTCCATCGGCAAGGATTCGGCCGTGATGCTGCACCTCGCCATCAAGGCCTTCTACCCCTCGAAGCCGCCCTTCCCGTTGCTCCACGTCGACACCGGCTGGAAGTTCCGCGACATGTATGCGATGCGCGCCGCGACCGCGAAGAAATATGACTGGGAGCTGATCGTCCACAAGAACCCGGAAGGCGTGGCCAAGAACGTCAACCCCTTCGACCATGGCTCGGCGCTGCACACCCAGATCATGAAGACCGACGGCCTCAAGCAGGCGCTCGACCAATACGGCTTCGACGCGGCCTTCGGCGGCGCGCGGCGCGACGAGGAGAAGTCCCGCGCCAAGGAACGCATCTTCTCCTTCCGCGATTCCCGCCACCGCTGGGACCCGAAGAACCAGCGCCCGGAACTGTGGGACCTCTACAACGCGCGCAAGAACAAGGGCGAATCGATCCGCGTCTTCCCGCTGTCGAACTGGACCGAGCTCGACATCTGGCAATACATCCACCGCGAGAACATCGACATCGTGCCGCTCTATTTCGCCGCCGAGCGCCCCGTGGTGTGGCGCGACGGGCAGCTCATCATGGTCGATGACGAGCGCATGCGCCTCAACCCCGGCGAAACGCCCGAGATGCGCAAGATCCGCTTCCGCACCCTGGGCTGCTACCCGCTCACCGGCGCCATCGACTCCAATGCGACCTCGCTCCTCGACATCGTGGAAGAGATGCTGGTCGCCACCTCCTCCGAGCGCCAGGGGCGCGTCATCGACAAGGACGCCTCCGCCTCCATGGAAAAGAAGAAGCAGGAAGGATATTTCTGATGACCCGTTTCATCGAATTCACCGGCGGCGACGTCGAGGCCTATCTCCAGGCACAGGAACAGAAGGACCTTCTGCGCTTCATCACCTGCGGCTCGGTGGACGACGGCAAGTCGACCCTCATCGGCCGGCTTCTCTATGAAGCGAAGATGCTGTTCGAGGACCAGCTGACAGCACTCGAGGCCGACTCGAAGAAGATGGGCACGCAAGGCGGCAACCTCGATTTCGCGCTCCTCGTCGACGGGCTTGCGGCGGAGCGCGAACAGGGCATCACCATCGACGTGGCCTACCGGGCCTTCACCACCGACAAGCGCAAGTTCATCGTGGCCGACACGCCGGGCCATGAGCAGTACACCCGCAACATGGCGACGGGCGCTTCGACCGCCGACCTCGCCATCATCCTGATGGACGCGCGGAAAGGTGTCCTCACCCAGACGCGCCGCCACACCTTCATCTGCACGCTGCTGGGCATCAAGCACCTCGTCGTGGCGGTGAACAAGATGGACCTGATGGGCTTCGACAGCCAGGTGTTCAAGCGGATCGAGGACGATTACCGCGCCTTCGCCAAGTCGGTCGGCGCCGATGAGATCACGGTGATCCCGGTGTCCGCCCTCATGGGCGACAACATGATCACCCGCTCCACCAACATGCCGTGGTACCACGGCCCCACGCTGATGGCGCATCTCGAAACCGTGCCGGTGGGCGACGACCTGGCGGAGAAGCCCTTCCGGCTTCCGGTGCAGTGGGTGAACCGCCCGAACCAGAATTTCCGCGGCTTCTCCGGCACCATCGTCTCCGGCAGCGTGAAGCCGGGCGACGCCATCAAGGTGCTGCCCTCGGGCCGCACCTCCACCGTCGAGCGCGTCGTCACCTATGACGGCGACCTCGACACGGGTGTCGCGGGCCAGTCCCTCACCGTGACGCTCACCGACGAGATCGACATCAGCCGCGGCGACGTGATCTGCACGGCGAATGATCCGGTGGAAGTCTCCGACCAGTTCGAGGTCGAGATCCTGTGGATGAGCGACGAGCCGATGCTGCCCGGAAGGCCCTATCTGTTCAAGTCATCGACCAAGACGGTGCCGGGCACGCTCGAGGAGCTCAAATACAAGGTGAACGTCAACACCATGGAGCATGTGGCGGCGAAGACGCTGGCGCTCAATGAGATCGGCGTATGCAACCTGGAGCTCGACAGCCAGATCGCCTTCGCGCCCTATATCGAGAACCGCCACCTCGGCTCCTTCATCATCATCGATCGCTTCTCCAACAACACGGTGGGCATGGGCCTCATCCGCTTCGCGCTCCGCCGCGCGGCCAACATCCACTGGCAGGCGGTGGACGTGAACAAGCAGGCCCGTGCCTCGCTCACCGGGCAGAAGCCGGCGGTACTGTGGTTCACGGGTCTTTCGGGCGCGGGCAAGTCGACGATCGCCAACCTCGTGGAAAAGCAGCTCCACGCGGCGGGCCACATGACCTATCTGCTCGACGGCGACAACGTGCGCCACGGGCTGAACCGCGACCTGGGCTTCTCGGATGCGGACCGCGTGGAGAACATCCGCCGCGTGGCCGAGGTCTCGAAGCTGATGGTGGACGCGGGGCTGATCGTGCTCGTCTCCTTCATCTCGCCCTTCAAGTCCGAACGCCTCATGGCGCGCGAGCTGATGGAGGACGGCGAGTTCATCGAGATCTTCGTCGACACCGCGCTGGTGGAGGCCGAGAAGCGTGACGTGAAGGGCCTCTACGCCAAGGCGCGCCGCGGCGAGATCAAGCACTTCACCGGCATCTCCTCACCCTATGAAGCCCCGGAAAATCCGGAGCTGCGCATCGACACCAAGAAGGTGACGCCGGAGGGTGCAGCGGACCTCGTGGTGCAGTACCTGAAGGAGAAGGGGCGGCTGACGAAGTAGCGCGGCTAACCCCTCACGACCGTCATTCCGGCGAAGGCCGGAATCCTGCTTCAGACGCCCGAAGCTGGACCCCCTGAGTTCACGGAACAAGTGCGACACTGCTAAGGTGGTGTTGCGATGGGAGA